>Ga0315312_1002753_pt1 | contig 11859 bp, 12 predicted proteins | sample TDP7_MG_FD_203629 | JGI IMG/M metagenome (GOLD analysis project Ga0315312, IMG submission 203629) | Freshwater sediment microbial communities from Lake Towuti, South Sulawesi, Indonesia - TDP7 | ecosystem: Environmental > Aquatic > Freshwater > Lake > Sediment | place: Indonesia: South Sulawesi... | reverse complement strand
GAAGTAAGAGAACATGCACAAGAAATAAAATTAATGAATCAGAAGCTCAGCTCTAAAGAAGTTTATAGCGACGATTCAATGATTACGAGAGTTATCAGTCAGGACGAATTGAAAAGAAATGTAAACAACTTGTACATTTTCATATCTTCGTACGACCTTAAAATCACAACCCTGTTGGAACAAATGCAACAAAAAGCTTCGCAGAAATTGATTGGTTTCAAAAGCTACCTGGAGCAAGTCAAAGGTGAAATCTTTGAGTTCGATTATCGACCACCTTATCATGGAGTTTTTCTTGTTGAACCATTTAGAGCAATAAAGAAAGTCGATGAATGGATAGTAAAAGATGTTAATGATAAGAACTTGACAATCTTGAACAGATTTACCAAAGAAGAGTTAAAGGTTCCCCTTCGAATTTTGAAACGAGGCTTAAGAAGACCCGCAAGAACAGACAAACTGGATTTAACGGATTTGCTCGATTACATAATAGTGGCTAAGTTTGGTGAAGTTGAAAAAGTCATGAAAAATCCGTCTACTCTGGAGAGATGGAGAAACTACGTTACTCCAAGACTAACGAATTTATTTATTTCAAGGCGCTTCGACATTTCAGCAACTGGAACCATGTTCATTGCGTACTACTCACAAACGCCAATGGTTGGAGTTGACATGTGGAGCATTAAGGGAGTGTCGGATGAAGACGCAAAAATCTTCGCTCTTTGGTTCAATAGCACACCAAACATACTTTCGACGCTTGTGCATAGAACAGAAACTCGTGGTGCATGGATGAAACTTCATGAATACGCTCTCAAAGAATCTTTTATTCTTAATCCAGATGCACTTTCAGACCACGACCGCAGAATTTTACTTGATGTTTATGAAAAAACCAAAGAGCACCCATTCCCGAGTCTTCTGCAACAACTGAAAACAAAGTTCCCACTAAGAGTTGAAATTGATAAAGCTGTGCTCAAGGTGCTTGGTTTTACTGATGATGAAACTAATGGCATTCTTGACTATCTCTATCCTGCCTTAGCCAGCGAAATCCAGCAACTAAAAACACTCATGCAAGGATAACATACATAAAGACAATATTCTTATTAGACAACTTTGTACTAGCTTATTTTTTGATAACCTCCTGCGGCGTGCCGTGAAGGTCACGTAAAGACCCGAGGGAAAGTACCAAACATAGGAAATCCCAGACCCATCATGGAGTGAAACGGACTTCGCAGGCGGGATGAATCAACCTGCTAAACCTTAAGAATGGTGAAAAGTATGGAAATATTCTCTTATCAGTTTAAGAATTGGATAAAGAGGAATACCATCTGCAGGTTTTTAGGTCACAAGCAAAGCGATTGGATGGACGAATGGTGGGCACCAGCACATTCAACAGGTTACCTAGTAAAAACCTGTATTAGATGCCGCCAAGAACTTGATAGAAAAAGCGCAAGATTAGACTAACTAGTTAAGTCTTCAACTCAACAGGCGTCGGCTTCTTCGCCTTCATCCCAATCTTTGCCACTTCAGAAATAACCTCGCTCGCATCCAAAATCTCAAGCAACACAGGCTTTCCATCCTTCGTAAAATGAACAATTATTGGACCCATCTCCTCAGCATAATCAACTTTAGCCTCAGAAACCTGAATCAAAAGCACATCAGACTCACGATTATAACTAACCTTCATACCGTTTCCCCCTCGCAGGATAAAACGTCACCACGAGTTTTCTATCACCAACCTTCTCATAAACCACACGCAACACATGCTCCCTATTAAGCCTAGCCGACGCTATAAACCTACCCTTCCAACCAACATCAACCCTCTCAGGATGCTCCACAACCCTAACAACCTGCCTCATCGAAACAGACAAACCCAAACGCTTCAAGACCTCAAACTTCCGCACAGCATGATCAGTGAACTCCACACCGCGAACAGACAAACCGTTTTTCACTCCGCCACTCCAAAACTAACCCATCAGATTTCATTAAAAACCTATCGATTATCTCTATCCTGCCTTAGCCAACGAAATCCACAGCCTCACACCCACAGAAGAACCAACCCAGCCAGCACCAAAGAAAACGCCACGCTCAACAACAACGAAAGTCACCCTTAGCAACATCGAAAGCGCCCCAAACAACACCCAAACCCAACCAAAAACACCAAACAAAAACAAAAACACAACCCAAAACACAAACACCCCCAACCCAACCACACCCAAAAAAAATCTCACAACACTCATACTAAGCCTACCAAAGCCAAAAACATCAGCTCCGAACCGTCCAAAAGACTTATCTGCTCAGTCTTAAACTAAATTTTTTATTCGGCAGGTTCAGAATCCCCTTATGTACAGGACGCTCCAAGTCCTCGGCCCCGAACACGAGTTCTCCGTCATCAACGAAAAACTACAACCCCTCCCCATCGTAGACCAAGTCATCAAAGACCTACACGGACGAGTGACCAACTACGCCAACCTCGGCCAATTCACACTCGGCAAGGAGCTACAGGCACACGTGGCGGAGTTCAAAGCCAACAAACCCTTTGACTCGCCAAAAGTCTTCGAGGAGACCATGCACTCAGCGGTCTCGAGAATCCTCGACCTCCTCCAAAACCGATACGGCGCCAGCTTGCTGGGCTTGGGCATGCACCCCTCCCTAAAGCTGGACGAGGCAAGGGTTTGGTCGCACCGCGACAGACAAATCTACGAGGCGCTCGGCAGAATCTTCAACCTCACTCAACACGGCTGGCTGAACATCCAGAGCTTTCAACTCAACCTTCCTTATGGCAACGAAGGCGAGGCTGTTCGGCTCTACAACGCCCTAGCGGAGGTGCTGCCCTACCTGCCAGCCATCGCCTCGTCATCGCCCATCTACGAGTCCAAAGTCGGCGAGTTCCTAGACAACCGCCTCCACTTCTACGGAATCAACCAGAGGGAGATTCCATCCATCACGGGCGACATCATTCCCGAACCCATAAGCTCGTTTGAAGAGTACGAGAAGACCACCATCCGACGATACTCAGAAGACCTGGCAAAGGTGAACGCTCCCAAGTGCATCCTCAGCAAGGAGTGGCTCAACTCAAGAGGCGCCGTCTTCCGATTCGACAGAAGAGCCGTCGAAATCAGAATAATGGACGAGCAAGAGTGCGTCAAGTCAGACGTCGCCCTAAGCTGCTTCACACGAGCCCTGCTGAAGGGAATCCTGCGAGAGAACGAACAACAAACGCCCCACCGAGTTCTGGTGGAAAACTTAAGCGCAGTGACAAAAGACGGCTTAGACGCCAAGGTTTCGCATCCAAAGGGCTCAACCGCACGGGAGGTCTGTCGCTACCTGCTGAAGGTCGCCGAGAGAGAGGCCTCGAGAGAGGAGAGGCAATACCTCTGGGTTGTGAAGAAGAGGATAGAAGAGGGCAGCCTGTCCAACCTCATCCTGAAAGACGTAACGAATAAGACGCAGAGAACCCGCCCAGAAGAAGCAATACTCAGCGTCTACTCAGCCTTAGCCAAGTGCCTCGAGGAGAACAAGGTATACACGTGAGGAGGCTCAGCCACACGCGCCCAAAAAACAGCGCTCAAAAGAGACAAGCCGACTTCTTCCAATTCTGCTGCAGCTGCAGAACAGGCTGCTGCAACCGCGTCAGGCCCCCAATCACAAAGAGGAGAAGAACCATAATAGAGAGCTATCTCGACGCAGAGGGCTTGAGAATAGGAGCGCCGTTCCATAAGGGAGTGTACACGTTTCCCAGAGAAACAGAAGAAGGCTACTGCATATTCTTCAACCAAGACACAAAGAAATGCCACATCCACCCTGTGAAGCCGGAGACCTGCGTGGCCGGACCCGTAACCTTCGACATAAATCTACAGACAGGGAAGATAGAGTGGTTCCTGAAGACGGAGAAAATATGCCCCTTGGCTGGAGCACTCCATAAAAACAAGTCGGAGTTGCAGAGTCACATGGAATCAGCTCGGAGAGAGCTCCTCAAACTCGTGCACGACTTGGACGCCGAAGCCCTGAACGCCATCCTAAAAATTGAGGAGCCAGAAACATTTAAGATAAGCGAGGAAGATCTAAGCCCCGATGTCTTTGCGAAGCTGAAGCTCTCCGCCTAGCCGTGTCGCAAGGGTAGACCCAGCCGAAATCGATCTGCTTTTAAGCACGGCTCAACCTTTCCACCCTAATTCTAAGCGATAGCCCAGGTTTAAATGATGAACCAGAGCCAACATCAAAGAACCCCACAGTATCCCAGCACGCTGAGAGAGGAACTGCGGAGCGTGGTGCAGAGGCTGCCTTGGATGCCAGAGCGAGGTTCGACACAAGGATGATTTTGAGACTGAGCGCTCAGCATCTGTGGTTTTTGAGGGAAGAAGCCAAGAGGGTGCATCCTGTGGAGGCTTGCGCCCTCCTTTTTGGAGGGCTCACTGACAGAGAAGCCATTGTGACTAGAGTAGTGGTAATGCCTAACATTTTGCGGTCAACGGTCAGATTTGAAATCGACCCCCAAGCCTTCTACAAAGCCTTCATGCAAGCACGCAAGGATGGAATGGAGTTCGTCGGCTTCTTTCACTCCCATCCTGCTTTGGCCCGTCCTTCAGCTGTTGACCTGCGGTACATGAGGCTCTGGGGCGACGCCGTTTGGCTGGTTCTCTCCCAGACCGACGGTGGAATGGGTGCGTTTCGGATGAGGACGGGCAGGGTGGAGGAATTAACCATAAAAGTCGAGTAGGGTCTATGTGAGGGTTGAGGCTGTGTTCAATGAACATTGCGATTAAGGATATCGATGAATCGAATCTCAAAGACCTCCCCGCCTCCTGTAGAGGCTGCGTCTACTGGGAGTTTCCAGAAGAGTTTGACAGGGCGAGGGAAGAGAAGATGGAAGCAAAAAAACGTTTGGAGTTCGAGGAAAAGAAGCGACGGTGGTTTATTCAAACCATGAAGGAGTTTGGAACATGTGGCAAAATGGTGTATCGTGAAGGCAACCCTGTGGCATACGCTCAGTTCGCGCCGTCAGCGAGACTTCCCAACACCAGACACTACGAGTCTCAACCCGTTGGGAGACAGGAAGAAGGCGTGGTCTTCATCTCATGCCTCTACGTAGCCGACGAGGCACTGAGGGGAAGAGGGCTAGGCGAAGCGTTGCTCCAAAACATTATCGACGACCTCAAGAGGCGAGGGTTTAAGGCTGTCGAAACCTTTGCCAGAAGAGGCAACTCCGAGAATCCCTCTGGTCCTTTCGAATTCTACATGAAGAAGGGTTTCCACGTGAAGAATGAGACGAACCCCGAATTTCCACTGGTAAGACTAGACCTGTAGGCTTGCGGGGCTGTTTTCCATGACAAAATTGAGATACGACGCGGTTTCGTATGTTCTCAAAAACGGGAATCAGTATCACAAGTTGAAGATGATGATGGCGCTCGGAGGCAGAAGAGAAGACCGCCAGAAACTGACAACAGAAATCAAGTTGTTGCAGAACTCGGACGGAGGCTGGCCGTGGCAACTGCAAAAAGGAAAACCCAGCGGAATTTCTCAGACTGCTCGAACGCTCCAACTACTCTTGAAGGTGGGTGAAGACAGAAACTCAGACACGGTTAGGCGCGCAGTGTCCTTTCAGTTGCAGAGGCAGAACCCAGACGGTGGATGGTCCGAGAACCCGGAGCTTGAGGGAGTAATCCCGAAAGAACACAACTGGATAAGCACACGGTACAGCGGTTTCCAAACAGCCGACGTCATACTGGCTCTCGCCGAGGCTGGCTACTCGAAGGACGCCCGAGTTCTCAAAGCCCTCGAATTTCTGCGCGGGGCACAGAACGAGGAGGGCGGCTGGCCTTCCTACGTGGGTCCAGATTACCCTTACAAGGGAAGCGACATCGCAACCACCGACCACATAGTCGCGGCTTTTCTGAAGCTCGGAGAGCCCAAAAACTCCCTGATTTTGAAAAATGCGGTGAAGGCTCTGCTGAAGCACAGGGGAGACTGGGATTCACCCATCGATGCGGCAACAGCTCTCAATGTCTTTTTGATGTTAGATTATCCGTTACGGCACGAGTACATCAGAGAACTCGTCAAGAATCTGGTTGAGTCGCAGAAGCCCGACGGAGGCTGGAACTGGTTCGGCGACACGCCCACAAACCCAGCGCAGACGGTGGACTGCATAGAACAACTCGAAAAGTGCGGCGCAAAAATATTGCAGTAGTTGCTAGCTTTGTGAAGCTGTTTTTGTTAGTATTTTGGGTTCTCTCCATTCTTCTCTAAGGATGCTATACAGATAGCCATCAGCCCACTCACCCCTGATAAACAGCATTTTTCGAATAGTTCCTTCTCTCGTGAAACCCGCTTTTTCCAAAACTTTTTGTGATGCCTTGTTTTCTACGTGAGTCGTTGCTTGTATTCGAACAATTTCTTTGGAAGCAAAAAGATAATCCAACATGATTTTGACGGCTTCAGTGCAGTAGCCTTTACCTCTCTCACTTGGTATTAGAGCAAAACCAATTTCCAACAGTTTTCCCACAGGAAAATGAATTATACCACCGATTTTGGTTCCGTCTTTTTTCTCTATAAAAAACCACTTACTATCAGGGGTAAGGTTGTCATACCTCTTTGCAAGCTCTGTTTTGGATTCCTGTGGAAGAGGCGTGTATTCACCGCGGAACTCAGGATTATTATTCCATTCAGCCCATAGTGGCAAGTCCTCTTTCTCCACAACTCTCAAATTCACAACCTTACCTTCAAGCAATTTCAATCACCATATCAAATTGCTGAGTAATTCTTCTTTTATTCTAACCATCTTCTGTTTCGGTTTTTATGACTTGTGGAATCAACTACCCCACACTAAGAAGTCTTTTGTAGGTTTCTAAAGTGTCTTAGTAATGGATGAACCAAAAGTCTATTATTATATTTGTTGTAGTCTTTGCTCTCTTTTCTTCATTTCATTGTAGAAGTATTCATATTCAGTAAACATTTGCGGACGCCCTTCCTTTCTAAAGCCTTCTACTATAGGCTTCATTTTTTCCCATGTATAGATGGGTACAGTGCGGAAGAGCCTTGCAGCAAGGTTAATGTCTATAAGTTTCATGTATAGAAGAATACCAACGCCTTGAAGGAATACGCTAACTGTGGCAAACGCTATGGCTTCTGGTTTTTCAGGGAATCCTGTGGAGGACGCATACTTTTTCTTGTAGTCATTGTAATCCTTGAATTCCATCGCCATGAATTTAGTCATTGCTTCCCAAAATTCCTTGCTGCTCATAGTTGAATATAGTCTCATGACCAAGTCTGTCTGTCTTGTTCTAACGAGGTCTCGTAGTTGTAGAACAGCAAAGACAACACCTACTATCACACCTACAGCTGCCATTATTGCTGAAATGGATGGTATATCTAACATTCAATCACCTAAACGAGAAGATTAAATGAAGCAGGTATTAAAAAGTAGCACACGAATCAGCAAGAGAAGTCAAACAGCCATTATATCTTTAAAGCGAAACCAGAATATTACCATTGACAGTTCTCAAAGAGGCGACCCCAATTGTTCAGCAAACAAAAACTAACCGAGATAAAACAACAGAAAAAGGCTTGGGAAAAGCAGACAGTCGAGAAGGTGCTCGCGAGGTTTCCAGAACGCAGAAAACAGTTCACAACCAGTTCAAACATACCCGTTGACCGCGTTTATACGCCCCTCAACATTGAGAGCCTCGAGTACCCGCACGACCTAGGCTTTCCAGGCGAGTACCCCTACACGCGAGGCGTCTATCCCACCATGTACAGGGGTCGACTGTGGACGATGCGCCAGTACGCTGGCTTCGGAACAGCCGAACAGACCAACAAGCGCTTCAAATACCTGCTCCAGCAGGGGCAGACAGGCTTGAGCGTAGCCTTCGACTTCCCAACTCAGGTCGGATACGACTGCGACCACCCAATGGCTACTGGTGAGGTTGGCAAGGCTGGCGTTAGCGTCAGCACGCTCCGAGACATGGAAACCCTCTTCGACGGCATACCCCTCGACAAAGTAACAACCTCAATGACCATCAACGCTCCAGCCACAGTCTTGTTAGCCATGTACGTGGCTGTTGCGGAGAAGCAGGGGGTGGCGCAGGCTCTGCTGGACGGAACCGTTCAAAATGACATATTGAAGGAGTACATCGCCAGAGGCATGTACATATACCCGCCCAAGCCTTCCATGAAACTGGTCACAGACATATTCGAGTACTGCTCCAAAAACATGCCGAAGTGGAACACAATCAGCATAAGCGGCTACCACATCCGAGAGGCTGGCGCCACAGCCACGCAGGAAATCGCGTTTACATTAGCCAACGGCGTAGCCTACGTCGAAGCCGCCATACAGAGAGGACTAAACCTAGACGAGTTCGCCAGCCGACTCTCCTTCTTCTTCGCGGCTCACAACAACTTCCTAGAAGAAATAGCCAAGTTTAGGGCTGCACGTAGGCTTTGGGCAAAAATGATGCGTGAACGGTTCAAAGCCAAAAACCCTGCCTCGTGGCAACTACGTTTTCACACACAGACCTCCGGAGTTGCTTTGACGGCGCAGCAGCCTCTCAACAACGTGGTGCGTGTTACAATGCAAGCCTTGGCGGCGGTTCTTGGCGGAACCCAGTCTTTACACACCAATTCTTATGATGAAGCTTACGCCCTGCCCAGCCAAGAGGCGGTCACGATAGCCCTGCGAACCCAGCAGATCATAGCCTACGAGAGCGGAGTCGCCGACACCGTTGACCCACTGGCGGGCTCCTACTGTATAGAATCTTTGACCAACCAAATAGAAGAAGAGGCAACAAGATACATCGACAAAATCGACAACTTAGGAGGCGCCGTTTCAGCCATCGAGAAGGGCTACGTGCAGCGAGAGATAGTTGAGAGCGCCTACAAGCACCAGAAAGAGGTCGAGAACAAAGAGCAAATCGTAGTCGGGCTGAACCAATTCGCCACGGAAGAGAAAGAGCCCATAGAAACTCTGCGAGTCGACCCAGCCGTGGAGAAGAGACAAATCAACAAGCTGAAGAGAATAAAGAGGGAGCGAAACAGCCAAAAACTCCGAGGCGCCTTGAATGAACTGCGCCACACAGCCGAACACGAGAAAAACCTGATGCCACCAATCCTCAACGCAGTGAAGACATACGCCACACTCGGAGAAATCTGCGACGTACTGAGAGAGGTCTACGGAGACTACAAGGCGCCAACAATTTTCTGAAGCGATCTACCAACAAAAAAGACGAAACATCGTGAAGAAAAGACCACAAGCCACCTTTACAAAGGTAGCCACAACCTTTTAACTTGAGCGTCAACTCATTAACTAAGGAAAAGACAAAGCATGGGAGAACAGCTCGGTTGGCAAGTGCGGAACTACAACCTCCCCTGGTAGGCCGCGAACACGAGATTGGACTTCTCCACAAGCTCCTCGAAGAAGCATTCGCCGGAAGAGGGAGTCTTGTTTTTGTCTCAGGCGAGGCGGGGATAGGAAAAACCAGGCTTGCCGACGAGTTTGAGAAGCTAGCAATCAAGAAGGGAAGCCGAGTTATGGTCGGCAGATGTGTCCCTGGGACGCCGAGTCCTTACCTACCCTTCCAGGACGCCCTCGAAGATTATTTTGGCACCAAATCCGTTGAGAAAACCAGCCGTTATGAAAGAATAGTTGAGTCGGTCAAGAGAGCCGCCCCGGAAATAGTCGAATCAACGCCGATTGTGGGAAACATTCTGAAGGCGACAGCGGCGTTCTACAAAGAATATCGAGAAATCGATCTTGATCCCAAGTCAGAAAGCGAGCGAGCTCTGCACGCGACATTAGAATTTCTCCGAAAAATGTCCTTAAAGCAGCCAATCTTGATGGTCCTAGATGACCTGCAATGGGCGGATTCAGCCAGCATTCAACTGCTGCATTTTCTCGCAAGGAACTTCGAAGGCTTTAGGGTTCTCATTGTTGGAACCTACAGACCGGAGGATCTTTCAGTCGGGGTGGGTGAAAGGGTTCACCCCCTGCTTGAAAGTCTCAGGATAATGAGACGAGAGGGCATCTGTAATGAAATACAGCTAGACAGACTGAATCTCGAAGAGCTCAGATTAGCCATCGAAGGAATGCTTGGTGGTCAAATCGATGTCGAACTCCTCCGGAGGATTACATCCGAGAGCGGTGGAAACCCGCTTTTCGCTGTAGAAATCGTTCGCTTGCTGGTTTGCACCGAGTCCATCCTTCCCGAAGACGGAGTGTGGAAGGCTGCTGCACAGGTGAGAATCGACATCCCTTCAACGGTTAGGGAGGTTATACTGAGAAGAATCGACCGTCTGCCTAGAGAGGAGAGGCGCCTTCTTGAGTGTGCCGCAGTCATCGGAGAATGGTTCGATCCGAGTGTTCTCGAAAAAGCCCTTGACCTCAACAGACTGAATCTCTTGGAAACCTTAGACTACGTTGAAAGAGATTTCCAGCTTGTTAAAGCAGTTGAGGGGCTCTATCGCTTCAGCCACGAAAAGATTCGCCAGATCATGTACGAGCAGATTTCCATTCCTCGTCGCAAGGAGTTGCACAGAATCACTGGTCATGTTCTCGAGGTCCGTTTGCCTGACGAAAGCCTTTACAGTGAACTCTCAGTTCATTTCTGTAACGCAGGCGAGTCCAACAAGTGCTTGAAGTATTCGTTGTTGGCAGGGCAGAGTTGCATCAAGAGGTTTGCCACAATTGAAGCGATACCTTACTTTCAGAGAGTCGTTGAAGGAGCGAAAGACGATTTATCCCTTGTGGAGGATAGGTTGCAGGCACTCGAGGGGCTTGGCGACGCCAACAAGGCAACAGGCATGTTTGACTCAGCTGTATCTTTTTACGAAAGCTTTGTCAGGCTTTGTCGCAATCCCAAGGACATAGTTCGAGTTCTTAGAAAGTCTTCCGAATGCTTGGTCGCTACTAGGGGAGGAAATCCGTCTAGGGCTGTGGAATTGCTTGACCAAGCTGAGAGATACGGCGACATCGAAACGGTTGAAGCAGGACGAATCAAATGGATTCGCGGAAGCATAGCCGCCTATGCAGGTGCGTTCAACGAAGCCGAACGTTTTTACGCTGAGGCTGAAAAATTGTTTGAACAAGCTGGGGCAACTGAAGATCTCGCTCTGACACTTCTTGACTTCAGCGAGTTATACATCTCACAAGGACATTCGAAGGAGGCATTGGAGAAGGCAAAAAGGGGTATGCAGCTTTTATCAGACTTGCAGAGTCCCGCCAGCGAACTAAGCGCCTTACTTCAGCTAGGAGACACGCACTTTCACCTCGGTTGGGTTAAAGAAGCCCTAGAAAGATATGCAAAAGTCATAGAGGTTGCGTCAAGGTTTGGACGCTACTCAATGCTGTTTTGGGCGCATCTTTACAGGGGCCTTGTATACGAGAGCATCGATGATTTTGAGGCTGCTAGGCTTGAGTTGGTAAAGGCGCATGATTATGCCCTAAAGACTGAGTCGCTCTATCTCCGCGCTGCGACTGCTATCTTGGCACACTCTGAAATTCGTTTGAACAGGATAAGAGAAGCAGAAAAGTTGATACGTGATGCTCTAGAGACAGTTGAGAAGGTTCCAATGGACGTTCGCTCGCCCATGCGCCCCATGGTAATCTTGGGCTTGGCGGAATTGCTCGCGGCTAAGAAAGACTGGACTGCCAGCAACGAAAAGTTTCGCAAAAGCCTCGAACTCATCCGCGGGGCGATCTACGGCGTACTGTACGAGGCTATCATACGCACTCGATTTGGCGAGGCTCTGCTAAAACAAGGACTGAACTCAGAGGCGAGAGAACAGTTTAGCCAAGCTGCTCGACTGTATGAAAAGCTGGGAAACGTAACTCAAGCTCAAAGGGTAATGAAACTCCTCACAAGCCTATAGCTTATTAAACTC
>Ga0315312_1002752_pt1 | contig 11859 bp, 8 predicted proteins | sample TDP7_MG_FD_203629 | JGI IMG/M metagenome (GOLD analysis project Ga0315312, IMG submission 203629) | Freshwater sediment microbial communities from Lake Towuti, South Sulawesi, Indonesia - TDP7 | ecosystem: Environmental > Aquatic > Freshwater > Lake > Sediment | place: Indonesia: South Sulawesi... | reverse complement strand
ACAAAACCTGAGATGATTGGGCATTACTTAGGCGAATTCACAATCACCAATAAACCTGTCAAACATGGAACCCCTGGAATCGGAGCCAGTCGCAGTAGCATGTATGTTCCACTAAAATAAGAATTGGGTCTGTTCTCACTTCTTTACCTGTTTGAGGATTATTTTCAATTGATCTTCTGCGATGGCGTTCATGTCGCTTAGTCCCCTAGCCACATCACTTATCTTGAATAGGGAATGAATCTTGACCTCGTTCTCAGCCAATCTTTGCGCCCCGCCCTCTTCTCGATCCAGGAGGACAAATGCGTCTGTAACAATGCCGCCTTCAGACCTAATGGCTATAACTGTTCTTCTCAAGCTTAATCCCGTGGTGATCAGGTCATCAACCAGTAAAACACGGTCACCTGAAATGAGCACCCCCTCAACACGTCGTTCTCTACCACGGAGTCTCACGCCCTGCCGTACATAGAGGAGCGGCTTGTCTAGCTGAGATGCGAGGATAGATGCGAAAGGAATGCCCGCGACTGGTATTCCAGCTATCCTGTCAAAGCTTTGGGTATTCAGCTCCTGTTCTATGAATGTGGCACAGAACTCAGATATTCTATGAAAAGCGTCAGGAAAGCTAGGAATGAGTCTTAGGTCAACGTAGTACGGTGTAACCCGCCCACTTGAAAGCTTGAATGTTCCAAACTCGAGGGCGTTAATCTTCTTCAATATTCGGCAGAATTCATCTCCATATGCTTCTTTATCTCTGAACATTTCCTCTCAATCTCAATAAATGTTTGGATACTTCTCTTCTATAGGGCTTAGGCTATGATCACTTTTCATCAGTTGAGGCACAAACTACGCGTACTTTCCGTGCTTCTTTACTAGTTCCATGACTCTTTTGTATTGCTCGAAGTTGACGTTTTTTGGTACTGAGTGATCCGAATGGTAGAGGTAACCTCCGCCCTTCTTTGCTATCGTCATCTTCTCCTTGATCTCTTTCTCCACGGGTTTCGGGTCGTCCATCGCCATGAGCCTTACGTCGATTCCTCCCATCAGGCAGATCTTATCTCCGTACTTCTCTTTCAGCTCGATCAGATCCATTCCGGCTTTTACCTCTAGTGGTTGTAGGCAGTCGATTCCTTCCTCAATGAAGTATGGTATCAGGTCCCTAACTCTGCCGCAGCAGTGTAGGATCACGTACATTCCGCGGCTGTGGAAGAAGCGGCACAACTCCGTAAACACTGGATGAAGCTGATCCTCAAAATGTTTCGGCGAGAAGAAAAGGCCTCTTCTGTAACCTAAATCGCAGCCGAGAAAAGCTCCATCAAACTTGAATCCGCCTCTCATCATCCGTTCACACATGTCCATAACCAGCTTCGCATCTGTCCGGTACATGTCCTTAACCCATTCAGGCTCCATCATGATCGCTTTCAATAATCGTTCCGAAGCCACATAACTCTGAATCTTATCATAGCCGACGGCAGCCCAGTAGGCGATGAAACGCCCACGACTGTGTTCACGCTGGAAAGACTGAAGACTGGAAACCCAGTCGACTCTATAGTCGCTAGCATTCAGTCTAGGCTTGATCTTTTCCCATTCTGTTCGGCTTTTGCATGGATAATCGATAATCATAGGAGTAGTCGAAAAATCTCGATGGTTTTTCCTAATGCCGCCGAAGCAGTTTCTCTCCACAATATATTCGTCATCCTCGGAGAGAACCTCCACACGAAACTGTGGAGAAGTGTCAGCGCTAAAGCTCACCAGTTCGTAACCGAAATAATCGGCTGGCGATACACCAGAGGGTAAACCCTCACTTCGCCATCTATCTATGGTTGCTTGCCAAGGACTGTCGTGGACGGGAACACGATCAGGTTCAAGGTGCTGTAGAGCTGACTTAACTCTTTCACGGGAGTTCATTTGGGATTCTCCCCAAGATTCAACTGGGGCCTTTTTCTGACGACTTCTTTCAATGTCGTGCAGGTCACCCAACAGTGCTAGTCAAAACCTGCCATTTTTCCTATGTCATTTGTCTACCAGTAAAGGGTTCTGACCGGTTTCCCTGCTAGCACCGCTTCGGTTTCATCGGGCTCAAGCGTCTTCCTAATCCCTAACTTGTAGTGCCAGTCGAAGCAACAATAACGGACAAGCTTCACCATTTTTCCTTTGATCTGTTCCGGTATCACCTCGTCCGGCGTACGCTTCGAAAAGTTCGTGAGCTCAACAGTGAATATGCATTTCTCCCATTTGATACCCTCTTCATCTTTCATGAATTCGCCAGTTTTCTCGATGTCTATGACTTTTCCCTGCAGCTTTCTGATTTTCTCCACCATTAAGAACACCGTTTGTACCATTTAGCAGATCTGCTTATATCTCTTTCTAAGTATCTGATGGAATCCATGAAACCGGCAGAGCATTTGTGGATGGCTATCTCAGGTTCAGCTCCTTTAGTATCTCAACGATTCCCTCGTAAGTTTCTCTTGTGCTCTTCTCGCCGTCATCTCGAACCCTGTAATGAGTTTCAATGGAAACACAACCTGGATACCTATCTTCCACCAAAGATCCAAGTTGACCCCTGTAATCGATCTCCCCTTTTCCGACTGCGACAAATCTACTTTTACCAGTAGAAGAATCAAGAGTAGCATCCTTAATGTGCATGTGAACCATTCGATCTCTGACATGGAGGTACCCATCCGGAAAGGGCTTCTCGCGGGCAGCAAAGGCATTTCCAGGATCCCAAAGTATATTGAAGCTTCTTGAATCGACAGCCTTCGCTAGTTGGTAGGCTTCTTTGCCCATCCCAACAAAGGTTGCATGCTCATTCTCCAACGCGAGGATAACCCCCTCGGATACGCAAATGTCTACGGCTTCGTTTATCCTCTCAATAATCATGGTCCAATGCTGGTCTACGCTTCCGATTTTCCAAAACGCGAAGCCTCGAACAAACTCAGCATCCAGAAATTTCGCTATCTCCGTAACTCTTCTAAGAAAACGAAGATGCTCCTTAACGGTTCTTTCATCATTGACATTACACTTGAATAAAGGCGAAGAAATGCACACAACTTCCAATCCCGCGGATTCAGCGATCCTCCTTACCCTTCTGAGATCCACATCGCCGAAGTCCTTTATGTTTCTGGCCCAGCCCTCCCGAAGCTCAATACATTCAAGGTCAAGGCTTCTGGCAACATTCAGAGCTTTCCCTATGTCTGAGGAAATCTCATCCGTAATGACGCCTAACTTAAACAAGATTCCTCACTAATCGATGATCTTCCCGTACAGACCTGATTTCTAGAATGGTATCCTTCATTTATTAGTTGGATGATGACTGGCAGACACGCACATGTGTACAACCCGGAAAGAATAGATTTTTATCAAAGATGGGCTTTGAAGATTAAGCAAAAGGGCGAGGACGGAGATGGCGACATCGAAGGTTGTCTTCCACCCCGAAGGAAAGAGACTGGAGACCCACGTAGGTAAAACCCTCCTGGAGGCCGCTAAGGACATAGGCCTCGACATCCAGTCGCTATGTGCAGGAAGAGGGGTGTGTGGTAAGTGCAGGGTAATCCTCTGGGGCGGACCTAATTATCTATCCCAAGTTTCTGATGCGGAGAGACGTTTCCTCTCGGAAATTGAGATAAATAGTGGGTTCCGATTGGCATGCCAAGCGGTGGTCAAAGATCAGAACACAATAGTCGTGGAAGTTCCGCAGCAAAGCCGGGTTGGCCAGCAGAGGCTTTTGCTGAGGGGGTTAGAGAGACAGGTAAAGTTGATGCCCTCGATCTCTCGATTCGTCGTCCACCTTAAGAAGCCGTCGTTGAAGGATGTGAAGTCAGATGCGGATAGGCTTCTAGACACGATACGGGACCAACCGGGGCTAGAATTAAAGATTGATTATCAAGCATTGAGACTGATACCCCGTAATATTAGAGAAGGTAGGTGGACAGTGACGGCCATCGTATGGATGGGTCATGAACTGATCTCGACTAAGCCTGGAGAACCTCTACAGCACCAATATGGTGTGGCTGTGGACATCGGGACAACGAAACTGGCCGCGTACCTCGTAGACTTGGATACGGGGCAAATTGTCGCAACAGCGTCAATGATGAATCCGCAGATACCCTATGGCGAAGATGTCATCTCCAGAATTTCATACATCATGAAAGACGAGAACAACCTTAAGGAGATCCACCGGGTCATAGTCACTGGAATCAACCAGCTAATTAAGGAAGCTTGTGAGAAAGCAGGAATCCAAAATGAAGATATCTTCGACTTGACAGTAGTCGGTAATACGGTGATGCATCACATTTTTCTGGCGATACCTCCAAATTACGTCGCGTTATCGCCATATCCAGCCGCTCTGCAATCATCTGTGGACATCAAGGCTAGAGAGCTCGGCGTTGAGATAAACCGTGGCGCGTACGTTCATGCGTTGCCAAATATAGCTGGTTTTGTCGGGGCTGATGCGGTGGCCGATGCCATTGCAACAGAAATCTATCGTTCGGAAGGAATGGATATGTTGATTGACATCGGGACGAACACGGAGATAATATTGGGAAACAAGGATAAGCTTATGGCTTGTTCCTGCGCTTCAGGGCCGGCCTTTGAGGGAGCCCATATAAAGCATGGCATGAGAGCCGCAACAGGCGCGATAGAGCACGTATGGATAGAACCTCAAACCTTTAGAGTTGGCTACAAGACCATTGATGATGTGAAGCCAAGCGGATTATGCGGGTCGGCCATAGTGGATGCGGCAGCCGAGATGTTAAAGGCAAAAATAATAACCCTAGAGGGCAAATTCAACTCGAGTTTGGAGATGCCGCGCATCAGAAGAAACGAACAAGCAACTGAGTTCGTCATTGCCTGCAGGGATGAAACCTCAACGAAAGACGACATCGTCATGACCCAGGGCGATGTAAGAGAGGTTCAGCTCGCAAAGGCGGCTATCTACACAGGGGCGTCCATTCTAATGAAACATATGGCAGTAAAGCCCCAGGAGATTCAGAAAATCTTCATAGCTGGAGCCTTTGGTAACTACATAGATCCTCAGAGTGCAAGGATAATCGGAATGATCCCAGATGTCGCCCTCAAGAATGTGAAATTCGTCGGCAACACGGCCGGCTCGGGCGCTAGGATGGCTCTTTTATCAACCGAGATGCGAAGATTAGCTGAAGAAGTTGCAGGACAGGTAGAGTATCTTGAGCTGGGCGCCGATGCGGACTTTCAGAAAGAATTTTTGAAGGCCACGTACTTTCCTCATAAAGAGGTTGAACGATTTCCAAACGTGATAGGCCTTTTGGAAAAAGGCTAAGTTCACGCTTTTAACTCTATTAATGGTTATTATCTTTCATCAATATTTAGTTAAGTCAGAGAAGATGGTGAGCGACGCGTGAAAGTCTCAGATAGAATGAGATTGCTTAAGCCGTCCGGGACCTTAGCCATGGCTGAAAAAGCTCGGGAGATCGCTAAAACCGGAAAAAAGGTTCTTAACCTCGAGGTAGGTGAGCCAGATTTTGCCACGCCCAACCATATTAAGGAAGCTGCCTACGAAGCGATGAAGAACGATTTCACCCATTACACTCCAAGCAGGGGCATACCTGAACTGAGGGAAGCCATATCTACTGATCTAAGGGTGATGAGGATTGAAGCCGATCCTTACAAGGAGGTTATCGTAACCTCTGGGTCCAAGGATGGTATATACTGTGCTTGCCTTGCAACTCTCGACCCCGGCGACGAGATTCTGGTCCTCTCGCCCACTTGGCCGACGCATTTGACCTGCATTGAGTTTGCTGAAGCCAAGCCCATCGAGGTTCCCTGCGGAGAAGCCTATCAACTGGATGAGGAAGCTTTGAAGGAAAGTGTAACTGGGAAATCCAAGATGATCATGCTGTGTTCCCCAAATAACCCAACCGGCGGCGTTCTAGCTGAGAAGGATCTGCAAACAATATCCGATATTGCCGTAGACAACAACCTATTCGTCCTTTCAGATGAGATCTACAATAAGATCGTATACGACGGGGTTAAATTTAGAGTCATGGCCAGCTTTGAGAATGTGAGAAGCCAAGTTATAGTTGTGAACGGTTTCAGCAAAGCCTACGCGATGACTGGTTGGAGGCTAGGCTACGTTGTTGCGGATAAGACGATCATAGATGCAATCGATAAGATAATTCAGACATCGACAACGTGTCCGGCCAGCTTCGTTCAGAAGGCGGGCGTAGCCGCGTTAAGGGGACCCCAAGACTGTGTTACCAAGATGGTTGAGGAGTATGACGGTCGAAGAAGGTTCATAGTCAAGAAGCTTAATGAGGTACGGGGCGTTCATTGCGAGATGCCTAGAGGCGCGTTTTACGTCTTCCCAGACTTCTCATCCTTGAATATGTCTAGTTCGGACATAAGTGTGAGAATGCTCGAAGAGGCGGGAGTCTGCTCCACCTCTGGAAGCGTCTTCGGAAAATGCGGAGAGGGCCATATTCGCTTCTCATACGCGACAAGTATGGGAGTTATCTCAGAGGCTATGGATAAGGTTAAAGACTTCGTTCTGAGGTCCACTTAGGATCATGAGTTACATAACGCACGCTATATCTTAGAAGAAGGACTGTCCTCATCCGTCTATGCCAAAGGATCTTTTCGAACCTTTGGTGACGTTTTCCCACCAACGTAATCTGCCGGCCTTACATCGTCACTTTTCTCATCGGTTTGAACCGTTGACCTTTCGCTAAATAGATATGTGGCTGACCGCACAAAGGTTTATTAATTTGCCTGCGGGCGTATTGATACGCATACGGTGACTGACTGGTTTGTCGTTAGAGATACAAGAACTACCTGACATCATAAGGGTGATTGTGTTCTTAAGCCTCGGCAAGGGAGCCGCTCTTCAGAAGCCTCTGCTTAAGCGTCGAATTGACAGAATCTGCGCGGGATATGCATGCGTTGAAATGAGGGACGTAGATGAGGCTTTGAAGGAGATGACTTCTGAAGGACTGATTCTTAGCCACGACGAAACGGTCCAGCTCACTGAACGCGGCGTCAAGTTAGGCGGTGAATGGCGAAGTCTACTTTTGAAGAAGGAGCCTATACTAGAGGTTGTTGCAGGACTAGCCGACGGCTCCATCACAGGACTCGTAGTCATCCTTTCAGCCTTCATAGCGCACTTAACCAGCACTACAGCAGTGTTTGCAGCTTTCCTGACATTAGCCGCCGTGGCAATAACAAACTTCTCCAGTTTTCTGCTCGGCGGAATAACCGAGGACTTGGCGGATATGATGACTCTCCAGACTTTGATGAACTACAGCCTAAGCGATATCCAAGACAAAAAGGAGCGAGACAAGTCGCTGATGTTGGTTAAGCACTTGTTTACCGTACTGCACAAAGAGATAAGCAGGTCAAACCTTTACGCGGCCACGATTTGTAGCACGACTACTCTCTTGGCAGGCACTGTACCGATAATTGCATATCTTACGTTACCCGAGCCGCTTGACATTATTCTGTCCCTCAGCGTAGTTGGAACAATCGTTGGCGTCTTCCTCGTCCGTTACAGGTCTAAGAGAACAAAGGTTCACTGGAAAGTAACATTATTCGAGACTGTCATTATCATCGCAATCGCAGCCATTGCCTCGCTACTATTAGGGGGCACCGTGTAAAGAGCCGTGAATGACATCTTTAAGTCTTCTAGGTGCGTCTGTCAGATATTGAAGGAAAAGTTCGAGGTCTTCCGCTAGTTCGAAAGACATCAGAATCTTCCGAGAATCAAGGCGGAGCCAGAGGCTACTAAGCATTCTGATACCGCATTTCACTTTCTCGAACACTCCGGTAATGACTTTCGGTCTTCTCTACAAAGTATTCAGTGAACTCTAACATCGCACCCAGTTGGCCATCAGCCACATCTAGCTAGCTAGCTCGGGAAGGTCTTTGCCTATTGTTGGATGGACCCAAGGAAGTGCATGTTCGAAATATCTGACCTTGTAGCCAAAAGCAGAGGTGAAAAATCATACTCCTTGCTGCCGTTGGAGATAAGGTACAAAGCAATCGTTTAATTGTATCAACTCGCGAAATTTAGGAAACATCAGCTCTGCCCGAATCTGCATTTCCTTATCTTGGAGCAAAGGAATGATGTTTCCTTTACCGGAAAGAAAGATAATGACCCCTTGAGGTGTGGGTATCTGCCAAAGTGGACTTAGCAGATCCTCTAACGCCCATCCATCACTCAAACTGATCACTGATCTTTGCATATCCAGGCTCTTTCGTTATCGACTCCATGATCAATCGCATCATCATTAATGCTTAACGGAGCCTTAAAAGAAAAGGATGAAGGTAGACAGGTCAGCTTACTACTTCGAAGCTGCTTTCAAGCCCGCCGATCATAACCCGGAAGGCTCCAGGCTCTGTCACGAATCTTTTATCGTCTTGGAAGACACCTATATCCTCCATATAGAGGGAGAACTCAACTCTTTTGCTCTCGCCAGCCATCAGGGTTACTCTCTTGAATCCCTTGAGCTCTCTGATCGGAGTGACACTAGAGCTATATAAATCATTGATGTACAGTTGTATAACTTCATCGCCTATGCGTTCGCCGATGTTCCTGACAGTTACGCCAACATTGACTTTCCCTGATGTGCCTACCTTATTTGGAGAGACTTTCAGGTCATCATACTCGAACCTAGTGTAGCTCAAACCGAAACCAAACTCGAAAAGCGGAGCGTATGCTGGAGGAAGCATCTCAGCAAATGGATAAGGCTTGTAGTCGTATCGAACAGGCAATTGACCCATTGATCTAGCTATGGAGATTGGGAGTTTTCCGCCGGGAGTATAGTCGCCAAAGAGCACATCTGCCACCGCATTTCCACCCTCTGTTCCAGGAAGGTAACCCATTAAGATAGCAGGTATGGTCTCTGCTATCCATTTTATGATTAGGGGCCTACCTGTTATCAGGACTACGATGGTAGGGGTTCCAGTTTCATGCACAGCCTTGATCAGGTTAAGCTGAGACTGAGGTAGATCAAGCATCATTCTGCAGGGGAATTGCTCCAAACGGGCTAGAAGCCTCTTTTGCAGGGCATCTAAGCCTTCTTTTTGGATTTGACCCATCGAACTTGTAATATCTTGAACGGTCCAGAATTCATGTATGTACGCTGGTTCTCCGACGACAACTATTGCGGCATCAGATTTCTTTGCCAGTTCTTTTGCTTCTTCGATATTTTCAGGTTCTCTTATGCCTGAGCCCTTTGTGTAAAGAACCTCAGTCGTAGGTGAGACTTTGCTCTTGATTCCCTCAAGAATCGTTGTGGCAGGTGGCGATGGTGGAAATGTATTGCTCCACCCTCCCAGCTGGTTCTCAATGTTATTTGCATTCGGGCCTGTTACCAGTATTGTTCCGATATCTTTTGATAGCGGCAAAAGGTTATTTTGGTTCTTTAGTAGAGTCATTGATTCACGAGCTGCTAAAAGGGCTATTTCTTTATGCTCTTTGCAGCCTACTAGTTTGACAGCTCTTTCCGGATCAATGTAAGGATTCTCAAAAAGCCCCAAACGAAACTTAACCTCTAATATTCGTTGGACTGATTCATCTATTCTTCTTTCGGATATCTTGCCGTTCTCAACGAGTAATGCTAATGTTGATGCGAACTTAGTTCCTGAAAAAATGTCTATGTCAATCCCGGCTTCGACTCCTTGTCTCACTGCCTCCTCATAAGTCTCCGCAGTCCTATGACTGTTATGCAGCATATCTATGCCATATGCATCTGAAACAACTATGCCCCTGAACCCCAGCTCCTTCCTAAGTAGGTCTGTAAGGTACTCTTTTGAGCCGTGAACAGGCTTCCCATTAATCTCATTATAGCAGGGCATGACCGCCCATGTTCCAGCCTCTATCGCCGCTTTGAAAGATGGAAGATGAACTGTCCTGAAGGTATAGTCAGATATATCGACCGGAGAGGCATCCTGCCCTCTTTCAGGGCAACTGTACGCCGGGAAATGTTTTGCCGTTGCTATTACGTGTTCTTTACTAATCGTTGCATTGTTGTCGCCCTGGTAACCTCTAACTTTAGACGCGGACATAACTGAGCAAAGATATGGGAGTTCGCCGAAGGTCTCAAGGATTCTGCCCCATCTTGGCTCTCTACCAATGTCGCAGATTGGGCTGAAAGTCTCATGTATGCCTGTGGCTCTCGCCTCCTTCGCTGTTATGGCTGCGACTTTGACCGCAAGATCTGAGTCCCATGTAGCAGCTAGACCCAAATTGTGAGGGAAGACAGTTGCACCTTTAACAGAAGCATGCCCATGAACCGCATCCAGATATAGTAGAAGAGGTATCCCCAAATGGGTTTCTTCAACGGCAAATTTCTGAAGTGCGTTTGTAAAGTCCGCCAAGATTTTGGGACTGTTGGCGAACATGAGTGGAGCGCCTACACCGAGGCAAGAGTCTTTAATGTCCTCCCTAGCTTTTTCTAGGTTTATGAATATAGTTCCAGCCATTTGACCAATCTTCTCTTTTAAGGTCATTTTCTTCAGAAGATCTTTGACTCTGATTTCAACTGGCTGACTAGAATCCAAATATAGCTTACTTGACATTTCCGATCAGGCTCGATTATGCTAGATGATTCTTTTAAGACTTCTTACCATCTATCCTTAAGTAGAATTTTAGATCTTATCTTGGATTAAGTCATGCTTTTTGCTCTATAGAATCTGATTACACGTAAAAAGATAAAAAGGTGGACATGTGGGAAGAAAAGGAGATGCTGAAAAAATAGCCAAGACAACCTAATATGGCTCTATAATAAACCAGATATACTGCTCGAATTGAAAAGGCTGGCAATCAATCTTTCTCTGTAATTGTAACAGTTTTTTTCAGTTCCCATATAGGCTACTTGAGCCATATCCGTTGAACAATCCTGTTTCTATAACGCCAGAAACGTTCTCTGATTTTATTTCCTGTCCAACAGAATTGTCAGTTATACCTAGAGCCAAATCGAGAATGAAGTTGCCATTTTCTGTTACACAAGGTCCAGTGTGTTCTCGTTTTTCTCTAGGAATTGGCCTCAGTGAATCCATCTGCGAGCAGGAAACAAAGCGTTCGTCAGGCAAGGCTCAGGACATGACGCTCTACCGCCGTAGAGCAAAGAAGTAAAAGACTTCCTAAAATCCGAAGAGTTGGTGGATTTGCTGAAAAACTGGGGAGACAACTTTGGACCAATATGTTCTTTTAACAGCTAGTTCTTCACCTGCGATCACAATCTAGCTAGTGCCTGCTGCTCATCCCTTATTTATTTTACTTGGCTCATAACCTAGGAAGAGGATGCTTTCGGAGATATGAAACATGACACCAAGATTTGTTGCGACAATTGACCAAGGCACAACTGGCACTAGATTCGCGATTTTCAGGAAAGACGGGACGATAGTTGGCTATAGCTACAGGGAGCACAGACAGATATACCCTGAACCAGGATGGGTTGAGCACGATCCATCAGAGATATGGGAGCAAACCCAGAAAGTGATTAGGGATGTATTGGAGGGTTCAGAGATCAAGCCGAATCAGATCGGTGCGATAGGTGTCACTAACCAGAGGGAGACTACAGTTGTTTGGGACCCGCTTGCTGGACAACCGTATTCTAACGCCATTGTTTGGCAGTGCACCCGGACCAGAAGTATCTGCCAAGAGCTCGTTAACAGAGGGCTAGAGCCCACTATCAGAGAGAAGACTGGACTCCCCATCTCCACATACTTCTCGGGTCCGAAGATAAAGTGGATACTGGATAACATTCCAAATGTGAGAAAGGAAGCAGAGGGGGGCAGAGCCATCTTCGGAAATATGGACACCTGGGTTATTTGGAACTTGACGGGAGGGCCTAAAGGAGGAAGCCATGTTACAGATTACACGAATGCTTC
>Ga0315312_1002751_pt1 | contig 11861 bp, 14 predicted proteins | sample TDP7_MG_FD_203629 | JGI IMG/M metagenome (GOLD analysis project Ga0315312, IMG submission 203629) | Freshwater sediment microbial communities from Lake Towuti, South Sulawesi, Indonesia - TDP7 | ecosystem: Environmental > Aquatic > Freshwater > Lake > Sediment | place: Indonesia: South Sulawesi... | reverse complement strand
CCCTCTACTATATGTTCATCCTATCATCTACGACTGCATTGGGATGAATTTAGGTTTACTATGGATCACGGTTTTCGCGCACCCTCACAGGCTCTAGCTGCTAGGGTTCGGTTGCTACTGTTGGATTTACCCGGTCTTTGTGTGGGTGAGAGAGAATTCTGGGAGGCCAGTGGCACCACTACCGGTTCTCTGATTGCTATGAGCCTCTACCTTGGCCGTTCCAGTCTGAGGTCTTGGAAGAAGTTCCTATAGGCTTTGGCTAGAACATACTGCTTCCAGATTCGTATGCCCAGCTGGACCTTAACCTTCCTTAGGGAGCCTCCGCCTCCCTGCCGTACATGCTCAACCAGCCTATTCATGAAGCCCATATTGCCAATCTTCAATTTCTCACTCTCTCAAAATCCCTTAGGGTTCCTTGGCCCTCCGTGGAAATCGGGTCAGCTCGAGCCTTCCCTTCTGTCATGAAACCTCCATGTTGTAGGCATGGTCAACTACTTGGATCCGATCACGGTGGAAGCGCAGGTAGTTGTTTGACTGTCGGCGAAGGATCACCCAGCGAATCAGCTCATTTATGGTTTCATTGGCGTGATCATCTGTCCATAAACGGTTGCGGATGATTTCCTTGGTCTTGCTCCCTGTTAAGGATCGTCGTCTCTGCCCTCATGGTTCGTGAGGACGACTAGGATCTGAGCCAAGGGTACCGGAGGCTCTGTCGGGCCTGTCAGAAGCGGTATGGTCGGTTTCACCTTCTCCGGGACGACAATTGGAACCATCTGCTGTATGACGGTCGTTTCCACATCCGGGATGCCGGCCCTATCATCGATCGTGGCACGTGTGGCAAGCCAAGTTGATTTGGATAGGGATAGGATAACATAAACAAGCATCGTTTGACATTGGAAGTAGAAATAGAGGCGGAAGTGTTAGCCAGTTTCTCCTTGAAATCGTGGCCGTGTAAGGGTGTCGTTAAGGGCAAACGTCCTACCCGGGTTCTAATAGGTTGCCAGATCCCCCTTATGTGCTCACGCAGTCCAGGATTTCAGAAGAGTCCGTATCAGTCAAGATTCTGAGGAGTCTGGAGTTCCTGCAGTTCTTGCATGGCACGAAGTCATTGCATCCAAGGTCTTGGATGGACCCTGACGTCGAAGCTAGCTTGCGCAGAATCATCAGGCTGAGGGCTAGGATTCAACTCTGTTGCCATCACAGTCTGCTTCCTATACACAGTTTGGGAGCTTTGACGCGGTAGGAGACTTAGCAGCTGGCTTTTTTAGCGACCGAACGAAGGGAGGAACTCTAACAACAGGTTTCATTTGGTGCGGGGGTAGGATTCGCGCACCAATATACCAGTGAGGCAACGAAGTGTGCACTTGAATCGTTAGTTCTCATCAGCAGCGCGCGCCCAACACCGGCCCCCTTGAGTTGACATATGCTGATCTGTATGCTTGGATACTTCGCTTGCGCTAGGCTACTCTAATCTGCGGCATACTGGATGTTGATTGCACTAATCTTTTTGGCGAAGTGTCTGTCGACAAATCCAATGAAGGCTTCCAAGAGCGCCCATTCTGCTTCAGGAACTTTGGATCGAACCTCGATATGAAGTATGTTTCCAAGGCCTTTCTTGAAGTTAACCCATCCATAGAAGTTCTTATGAGTCCATTTCCCAGTTGTTGAGCGTCGCCATGTCCCCTTCTTCTTTGTTCTGAGGGAACGTTCTTTCTTGACGAGAGCCCCATAGATGTTGAAGCCCCCTCGTGGGATTATCTGAACATGTCTCAAATCCCATCAAATCTTCCTCATCCTCTTCACCTTAAATCTCTTTCTACGGTCAGTACTGTTGCGGCCTTGGGCCATGAATCGTTGCGTTAACTCTCGGGACACGAAAGCCAATTGGGGTGCCATAGGCCAAAAGCCCCTGACTTGAGACGGTCAAACTTCAGAGGCATTTCGCTTATCGTTACAAGAGTAGGGAAGGAAACAGGGACCATTACAAATACGTTGTCACCATTCCCGAAGAAGTAATAGAGAAACTAGAATGGCAAGAGGAAACTGAATTGGAACTGAAAGCGCTGGAGAAGAGACTTGTCCTATAGCGTCGTGCTATCGATACAAAGGAGAAGTGACTTCGGTCGCAAGATCGTTCCGTAGTCCTGCGAATTGATTGTCAACTTTCTTTAGTCTTGATTCGGTCTCCTCTCAACCTCGCTCTCTGGCACAGTTCCGTTCATTCTGAAATGCGTATTCATCATCTCTTCTGGGTGGCAATCGAAAGTCAAAAAAAGGGGAAAGTATACGTACACAGCGAGTTGTGGCTGCTAGCTACAGCTCAACCCGCGTCACGCATGGGGTCTACGATTCCGTGCGGACGCGTCCCAATATGATTATGCGGTAACTAGCATTTCCTTGCGTTCCGTAGTCTTACTATTGATTGCATACGCGTAACTGCCTAGTTTCTTTCCGACCCGGCGGAGTTCTCCCTTGCGAGTTAGGTTCGTCAGAAGCCCAGAGATTGTTCCTCTCTGGTAATGAATTGCGTTGGATCTCATGGCTTCCGTCAATTCCGCTTCTGTGCGTGGCTCCGCTCTGCCCCAATCACTAGCGAGAAGTGTCCTCAATGCATCCGCGCAACCGGTACTCCCTCCAATGTTGGGATAGTCGCTAGTAGGTTCAATTCCGCTGTCCGATCTAAGTTCCTGTGTTCTCGGAGTTTCGTCTGTTTCTCTGATGTCCTTGACGATCTTGCTCAGCTCATCTAAGCTTGGAGCCTCGACACGTATCGTTCCGCCATTCCAAGCAGTTTCATACGCGAACTTTACCGGCATACCATCAACCCTCCTTTTCGCCGTGTTCATTCATATGGCATGCAAACCATAGTGTACGGCCTATTTGAATGTTCCGAAACAAGCAATGAATGAATGCTGTAAGCATTACTTTCCTGCTTATGACTTCGTATGAGAATTGTTTTCGCAGACATGGGGGTCTGTCACATTACTTAACCACTCTCAGCCACACATAGGATAAGCAACACATCTTTCACTGCTTAAAATTCCGAAATAAGATTGGAGTCAGCAGCCTGCTATCCAAAAAGCTACGTTATGGCCACGGATATGTCAATTCCAGAGGTGTTGCATAATGGAACTGAAGTTGGCGAATGGCGTCAAAGTCGGAATTGTGGATGAGGAGGGAAGTAAGGTACTTAGGTTCAACGAACCTGTAAGGGTCTTGGCTCTTACTCCTAACGAGGCATCCAAGATCGGTGTTTCTTTGAACCGATCTAAGAGAGCCACAGTCCTGCCAGCTTTGAACGAATTAATCGAATCCAAATTCTTGGACACTCCTCGATCTCTCCCTGAGATCCGTGGGGAAACCACCAAGCTTAACCCCAGCGTGAAGCCCAGTGGTTTAGTAATGGCACTGAATGCCTTGTCTGCGAAAGCCGTCCTCAAACGAAGTGGTAAGCAAGGAAACTATACTTACCGTAGGTTATGAGTCGCTTATTTCACATCGATCTGTAGTGCCTAGAAAATGGGTCATTTTCCCTATTGCGGCATGATGCTGAGACTTCTGTTCCGAAGTAAGCAAATAAGCATTAGAATTAGCATTACTTTCCTGCTTATGACTTCGTATGAGAATTGTTTTCGCAGACATGGGGGTCTGTCACATTACTTAACCACTCTCAGCCACACATAGGATAAGCAACAGTAATTATGGCACCGAGTTCTGTTACGGCCTTGGGCCATTCTTCTTGGCGTTAACTTCCGGGACACGAGCGGCATTCTGAATAGGAGTGACAATAAGGAGAAGGATCGTTAGACATATCGGAAAAAGGCAAGCTAGGACAGAAATGTGAAGCTTCATGCACGTTAGTCTGTAAGAAACCGTCCACGCGCTGCCGTAGGAGCTGACGTGAAATTGAGTTTTCGTGCAAATGCCGCTGTTCCGTGCTTGAAGCACACATCGTTGAGCACCACATGTGGGGAGGACAGGAGGGACGATTGCCAAGCAAAAAACGAATTTTCATCCGGATGGCCAAACCTCATCTCGCCGCAACCGTTGTATGTCTCTCCGAATGTGCTCACGGCAACGCTTATTAGCACATTGGCGCGGCCATCCTCCTAGGACAAGTGCGGAAGATTGCTGCGAGAGAGGCAGGAGCGACACTTGGGTCCAGTAGTCCTTAGCGTAGTTTCATCGTCCGTTGACCTGCACGAGCTTGTTCCTAATCCAAATCAACCGAGGATGGGCCCGAAGGACGACCCGGAGTTGAGGCGTAGTATCCTGGAGAACGGGGGACTGCTTCAACCGATTCTCGTAGAACCGCACCCGCAGTATGAAGACAAGTTCAGAATCATTGACGGGGAGCGCAGATGGTACAACTGCAAAACGCTTGTGGAGGTGGAAAAGCGAGAACAGTTCAGACGAGTTCCCGTCGAAAAAACCGATCGCACCTTGACAGATGATGAGAGACTCAGGGCCTGGGTAACTATCCACATGCAACGCAAGGAATGGTCTGCGAAGGAGAAGGAGCGAACCGCGTACAGGCTGATTGAGATGGTCGGACGTGTAAAGGCGGCGAATATCTTCGGAGTCACCGTCAGAGAGATCGATCGTCTTCGAGAGACGTTCGAGTTGTCTGAAAGGATGAGCGCTCTCGGAAATCCTGACGCATCAATAACTTACGCTCGAGAAATCATGAGTTTGCCTAAGTACATTCGCACTAAGGAGGTCGAAGACGAAATCGTAAGACGAATCAATGACGGCCAGATCAGGTCATCAAAGCAAATAAGGGAGATGCGTGCCGTCCTCAAGCATCCTCAAGCGAGAGAGTTCTTTCTCGTAGAAAAGGCAAGCCTTGAGGATTCGAAAAAGGTTATTCCTCTTCAAGGTAACCCCAAGGGGGTGGGCCTCGCTGACGAGATTGATCGTTTCAGCCGCGTAATAGTGGGTTATTCGTGGATAAATGTCGCAGAGTTAAGGGGCCAACAGGATGTAGTATCAAAGATAAAGACGACTATAGATATCCTCAAGAAGATTGAAGATATGCTCTCGAAGAAGGGAGATGCTTGAAGTGAAGATTAGTCCGGAAGCCACGTTGACTCCTCTCGGCCAAAGCGAAGGCCAGTGGTTCGACATAGGGCTCAGAAGGGTGCTAAGCGGCATCGTCCATAACTATTCCCTGAAAGATGCGACCAGTGGAGAATGGCGGATAACAGTGCGTATTTCAGATCAAGTAGGCAAGGCGGCGGTGGAGGTCATGCCGATCGACGGTTTTAGTGCATCTCACGACCAACTTAGACGAAAGTCCATAACCTTCAACGCATGTAGAGACAGGAAGAAGTACTACCACCCGCTCGGGATAGCGTACAGTCTTAGGGGACGAATCTCATACTACAGGCTTGACGACAGAGAAAGCGTGCCCAAGATCATCGAAGACGATTATCAGATCGATACCTACGAGAATGTGTCTCCGGCGAATCCGGGAAACGTCTGGCGCGGAAAGATGGTCGCTATAGTTGAGGCCAACAGGCCTGACAAGATGGCCAAGCTGTTCTACCTTGAGAAAATACTTCCGATCTTCGGCCAGCTTGAAGATCCTGAGAACCTTGGTAAAGGGAGGTCCACTTGAACTAAGTGTCAAAAGCCAAGCGCCGGGATGAGTGGCATCGCACGCGGGCGAGAAGGCTTTGTAGGGTGATCGTATATGGGTGAAACGCAGACCTCTTTTAGGAAGAAGATCCTGAATGAAATGACGGCCGACTATTCAGACAGTTTGAGAAAGAACTTCGACCTAGCTAAACAGTTCATTCGCATAACTAAAGACGGAAATGTCGACATACTGGTCAAGGAAAAACTAACTGGCAAAGAGCAGATCCTCCTTTACCTAGTTGGGAAGATGTACGCCAAAGAAGCAGGGCTGGCAGCAACCGACGATGTAGGCAACAATGAATTGACAGAACAATTAGGAATACCCATCGGATCTCTGAAGCCTCGGTTGAAGGAACTGCGTGACAAGAAGAAGATAAAGCAAATCAAACGTGAAAGGAACGTCTACCACCGAGTACCAGTCACCCTGATTGAGGGGATACTGAAAGTGGTAGAAGAGAAGGCGGCTGAGAAACAATGAGGTCGTGATATGCCATCTGATGAATTTGATGATATCAAGAGGACTCTCGCAAATCATGAGAAGCGACTCTGTGACCTAGAAGTGCTACTAAAGTCAAAGCCAAAGGTCGAAAAGAAGAAGCTGTCCGTCAAAGAGTTCATTCTTCAAAAACAGCCTGCGGATGACATTCAGAAGACACTGGTGCTTGGATACTACCTGGAGCATTACGAGAATGTTTCGCCATTCAACGTAAAGGACCTCGAGAGACTATTCAGAGAGTCCAAAGAGATCGTGCCCGGCAACATCAACGACAAGGTAAACAAGAATATCGATAAGGGTTTCATCATGGAGGCCAAAGAGAAGAAGGACAAGCGCAAATCTTGGACTCTTACAGCGACTGGAGAGAGATCTGTCGAAGAGGGACTCAAGCAAGATTGAGAGAGCATCGTGAGGCGTGGATATGTCTGCCGATGTACCGAAGATGGTAAACGAACTGTCGAAGCGCATTGAAAGATTAGAACAAGCAGTCTTCGGGGGCGGGGAGACACGATCTGGGATTTCTACTACTGATGTCGATATCGGTGGTCTAGGTCATGTCAAGAAGTTGAAGGCAGCTGCCGACAAATGCCTAGCTGTCTTGGACGATTTGTTCTCGAAGAATCCAAATCATGCAGGGCTCACTCCGGACGAATTTGCCGCGGTATTTAGAGAGAAGTTTGGGTTGCCCATTCCTTTGTCGACGATTTCGTCCCAACTCTACAAACAAACAGGCCGATATGTTACAAGGAAGAAGATCAGCGGGAAACCCGTCAAGTACCGCTACCAGATTCTACCTAGGGGTCAAGAATACATTCGCAACAAGATAGCGAGCCTGCAAGGTTGAAAGCATGTCCGAAGGTTTGAGAAGCAAACTCGTGTCTGAACTGTCATCAAAGTTCCCAGCGCAACTTGTCGAGGATGTGATCTCCAGTTACGAAAAGGTTCTAGTGGAATTCAGAAAGGCTGCCTGGGATAAGACTCTTTGGCGGGCTGGAAAGTTTGTCGAGAATGTGTTCAGGCTGCTATACTTCATTGTTCACTCTAAGGTTCCAAGCGAGGTTCCTAGGATGAGCGATCTTAAGAAGGAGCTTGAGAATCTACCGTCAGAGAAGTTTCCGGATTCAGTTAGAATCTTGGTACCGAGAATTGCTACGGCCATGATATACGATCCTCGAAGCAAGAAAGGCGCAGTTCATGTCAAGCCTATAGACCCCGACTCCTTGGATGCTACACTAGCGGTGTCTGCGTGCGACTGGGTTCTTGCTGAGATACTTAGAATCTACCACACTCAAGAGACAGCGGAAATCCAGCAAGTCATTCGCTCAATTCTTGTCCGTAAGGTGCCTTTTGTCGAGAAACATGGTGATGAATCCTTCGTGACCGTTTCTCTAGGAAGTGCTGAGAACGAGATACTCCTTCTTCTTATTGACAACAGAGACGGCATGGACAGGACTTTGATTGGAAAATCGTTGAAGAATACTTATACCCAGGGTCGAGTGACCCAAGCCTTGCAGGAACTTCTGGAGAACAAGCGATTTGTTGTTCTGAAGGCCGACGGCAATTATGCTATAACAGGGCCAGGTGAGTCTCATATTTCCGCGATAATCTCAAAAATGACGTAGTTCTCATGCTGCTGGTTTCCATCTGAACATTTTGTTGACGGATTGGACGAAATGCGGCACTCGTCGCGCTGCCGCCCTAGACCGGATTTTGGGAAGAATCTGGCTTCTCACCCATTGGACTCCGGTGTCAGAGAGCTCGTATCTTCCGCTTCGCCCTTGGATTAGCCTTCCTTCATCCTTCAATTCGCTCGCCCTTGCCCTAACGACCCGCAGTTTCGTCGTCTTCCAACCAGATCGAAGAAGGCTGCTTATTTCGTCATAAGAAAGCGGCGTTGGATAACGGGCAGACAGCACCACGGCCACCGCTTCTTTGGCTGTGATGCAGTCAACAGGGATACTTAGGTAAAGTCTACCTTCCGGCGTTCGTTCGACGATGTCCTCAAGTTCAGTTCTGGGTTGACCCCAGCGATTAGGTTGTGGCGGAGGCAGTTCCTTGATGTGCTGCTCAAATCTCTCCTTCACATAGTCGAAACTACCCTCTATTTCTATCTCTGAACCATCTGCGCGTCGGATCCTGAATCTGAGCCTTCGTTCACTTGACATTGAGTCGCCTTACGACAACTGATATCAAAAGTTATCTCCCTTTCGATGTAGAGGTCTTCCATAGACGCGTAGATGCATATTGTTGTTGAGGATGTCTTGCTGTATCTCGGCCCTGATTGGTTGGTAAAGCCAAAGGGGATGAGATGAATCTATCCCGATTTGTGGAGCATATACTCAATATTCCTGACACGAATGAAAAAGATCAATCTTGATGACTTGCTTGAAAATGGGAATGAGAAGAATTCATCAAACAATGACACGAAAGAGGATTCCACCAATTGGTGCGGGGGGTTAAGTGACGATTCACGTCTTCAACCAACGAAATCCTGCGCGGACAAGTCGTCCGTCAAAAGTCCGCGAAAAATACGAAGATGGTCTTGTGGTTCTCTGGGGGACACTAGTAGTAGGCGCCTAATTATGCCGTTGCAGCAATGCGTTGTTCGCTTTTCCTTGGAGAAGTTGAGACATTTGACAGATAAGAAAGGGCCCGTGACGATACGCCAGTATAGATCGGACAACCTTCGGTCATACCGGGCCCTTCGGGTAGAGCTGACAGAATGGAGCCCTAGCCATCCTAGAAGCACATTGATATGTCTGATTCCCTCTCGTTCCGTAATGGGTAAGAGTTGAGCAGACTATCCGCTAGACTTTCCGAAGTCGGCCCGAGATGGGACCGAGAGCTACGACGCAGCGCACAAGCGTTTTTGAAGGTGCCGACCGCGAGGTGGCACTGCCGGGCTCATCACATCACAGATCCCGCTATCGGCAAAGTCGAAGTAAATTTGCTCGAGGAAGCCATACTTGATTCTTTTTATCTTCAACGACTCAAGTATGTCCAGCAAACTGGATTCGCGTTTCACGCTTACCCGGCAGCCAGGCACACAAGATACGATCACTCGCTAGGCGTGTTCAAGATAGTGTCGAACTTCGCGGCGGATTTTCGTAGAGAGCTTGAGAACAAGCGTAGCTTGCGGGAAGAATTCCTGAAAAGATGCGGCTTTCATGGAAGCGACATAAGGAAACTAGATCTCGCTCTAGAAGAAGTCAAACTTGCCTGCCTGCTTCACGACATTGGGCACGGCCCGCTATCTCACATTCTCGATGTCTACTATACTCTAGTTGGGCGCTTTTTCCAGCCAATCAGAAGAGTCAGCAGTAGGGGGCAGTATCATGAGCGAAAGGGCAAGGCTTGGGTTCTGGGGTCAGACCCTATTCTCAACTCCTGTGCTGGATCTACCACTGCGTCGCTGTCGAAACTTCTCCGTAGACTCGGATTCCGCCCAGACGTTGTCGGTAACCTCATTACTGGAGAGGCACCCGCTCACCCTCTCCAAACCCTAGTGAACGGACCAGCGGACGCTGACAAGCTTGACTACCTTTTACGGGATGCCTTCTTTACAGGTCTGCCCTTTTCCCTGCTTGATATAGAGCATCTAGCCAGCAGCACCAGTATCTGCAAAGAGCATCATGCAGCCCATTTGCTAGTCGAACCAAGAGCTACCCATACCTTGCTACGGTTTATGGCATCCCGCGAGCACCTGCGCCCAGCAATTGAGTACCACAAGACGACACGCGGAGCTGAGGCTGCTGTACTTTATTCCATTATCATGGCAACACGCGTCCTTGGTACAGGTTCCTTACAGTTTGTGCGCACCCTCGACTTGATGGAAGATCGGGACCTGGAAGAAGTCATGCAGCTAATTTCTAAGGAATTCTCGTGTCATGAAGCGCGCATACTAGAACAGGTAAAGTACCGTCAACTTCCGGTAGAAATCGATACCATCGACTACAAGACGTATCTTACTAGATTTCAACGCGAATTCCCTCACATACCGTTTGTGGGCTGGGCGAGAACTGGAGGAAACTTGTTCCTGCTTGATCTTCCTTGGCGGAGGCCCTACGCGGCGAGGTACCTCAGCGGAGTCTTTGTTCGCGACAAGGGGGTTTGCACGAGACTCAATTCGTATTTTAGGAAAAGAAGTGGTCGAGAGATCGCAAAGTATCTCGAAGGGCTCTCTAGGGCGAGTTGGGTTGGCAGAGTGTTTTCGCTATCCGGCGAAGTAACCCTACCCACGCAGATCGTTCGGTCCCTAAAGAGACAGACCCGCCGAGGCTTGGTTGAGATACAAACAATTGCAAATGAGATCAGCTCTAGGTCCACAAACCAGCTACAAAGGTCGTAGTAAACCAGTATCTAATGGTTCGCTGGATTCGTGGACTCTGACTCTTGACTTGGTGGCAAGACCGTTATCTCTAGGTGTCTAACTACTGTGGTTAGCCGCTCTTAACATCTAAACAGTCAGATCGCACTAAGAGTGTTAGATGAGCCTCTTTCTCCAGTCCGAAAATCGCTAGGAAAGCATGCTGCAGACTTAGAAAGCATCACGCCACCAGATCAGGGCATTTGCGGAGACGATGCAAGCTATCCATTCTTCAGACGTGAGGCAGGAACAGATGTGGGTGAAGACCGATCTGTCTAGTCAGAAATAGTTTGCTTGTCTATCTGGAACATATCCCGACGAGTTTGAAATAACGTTTGCAGAAGGCTGCATCGATCGTTCCACCAAGTTCACTTGATCCTGGACGACTCTGTTTCTTGGCTCTCCAGTAGTGATATTTAGACATGTAAGGCCAGCTACTGCTACAGATCTTCCTAAAGGAATGCCAGCTTGATTTAGATAATGGTAACGAGATTGGAAATAGGCACAGAGGCAGGGGTGTTGGCGAGGATATTCATTGATAAGAGGTTATGTAAGGGATGCGGAATATGCGTAGAGTTCTGCCCACGGAAAGTCCTTGAGATGGGAAGCGACATGGATGAGAGAGGGTTCCACATGCCTGAAGCCAGAAGAGCTGAGGACTGTAGCCTCTGCGGGCTATGCGAACTGTACTGCCCCGATTTCGCCATATGTGCCCGGGAGGAGCTGAAAGATGAGTGAGGAAGAGTCGGTCAGGAGGCTCGCCGAGGTTAAGGCCTACTTGGAGAAGCGTATGCTTGAGATCCAGGATGAGGCGTCAAAGCTCAAGTCACTCCTAGAAGTTGTGGACGCCAGCTTGGCGGAAAAGAGCTTCAAGAAGATGGAAGTTCCCAGGCCTACGCCTCCGCCGCTTGGTCCCAGCCCTCCTGTGTCTCAGCAAGTGGAAGGCTTGAGGCAGGTTGTACCATTAAAGACCCCTGACGGAGTGCATCTGGCGGACGCTTCCGAGACCGAAAGTGAGCTGATCGTCACTCCGGCGCCCGGCATGAAGTTCGATGTCTCCTCTCCGCCCTTCAGAGCCTTCCTAGTGGGCCGTGTCCTAGAGCCTATGCGCAGCAGAGACGACGCTGCAGCCAGAGCAGGCCAGATGGACCCCGACAAAGTCCTATCGTACGCTCTTGAGCAGGATGGAAACCTGATGAAGAGGCTGGTAGTCAGGAATTACGGAGACGATAGGCGCCTTCAGGAGCTTCGGAACGCGATTCGCTGGACCCTGAGGCGAATCTACGAGAGAACCCAGGCCAGAACTTGAGGGTTAGACTGGCGTAAGGAAAGGTAAAATCGGGCACCATCCTACTTGGA
>Ga0315312_1002750_pt1 | contig 11862 bp, 14 predicted proteins | sample TDP7_MG_FD_203629 | JGI IMG/M metagenome (GOLD analysis project Ga0315312, IMG submission 203629) | Freshwater sediment microbial communities from Lake Towuti, South Sulawesi, Indonesia - TDP7 | ecosystem: Environmental > Aquatic > Freshwater > Lake > Sediment | place: Indonesia: South Sulawesi... | reverse complement strand
AGCAGGCGGAGAGAACTGGCTCGTTTTCATCATTACAGGCGACATAACTTATTGGCTCCGTTAAGAGTTAAAGAACGAAAATGAAGTTAGACAGTAAAACTATATAGGTTATTTTTTAAAATGCAAGTCAAAACTGCGTTTTTTTACTGTTTTCCCCTTTTCTCCGTAAAAAACGATTCGTTTTTTGATAAAATATTCAATATGTCTCAAGAAAAGTCTTGACAAGTAGGAAAAAATTTGGCGTTTTTCGCGTCCTATCTAAGGTTTTATCGGTCCACATCAGTATTCTCACGCGGCTCCTGGCTTGCCGGCGGTTCGGCCAGCCCCATAGTCGCACTGCATTTGACAAGCTCAATGAGGTTATCGACGCCAAGTTCGTCCGTCAGACACAACGCCGTCGCAGGTGTTTCGTCCAGAAACGAGTAATGTACCCTCGTGAAGTTTTGCAAATCCAGCCACAGCCACTTCGAATATGGAAATCGGCGGCACGTTTGCCCGCTTTTTCCAGAGGTTTTACAGATAGCAATCGGATGTCTTTGCCCATCCGTTCGGCAACCGAAAATTGCCGGCATCGAAGTGGTTGAAATCTGCACAGTCGCTGTTGAGGCAGGCAGGAATTGATAGGTTGTCCGACAATACATCGGCCCAATATGTCCTAAATGCTCATTTTTATTGTTTTTCTTTACCAATATCATGATTGAGAACCACAAATCTAATATTAGGATATTCATTGTTGCTTCTGACGGGTTTTGTAATTTTCTCGGCATATGCAAGATACTTGTCGAATATTTCACCGACTGTTATAATCTGGGTCGGATTGATAATCTTTTCGATTGCATCGAATGCCTTTACGAGATACGAAATGCATTATATCCCGCTAACCAGAATCCAGAAACTCACCGGCAAAAGGATGCTGGAATCCAAGCTGAGTAAGGCCTGTTTTTACATCGAGTCAAAAACAGACGTTACGGAACTAATGGCCATTCGGCCCAGGCTTAGAAAATCATTGGGGGTCAAAATAACCACAAATGCTTTTTACATTCGTGCTCTGGGTCGGGCAGTGCAAAAATATCCTCTTATGGCAGGTAAGCTTGACGGTGACAATATAAGGATTGCTGAACACGTAAATGTCGGCTTTGCAGTCAGCGCCCCGCAAGGTCTTGTTGTGCCGGTAGTGAAGGATGCCGACAAAAAAACGTTGCCTGAAATTGCCCGCGAGGAACAGTTGTTGACTGATAAAGCTCGTGATAATCGATTGACATTCGAAGATATAGAAGGCCAAACTATAGCGCTTAGCAATCTCGGCGCCTATGGTATCGATTCTTTTTTGGGAATTGTACCGCTGCCAACCAGCACTATATTGGCCATCGGCAACATAACGGCCACACTCGCCTGCGAAAATGACGAAAGCTCTCCAGCCTTGCGGCGTCTGCGAAAAATAGTCAGCCTGTCTCTGGCAGTTGACCACAGAGTTGTTGACGGCACCTATGCAGCGCAGTTTTTAGCTTTTATCGCAGAGCAGTTGCAAAACCCACAGCAATTGATGTAATAGGGTTGCATAGGGACAAATTGCTGGTTTATAAAATACACCGGCTGATATATTGACAATCCAGACAGGTAAGATATATTGTCGAGGCGTGATAGTATGGGCTTTTCGATAGAAACATATAGCGTTGAGCTGGGGGACTTGTGTCGAAGACATTACGTCAGGTGTCTGGATGTCTTTGGCTCTGCTGCCACGGGAGAGATGAAGGAATCCAGCGATATTGATTTGCTCGTCGAGTTTGACGAGCAGGTTAATCCCCGTCGCTTTGACAATTATTTTGAGTTCCTTCGCTCGCTCGAGAAACTGTTTGGCCGGCGTGTTGATTTAGTCGAAGCCGGCGGATTAAGGAACCCATATTTTATCAGGGAAGTTGACACCACAAAAAGGCGTATCTATGCAGCATCATAGCCCGCAAAAGTACATTCACGATATGCTCAGCTCCTGCGAGTTTCTGCTTGAGTTTACCAAAGATAGGACGGTTGATGATTACCGCGATGAACGTGCATTTCGCTCCGCCATAGAGAGGGAGTTACAGATTATCGGCGAAGCATTGATGCAGTTGGACGATACCAGGTCTGATATTGCCGAGCAGATTCCAGACTATCTGAATATCATCGGGTTTAGACATGTCCTTGTTCACGGCTATGACGCCTTAAATCCCGCTACGGTCTGGAACGTAATCGAAACAAAGCTGGCACTTCTCAAAGACCAGCTTCAAAGGATTCTCAAAGACCTGCCAAGATAAAATCTTCTACCCCTCTGCTGCGAAATTCCTTGCCCACCTCACAAACCTCTTCTAAAATGTTGTTACAAAGTTTTTAGACAATCGTCCCTCCTGTCATTCCCGCGAAAGCGGGAATCCAGCGTCTATGAATAAGATAGAACCGGTCGTCTTTCATATCGGCCTTGCCTCACGGAGTATACGGTCTTTGATATACCAATGCAGGCCTTTTTCTGTAACGATGTCAACGTCGCGGCCAAGAAGACCTTGTAAATCCATCAATAGGCCGCCCAAATCCATTAGAGACCGGCCTTCTTCAAGGTCAACGAGAAAATCGACATCGCTGTCAGGTCTATCCTCGCCCCTAACGGCGGAACCGAATACCCGCACCTTCTTTGCTCCGTAATGCGAAGCAATTTTCAGGATGTCATCTCGTTTTTGTTTTAATATCTGGTCAATACCCATAGTTAATACCATTATATCTGATCTTCTTTAACTTCAACATTGACGGATGGCATTTGTGTCGCATCTTGTGAGGTTGTGTCAGCTATCTCAACAATTTTTATTGGGCATTTCTCTGAATTCTCCGTGTTCTCCCTTCGACTCCGCTCAGAGCCGGCTGTGTTTTCTGCCTGCCCTGCGTAGCCCGCAGGGCGAAGCGGGGTGGCTAATAAATTCTTTTTATTCTCGGTGGCTATTAGTTCGGCCACCTTACGGTAATCCTCCGCACCGTGGCAGTTTGGCTCATATTCAAAAATTGTCTTGCCATAGCTTGGCGCCTCAGCGAGCTTGATATTTCTTCGGATAAAAGTGGGTAAAAGCCTGGCTTGTGCCCAGGCGCAGTTAGTTCCGCGCGCCTTGCTGAGGAATTGTTCGATATCGGCCTTGACTTCGTTCGGAAGTGAGGTCCTGCTGTCAAACATGCACAGTAAAATCCATTTGACTTTCAGACTCGGGTTGATTCTTTTGTTTACAAGTTCGACGGTTTGCAGCAGTTTTCCGAATCCCCGCAGGGCCAGGAAATGCGGCTGAAGCGGTATCAAGACCTCTTGGGCGGCAGCGAGGGCGTTGAGAGTCAGCAATCCGAGCGAAGGGCCGCAGTCGATAAGACAATAATCGAATTTATCCTCGGCCGTTTGAATTGCCTCCCGCAGAATGGTTTCCCTGCCCACCACGCTTACCAGTTCGCTTTCTGCCCCAACGAGGTTGATGTTTGCAGGGAGCAGCCAAAGATTCGGACGCACAAACAGAATTTCCTTTTCAAATTTAGCTGACTGAGTCAGGACCTTATATGAGCCTGACTCGATGGTTTGTGGCTCAAGGCCCAGGTGTATCGTCAGATGCGCCTGAGGGTCAAAGTCGATAGCGACCACCGTAGAGCCGCCGGCGGCAAGGGCTGCTGCAGTATTGACCACCGTTGTAGTTTTGCCCACTCCTCCCTTTTGATTTAATACCGCTATCGTTCTCATAGAAAAGTAAAAACTTAAAGTTATTGATGTTTGAATAAATAATGGAACAACCGCATTGTCACTCCTGCGCAAGCAGGAGTCCAGGAAACGCTGATAAAACGACTGGATTCCCGCTTTCGCGGGAATGACATCTTTGCTTTGTTTGTACACCAATGTTCCATTTAATACTCAAAGAGTAATAAAAGCGAAAAACTGACAGCTCGGCTGTCATTCTGAGCAAAGCGAAGAATCTAATTTAACCTGTGTTAGCAAGGTCCTTCGGCTTCGCCTCAGGATGACACTTAAGTGTCATTTTACCTTTTTCGCTTTAAGTTTTTAGTTTCTTTAGTACGGCATCGAGCACACCATTAACAAATGCAGGTGACTTATCGGTGCTGAACTTTTTTGCAAGCTCGATGGCCTCATTTATCACAACCTTCGGCGGGATATCGGAACAGAATTTCAACTGATACACCGCCAATCTCAAAATGCTTTTATCAACAGGTGAGAGTCTTGTGAATTGCCACTTTATTGTCGACGCAGCTATCAGTTCGTCGCATTGTTCCAAATTTTCCCACGTTCCTTTTGTCCAATCTAAGGCAAGCGTTCGAACAGAATCGTCTGCATCTGCTTCCGTAAAGAACCGGCCTAAAAGCTCAAACACGTCAGGGCCCTGCACATCGAGCTGATATAAGGCCTGCATCGCCATTTCTCTGGCCTTTGTTCTTTTATCCACTTGCATCTGATATTTTGTGTCTCGTAGCTCGTCGCCACAGTACCGCAGCGCAGCCGATGAGCTCAAATCTGTTCCATCACGTTGGCCATTTCCATAGCTGTCAGCGCAGCGTCGGCACCTGCATTGCCCATTTTCGTCCCAGCTCTTTCGACCGCCTGTTCGAGCGTATCGCAGGTCAGGACACCAAATACAGCAGGCACAGACGAATCGTAGTTGATTTGTCCGATACCTCGTGCTACCTGCTGGCAGACAAAATCGTAATGAGCGGTTTGACCTCGTATGACCGCGCCGAGACAGATGACCGCGACGTATTCGCCGCTTTTTACGAGCTTTTTGCAAGCTTGCGTAATTTCACAGGCACCCGGCACCCAGACTACGGAAATCTGTTCGTCAGCAGCACCGTGACGCTTGAGGCAATCTATCGCACCGGCAAGCAGCTTAGAGGTTATGAATTCGTTGAACCTGCTGACTACGATAGCGTAATTGCCCTTGCCGGCCGCTACCCGGCCTTTCACTTCTTTAATCATAGCTTCAGTTCTCCCAATTATTTTCGCGCCTCGAGATTCGATTCCAGATGCACGCGTGGTTACGGTCCATACAGTAATATCACATTATAAGACTCTCGGTGGCTGCTTTCCAGAAAAACAGCCCCGCATCACAAAAGCTCCAGCTCACATCGCTTTGATGCCGGGACCTAACTTGCGAAATTATAAGAGCTTATAAGCCGAATTCCCAGCAAAATTTTAACGCAGGTAAAAAGGTCCGCAGCCTGCAAAAAACCGCTAACCCAACTGCGCCTTATGGGCGATAACGCCGTTGTGTAACTGCTTATTTGCGGGGTGATAGACCACGTAAGGTGCGGCTATGCTTTTTGAAGATATGGAATTTGGACCTTATGAAATAGGTGAACGGTCAGCGAGGAAAGCCTTTGAGCTTTACGAAGACGGCAAAATGTCACAAGCTCTTACCGAATTAGAAACGGCCATTGAGACAAATCCCTCCAATAGTGCATGGCATTTCAACAAGGCGCTGACGCTGGATTCCATAAATCAGTTTGACGATGCGATAAAAGAATACGAAATCGCCCTTCAGCTAAACCCCGATGATTTGGAAATCTTGAACTCACTGGCAGTCGATTATACCCGCACGGGCCACTATGACCTCGCTATCGATACTTTCGAGCGTATCCAGGAATTAGACCCGGCCTTTGAGCCGTGCTACTGTAATCGAATAATTGCTTATACTGAAATGGGCCTGCACGATTTAGCTGAGCAGATATTTTACCTCGCCCAGCAGATAGAACCGGACTGTGCGTTATGCTACTACAATATCGGCAACAGTCTTTTTGCCCGAGGCCAGTACAAAAAAGCCATTCGCTGCTGGCTAAGAACGGCTGAACTTGAGCCCAGACACCCCCAAATCAATTACCGAATTGCTCAAGCCTACTGGTCCGCCGGTGACACCGAACACAGCCTTGAGCATTTCCTCGCCGAGCTTCGTCTTAACCCGGGCGATGTTGAGGTTATTCTCGATTTCGGCTTCTTTTTGCTTGAGAACGGACAGGTCGAATCGGCAAAGGAAAAATTCAACAGAATACTCGAACTTGACCCGGCTTCGGCTGTAGCGTTGTTCTATCTTGGCGAGATTGCTCTTAACAACAATGACTATAAACAAGCAGTGCAACTTTTCAAACAGGCATCGCAAAAAGACAATACACTCGCAGGACCGTGCTACAGACTGGCTCAGTATGCGTTAATGACAGGCCAGGAACAAAAGGCCAGAGCTTATCTGCTCTCTGAATTGAAGCTGGCCCCGGAGGATGCCAACGCCCTGGTCTCTATGGGGTCGATGTTTTTGAGAATGGGTGAGCTCGATTATGCGACCCATTGTCTGCTGCGGGCTGTTGATATCGATTGTGCTAACGCAGATGCCTATTACTATCTTGGAGTTGCCAGGACTATGAAAGGGGCGCCTGAGGATGCTGCGGAGTTTTTTGCCCACACGCTCGATATTAGAAGTGGGCACGTACCGGCCTTAAAAGATTCAGCCATTGTTTACTTGGCAATGGGCAGATTGGCCGATGCCGCCGAAAGGATTAAAAAGGCACGTTCTTTAGCAGGTAACGATTCACAGCTAAAAACGCTTGCCTGGAAAATCAAGTTGGTCCAGGCACAGAAGCGAATCGGCGATTTTCTTTGCCGATTCAAGCTTCGATTCCTCTTCAAGAAATCTCTTCACTGATTTTTTCTCGCTCATCTTATGACTATCCTCTATAAAGCCGCTTTGACTTGCAATAGGTCCGATTTTACTGAAGGTTTCGCCAAGCCCGGCAGAAAAAGGAAGTTAAAACGAGTCCCGTGTTTTTTGTCGGATGTTTTTCTGGCAAGGAGTTTTTCGGAAACAATTTGCAAAATTCCGCCAAATGTTTTAATCTATTTCACCGTGCGTAGTGATGATTTGATTAGTGCATTGTAACTAATCAACTAATTAACCAATTAACTAATAAACTCAAAGTTGGCCGAGTGGCGGAAAGGCAGACGCTGGGGACTTAAAATCCCCTGCCTGTAATGGGCGTGTGGGTTCGAATCCCACCTCGGCTATTATTCGCATCTCGAACGAGATGCATGATAGCCGGTTGAAATGCCAACGATATTACGGGAGATAAGTATGGCCAGAAAAGAGCCTAAACTTGTAGATGTAGAAAAACCCAATCTGTATCGCCAGATGTTTCCATATACTGAATTTCCCCGGGTAATTTTCGACAATCAAAAAGTTGAGTATGATATTCCGGAGGCAATCTGGATAACCGACACGACGTTCCGTGACGGTCAGCAGTCCCGACCGCCTTTTAAACCCGAGCAAATCCTCAGGATTTACCAGTTATTTCACGAAATAGACGGCGGCACCGGCTTGATTCGCCAATGTGAGTTCTTCCTGTACTCAAAACGCGACAGAGAAGCGGTAGAGCTATGCAAAGAGCGAGGTTACAAGTTTCCAGAGATAACAGGCTGGATCAGGGCTGCGGCGGACGACTTTAAGCTGGTCTGCCAAATGGGACTCAGCGAAACCGGCATCCTAACTTCAGCAAGTGATTATCACATATTCCTGAAGCTGCGAAAGACCCGCGCACAGGCGATGAATGCGTATCTTGATATTGTCAAAGCCGCTTTAGACAACGGCGTTATTCCACGCTGCCACCTCGAAGATATAACGCGAGCCGATTACGAAGGTTTTGTGCTGCCTTTTGCCGCTGAGTTAATGAAACTTTCGCAGCAATACGACAAGCCCATCAAGATTCGCCTTTGTGATACGCTCGGTTTTGGCCTGCCCTGGGCGGGCATTTCTCTGCCGCGGAGCATCCCTAAACTTATTTGCGGCCTTCGACAGATAGGGTTTCCGTCCGAACGGCTTGAATGGCATGGGCATAACGACCTGCATAAGGTTCTGGTAAACGCTACGACCGCGTGGCTGTTCGGCTGCAGCGCCGCCAATGCCGCAATACTCGGCTGTGGCGAGCGAACGGGCAATTCACCCCTGGAGGCCCTCATCGTCGAACACGCACAACTGAAAGGAATGATAAAGGGCGTTAATTACGCGGCGATAACGGAACTGGCTGAGTACGCAAAAAAAGATTTGGGCTTCGACATCCCGCACAATTATCCGCTGGTCGGAAAGGACTTCAATGTTACCCGGGCCGGCATCCACGCAGACGGCTTGTTAAAGGATGAGGAGATATACAACTGCTTCGATACTCAAAAGCTGCTCAACCGCCCTGTCGGAGTGGCAATTACCGACAAGACTGGAGCCGCTGGTATCAAACACTGGATAGAGGCCAAGTACCAGATTCAAATTCCAAAGCATGACCGGCGTATAACCAGGATAAAAGATATTATTGATGCCGAATACGCAGCCGACAGGGTGTCGATAATATCAGACGAGGAAATGTTCGAGTGGGTACGGCAATCTTTTGGTGATGATTTGCCGCCGTTGAGGTAGATATCAGGCTGTCAGGTAACCAGGAAATCAGGTTATCAGAGTCAACAGAGCCGCGACCGCCTGCCCGTCGTAGCCCGCCTACCCAGAGGCTTGTCCGTCGGGCAGGCCTTGGCGTAGTCGGGTAAGGGAGCGGTTGAAAGGAAGTGGAAGATAAGCGATACGAGATACAAGGTACGAGCGGTGCTGTTCGACTTAGGCGAGACTCTGGTGACCTTTGGTCAAGTCGATACGGCCCAGCTTTACCGTCAGGGAGCCGTATCATCGTACGATTTTCTAAAAAATTTAGGCCAGCCCATCGGCGGTTTCAGTCAATACTATTGGCGAAACCTGATAGCTCTTCGTATATGGCGCTGGCTTTCCAATATAATGGGAAGGGATTTTGACACGCTCGAACTATTAAGAAAGGTCGGCACAAAAAAAGGCGTCAAGCTCAATCCGGAACAGTGGCGGCAATTGGCCTGGCTCTGGTACGAACCTTTGAGTAAGGTCGGACGGGCCGAGCCGAAAACAAAAGAAACTTTAACGGCCCTTAAAAATTTGGGTCTTAAGCTTGGCATTGTCTCCAACACTTTTGTGAACGGCTGTTCTCTGGATAAACATCTAAAGCAATTGGGCATATTAGATTTCTTTACGGTTAGAGTTTATTCATACGAATTCAATTTTCGAAAGCCCAATACTCGGATATTCAAGATTGCCGCCAAGAGGATTGGTGAGACCATAGAGAACATATTGTATGTCGGAGACCGCATCGATACGGATATTAAACCCGCATTAAAAAGTGGCATGCAAGCTGTTCTAAAATCCGCCTACACAAACGCCGGCAGAAAAGTGCCGCAAGGTGCCTGGAAAATAGACCAGCTTTGCGAGCTCCCGGGCCTGATAGAAAAAATCAACGGCGTATAAACGAAAAATAAGCCACAGACGCCGTCCCGAGCGCAGCCGAGGGAGACCGCAGAGATTCATATTGTTTAGCCCTGCCATTTATGGCAGGGTTTTTGTCTTTTTTGACACAGGTTGATACGGATTTTTGTTAAGCCGGAAATTCAGCCTTGCAGTTCTTGCCAAAAAAAGTATAATTACAGATTACATCAGCGGAGGCTAACAACCGTGACCGCATTTTGCTTGCTTTAATACTAATACGAAATACGCTCTACGCTTCACGAGATACGAAACGTCCTCAATGAACGGGCGAAATAAGTAAGGTGTTCCCAGATTACACAGTCAGCAGATCTTCTCGCTTAATTATTTCCGCGGCAAAAACTAATAGAGCACGAATAATATCTCTCTTGGGATTACTAACTGTATCCTTTAGCAGGAGATTACCATGATATTTGTTATTTTCTTCCTCTTTTCTTTCATAATCAAAATTACCAATAAATTTATAGCTCTTCTTTATTTTGTCCAATTCGGAACGAGGAAGAATTGCAATGCCTGCCTTGAATCTAAGTTCTCCGCTTGTTTTGGTTTGTTTGAATGTAAAATCGACTGCGTCTTCATCATCCACCCAGTTAATGGATGCTTCTTTCCAATCATCTGTCCTCTCGTCTTTTCTAAAATCAAAAGCATTCACACTGAGCATATCATCCTCAAGAAGGAAGGTAGAGTTCAAAATTCCTCTAATACAATGGTCCGGATATTCCATATTGAATGTTAAATATTTGACAGGATGAAGACAGACAGACTAGTAACTGTCCTGATTATCTTGACCAAATCTACCAACTGCCCGGATTCGGTTTTATCCCCCAGTTTTTTGTTTGTCACCAAATGCCAACCAGAATTTTCTGGATTCTGTTCAATATTGAAACCAATTCTAAAATCAGGAAATGCCCATTCAAGCAACACAGAACCATCCTCGTCAATATGTGCATGTAAAGGTGGAATATAACTTAAATCTACTTCTTCTTGTTTTGCCATACCAACTATTACTATATTGATAATTGTTAGCAGTCTATCCAACTGTTCAGCTACGCTAGTATTCTCAATTTGTGGAATGATATCTCTTGCCTGTTTAACTAGATTATATTCTCTACATAATCTAAAAGCATCAGGCTGCCCTTCTTTCTCTGATGTTACATCACTCAAACTAGAGGATAATGCTCGTTCAGCCCAGCTCTGGGAATCAGTCTCTTGCAAAAAATTTGTCATAATTCTTCAGGCTCCATAGCTTTATGAAGGCGTTTGGTTATTAGCCACTGAATTAACCTAGCTCCTTGTATGTGGAAAAAATCCAACTTACTGTCAACATCTGTAATAGCAGTTTTCTTATTAGTGTAGAAATCAGTATCAATCATAAAACATTTTTCATTCGACTCCTGCCCATCTACAAGCGCCGTTATAACTCTAGCTATGCTGATTTTATCCTCCAACTCAATCTCACATTGGGCCTGAAAACTTCGAATATTTGTATTCACATCGCTCGAACTTAACAACCAAAGGACTTGTGGTCTTAATAGTTCACTCCAAGGTACATCCTCCAGTTTCAATTCTGATCTTCTTATGATGTCTATATAACGTAGTCCAACACGAGAGAAAGCTGCAGGTTTATAAATATCAATAAGGGCTTTTAGTGGAACACTAAGATGTTCTTTGAACTCCTCACGTCTCTTATATTTCTTCGTAGATAAGGCTATAAAAGTACGCGTCAAGTTAATAGTCCAAACCTTATCTTCAGATGAGAACTCATAATTCTTATTTCCCGTTAGTGTAAGTGATTGAAATATATCTGCTGGAATATCTATTTGTGCATTCTTAAAAATTGGTAAAGCAGGTCCTTTCTCGCTGAACTCAGGAAAGTTATATCGAATCCTCTCCTGAAATTGAGTAGGGACTTCTGTGTCAATCTTCAAAATTGCTGGAAACCTGAGTTGGCATATCACTTCATGTAGAGGATTCTTCTTGTAGACCACTCTTGGTGCATCAGGAAATGGCATCATTTTCCCCTTAACAGTCCAACGCTACAATTCCAAACAATGCGCTGGTCATTATAATATTCAAAGCGTATTCTCTACTCTAAAGTTCCCTGCAAAGAAAAAGAGTGTTTAATTACAATGAGGATGAAACCCAAAGCTACTTCACAATATAGAATTCTATGATATTCCTCGGCAAAGTTCAACTTAAAAATCTGAATTTATATAGTTTTTATTTACTTTATACCCTGATGAGTAGGAATTTCTCTGAGAATACTTGCCAAGTATGACTCTAAACCTCTATTTTAGCTCAAAATGTTGGTTTTTTGGTTGTAGTCGTTTATGGTATGACAAAGAGCGTTTATAGACATGTATAACTGAAACTAGTCCCTATACAAGCGTGATTTTTTGAATTTTGCTGTCGTTGATTCCATAAAAATACTCGAAATGCCTATTATGTTGGCGTATAAATAGCTTTTGAAAAAACAAAATCAACCAACATTACTCTA
>Ga0315312_1002749_pt1 | contig 11863 bp, 14 predicted proteins | sample TDP7_MG_FD_203629 | JGI IMG/M metagenome (GOLD analysis project Ga0315312, IMG submission 203629) | Freshwater sediment microbial communities from Lake Towuti, South Sulawesi, Indonesia - TDP7 | ecosystem: Environmental > Aquatic > Freshwater > Lake > Sediment | place: Indonesia: South Sulawesi... | reverse complement strand
GGTTTTTCACTAGACTTGGAACCTTGGTTCTTCCACGATACCTGTTCTATGCCGCGTTCTTTTCAACCTCACTCCTAATCTACTTGTATCGAGAAGGATTCGTAGGGTCAGTGCACAATGTCACAGCGATCATATTTGGCCTAAGCGGGGCGGCTGTGTGCTGGTATGAGACTGCTCGAATATGGTCTGAACGCTTCTTCTGAGATACCCTTCGTCGTTCTAAACCCTAGAACTATAATACCATGAGTAACAATTGACCCATGGAGTAATGAGATCACCGTGATGAAGCAGGCCGCGTATGCGACGCTTGGAGTGGCCTTGGGCATTGTAGTGAGTCTGTTTAGCTCTTGGGCAGGGGCTCCAAGCCTTGAATCGCGGGAAATACTTCCGGCCAAGATGACCACTAGAGCTGTGGCCGTGAGTCTGCAATCGACGATTCTCTCGATTGCGGTCATAGTTGGATTGGCCTTAGTATGTGCCTTCGCGGTCGGCGTGATAACTAGAAAGAAACTGGCCTAGAAAGAGTACGTCCCATCCTACTTCAATGGTACGTACATGGATGAGCGACTCGCTCCGATACCAGGCGTACCGTGAGTCACTTTCTTGTTTGTTATCGCGAATTCCCCAAGATAGTGCCCGATCATCTCTGCCTTTACTTCAAGAGGCGCAAACTCCTTGCCGTTGTGAAGGTTAAGTGCAACACCAACCATCTCCGGTAGAACCACGAGGTCACGGCAGTGGGTCTTGACTTGAAGGGCGCTAGTGCGTTCTGACTTCTTTGTTGCTCTCAGTTCTTCTAGGAATTTCCTCTGTTGGGGGTTCAATCCTCTCTGAAGTGACCTCCTCTGTCTAGCCGGCAGAAGCCGTATGAATTCATCCATAGACATCGCTTGGAGCTGTTCTAGACTGTACCCACGATACTTGAATTGCTTTGGCACTTCTTGCTACACTTCTCATCTCTTGAGGGGCTAGCAGCTTTATTTAAGGCTTCAAGTGGAACCAAACATCTCCCACTGTTTTTCTTTTCAATCACGTATTGAATTGATTCCGGATTGACAATCGCCACTATGCTGCAAGTGCAGGACTGTGTGACTGGGCTATCTCTTAGCAAAGAGAACTAAAGGACTTGAGCGACCCGCCTCATGCGCTTTGCTGCTCTACCAGTTTGTCTTGCAGCGATCATTCCGACCTTTCTGCCCGGAGGTGTTGTTCTTGAGACCGTTGTGGGCTTTCCAGCGTGCTTATGCCGGCCACCTCCGTAGGGGTGAGAAGCGGCAACCATCTTCTGTCCCTTGACTATTGGCCATCGTCTTCCTCTTGCGCTCATCAACGCTTGCCTTGCCCCTGCCGTAAGGAACGGCTTTTCCGTTCTTCCCCCTCCCGAAATGACGCCGATCGTCGCTCTGCATTCGTCCTTCAAGTAGATCGACTTGCCTGAGGGAAGCCTGACCTCAGTTCCACGAGGCGTATGCGCCACAACAAGTGCATATGCCCCGGAAGATCGCGCTAACTTTCCGCCGTCACCCGGATCGAGTTCCAAATTGCATACGAGAGTCCCCTCAGATATCTTGCTGATCGGCAATATGTTCCCTACATCAGCGACAGCTGTTCCACCTCGCATGACTTTCTGATCGATGCTGAGACCTTCAGTAGCCGGGACGTAGAACTGCTCACCATTCTCGAACTTGAGTGAGGCGACCGGGGTTCCTCTACCAGGGTCATGAACAATCTTTGAGACTGTTCCCTCCATAGTTCCGGCTAGTTCCCCTGTGGAGATTGGAGGATATCGGGCTGGGGCCTCTCTTCTGTGTGTGGGAGCACGAAAGACCTGAGTGCCTCTGCCCCTTCTTTGGACCAATATCTTCTTTCCCATATCTTAACGCCTCGAAACCTAGAGGAGCCCTAGCTTCACGGCGAGGTCGGCTGCCTTGGATTCCGGCGTGAGCTTGACGTATGCCTTCTTCTGGCCTCCACTAGTTATCAGGACATGAACCTTGGAGACCCTAACGTCGTACAGTTCTTGGACTGCTCTCTTCACGTCGTTCCTTGTGGCTCTAAGGTTGACGATAAATGTTATCTTGTTCTCTGCTTCGATGAGATTGATGGAATCCTCTGACATGACCGGATGCACTATGACCTGTCTAGCGTCCATTCTACTCAGTCTCTCCGATCGTTCCACCAAGGAGTTTCACGGCGGATTCAGACCAAACAGTCAGTCGACCGGGATGCGTCCCGGGCGCCAACATCTCTGCTCCCAAGCTATCGACTGTTGCCACCTCCACGCCGGGCAGGTTTCTGGCAGCCCTTCCTATGTTCTTATCATTGGAAACCACTATCAAAGGGCCGATTGCCTGCCGCACTCCCCTTCCCCGGATACGCTTTCGTCTTCCTCTGGTCTTTCTGCCGCCAATCACTCTCATGACGTCGCTCCACACACCTAGATTTTGCATCATCTCTCGCACAGCCCCGGCGGTGTCCATTGCTTGTATATCATCAGAAACAACCAAGGGCAGAGACGTAGTCTCAGACAACATGTGGCCTCTTGCCCTGACGGTCTCCTTCACGGCCGTCGCAGCGATCGCCGAACTTATCGCAAGTCTCCGCTCCTTGGCATTGATGGATTTTGAGATCTTCTTCTCCACTCGAGGCGGGTGAGTGACCCTGCCTTTCACGGTACTCGGTGCGAACGCTGCTGCAGATGCGCGCGGGTAGTGATCACCTTTGACCCTCGGGACCCTCGACCGATCGTATCCAACCCCAAGAGACTGGGCAGAAGTCCTCTTTCCGGCCATGGGGTTTCTTCCCTTCGGTTGTAGACGGTGCGATTGAGCAGCTATCACGGCTCTCTTGATGATGTCCGGCCTGTAAGGTGTTGAGAAAACCTCAGGTAACGAGATCTCTCCGGTTTTTTTTCCGTTGACATCAAGGATTTCCACAGTTCTTCCAATCATGTTGCCCACCGGAGTCTACTACTTGGACTGGAGACTCAGATGCTCAATCTTCGGAGGTGTGCTAGGGGCCTGCTGGGCCCGAGTAGGATACCTCAGCGTGACCAGCCGCCTTGCTGGCCCGGGAACGCTTCCGGCTAGCATCAAATAGCTACCGTTGACCGGGCCATAGCGAATATAGCCTCCCTTAGGGCTTACTTCAGTTCCATCTTCTCCAATCTTGACGATCTGCTGGCTGTACGCTGTTCTTTGATGGAATCCCATCTGCCCTGCTCTAGGAACCGTGTACATAACGTAGGCAGGAGTCCACGGACCTATCGAGCCGACTCCTCTGACTGTCTTCCTTGACTTGTGAGACAGGATTCGGATTCCCCATCGCTTCACAGGCCCTTGGATCCCCTTGCCTTTGCTTATGCCTGCGACGTCAACCCACTGGCCTTCTTGGAACACCTCAGAGCTCTTCACTTCTTTGCCCAGTACACTTTTTGTGTATTCGAGCTGTTCCTTCACGGTTCCTCCGCTCACCCTGACCTCAATGATTTCGGGGGCCTTTCTTGGAGCGCCCGCAAGCCTAGGTTGAGTTGCCGCTAAGACGCGTATCTCTCGAACCTTTTCCAAGGAATTCTCAATCTTCCCCAGTGCCTCTTCAGTCGCCGGCGTCTTCGGTAGCGTCAACACTCGACTGAGGTCTTTTGGCAGGTTCTGGGCCCATGCCTCAGTTAGGGTTCTTAGACCGGCATATCCTTGCTCGTAGGCTCTGATGGCACATACCATAAGAGGAGGACTGTCAATCACTGTGACGGGAAGCACGATCTCCTTTCCGAACGTAAAGGAGCCTTTCCTATTGTCTATCGTGATGAGATGCGTCATACCTGCCTTGTACCCGGAAAAGGCCGAGAGCTTAGGCTTGCCTTCGGTCTCGGGCCAGTGTCTGATACGTGCTCTCCATCGTTTGGCACGTGCCCTAGGAAGATACGCCAAGGAGCCCCTCTTGGGGGCATGCACCTTTCTGTGGCCCAATCCGAAACCTTCTTTGACTACTGACAGACTTGCCGCAGTCTCAGGGAAGGCTAGCTGTTATAAACCTTGCGAGCAAACAACAACACGCGAATTTCAGAACCGCCGAATCAACAAGTCATTCGCATCCGGACTGAAGAACATTGAATGCAGTTGAGAGACGAAAGAGAAGAGTCGCGATGGCGATTCCATCGTCGTTTGTCTCCGACACCCCGCATCTGAGGGAGAAGACGGTTCGAGTCGGCCTCTTGGCTAGGGCCGCGGCAATATTCCGGGTGGATGAAATTGTGATCTATGCACAAACTCCTCGCATAGGTCAGGAGGAAGCGAAGTTTCTTGAGAAGATCCTCTCGTATCTGGAAACTCCGCAGTACCTGAGAAAAAGGATGTTTCCCCTGTCTTCCGAGATGCGATATGTCGGAGTCTTGCCTCCTCTCAGAACTCCGCATCACCCGGTCGAGACGACCGGCTGGTTCGGGTCAACTGCCTACCGGGAGGGATTAGTTCTCAGTTCGAATGGGAAATCTGCGACCGTAGACGTAGGGCGACCCAGACCCATCACAGTCAAAGGGCGCGTTCCTCAGGCGGGAAGTAGAGTCACGCTCAAGATCGAGAAGACCGCCGACGGAGAAAGACTCTCGGTGATTACAAGAGATGATGTCCCAGTCTACTGGGGATACAGGGTCACTTTGTCTGAAAGCACCTTGGGGGAGACTGTAAAGCGTCGCGACAATGAACTAGTAATCATGACCTCGAAGCATGGCGGGCCGATCCTTGAAGAGCTGGCCAATCTGAGGAGAAAGCTGAAGGCGGCTTCAAGGTTGATGGTTGTGTTCGGTTCGCCTAGAGAAGGCATTGGAGAGATTCTCGCAAGGGAGAGGCTGAGGCCAGAGGATCTTTCTGACCTTGTCTTGAATACCCTTCCTTTCCAAGGTACTGAAACCGTGAGAACAGAGGAAGCTGTTTACGCTACCTTGGCGATACTTAACGTTGTCGAGGCTGGGGCGGATATGAACTCCAGAGACGACTTCGACGAGGATTGGCACAGAAGCGAGGTTGGAAAACGTGCGTGAACTTGACGACGCACAGAAGATCCGCGAAGTCGATAGCCACAACATGCTTGAGAAGATAGACCGAATGCCTGAACATGTGGTCGAAGCTTTGACGGACCTGAAGGAATCGCCGCTTCCACAAGATTTTGATAGTGTCGAGAATGCGATTCTTGTTGGCGTGGGGACTTCGGCGATCGCTGCAGAAGTCGCTTTGAATTGGCTCGACGAGTATGCAAAGATCCCCATGACGCTGATTCGGGACAGCTGGTTGCCAGCCTATGCTGACCCGAAGACGTTAGTTCTGGCGATAAGCTACAGCGGAGAGACGCAGGAGACTCTCGATGCTCTCGTCAATGCTTCTCGGCGAAAATGTCAAGTATTGGCAATTTCCTCGGGCGGAAAGATGAGGGAGATTTCTGAAAGGCTTCGAATACGTCATGTTGAGGTGAAGAAGGGCTTCGAGCCAAGGACTGCCTTTCCTTTCCTATTCGTGCCCACTTCACTCGTGCTTGCTCCTCTTCTACGTCAGAGGGATATGAGGCGAGATCTTCGAGAGGCCGCCCAGTCCCTTCGAGACCTGAGAGAAATGATAGGTTGGAGTGTTCCTTGCAACAGTAATCCGGCTAAGCAACTTGCTCTCAAGATAGCCAAAACGATTCCGGTGGTCTACACTTTTCGCAGAAACGGAGGGCTGGCAAGAAGAATGAAGAATCAGTTAAACGAGAACTGTAAGACGCCAGCGATGTTCAATCTTCTTCCCGAGTGTTGCCACAACGAGTTTGAAGCATGGCGAAAGAACGGAGAAGACAGGAGGGAGTTCTCTTTCATATTCCTGAGGTCGGACGAGAACGAGGAGGAAAGCGCGAGAATCGATGAGGCAAAAAAGATCTTGGTTGAAGCTGGGATGACAAGGGTTTATGAAGTGAGCGGAGCTGGAGAGACAAGAGTGTCGCGACTACTCTCCATCGTCTATTTGACAGACTATGTGACATTCTATCTCTCTGTTCTGAGGAATATTGACCCAACTCCGTGGGAAAGAGTCCAAGAACTCAAGAAGAGAGTGTTGCAGAAAACACGTTTCGAAGAAAGATTGAAGGACGAAATGACGAGGATGAGCTCGTAGGTTCTCTTGTCAAGCCCTTGTTGCCAAGTGACGGCTGATGACAGAGAAGGCTTCCTTTGGTGAGTTGATCCTTAAAACGAGCTTTTCGAACGGGCACATTCCCGTCCCATCTCGATTTAGTATGTTTGGAACAAGCGTTTCATGCTCAAAGGGTACGGAGAACTTCCTCAACACTTCCGAGCCTAGTTCACTCATGACGCATCCGTAAACCCTTGAGGCCCTAGCATAGACGCAGAGAAGGGCTGCAGCCTTTCCAACAACCTTGTCAGCAACAGCTGCCCCCGCCAATGACGGCCCGAATTCTCTTATGGCCTCGATCAGGCTTCTGACACCAGGCGCTCGGCTGGTGAACATTGTCTTCCCAAGTTTGACAATCACCACACTCAAAGCTTCTGCGGTTAACTTCTTCTTGGCTAGGTCAATGTCTTGCAACGAAGCCTCTGTTATGAAAAACGCACTCCTGTCAGGGATATCCATCTGCCCAGAAAACCTTGACCTTATCCTTTCGTGCATCCCATAGGAATCAGTCTAGCCACTTTCGTTGCAATCCCGAGCTCATGACTGACCTCTGCAACTCTGTCTACGTCTTTGTATGCGCCTGGCGCTTCTTCGCTGATCACGGCCATGCTTGCGGCCCTCACAAATATCCCCCTCTGCTCCAGACTTCGCTTGACATCGTTCCCCCAGAACTTCCTCTTCGCGGCAGCTCTGCTCATGAAGCGGCCTGCTCCATGAGCGGTCGAGGCGAAGCTGAGTTCCATCCCACGTGGCGTCCCGACTAGAACCCATGAGCTTGTTCCCATGCTGCCAGGAATAAGCACGGGTTGACCTACAGTCTTGTAGTCCGCGGGAAGTTCTCGATGCTCTGGAGGAAACGCCCTCGTGGCTCCCTTTCTGTGCACATAGACCTTCACTTCTTTCCCGTCAACTGCGTGATCTTCGATCTTGGCGATGTTGTGGGCGACATCGTAGATGAGACGCATGTCAATTGATTCAGCTGGTCTGCCGAGGACCTTTTCGAATGCTTCCCTTGTCCAGTGGGTGATCATCTGTCGGTTGGCCCAAGCGAAGTTGCAGGCCGCTGACATGGCTGCAAAGTACTCGTCTGCCTCGTTGCTCTTGGATGGGGCGCAAGCGAGCTCTCTATCGGGCAATTTGACGCCATACTTGTGCACGGCATGCTCCATAACTCGCAGGTAGTCGCTGCACACTTGATGCCCGAAGCCACGACTGCCAGTGTGAATGAGAACAAGTGCTTGTCCTTGGTTTTCTATGCCGAATCTTTTCGCCACATCCGGGTTGAAGATTTTGTCAACCGTTTCGATCTCTAGGAAGTGGTTTCCGCTACCCAGACTTCCCAGTTGAGTGCACCCCCTATTCTTGGCTGTTGATGAGACCTTGGAAGGATCAGCAGATTGCATGCAGCCGTTCTCTTCGCAGTGCCTGCCGTCCTCGGCCCATCCGTAGCCCTTCTCAATGGCCCATTTTACGCCGTCTGAAACAACCTTGTCAAGTTCTGTTGGACTGACACGAATCTTTCCACGGCTACCCAGACCAGAGGGAATGTAGTTGAAGAGAGTCTCCAGAACCGCCGCAAGCTTGGGGCGAACATCCTTCTCCATGAGATTCGTCCTGAGAAGCCTCACGCCGCAGTTTATGTCATAACCGACTCCTCCCGGGCTGATGGAACCTTCGTTGTAATCTGTCGCGGCTACTCCTCCGATTGGAAAGCCATATCCTTCGTGGCCGTCTGGAAGCGTGATTGACCACTTGTATATTCCCGGCAAGTGGGCGACGTTGGCGCATTGCTGGATCGTTAGGTCGCTTTTCATCTTCTCAAGGAGGGTTTCGTCGGCATATATCCTTCCGGGGACACGCATCCCGGATTGATACGACTGAGGTATCTCCCACGTGCATGGAGCGACCGGTCTGATTGGCACTCTATCCGATTTTCCTCTGAAGGCTTCGGCTTCTGCCATTTACACTTCCTTTCCAAACTCTCTGCTTAGATGTGGATTGCAGAGATTTAAGCTTCATTTGCTCCTAGACCAATAAAGCAGAAAGGAGAGAAAGCTGGGAAGAGGAAGTGATACCCCTTGCGTATCAAGATAGTCAGGAGACTAAGCCTTGAAGAAATCCGGAAACGACTCAAGATCCACGAGGCAAGTAGCGGCATGCCATTTTCGGAGTTTGAAAGGAGATTCATCGAGAGAAAGGTGGATCCAGGCCTTTTCGGAGAATACGTAGAATGGGCGAGCCTTGTGCACGCGTACGAGGCCTACGTGGAAGGCGGAGAGCTCGACTATACGGTCGAGGAAGTGCGTGAAGCCAAGACGGACGAATTGCAGAAGATGCTGACGACCAAGCGACTTGAACTCTTAGGGGTGGTTGCGACATACCATGTCGAGTCGATCAATGATGTCGCAAGAAAGGTGGGAAGAAATGTGAAAAACGTATACAACGATCTGAAGGCCTTGGAGAAGATGGGATTCCTCCATTTCCGAAGAGTAGGAAAGAGGAACCTGATCCCAGAGAGCCTGATTGAAGAGATCTCGGTCATCATTCAGTAGGGCAGAGGTTGCCTTAGTCCCGGATGAGGTTCACTCAAAGATCTAGAATGAACTTCACGACGTAGCCGTCATCCTTCCGGCTTATCTCCATCTGGTGATAGGTTACGGCCTTGACTTCCACCTTTGACACATGTTTAACAGGGTCAAACTGCTCACCGAAAACTGTGGCAGACAGCCTCCAACCCTTGCCAATCTGAAGAAGTTCTTTCACTTGGAACTTGGAATACAGCTTTCCTTCGATCTCAAACTTTAGAAGAAGCTGTTCCAGCCAGCTGTAGAGCAGGGCTTTTTGGTCATGCTCTTCTACTGTAACGTCGTCCTTCAATCTTGTCTGGATCTTTTGCGTATCTGTCATCACTTCGAACATGGCCAGAGCTGCATTCTCAAATGCTTCTTCAAGGCTCTGCCCGTGCGCAGCCACGTAGGCGTCTGCAAGATGCTCTAGAAGCTCGAACTTTGGCCTCATTCGAAGTCAGCAGCCACAGAAATGAGATCACGCCATCAAGATAAATCGTTCGCGGTCGGAAGGACTCAGCTTGGCAAGGAAGTCTGCGAAGAGGCAATGCTTCTTCGGCTATACGGGCCTAGATCATGGACCACTAGTTGCTCAAGAGCGCATTGCAGGCAAATAGCTTAAGTCCCGGAGGGAGGCATGCAACTTGAGTTCGGCGGCCCTTCAGTGTTTGGAGATGGCTGAAGAAATCTCGAATGAAGCAAGAAAAGGAGCATTTGATCGCATATCTAGACTTCACCATAGAGCAGTCTGCGAGAAATGCGGTTGCTCAGGCAAGAAGTACATAGAATGCCTCAAAGAAGGCGAGTTTGAGATCGGACAGGCCGAACAAGTTCTCGTAGCCTATCCGGGTCAATACTATCTGCTCAACTATGAAGCGGAGACGCTCACTCCAATATTCATAGTGATGAAATGTCAGAGATGCGGGTTTGAGAAGAAGATAACTGATCCTGTTCTCACAGTTGAGTATCTTCAAAGCTTCGGAAAGCGTAAAGAGAGAATGGGATTATACGTCTGATTTGGCTCTAACTCGAAAGCGGCTTCGTTCGAATCTGACTGCACTACCTCCAGATTCTACCTGGTAGAGACCAAATGACCGCGTTACACTACTATGTCCTGTCGAAGACCCAGAGCGATTAGGCAGGGTATCTGAGTCTATGAAACGGTTTTAAGAACGACGCAACAGGATAGATCAAGCTGTCGTGCAGCCGGGAGCCGGGATAGTGTGAGATGACCTGTCTCAGATCCCGAAGGCCGAGCGGATTAGTGCGCTGTCATGCAGTCCAAAGGCGCAGGCCTTGAGTCCTTGGACGGAAAGCCTGTGGTCCTATTGGGCCTCGGGGGTTCGAATCCCCCTCCCGGCGCCAAACCTAGAAGAGAGGATACTTGCCGAGGTAGCGCGCCAGCATGGTGCAAAATCTAAGGTTTCGTGTCAGGGCTCTCTTCTCGATAGTGCCGCAGTATGGCTGAATCTAGACAGAACTCTGTTAACCGAGATAATTTTGCACCACCCTAGCGCGCTCGTTCGCCAATAGCGAAGCGGTCTGCTTCCCCATACTTCACGAAGGAAAAGGGGGAAAGTGAGCTATAGCATGGTTGCGCCTAGGCTAGTAGCTCCACCCTGATCTCTATTGTCGACACATTCCTAATGTCGTCGCCTTCGCCAACAACCTCAGTCCCTATGGATATGTTCTTGACGTTCAGCTTTCCCGCGTAGAATCTCCTAGACACTACCTCAACAACGTCTACTGCCCTGCTTATTGCTTGTCCTCTGGCCTTTACACTGAGTTCCTTCGCACCCGTTTGGAAGTGCATCATCATTGCCGTTGCGTAGGCCATCAAAGGCTTATTTCCAACGAAGACTGTGTCGGAAGGAATGGGTTCGCGAGGCTTTGTTGGTCTTTGTGCTTCAGATGAAGGCATCGCGGTTTCGCTCATTCGTAGTTCACCTCCGTAGTTCAAAGCAAGCAGCGCTTTGCCAAGGTCCTTATGTAGACCCACGATCCTTAAACGTTGCCCTTGTCTGATTGTCGCTGAGAGCCGATTCAGTGCTATCATCACAGCTCTCCACGAAGGAGATAAGTCTGTAAGTGAGATCTGCAGTAGCGTAGACGTTGAAAAGACCAATGTGCCCCACCAGCTGAAGTTGCTCCTGCAATGTAGATTCGTGTTCGCACGGCGAGAGGAAAATAAGAGAATCTACTCCCTCAACTTGCAGATAGTAAAGCCCATCCTGGACCTAGCTGAGAAGCGTGTCAAGAACTACTGTGCACCGAGACTGAGAAAGAAGGCCCGTTTGACATACGATGACTCATTAGACTGCCGCGCGCCAGCTCAAACAGAACACTTTAATTCCCAGTGTGTATCAACGTGGCGCCAGTATACAGTGGATTCCTACTTGGTAAGATCCGGTGTATAACTAGCTAGAAAGGGAAGTGAAGAATCGCATGAGTTTCGAAAGACGTAGCTTCGGCGGCCCCAGAACAATGTATAAGGCGACTTGTTCTGACTGTAAGCAAGAATGTGAAGTTCCATTCAAGCCGACAGAAGGGAAGCCAGTCTACTGCAGGGAGTGCTACCAGAAGCATAGAAGATACTAGAAAGACCAATCCTTACTTGTAAGGTAGCTTAGCCTCTCTTTTTTGTGTCCTTTCTTATTCATAGCCTGCCTCTGTCATATTCGTTAGTTTTGGTGTGCATGCGTGCGCACCATCTGAGCGTGCGCTCTCTCTTAGACTACTGCGACGACAGTGATTGTTGGGGGATGAATCCCCCAACCCCCTCTTTCTTTCACTGTATGCTCGCTAAGCTCGGAAGAATTAGAACTTTAGAACTAGGAACATCAAACCTTTTGACTGTCAGAAACAGAAGAGGAAACTCACAAGAGCTACAACGCGAGCCTTCGAAGAGACCGGCACATGCTGAATCATTACAAGTCATAGTTCACGATGTATCAAAGAACAATTAGGGTTCCCGCGGACAGCAAGCACCTAAACTGACGCAATAGCATTAAGACTGCCCGCCAAACTACTGAGCGATTCTATTTGCGGAATGCACAATTGAGATGCTTCCGGTTTTTCTTGGGATAGATAACTGCATTTCTCCCCTGAAATGCCCGACGATGGCCTCGCGGATAATTA
>Ga0315312_1002748_pt1 | contig 11867 bp, 21 predicted proteins | sample TDP7_MG_FD_203629 | JGI IMG/M metagenome (GOLD analysis project Ga0315312, IMG submission 203629) | Freshwater sediment microbial communities from Lake Towuti, South Sulawesi, Indonesia - TDP7 | ecosystem: Environmental > Aquatic > Freshwater > Lake > Sediment | place: Indonesia: South Sulawesi... | reverse complement strand
TGCCTTCCTACTTTTTCAAAGATTCTTCCATTCAAAATGGACACTAGCTCTTGTAAGACTCCAACTATGGCACTTCAGCAGTAAACAAAAAGCTTACAATAAAGTCCAAGAAATAGCTTCCAAAGCAAATGTACCTATTGAAATTATCCTCAAAACAAGAAGTGGCTACAAAGTTATTGCTACGAAGGATTAAACATGAGAACCTTCCGAGTCCTTTTTTTCTATACCTCCAAAATGCCTAGAACCCTACTACTACCAATTCAGCCAAATAGACCTCAAACTCCTAATGCAAGTCAAAGACCTAGACGAACTCTTCACAAAAATAGCTACCTTCTGCAAAAACGGTGGATGGAACGTAAGATACATAGAGGAACTAGGGTGCTTCTGAACCCTCTCTGCACGGAAAAATGAGGAGACGAGAAAGACCATGACCATGAAAAAAGGCAGCATCATCTACCGAAGATGCCAAGAACTAGCTCTAATAATAGTCAACTTAGGCTACAAAACCATAAACATAGGAGACCTCAAATATTTAATAGCCAAGCACGTAGGATCAGACCCACGAACCATAAGAGGCTACATTCGATACCTAAACGAATTTGGATTCTTACAACAACTGAAACCCACAACCTACCTGATCCTCAAGACATGGGTAACAAAACAGGCAACCCTAATGGAAGTGATCAAAGAATGATTCCCAATCATGTGAAAAAGGCTCTACAAATTAGAGGAAAATGCGATTTTGACGGAGATTGTTACTTCAAAGACCATTTAGGAAATTGCTACCGACTACAACATTGTAAGGATAAGGCTGAAAAAGAATGAAAAAAGGGAAGAATTGTTCACATTGCACATTCGCGCTATGGACTTCTACAGGTGTTAAATGCAGTTTCGATAGGGAACCCATTGACCAAAGTGGAAATTCTACCATGTATCAAAGGAGAGAACTCAAAGAATGACAAGGAAGAGATGTCCTTACTGTAACAAAGAAATCGAAATAGAAGTTAAACTAGATACTAGACCCTACACGGAGAATTGGACAATCATAAGTGAAGGATGCAAAGTAGAGGTTAGAAAGATTTGAGTGTGCGTGTCATGGCTAAGGCTAACATGAAAGGTGCTTTAAGCTCCTTAGACGATAAAAATAATAATAATAATAACCCTAGACGCGCACACAAATCCGAGTCTAAACCCTACGTAGAACACACAAATTGTCCTTTCAACAGAACTTTTGACCCTGAAGACCCTATTTGCCATGAATGTGGAGACTTCGATTATTGTTGCCTAGAGTGGCTAGAGGAACCTAACGAAAATAAGCGTCTCTATGCCTACAAAGAAGGAAGTAAAAAGAAAAGGACAGGTAGAGCCATATGAGTGAAGAAAAGCCCTTAACTACTACCGACAAGCTCCATATAGAGCTAAGCAAATTTAAAAGCCTAGATGAAATCACGCCTGAAGTTAAGAAAACCCTAGCCAAAAAATATGGTTGCACCTATGGTCTAGTTCAGAAAGTCTATAATCGTCTTAGAGAGGCTAAGCCTGAAGGCATCTTGCCTAGAGCTGAGGTTCCTACAGTTAAAGTGGAGAAAGAGCCTGAAATAGAGTTACCCCCTATAGAAGAATTGCCTGAAGAGGAAGAGATTGAAGTTGAAGCTGAAGAAAAACCCGCTATCATAGAAAAACCCAAGGAAGAAATACCCACAGAGCTAGAACCTGAAGAAATCGAAACCCTAAAAGCCATATTCAAAAGATCAATCAAACGATTACTTGACGTACCCATAAAAGTCTTAACCAAAGAAATAGAACTAAGCGATCAAGAAGCTCAAGATACCAGCATCCTAACCCTTTTGCTCCTCACGAAATACGCAAAAATTGAAGCCGAAGAAAAAATGCTTGAGATCACTAGCCTAACCCATGCTGGAAGCATCGTTCTAAAAGTCATAGCTGAATGGAGACAGAAGAAACAGGAAGAAAAACGCAGAGAGGAAGAACGATTAAAGGCTGAAAAGGAAAAACCACCACCACCTATGCCTAAGCCTGAAGAAAAACCAAAAGAAGAACCCAAAACAAGCGAAGGTCGAGCACCTTGGTTAGAAAGACCTGGGGGAATTTAAAATGAAAGTTGAATTAGAAATCTCAAAAGGAATCATACTATCCATTATATTTGATGAAGCCTTAACCTTTCTTGTTCAAGCAGATTTAGATTTACTTTTTAAAGTGATCCAAAAACTAAAAGCTGCAAGAAACGAACAAAATATTGAGAAAAAAGAAAACTTGGTGGATCAAGCAAATTATTCACTTGTGCAGGCAAAAAGAGATGTTGCAAATGCATGGAAGCTCCTAAATGCGATCAATGACAAAGACCCACTCTTTTTACTTATGGACAATTGGAAGAGGCATGATCGTTAATGTTCTCTGAAGAAATGCTTTTAGAACTAATCAAACAGGCTCTACCGATCAAAACAACCATAACCATAACACGCTTGAAAGATGGAAGGATCGCTATTGTCTTTGGAGAACCTGAAACAGGAGATAAGGCAACTCAGAAAAGAGCTGACTCAACAACGTAAACGCCTTCAACAGGTAGAGGCTAAGGCTCATTTCTGTTTTGAACAGGTCGGAAGATGGTTACAGATCGAGAGAGAAGAAGCTAAGCAAGAGGCAAAGAAAAAATGATTCATAAAGTAAGAGACGAAAAGGGCTTATGGGAAATCCATGAGGTAGGCAAGTTTTTAGCCTTCTATCTTAATGGACAATTAGTTACGGTAGTCAAAAGGAATGAACAATGAGCATTTGTATCTTTCCTGATTGCAAGAATAAACCTGTTTACTTTCTTAGACTATCATCACTTAAACCAGACGTATGCGAAGAACACGCTAAGCTAGCTGTTTTCATAGGAACAATAATTAAAATTGACAGAGAATTGAGGGAACGCAAAAATGACCCTTGAGGATATTCTCAAAAAGCATCTAGGTAAATGGATAGGCATACGCTACATTATCTTAGGAACCGAAGAAATAGAATCCCTCTACGGCATCCTAAACAAGATAGATCAAGACTACCTCATAATTGACGCCTTTATCCGACATCACATAAACCTCAGAGCCATAGCCATTGTAGAGATCAACTCTCAAATAATTATGGAAATAGCCTATAGACAACCACAAATAGGTAGCCAAAAATGAGCATTCAGATCGGTTCTAAAGAGATTGTCTTGGTATGTGGCCAAACTCAGACAGGCAAAAGCAATTATGCGAAGTACCTAGTTAAGCAGTTCCTTCTAAGAAAATGCAAGGTCTTTGTCTATGATACTGATAAAGAGTACAAGAAGCTCAGCTTTCCTAACCCTGATCTCCTAACGATCTATGAACCTAAAACCTTTGGTCAAGAAGAGTTTATCCAGGTCATTAATGAACTCTACAAACAAGGCAACATAATAGTGGTGCTAGAGGAGATCGAGCTATACGTTAAAGCAGGCTGGTCAATCCCAGACGACATTAAACGCTTTTTCGTAGCTCACGCTCATAGAGGCTTAGGAATCGTTATGACAACTAGACGCATAGCAGACATGCACAAACTTCCCGCAGGCTTAGCTAGGCATGTCATAATCTTCATGCTTTACCTTCCCCAAGATGTCGAATACTTAGCCAAATTCGTAGGCAAAACCCTAGCTGAGTCTAGTCGTGAGTTAGCTCCGTATCACTTTTTATATTACCATCATGGAAAAGCTACTAGATATCAACCAATACCGAAAGTCAGTTAATGTACTGTTTCTGTTATCATGCTGATCTGCTTAGCATAATCCATAAAGGCTAACCTTAAAACATCACTTTCAGGCATCTCTAACTTTTCGCAAATACGCTCTAAAATCCTCTTCTGACTAGGCGTCAAATAAACTCTAACAACCTTCCTAGCCATATACAGCACCGTACACAGTACTATATAACTTATCTTTTCCTTAAATAGTTTAACTTCCGATCAAAATGAGCTTCCCTTGGTCAGTAGCCAAGCAAATAGGCATAAGCCCAGAAAAGCTAAGGACAAGACCCGCATGCCTAGAACAGGTTGGACCTGTCGCAGCTGCAACAACTTTTACCATTAGCATACCCGCAGACCATCCCATACACCAAATCATAATATCAGTTGCAGAAGGAACCGCTAGCCCAGGAACCCTAGTTGATGGAGACCTACTTGACGTAGAGTTTATCGTTAATGGCAACAAATACATCAAAGTCCTCAGAGGCGAGATGATCAAAAATCTCTGCATTATGGGTTACAACAAACAGGCAACAGGCTTTTATACGCTCTACTTTACAGACCCCAAAATCCCAGAGGCTAAGCCTCTACCTGGACATCTATGCACAACCATAATTCTGAAATTAGTGGATAACGCCCCAGCAGCTTCAAACTATCATTATATAAATGTAACCCTTGTTGAAAGCCTAAGAGAAGCAGGTGGAGACTTTTCAGGCATCCTAATAGAGAAATACCTTTCATGGACAAAGTATGGAACTAACACAGGATGGCAAGAGTACAAGCATGAAAGAGCCTACAAGATTTATGGCTACCTTTACGTGATGGATGACAACGCAACCCTTTCAGATACAAAGTTTAACAAAGTTAGAGTTATCGGATTTTGGAGCGGTGGAGAAGATCGCCTAACAGACGAACTCCTAGTATTGCACGTTAAGGCTCAGAATCAAGCAGAATATATGAACGCTTTAGACACAGGCTTTATGGCTATAGAATTTCCCAACGGTTTTGATGCAAGCAAATACACGAATCTGAAGAGCGATCTAAACATTCCAACAGCAGGCACAAACATAAGCGTCAGAGTCGTAGAGAGGTATGTCCTAAGTTAAGGAGTTGATGGAAGATGGTAGATATGAAAGCGGAGTATGAGAAGCTAAGAGAAAAGAAAGTTGCACCTAGCGTTTTCGGAAAGAAAAGCATAAGCGTTATAGAACTGATAGCCTTTATTGTCGGAGTCTTGATCATCTTTTATGGTCGCAGAGCGAAGATTCCCAGACTTCTAATTGTCGGCTTAGCAGTCATATTCCTTGGCTTGTGGTTAGGCTAATCTCAGAAGGGTTAGCCTTGAAGGACAAAACCCTAATTGCCTTGGCTCGAATATGCAGTGGAGTAGCCCTCTTAATCACGCATAGCGTTACAGGAACCGATAGCCTACTAATTGCTATTGCCTTATTTTTGCTAGGCATCCCGGCTGAAGCACTATCAAAAGAACCAAAACGTGAGGAGTCAAAATGACTCCGACCCCCTCTTTTTTTAAGAAGGTTTAGAAATGGTTTACATAACCAAGCTCACGCCTACAAAAACGGCAAAAACACCTTTAGGACACATCTTAGGTACTCTGCAACATGAACTCTACTACATAGACAAAGAAGGCGATGCAACCCAAATAGCCATGCTGTTTGAACCTTGGTGGCTTTTCTATTGGTTACGTGATCTCTTAATTGCGATCCAAAGAGCTGTTTACAAGGCTAACTACCAAAAGCAATATAATCAAGGAGCTGAAAAAGGAGATGCCTTCAATAATCAAATTGTAGGATGGGTTGATGATGCTAAGGCTAAACTAACTGCTTATGCAGACAAAATCAAGTCTGATCTAAAATCTTATGCAGACTCAATTAAGGCTACCTTAGACGGAGTAAAAAGCGATATTGCTAACAGGATTAATCCCCTACTCACAACTATTGAAGGCAAAGCTAGGGATGCCTTAAACAACGCTGACTCAGCTCTTTCAACATCTAAAGGTGCCTTAGATAAAGCCTCTTCAGCTCTAACGCAAGCTCAAAGTGCACAGGACAAGATAGATCGTGCAATAAGCGATTTCAACAGTAGAATGGCGACCTTAAACTCTGATCTAGCTAGTGCTGAATCACGTTTATCAGAACATAAAAAAAGCATAGACGATTTGCTTGAGCGGGTTAAAGCCTTAGAGCAAAAGGTGGGTGCTCAGGCTACTATACAGAAAGGAATTTTGGGGAAGTTAGGATTATGAGCGAAACAACGCTAGTTGAGGACATACTCGATCTGTTTAAAAAGAAAAAGAAGGTTGAGGAACCCAAAGAGGAAGAGGCTCAGCCTCAGCCTGAACAAACCCAAGAAGAGCCTCAAACCGAAGAAAAAGAAGAGGAGAAAGGAGCTGAATGGCTGAAGTAGAGAAAGCAGCTGAGAAGGCTAAGGAGACCATCAAGAAAGCCCCTCTATGGGCTATCGGATTGGTTGTTCTCTTAGTCTTGGTTGTCGTTATCGTGTGGTTCGTTGGAAAAGGAGAAAAAAAGTAATGCCTATTGCAAGTGCTAAATGTGATCAATGCGGTAAATTCCTTCGAGGCTACAAAGCAGACATAGCTCTAATGAGAGATGGAAGGGTTCTCTGCAAAGAATGTGCTAACCAAATCTATGACCAAATTTTAGCATGGAGATAAAAATGAAGAAAATGATCTTAGCGTTTACTGTAGTTGCAACCTGTTTACCTAGCATCGCAACCGTTAGAGTTCAAAGAAAGGAACAAGATGAAAAACAAAGAAAATGGCTAATGCTCTCAGGTGCAATAGCCCTAATCACAATCGTAGGAGCCTTAACCGACAACATGATTCTTTTGAGCCTAGGAGTCTTAGGCATGATCATACTATACTGCTATTTCCTACTTGCACCAAAGGAGACGATCTAAATGGCTAAGAAATATGGAACTATGAAATGCTCTAAATGTGGAAGAACCATTCGCTATAAGACCCTTCCTAAATATGTTAAAGGCGATCCTAACAGACTTATTGCGATCCGAAGACATTATTCACGTTTTCATCCTAGAGAGATGGCGAAGTGGCATAAAGGAATCAAGCATGCAGATGCTGAGCATCCGAAGAAAGGTAATCCTAAGCGAAAGAAGGTTACAAAGACTAAGATGGAAAAAATAATGAAACGTGCTCAAAAAATGCTCAAGACAGGCGTAGCTGAAACCAAGAAAGAGGCTTTGGCTAGATCCTGGGAAGTTGAAGGGTATGGAGTTAAAGTTAGAACTGAACCGAGGAGAAAGAAATGATGGCTGAACCTATGGATGATGTTTATGGACAGAAAGTAAAATATGAATCAGATATACCTTTACTAAAAGACAAAGATACTGAGGAAGTTCATAAAAGCGGAGATAACCTCTTTAAACGTAGAAGGCTTTTTGATTCAGGCACTAAAGTAGGAACAACCTATGAAGATAGCAAAATTTTTGATGCAAGATTCTACTATGAAAAGCTCTTCCATATCATAAATAGGGATAACACAAACAATCTTCTCTACAAAATCCTAGCCTGTGTCAACCCTACAAAATGGTACACCATAGTACCTGAAACCACAATCACCGCTAACGCAACAGGCGATGCAGACGCATACGAAACCAATAGCGAACCTTGGGCTTTTTTCAAACTACAATGCAAAAGCTCAGCAAGCATAGTTGAAGTTGAAGCATACGGACTTGGACAGAAATGAGCCGAACCCCTAGAACCTCAGACCAAACTAGCCTAGCTTTTCCTTACAGTTGTATAGTTCGGAAACCCGACCCAGCCGTAGAATACTATGAAGCGTACAAGAACATTGGAAGAAAATATGTTAAGATTGCTAGTGGTTCAGACCAGACTGCGGTTTTACATGCGGCGATAAACGCTGTATCTGAAGGATTAATATTTATTAAAGGAAACATAAATTTTGGCTCAATACTAATTTCTAAAAGTGGAATACAATTAGTTAGTGAAGTTGCTCATCTTAGACGGGAAATCGTAATCACTTATCCGAGAATTAATATATTAACAATTCAACCAAGTGGTTCTGATATATCTAATATTGGCGTTAAAGGGCTAGAAGTTGGAGAGTTAAGATTTGTTCCCAATGGTGGAAACAGTATAAAGGGAGTTGTTTTTGAAGACTGCCATATTGAGGCAAGTAGGAGCGCAGGATATAAAGGAATTGTCGTAAACGCCCTCGATACACTTGAAAACTCTTATTGTGATAATATTAAATTTCATAGATGTTTCATCGCTGGAACAACTGTACTAGATTATGGTTTAATAACATTTGAGAAAAGTGGACGAGGAACTTCTACGTGGGATTTTGATTCTTGCTGGCTAGTTCTCTATACTAATGATAATCAAGATGTTGTTAGATGGAAGGCTCAAGGTTTCGGAAATAGAATAATGTTCCGTGGCTCTATGATCCAGCAACCGTCAGGACCTACCGGAGCAATTTTATTTCATATAGAAGATACTTCTCTTACTGATACTCCTATAATTGGGTTTGGATGTACTGCTTGCCCTTTGGAATTGCACAATAATTCTACTCTTTTAAAAATAGAATCAAGCGCAAATAATATTAAATTCGTAGGTTCTTTTGGTGACTGTCACGTAACAGCATATACAAGTGTCACATTAATAAATAATCTTAACAACAATTTTGCCGCTGCAAGTCATTTTTCGGTTAAAGATTGTAAATTCGTCGAACCGACAGGCACCGTTACATTAGGAACGCCGAATGAATCTACTAATTTCAAAACAACCATTAGAGATAATATTGGTTTTGTTCCTTTCCCTAATATGTTATCTGTTGCGTTCGTGAAACGTGATACGGCTTTTAGTCTTGTTGATGTAGGAACAACTTATGTAGAAAGTAGACCACGCACTCGCAATAAAATTGACTTCTCTAAAATTAGAGTTATCGCTATGCGAATAGTTGTTGGCGCAAGTGGTGACGAGGCTGGAGCTGGGAAAGGAATTGAAATTTATGATTTTACTGGCTCTCAACAGCTTTGCGAAGTTATTTGGAATGGTACGGGATATCAAGACGGTTTAGCAGGTTCTTGGACTAGTGTAAATATTCCGACTGTAGATTCTTCGGTTGGAATAAGATTTAAGGGGTCGAGTGCTACTGAAGATATTAATTGTACTCATGTTGAACTTCAAATCTCGTATGAATAGTTGAGGTTGATTTGCGGGTTAAATCATGATTTTTGGAGCGTGGCTTTTAGGAGTAATGGGAGATAAGTAGGCATGACTGAAAAAGAGTTTTTGGTTGGAGTTAATTCTGATCACCAAAAAATGAAAAGATACGATAGTGGTCATGGCTCAGGCTTAGATGTGGATATGGTTGATGGCAAACATGCCAGCGAGTTAGGGGGCGGTGGCGGTGGAGACATGCTTAAAGCCGTTTATGATATGGATGATGATGGCGTTGTGGATAATAGCGAAAAATTAGAGGGAAGTACAAAGGCTCAGGTTCAAGATCATGCACCTAAAGAACATGGTAACGAAGCTCATAACCCTGACTTTCTATCTAGCGAATCCGATCCCACAGTTGATACCTCTTTAAAAGGAATAACACTTACCCAAGTACGTGATCACGACCCAAAAACGCATATCCATGATGATCGCTATTACACGGAAACAGAAATAAACGCATGGAAGCATGATGATGAGGTTGAAGGACATGGCGGGGGCTTTAATGCAGACAAAGTAGATGGTTTACATGCCTCTGAGCTTGGCGGTTCCCTTCCTTCAGGTCTTATTGTCATGTGGTCAGGCTTAAAGGCTAATATTCCTAGTGGATGGGTCTTATGCGATGGAACAGGTGGAACCCCTGACTTACGTAACCGTTTCATTTATGGAGTAGGAGATGGAGAGGAAGCTGGGGGAACAGGGGGATCAGAAACCCATGACCATGATGCTCACCCAAGTCAAGACTTAGTAAGTAGTCAAGCAGATGTAGGCGCAAGCAAAAGAGGAACTACCGCAGATACTTTAACCCAAATAGTTCACAAACATACAGTAACCCTTCCACAATTAACGCATAACGCTAAAGACCATAAGCCTCCATACTTTAAGCTTTGTTTCATAATGAAGGTATAAGCCTATGTCTAGTCTTTTAGAGGATTTATTTGGAAAGAAGAAACCTGAGATTTCTAAGCCTCTTGTAGAATGTCGAAACTGCACCTATTATAGACCTTTAGAAGGCTATTATGGATGGTGTGGAAAGAAAAACGCTAAGTTAAGTTTCAATCAAGCTCCTCTATGTCCTGACTACATGGCTTTTGGAGAAGTTACAGTATCAGCTCTTGATGCAGGTGTACTTACTTCAGGGCTACTTGACCTAGCTAGGATTCCTAAACTTGACTTAACAAAGATTCCTTTGGGTACTAGCGGATATTTCCTTAAAGGACAGGGTGCAAGCGATTCAATTTATGCTTTGTTAGCTGCTGGAGACATTCCTAGCCTAGATGCTTCCAAAATCACAACAGGCACTTTTGGAGATGCACGCTTAGACCTCTCTGCTTTGACGCAAGATATTAATATTACTAAGGCAACTCCTACGATTAAGCTTCAGCGAACTACAGGTCCTCCTACAATAGAGTTTAATGATGTAACCCACAATTTTCAAGTTATAATGCATGTTACCGCTCAAGAACTGCGCATCCTATATGATGGAGGCTACATTTTTCAAATGGACAAGACAGGCAAGATTACGAAAGGTTTGATCTTAACGTGGGATTTAGCCTCTAAAATGGGTGATCTAGCAACTATATGGGACAAAACGACGAAAATTTTAACAGGCGATATTTCTTGGGATATACAACCTTCTGAGCCTACAAGGTCTTTAGGAACAAACTATCAGAATACCACAGAAAAAGTTTTGATGGTTAATGTCTGTTGTAAAGGAACAGGTGGTACAGGGGGAAATGCTGGTAGCGAAGCTAAAATCGGTTCTTCCTCTCCACCTACAGACGTTATTAGTAGGTTTGCTTTTTCGATGTACCTAGATATTAAATGGACTCACAGTTTTCTAGTTCCTATTAATTGGTACTATCGAGTTGACACCATAGGGTCTAATGTCGGTCTTGATTTTTGGAAAGAACAAAAACTATGATTCATCTAAATGCATAAAGACAAGAATAGCTATTAATCCCAAAATTCCCAAGAATCCGAATAGAAGCATCTCAATAAATGCTATATGTGGGTTTGGTTCAATGAATGTTAATACTCGGTTTCTCCAAAGGTCATAGAAAATCATAGTAAGTTGAAGTGATACAAAGACGCTAAACATTAGGTAAGCCCCTAGAAAGCCGATAAAAAATGTCTTTTTTTTCATATCATTCACTATAATAGATTAGCCAAAGATCGCCTTCAATTATGGATACGTCTATAGGTTGATTAGGGTTGCGTCTCCTAATGTTTTTTATAGCATTGTAGAGGGCTACTTTGTCTGTTTCTGTTCCTATGCTTGGGTTTAAAGGAATTTTCATCATGTTTGTTGTACATTCTCCGCTTTTGACCGCTTTAATTAGTTTGTTAATGTAGTTCCATGCTTTTTGGGTGTACCATCCTTTTGGTTTTCTTGGTGGAGTTTCAAATTTGCCTTCTTTAAAAGGTTCACTCATTGAGAAGATCACCTCTTTTGTGTTTTTCCACTTATCCTTTTATGCTAGAATATGTATTTTGGATTTATAAATTTTATGTCTAGTTGGGATACAAAAATACAAAAAGAAAGGGTGCTAGAGGTTTAACGCTCTAGCTTTGTTGCGATTTTCTTCTACTTTGGCTTTTCTGAAGGCTAAATAGTATTTCTTGAGTGTAGATAAGTCTTCCCATCCACAACCCATGATTCCAAAGGGTTTATCGCCTGCAACCATTTCTAGGGGTACGTCTGTATCTATTAAGAGGCTAGCGTGTAGTTTTCTTGCGAAGTGTGGAGTTATGCCTTCTTTTCCGTATTGTTCTCCTATTGCCTCAGCTGTTTCTTTATAAATCGCTTTTAGGTCTTCATAGTCTATGTTAAAGATTTTGCCTTTTTTTGGTTCGCCCTGATTTGTCC
>Ga0315312_1002747_pt1 | contig 11871 bp, 10 predicted proteins | sample TDP7_MG_FD_203629 | JGI IMG/M metagenome (GOLD analysis project Ga0315312, IMG submission 203629) | Freshwater sediment microbial communities from Lake Towuti, South Sulawesi, Indonesia - TDP7 | ecosystem: Environmental > Aquatic > Freshwater > Lake > Sediment | place: Indonesia: South Sulawesi... | reverse complement strand
GGCTATGTACTGGTGTGCGTCCTATTCCCAGAGAAAAAGGATTTAGACGGGGTTGAGAGGGTTGCCTTGAGCATTGGTCTCAGCATAGCGGTTGTGCCCCTGATAGGCTTGGCGCTGAACTACACGCCCTGGGGCATAAGGCTCTACCCAACCCTCTCCTCCCTTTTCGTGTTCACCCTCTTGATGTCGATAGCCGCTACGTACAGGAGGGGGATTTTACCACCCAAAGCAAGGTTTGCTCCATCCCTCTCCGTCAACGTGCCAAAATGGAGAGAGTTAAGCAAGTCGGACAAGCTTATGTCGGTGAGCCTCGTCGCCTGCATAGTTGTCACAGGCGGATTAACAGCGCATTTCGCATCCATGCCTAGAGGAGAACGTTTCACCGAGTTCTACGTCCTCGGCCCAGAAGGGAAGATTGAGAATTATCCGACGAACTTGACGCTTGGGGAAAGTGGAACAGTAATCTTGGGCGTGGTAAATCATGAGTATCAAGAAGTGACGTATAGGATCGTTATAAAATTAGACAACGAAACCATCGGAACGATAGAGGGTATAAAGCTTAAACATGACGAGAAGTGGGAGGAAAACTATGTATTCACTCCACAGAAAGCTAGGGAAAAAATGAAGCTTGAATTCCTTCTGTTAAGAGAAGGTTTAGATGATCCATATCGGAGCCTACATCTATGGATTTCTGTGAAGCCACGGGAATGAAAAAAGGCGAGAGCTACAGATTTCCATACTCTACCTCATCTTTGCAGCTATTGCTGAGATAGTGACATCGTTTTATGATCCAAGTTACGGTTTCTTCTCCCATTCAGCCATCATTGTTAACTACGAAGGAAGTTGTCACAGCCGACACGAGGCGCGTCCTTAGTTTTTGAGAGAAGCCTTGACATAGGCATACTGCCATTGCTCACGATCTTCATATTGATCGTTGCATTCAAGATCCTCGAAGTACTCGGCTGATCTATATGCCTTTTAGCTTCTTCTAAATTTAAAGCAGTTTGACTTATTGATGAAGATAGCGATTACAGGTAGTTCTGGACTGATAGGCAGTTGTCTTTTTGAGAAGTTGAGTAGAGAACATAAGGTGTTTGGTTTAGATCTGAGACACAGTCCTTACACTAATGTGATTGGTGACATTCTAGACTTTGGTTTAGTTGAGAGGCTTGTAAGTCGCGTTGACGTTGTGGTCCATTGTGCGGCCCAGACGAGTGTGGCTAGGTCTATAGAAGATCCTTTGTTTGATGCTCAAAATAATGTGGTTGGCACGTTGAACTTGTTGGAGGCTACGAGAAGGTCGAAGGGGTTGAGGAGGTTCATACATGTTAGTAGTGCGGCTATTTACGGCTTTCCGAATTGTGTGCCTATTGATGAAGATCATCCTAAAAAGCCTATGTCACCTTATGGTGTGAGTAAGCTGGCTGGAGAATTTTATGCGAGGGTTTTCCATGAGCTTTATGGGGCTCCAACGGTTTGCATAAGGCCATTCAACGTTTATGGATGTGAATCATTGCTGCTGCGGAACCCAAACTCGGAATATTCCTGTGTTATATCTAAGTTTCTTGGCAGGATAAAGAAGGGGTTGCCTCCTATAATTTATGGTGATGGAGAGCAGACAAGGGATTTCATTCACGTTCAGGATGTTGTAGATATGGTTGTTCTGGCAATGGAGAGAGATGAATCCGTTGGAGAAACGTTTAACTGCGGGACTGGCAGGGAGATCTCCATTAATGAGCTTGTTAGATTGATGATTTCCATTTCCGGCGTGAATCTGAATCCTCAATATTCTGATGGTAGGCCTGGCGATATAAGGCGTAGTTGCGCGGATATGAGGAGGGGTGAGAAGGTGCTTGGATTTAAGCCTAAAGTAAGCATTGAAGAAGGGCTAATGGAACTTTTCAATCACTCTTGTAAGACTTGAGTATCCAAAAATTGACGATGGCGCCACTATTCGTTTCGATTTTCGGGCCTGATGGTTCTGGGAAGTCTACCCAAGCTAGAACTTTAGCAAATTATTTCTTGTCTCGGGGGTTTAAGGTGAGGATTGTGTGGATCAAATCTTATCACACATTTGCGTACGTTCTATCTGAGATCATTGCAGGGCTTTCCTCGCGTTCCGTGACTTTGAATCCTCAAAGATCGATTATCAAAATTAACCTCGTAAGTAATGGCTCGATAAACCGTTTAGTATGGGCTTGGATAGAGTTTGTAAGCGTATTGCCTTTGGTTATTTTCCATGTGTACTTACCATTATCGATGGGCTGGATTGTGATAGCTGAGAGGTACTTGGTCGACTCAATAGCGTCCATAGCTTATACGCTTAGTGATCCCGACTTTGGCTCAAGCCTTATATCTAAAGCGTTGCTTTGCTTGTTTCCTAAAAACTCTGTCTTAGTACATCTTGATTCAAATTATGCGGAAATAAAAAAGAGGAGAGGAGCCATGACTGATCCGGAGGATTTTCTGCAGTTTCAGCGGGGAATGTATGATAAACTTTCAAAACGCCTGAAGGCTGTTAAGATAAATACTGCGCAACAAAACGTTGAGGAAACAGCTAAGATAATAAGGGGTTTACTTCCTCAGGAGGTAAAGTTTGATTAAAGTCATTCCGCCAGTAAAACCGTATTTTCCACGCGAGGACATTGAAGAGATAAAGGAGCATCTTGAGAAGATTTTGGTGTCGGGGATGCTTACACTCCACACGTATACGAGAGAATTTGAGGAAAGATTTGCGGAGTTATGTAAGGTTAGGCATACTATAGCTGTTAATTCTGGAACAGCCGCCATTGAAATAGGCTTGAGGTGTGTGAAGCTGATTGCTGACGATGAGGTACTTGTTCCGACAAACACTTTCGGTGCAACCGCTACTACAGTAATCTTTGCTGGAGGTAAGCCTGTTTTTACAGATATAAACCCCGATACGCTGTGCATGAGCGTTGAAGACGTCCAAGAAAAATTGACGAATAAGACTAGGGGCGTGATAGTGGTTCACATAGGCGGGCTAGTATGCCCAGACATTAAAGCTATCAAAGAGTTCTGCGAAGACCATAAAATTTTCCTGATGGAGGATGCAGCGCATGCTCACGGATCAAAGATAGGTGCTGAGCCAGCAGGCTCGCTTGGGGACATCGGGGCCTTCAGCTTCTACCCAACTAAGGTGATAACTACAGGTGAGGGGGGCATCATAACAACGAACAACGTTGAGGTGGCTGAGAAGGCTAAGATTTTAAGGGATCAGGGTAAGGAGAGCTTTGCAAGCAATACTATAATCGAACTCGGCTACAACTGGAGGATGGATGAGATCAGCGCGGCGATAGGAATAGTCCAGCTGAAGAGGCTGTCCGAGATCATTGAAAAGAGGAATATGATAGCGAAAATTTACGATCACGCATTCGAAAGGATGGGCGTAATTAGGCAATTAAAGACGCCCCCTAACATCCTCAACAATTATTACAAGTATGTGGCAATTTTAGACAAGGAGATCAATAGGGACAGGTTGAAGCAGAAGCTCAGAGAAAGAGGTGTGCGATGCGGGGGCGAAGTGTACTGGCCACCGCTGCATCTACAGCCGCTATATCAAAGGCTTTTAGGCACAAAACAGGGTGACTTCCCCAGCGCAGAGGAGGTTTGCAGGAGGATGATTTGCCCGCCGATTTACACTGACATGAGCATCGAGGATGCTGAGTACGTGATTGAAAAGTTCAAAGAGGTTCTGGCGGAGGTTTAAACCATGGTGATCCTTGTAACAGGCGGGTCTGGCTTCATAGGCAGCCATGTGGTGGACAAGCTACGCAAGAAGGGCTACGATGTACGCGTATTTGACTCAGCGAAGCCGCATAGAGACGATGTAGATTGGTTTAAAGGAGATTTAATGAATAAAGACGATTTACTTAAAGCGTTTAGGGATGTGGAGTACGTCTTTCATCTTGGAGCCATAGCGGATGTAAATGTGGCGCTTTTAAAGCCAGAGCTGTGCGTTCACGTTAACGAGATAGGCACATTAAACATGTTGCAGGCGGCCCAGTCCTTTGAGGTTAGCAGGGTGTTGCTGGCGTCCACGACGTGGGTTTATGGAAGAAGTGAAGGGGTTGTGACGGAGGAGGCACCCATACCGCCCCCAGACCACCTATATACGGCGACAAAGATAGGGCAGGAGTATCTGTTCATCTCATGGAACAAACACTACGGGCTACCATACACCATATTGAGGTACGACATACCATATGGGCCGAGGATGAGGGCAAACATGGCAATAGCGATATTCACTAAGAGGACAGTCGAGAAGGAGCCTATAACCATTTTTGGGGATGGAAGTCAGGGTAGGTGCTTCATCTACGCGGAGGACCTGGCTGAGGGAAACGTTGCCGCCTTAAATGAGAAGGCTAAAAATCAAGTTATAAACCTAGCTGGGAAGGAATTTGTAACCATAAGCTGGGTGGTCGATGAGTTAAGGAAGATCTTTGGCGATATATTAGTGAGACACGAACCGCAAAGGCCGGGGGACTTCAAGGGTGCTGTGGTAAGCATAGAGAAGGCAAGGACGCTACTAGGATGGGAGCCCAAGACAACGTTCAGTGAGGGTTTAAGGAAATACGTGGACTATGCCAGAAGCCGCGGCTAGCGTGAAGATGCTTTACGACGAGTATCTGTTGCCCCAAGACCTCCACATGCCAGGCATAGGGCCATACATAGCGGGCTACCTGAAACAGCACAAGCTGGGATTAGTGTTGGACGTAGGCGTAGACTTGAACGCAGACAGCGCGCGCGCTGCGCTAGCTTTGAAGAGAGTATGTCTGGCGTAAGGCTTTGTATGTTAGCTCCTGACTTCTATCCATTTTGGGGCGGCGTAGGGGTTAATATAGTCGACATTGTAAGGAGGCTTCCAAAAGAATTCGACATCCACGTGGTTGCCGTCAAGAGGTGCAAGTATAGTGAACAGGAGCTCTCCGAAAAATTAGGTTTCAGCGACAATGTTGCAATCCATTTTATAACATCTGCCAAGGAAACTTTTCTTTATAATGCCGATTTTCAGCTTAAATGTCTCAAGTTTGTGCATCACTTAATAAGAAAGTATGGCATGGATGTGATCCAATCTCATATGGCTCATATCCCAGATGTCTTGCTGAGATTCGTAGTGGATGCACCCATAGTCACGTATATACATTCAACGATAAGGTGGCAGTTCAGAGGGATCGTAAAGCAATTGAAGTTTAGCGAACTTGAATCTTCGGAGTTTTGGACACTAATTCTATATCCAATTCTCGAAGCCATTCACACAGGCTACTTTCTAAGAAAAGGTAATTCATACTACATCACTGAATCGCAGTTTATGAGAGAGTTCGTCGAAAGAGAATACGGTATTAAAATATTCAAGGTTATTCCAAACTCAGTAGATACAGAGGGTATACGATCGAGCATTCTAAGAACATCGAGTTTTACAGAGAATTTTGAGGATAAGAACATTGTTCTATACGCTGGCCGCCTTGTCAGCTATAAAGGCGTGGATGTGCTAATAGAATCTATTACCAGAATCTTGTCGGAGGTCAGCGATAAACGCTCCACGTTCTTCTTGTTTGCCGGACCTGGAAATATCCACGGATACTATAGGAGGCTTAAAGAACTTAAGGTTCCAACCGAAAACTTCGCGTTCACCGGACCACTACCCAGAGAACAAGTCTTAAAGCTAATGGCATCAGCCAGATGCGTTGTGGTTCCGAGCTACATAGATAACATACCTAATGTTGTATTGGAAAGTATGACTTGTGCTACACCCGTTGTAGCTTCATGTATTGGAGGCATACCTGAGGCGCTGATTCATGGATGGAATGGGCTCCTCGTACAGCCCGGGAACGCTGATCAGCTGGCTGATAGTATACTAAGGCTACTTAATGACCAGGATCTTGCTAGGAGAATGGGCCGAAACGGCGTCGAAATGGTCAAGGCAAAGTTCTGTTGGGACGTTAATATATCGAAGTACGTGAAACTCTACAGGTCAGTAGTGGCTTAGTGTTCATACAATGTCTTCAACTGCCTTAGCTAAACTTTTGAAGTTGTTTTCTTCCCCTGAGGTTGAGGGAGATGTGATGTGCGATGAGGATTTGGAGACGCTTCAGTTTGTGCGAAAAAATAAGTTGCTCGATCTATATCTTGAGCGTATATCGAGGTCGTCTCGGGACACGTATATTTTAAAGTCGATGGTGGAGAGGGAGGGGCGAAGGGCGCTGTTTCGCGATGCAGTGGTAAATACTGCTAGGAATCTAGATGAATCGGGTGTCGAGTATGCGTTGTTCAAGACGCTGAAGCCCTTTCGCTTTTTACCAAACGACATCGACATCCTTATATTTGACATGGAGAACTTGGAGATGGCGAGGGCAGCACTTACTGAGGCTGGTTACGTATTAGGTGAGTATGAGCCTTATGTTGTTAGTTTTTCCTCCCCTGAGGGTGTGATGGTGGAACTGCATCTTGAGATGTCCATTGCCTACTTCGTTTACCTTGACAAGGCGCTCCTTAAGCCCCATGTAACATGCGTGAATATTGATGGTGTGAGGGTCTACACGCTTAAGCCCTCTGCTGAGTTGCTTTGTACGATAGCCCATTTGCTGTTCAAGGAGAACATGATTACGCTGTCTGATTACATGGAAATCAGAGTTAGGATGGGTAGGCAGCTCAACGACGGATCGGAAGAGTTTAGGAGGCTTGTTGATAGGTCTAGCATGGAGCTGGGTGTATATTTGGTTCTAAAGATGGTTCTCTTGTTGGATAGAAGATTTCTCTCTGACTATGAATGCTGTCATATGGAATGTCTGTGCGAGGATCTACGGGTGAACTGCAAATATGCAAATATAATGGATTTGTTTCTAAATAAGTTGATGAACAAGCCGATTTTCCCGCACAAGTTCCACCCCACAGTCCTAATGTTACTCTTCATCGACAGGATCATTAAGGATGACAGGGCAAGGTCGAGCTTGGCAAGCCAGGTTTTTAACACATTAGACGTCACTAACCCATACAGCAGAAGGATGAGAGAGATATTGATCTCCCGCATCGGAAGAGAGAGCTATTAGGTGCAACTATGAAAGTTGGATTGATCTCAAGTTTCCCCCCATCGAAAGACGGTTTAGCTATCTATACCTACAAGTTATGCAAAGCCATGACCGATGTGGATAAGGATGTTGAGATTTTGGTGGCAGCTAACATTGATGAGAGCTCAGTGGACATGGTTAGAATGAAGGTGGTTAAAGCCATTGATAGCAACTCATTTCTCTATCCCTTTAAACTTCTACAAGCCTTCATTAGGCAAAAACCTGATGTTATCCATTGTCAGCACGAGTTTTGGCTTTACGGAAGAGGAGTTTACAGCTTAGCGGCGATCATGTTACTCCTCCTTCTCAAGGTCTTGAGAAGGCCTATAGTGATGACTCTGCATGGTATGGCGTCTCCTGCTTCGTTTGACCTAAACTTCCTTGATGAGCATTCCATGGGCAGACGTTTTGTTGCTCTTAAGAGGGTATACTTTATCTTCTTAGTGAAGAGCATGATTGCGCAATCCTCCATAGTTATCGTTCACCTGAAGGTTATGAAGAACTTGCTGGTTCGAGGGTACGGGTGCAAGAAAGATAAGGTGGTTGTGATATCACATGGCGCAGACTATCAAACGGAACCTCTGGTGGATAAGCTTGACGCTAGAGAGAAGCTAGATCTCCCTAAGAAGGGCATGCTACTGCTGTGTTTTGGTGAGATAAGACGTGGAAAGGGTTTAGAGTATGCTATCGAGGCGATGGATGGGGTGAAGGGAAGGTTTCCAGACGCTACGCTATTGATAACAGGCGGATACTTTCCAGAGTCCTCGCCTAAGAGTATAGGCTTTCTGGATGAGATAAGGGGTGAAGTGACGAGGCTTAACCTCAGTGGGAATGTGTTGATAAGGGCAGGGTTCATTCCAGAGCAGGAAGTGCCTCTACTGTTCGGAGCATCCGACATAGTCCTCCTACCATACACAGATACCGAGATAATTAGGGCGAGTGGCCCTCTTTACCGCGCCATATCTTATGGCGTACCAGTGATCTCTAGCGACTCAGCAATGTTCAGGGACGTGGTGAAGAATGCGGAGTCAGCTCTTTTAGCGAGGCCAGGCGATGTCAAAGAACTCGCCGAGAACATTGTCTTGTTACTCTCAAACCCTGATCTTGGCGCTAAGATCGGTAGTGAGTTAAGAAGAATCTCGGAAACATGCGCATGGGAACGGGTAGCAGCTAACACGCTTGACTTGTACTACCATTTTACGGCCAAACCATGATTGGCGACGCTAGTGACTAACATTCCAATCACGGATCATCCCTTCATAACGGTCTGCATGCCAGTTTACAATAGTAACTGGTGTATTAAAGAGGTTCTTGAATCGATTTATGAAATAGACTATTCAAAGAAGCTTATGAGGTTGGTCTTTGTTGACAGCCTCTCGACTGATGGGACTTTCGAGACTTTACAGCAGTTCAAGGAGAAGCATGAGACAGAATACGAATCCATAATACTGGTGGGAAATGTTAAAAGGGGTCTTGGACTCGCAAGAAATATATGTCTAAAATACGTAAAAGGCTTTGTGTTCTGGGCCGATAGCGATATAACCTTACCAGAACAGGTATTGAAAGTTCTAACCTCGCATTTTCAGCGAGATCCAAAGCTCGGGTGGGCGCGCATTCCCTGGGTTAGAGAGATCCCAAGTTTTTATGAGAAGATACTTCTAAGCAAGATTCCGAAAGGCATCAAATATCTCAGGGAAACCGACATACCAACATCCTTGGTTCGCCCAGAAGTAATTAAGTGTATGGGAGCTCTTCACGATGATGGTGGCTATCCCTTCGATGCTTTCGAGATGTCGGATCATTATGTTAGAATCTGCAAGGCCGGTTGGAAAATCCTCATTGACGGGTCCCTTTCTAGCCAGTGTATACATTTAGGAGGAAATTACGGGGTCGTATGCGAGGATTTCTTTAAGAATCTACTTTGCTTAGTACGCTATTACTTCACCAGGCCTGTTAGAAGGCCTGTTCATGAAACGGCGAAGGCAGGCGATGTTCAGCTTATTATAAAACTTTTATATTACTTTATCATGCCTTACATTGCTATTTATGCCGCGTTCAAACAACCATTCCTACTAATATACGTTGCACCCTCCTTCATATGGTATATTAACGAGGTTAGAGGTTGGCGAATGAAGATTATAGCTCCTTTCTTCTTGATATCACGCTGGGTCGTATTGACCCAAGGATATGCTTTCTTCTTATTTAAGAAACTCCTCCACTTTAAGTGGTGTAAGGATCGTGAGGTCTAACAAATTATCTATTGCGCTGTCCTACATCTTCATGAGCGGCATAATCCTCTCCCTAGTAGGGCAAATTTTGCTGCCATGGTCTTACCTCATATTTTCTGTACTATTCAGCATCATGCTCATGACTTTCTTCTTCAATCCAGAACAAAAAACCCCAACTCACTACTATATTATAGTTTCGGTGTTAATGATTTTTTTACCTAACATCTACAATATCGGAGTAAGATACCAGATTATCAATTCTTACGATGCGTATCAAGAACTTATGCACGTAAGAATTCTCTTGAACACTGGACACAATGAAGTGAACATGCAATGGAATACTTATCAAGGACCGTCGCCTGTTGATTCTTCGGTTTACCCGTTGTTCTCTATATTAGTTGTTACGCTTAAACTGACAACGGGCATGGACCTGCTTCATATAGCCTTCATAGTGCCCTTGATTAATGAATTAGTGTCTATGCTGTTTGTGATGCTTATCCTGAAGACGCTTCTACAGGGTTCTGCATTTAATGACAAAGTTTTGGCTTTAGCTTTCTTGATTTTTACGATCTCACCTGATTCGGTTTTTACCGGCATGATCTTCTACATGCGGACATATTCTATCAATTTGGGCTTTCTAATATTATATCTCCTTTTTAGGATCTCTTACACTAATTCCGCCTTCGACTCAGATCGGAAAAAATACATTGGGCTGTTTATTTTCGTGCTCATGCTATTTCCATTATCGCACTCTTATTACCCTGTAACTATAATGATTGCACTTGTTGTGTTGGCAGTTTTAGGAATTGGCTTACGTATATTTCTGAGAGAATCGTTTGTTACACATCTAAACCTCCATCTTCCCAAATATGCTTGGCTCATTGCCTTATCCGCCAATTTTCTCTGGAACTTCCAGCTAGTAACAGGCTCGATCATAGCTGGCGCCTTGAAGGTTTATTTCTACATCTTACAGCATCCAGATATAGGAATATCAGAAATAAAGGGATACAGTACGAAGTTTTGGAGAATATCTGAGATTCTTCGACCTGAACCCATTGTCCATATTCTACAAGTACGTGATTTAGTTTTATGGTCTCCATTCGTTGTGAACTTCGTGCTTCGGTTGTACAAATTTATTAAAGTAAGAGGAAAAGTCACTAACAAAGATTTGATCATACTTCTTGTAACATCCTCCTTTCTTCCCCTCACATTTTCAAATATTATTGCAGGAAAAACGGTTGAAACTCTGGAAATAAGGAATTATGCGATGCCACTCTTCATCTTTTCTTCTTCAACACTATTCCTTAATTTGATGTCGAAGTATAGGAAGGCCAAGTTTATCTTACTCACTTTACTTGGTATCATAACTCTTACCGCATTTGCATCGCCATACTCACATGTGTTTATTCCTCGTCAACTATACGACCCCTCAATTAAGTTTGAAGAAGTCGGCTTTCCAAGCCCAGATTACATGGAGTTCAGGTTATTTATTGAGAAACACCCGTTGGAAAAGGGACTGATATCCGCATTTGATGCCCAAGGATACATATCGTACTTAGTTTTACCACTGTCGAATATTTCGGCGTTTCGTGAACCCGAATTCTTAAGGTACTATGAAGATCTTGAAGCTATTCAGCTTGGCAATTATACAATTTGGAATGGAGAAAGTACAATTTCGACTTACGACCTTAACCACCAATACGAGTTCAGATACTTGGGAAAAATGTATATACTCGTGTGGAAACACGTTAATTTTGGAGGTATTGAGAGATATCCTGGTGCAAATGTGCGAAATAGATTTGAAAAGGTTCTAGATTCCGACTACTATCAGTTGTATTATTACATTTTTGAAAGGCAAGGATTATGAAGTGTACGTTTGATTTCTTTGAAAAATTAATGAAGGATTTTGCTAGAGGCTTTAGGTTACTAAATTACGGATCAACCTCTACACTAACTGAATATCTTTTTTCGGTTCCCCTGATCCGAATTCCTGTTCGATCATTCTAATGTGTTGGTATTCGTTATGGAAATATGTTTTTTCGTATACAAATACTTCTTTCCCGGGGGAACACAGCGCATAGTCCATAATGTAGCGAAAAACTGTGCGAATAAAGGGCATGAGGTACAAGTTTTTACGACTCACGATACTAGACTGCCAGTAGCACCTAATAGGTTGAATAGCAACTTCAGTGTGATGAAATTTAGAGATCTGCTACGTCATATTCCTTTCTTAAAATATCCTGCTGACATTGCCCCAAGCCAAATTAATCTGATAGGCAATAGGAAAGTCATAAAAGCTGATATTCTCCATACTTTCGGTTTTACAAGCTTTCCGACGTTGATAGCATTCGTCATTGCTAAGATATATAAAAAGCACCTCGTTTTGACAGTTCAATACTACCCTTCGGGAGGCAAACTAAGGAAAATCCTTCATCGATGTCTTTTAAGAATATTGAATACTGGTATTGAGGCTTTTGTCGTACAATGCAAGGACGAAGAAAAAGAGTTGCGTAGATACATACCTGATATGGTAATTCCAAAAGAAAAACTTAAAA
>Ga0315312_1002746_pt1 | contig 11873 bp, 12 predicted proteins | sample TDP7_MG_FD_203629 | JGI IMG/M metagenome (GOLD analysis project Ga0315312, IMG submission 203629) | Freshwater sediment microbial communities from Lake Towuti, South Sulawesi, Indonesia - TDP7 | ecosystem: Environmental > Aquatic > Freshwater > Lake > Sediment | place: Indonesia: South Sulawesi... | reverse complement strand
TCGCTCATTCCCCCGGGAGGTGACGTGGTAAAAGGCGCCTGGGTATTCAATTCTTAAAGGTCGACCCACAAATCTCCTGTACCACATTCAGAAATCTTTGTCAATAGTGTAGACCTGACACCTAGCTCTCCTTCTCATTAGGTTGAAGCCCACTCCTTGCCCACCATTTTGTTGACATCCATTGGGACTTAAGCATAAAATTAATTTGCGATCCAAAAACAATTAATTAATAATACCTTGTAAAGAGGTGGCTATGGCGCAAATCAATATTCAAGTTCCGAAAGAGAAAATCGCAGATTTCTGTCGAAGGTGGAAAATCACCGAGTTCGCCCTCTTCGGATCCGTCTTGCGTGAAGGCTTTAGTCCAGATAGCGATGTAGACGTTCTGGTCGATTTCGCTGAGGACGCCTCTTGGAGCTTATATGAATGGGTGGACATGATTGAAGAATTGAAGGCAATTTTTGGACACGAAGTCGATCTTGTGTCCAAACGTGGATTGCGAAATCCTTTCCGCCGCCACGAGATCCTTACAACCCGGCAGGTGATCTATGCCGCTTGAAAAGGGAGATACCTCTTATCTCTGGGATATGCTTGACGCCGCCAAGGCAGTTAGGGAATTTGTTAAACAACGTTCCTATGATGACTATCTTCAGGACCGAATGTTGCGAGGAGCAGTGGAAAGACATTTAGAAATCATCGGCGAGGCTGCTGGCAAAATCTCAAAAGGATTCAGGGAGGCTCATCCTGAAATTCCATGGCAACGGATAATCGCACAGCGCAATGTCTTGATTCACGAATACGGCGATATCGACCATGAGTTGGTTTGGAAAACCGCGTCTATTCATATACCGGAGCTGATCGATAATCTTGAGCAACTGGTGCCGTCCTCCCCGCCGGAGGCGGATGCTTAGCATGTTTTAGATTCGATGCCGACTGGAACTATTAAGTCGTAGCGAGAGGAATTTACTGAAATACTCACCTTATTTCAAAGTTCAAATTTTTAAGCCCGAAGCCAGCTCCTCTAAAAGTTCTCGATTAAGAATCTGAATTTTATTCTTCTTCACGTCAATAATCCCTTTGGCTTTCATCTTTGCCAAGCTTCTCGAAAGGGTCTCACTGACCGTTCCTAATTTCGAGGCCAATTGAGTTTTGCTTAAATCCAGTTCGACCTCCTTGGGGCTCTTCCCTTCTTTCGATGACTTCAACGAAAGATCAATCAGATACTTTGCGATCCTGGAGGAGACCTCCTTAAGGGAAAGTTCCTCGATTAAGGATGCGAATCTCTTTAAAAACTGTGAGAGAGAAACAATCATATTGATGCTGAGCTGAGGATTCTTCTCGATCAACTGGATAAAATCCCTTTTGGGGAAGAAGAGCAGTTGACTATCAGTCAAGGCCTCCGCGAAGGCAGGGTAAATCCCTTCGAGAAAGAGGGCTGCTTCGGCGAAAGCATCAGGTGCAGATACGACATGAAGAATTTGTTCTTTACCTTCTGGTGAAACTTTATAGAGCTTCAGCTTTCCTGAAAGGATGACGTAAAAACCTCTCGCTTCCTCGCCATCGGAGAAGAGGATACCCTTCTTTTCAATCTGCTTTAATGACGCAATTGACCTGATTTTCTTCAGGTCTTCTTCTCTCAATCCGGCAAAGAGAGGACAACGTCTCAAAAGGTCGACGGACATTTGACTCAAATCTATAGGGTTTTCCAATTTTTTTCAAGCAAAAAGAGTTTCAAGCCACCTTCGGAGAGATAATTATCTAATCATTTCATATTGATAAGACTTCTTTGCCGTCCTAATCTTCTCCCGCCAAGAATACGCCCCGAACGAATACGATATTGAAATAATAAGGGGATTATGTTAATTTAAGTCGGAATTTATCATCGGAGGAAAATTTTTGAATTCCCTTGTTAAGAACCTCGTTTTCTGGGGGATCATTATCATTATTATGATCTTCCTCTTTAATTTCTTTACGAAGCCACGTCAAACGGTTTTGGAGAAAAATTATTCTGACTTCATCTCTGCGGTTGAAAACAATAAGGTCCAGGAAGTCGAAGCTCGTGGTAGGAATATCACCTGGAGAGATGTGGAGGGCAAACGGTACAAAACCTATGCACCCGAAGATCCCGAGATAATTAAAATTCTCAGAGAGAAGAAGGTAGTGATCAATGCAAAGAAAGAGGAAGAATCTCCTCTCTGGCAGAATATTCTCATCTCCTGGTTCCCAATGATTCTCCTCATTGGTGTCTGGATCTTTTTTATGAGACAGGTTCAAATCGGCGGAGGAAAGGCCCTCTCTTTTGGAAAAAGCAAGGCCAAAATCCTCACCAAAGAACAGCATCATGTCACCTTCGAAAATGTGGCCGGAATTGAAGAGGCCAAGGACGAACTTGAGGAGATCATCGCCTTTCTCAGAGATCCTAAGAAATTCACCAAACTGGGAGGAAGGATACCGAAAGGCGTTCTTCTCATCGGTGCCCCTGGAACGGGCAAGACGCTTCTGGCCCGAGCCATTGCAGGAGAGGCCGATGTTCCCTTCTTCAGCATTAGCGGGTCCGACTTCGTGGAGATGTTTGTAGGGGTTGGGGCCTCCAGGGTTCGCGACCTGTTCCTTCAGGGAAAACGGAATGCTCCTTGCATCATCTTTATTGACGAAATCGATGCGGTTGGTAGGCACCGGGGAGCAGGCCTGGGCGGCGGACATGACGAACGGGAACAGACCCTGAATCAGTTATTGGTCGAAATGGACGGTTTTGAATCGAACGAAGGGGTCATCTTGATCTCTGCTACGAATCGACCCGATGTCCTGGACCCTGCTCTGCTCAGGCCGGGCCGGTTCGACCGACAGGTAATCGTGCCCATCCCTGACGTAAAGGGCAGAGAAGAGATTCTCAAGGTTCATGCCAAACGGACGCCGCTGGCCGACGATGTCAGCCTTGCAGACATTGCCAGAGGTACGCCTGGATTTACAGGAGCAGATCTGGAGAATCTGGTAAACGAGGCAGCACTCCTTGCGGCTCGATTGGGAAAGGAGAAAGTCGAGATGGTCGATCTGGAACAGGCCAAGGATAAAGTCCTCATGGGTGTGGAACGGAAATCGATGATCATCCCCCTGGAGGAGCGGAGAATCACAGCCTTTCACGAGGCCGGCCATACCCTGGTTGCCAAGATGATCCCTGGAACAGACCCCATCCACAAAGTGACGATCATCCCCAGGGGCCGTGCCTTAGGAATTACGCAACAGCTTCCCATCGACGAAAAACATACCTATCCGAAAGACTATCTTCTTGACAATATCACTGTGATGATGGGAGGAAGGGCTGCAGAGGAACTGGTATTAAACCTTCAGACCACGGGTGCTGGCAACGACATTGAACGGGCGACCGAGATTGCCAGGAAAATGGTATGTGAGTGGGGGATGAGCGAGAAACTCGGCCCTCTTACCTTCGGTCAAAAAGAGGAACATATTTTCTTAGGAAGAGAGTTGGCCCGGCACCAGAATTACAGCGAAGATACGGCTCGTCTGATCGACAGTGAGATCAGGGCCATTGTCGCCCAGCGTTATGAAAAGGCAAAAGAGATTCTTGAGGGGAATATGGCCACGCTCCATCAATTGGCCAGCACCCTTCTCGAAAAAGAGGTCCTCGACGGTCGCCAGATTGACCTAATTATAAAGGGCGAGACGGTTTAGTTTTATGATATGAATTTAATTCGTTGTCTTCCTATCACCAGTGCCAGAGAGGCGATCCACCAGATGGGGATGGTGGGGGTGGACGCCACTGGTATGAAGTTCATGAAGGGAAAGACCCTCCATTTCAACCTCAAGGTTGAAGGAATCACTCCTCGAACTGCCAACCTGCTCAAACAAGAGATGCTCGCCTTGGGCGGAGATGCTGCACTCGATAGAAGGGGACTCGATTGCAGTGCCAAAGAGACAGATGCTATTCTCATAGGCACTCAGAAACAGTTCGAAAAACTTCTCCTCAAGCTGGACCAATACCCCGATCTTCAGCCCCTCGGACAAACCTTAGGGAAGACGCTTAAGAATATCTCTAAAACCTACTACTCCATCCGATGCCGGAAGAAAACATTCACTTTGGGAAAACGAACACTTCTCATGGGTGTTCTCAACGTCACTCCGGACTCCTTTTCAGATGGAGGTCTCTTTTTCGATAAGGAGAAGGCCATTGCTCATGGATTGAAGATCGTCGAAGAGGGAGCGGATCTCATCGACATCGGAGGCGAATCAACAAGGCCAGGTTCAAAACCCATTGAATTGGAAGAAGAACTTCGTCGGGTGATTCCTGTGATCGAATCTCTCGCAAAAGAGGTAGATGTGCCATTTTCCATCGACACCTATAAGTCGGCTGTGGCTGAGAAAGCCATCGAGGCAGGCGCAGAAATGATCAATGATATCAGCGGACTACATTTTGATCCCGACCTTGCGAAAGTGGCTGCCAAGGAGGATGTTCCCCTCATTTTAATGCATATCCGGGGAACCCCTGACACGATGCAGAAGGATATCCATTATGACTCTCTCTTCTCCAAGATACTCCAATACTTGAAGGATTCTATTCAAAGGGCGGAGTCTGCCGGGGTGGACCCCCAGCAAATTATCATCGATCCTGGAATCGGTTTTGGAAAGACGCTCGAGGACAACCTTCTGATCATAAAAAATCTGTCAGAATTTCGCATACTTGGAAAACCTATACTCTTAGGGACATCCCGGAAGAGCTTCATTGGAAAGATTCTCAATGCAGAAGTGAACGAGCGCCTGGAGGGAACACTCTCAAGCATTGCCATCGCGGTGCTCAACGGAGCTCATATCATCCGTTGCCATGACGTTCCCCAGGCAAAAAAAGCGATTGCAGTGGCCGATGCGATCCGTCTTGCCGGTGCTTAAGAGTAGTGAGTTCGCCTGCCTGCTGCAGGCAGGGAGTTAGGAGTAAGACCCTAAAACTTGACCTTTACAAACCAATTATGGTAAGGCATTTAAAAATTCCCCATCCCTGGCCCTTTACCCCGCCCCGCAGAAACCCCCGTGATTTATCACGGGGATGAATGCTGTAAATCCGGGGGGACCCCCTATGCCCCGCGTTTTAACGCGGGGTCGGGGTTTACTGAAGGCGGGATTGGCAATAGGTGAAGAAGATGACGCGTAAGTTGTTCGGGACAGATGGGATTAGAGGCGTCGCGAATGTCGAGCCTATGACAGGCGAGCTGGCCATGCAACTGGGCAGGGCCATCGCCCACCTTTTTAAGGAGGTAAAAGGAAGGCACCGAATTGTGGTTGGAAAGGATACCCGCCTCTCAGGATATATGCTGGAGACCGCCTTGGCCTCTGGCATCTGTTCCATGGGAACTGATGTGATGTTGGTGGGACCTCTGCCCACTCCGGGCATCGCCTTCATCACGACCAGCATGAGGGCCAATGCCGGTGTAGTGATTTCGGCCTCTCATAATCCTTACTACGACAATGGGATTAAAATCTTTTCTCGGAACGGCTTGAAACTTCCAGATGAGATGGAACACCGGATTGAAGAGCTGATATTCTCAAATCACATGAATTCCCTTCGACCGACGGCCAGCGAGGTGGGAAAAGCCCATCGGATCGATGATGCCATCGGAAGGTATGTCGTCTTTCTTAAGAATACCTTCCCGAATGACCTCACATTAGATGGGTTGCGCATCGTCTTAGATTGTGCCAATGGTGCCACCTATAAGGTAGCACCCATGGTTTTCGAGGAATTGGGGGCAGATATCGTCCCAATTGGTGTTGAGCCCGATGGAGAGAATATCAATGCAGGCTGCGGCTCCCTTCACCCAGAGGTGACCAGTCGCCTCGTCCTTGAGAAGGGAGCGGATATCGGAATGGCTCTGGATGGCGATGGGGATCGTATTATCTTTGTAGATCGCCACGGGAACCAAGTGGATGGAGATCATATCTTGGCCATCTGCGGCCTCCAAATGTTATCCGAAGGTCGATTGAAAAAAGGCACCGTGGTCACAACCGTGATGAGCAACATCGGCCTCGACCGGACGATGAAAAAATTTGGCGGCCAAGTGGTCAGAACCCAGGTGGGAGACAGGTATGTCGTGGAGGAGATGGTTCGGGGAGATTACAACTTGGGAGGCGAACAATCAGGCCATACCGTCTTCTTAGATTACAACACCACCTGCGACGGTGTTCTCACGGCCCTTCAAGTCCTGGCCATTATGAAGCGGAAGGAGAAGGCATTAGACGAATTGGCCAAAGCGATGGAACCGCTCCCTCAGGTACTTTACAACGTGGAGGTCATAGAGAAGAAAGACCTCTCTGAGATTCCAGAGGTTGACAAAAGGGTAAAAAAGATTGAGAAGGCGTTGGGCCAGTCTGGAAGAATTTTAATTCGCTACTCTGGAACCGAACCTCTTCTCCGAATCATGGTGGAAGGAGAGGATGAAACAAAGCTCCATCAGTTTGCTCAGGATATTGCGGAACTGGTTAAAAAGCATATTGGAAAAGACAGTCGTTAATCGTTTATCGTAAATTGAAAATTTCTAGGAGGACCCATGCCAAGATTGGGTGTCAATATCGATCATGTTGCAACCGTGAGACAGGCCCGAGGGGTAAAATACCCAGATCCCGTCACTGCTGCTGGAATAGTGGAATTAGCAGGTGCGGATGGGATTGTGTGCCATTTGAGGGAGGATCGGCGCCACATTCAGGACCGGGATCTCCAACTTCTGAGAGAGGTTATCCAAACTCGACTAAATTTAGAGATGGCTGCGAGAGAAGAGATGATTCGAATTGCCTTGCCCACCAAACCCGATATCGTTACCCTCGTCCCTGAGAGGCGGGAAGAATTGACGACTGAAGGGGGTCTCGATGTGATCAAGTCCTTCCGTAACCTCAAAAGGGCGATTCAGCGTCTTCAAAAAGGAGGCATTCCCGTGAGCCTCTTCGTCGATCCCAGAAAGGATCAAATCAAAGCCTCGGAAGAGGTAGGAGCCAATGCGATCGAGATACACACCGGTCATTACTGCGATGCAAGGACCGCAGCTGAGGCAGATGAGGAACTTAAGAAGATCCTTGATGCCGTCGGAGAAGCCTCCCACTGCAATCTCCAGATCGCAGCAGGGCATGGGCTCAACTATGTGAACGTCCGAAGGATTGCAGAAATTAAGGAGATCGAGGAGCTTAATATTGGCCACAGTATTATCGCACGGGCGGTTTTGGTTGGATTGGATCAGGCTGTCCGGGAGATGATTGAATTAATAAAAATTTAAAGTTCAAATGTCAAAATCCAAATGTCAAATGCTAAAATTAGATTCTGAAACGAGTTCAGAATGACATTCTTGTCATGCCGAACTTGTTTCGGCATCTCCTTTGGAATTTGAATTTCATTTGAACTTTGAACTTTGGCATTTGAAATTTCGACTCGCAAATGATCATTGGGACTGGCATTGATATCGTGAATGTTGAGCGGATCGAGGCTATGATGGCTCGATGGGGAGACCTCTTCCTTGGTCGAGTCTTCACAGAGAGAGAGATCGTGCGGTGTCAGCAAAGGACCCGACCGTCCGAATGTTTTGCCATTCGTTTCGCAGCGAAGGAGGCCTTTCTCAAGGCGATCGGAAAGGGTCTTCGAAATGGCATCCAATGGACGGATATTGAAGTGGAGAATGATCCGTTGGGAAAACCTCTTCTCTCTTTGCATCGAAGGGCAAAAGAGGTTCTCGAAACCCAGCGAATCAAAAAGGCTCTTCTCACCCTCTCCCACGAGCGGCCCTTCGCCGTGGCCCATGTGATTTTAGTTGGGAGTAGTTAGTTCGGAGTGTTTAGTTTTGAAACTCCGAACTCTAAACTCCGAACTCAGAACTTAGAAGAGGGAAACAGCGATGAAGGTAGCGAACGCTGAAGAGATGCAGGAATTGGATCGAAAGAGTATCGAGGTATACCGAATCCCCGGGATCGTTCTGATGGAAAATGCAGGGAGGGCGGCCACAGAGGTTATCCTTAACACCTTCCCTGATCTTCAGAAGAAGAAGGTAGCGATTGTCGCTGGGAAGGGAAATAACGGAGGAGATGGCTTTGTGATCGCTCGACATCTTCTGAATCAGGGAATTTCTGTGAAGCTCTTCCTGCTCACCGAGCCAAAGTCCCTCCGTGGGGATGCGGAGACCAATTATAATATCTTCAACCGCATGAAAGGGGAAGTAGTCTCTGTCCCCTCCTCCAAAGATTACCAAAAAATAAGAAAGAGTCTGGAGAGCTTCGATCTCTTGATCGACGGTATCTTTGGCACAGGACTCGATGCTGAGGTCAGGGGTTATTACAGGGAGGTGATCGACCATCTCAATACTCTGCAAAAGCCCATTGTCGCTATTGATATCCCATCCGGGTTAGATGCCAATACCGGAAAACCCTTAGGCGCGGCGATCCGGGCCTCCCTCACTGTCACCTTTGGCCTACCAAAAGTGGGTCATCTCATCTCTCCCGGACTCGATTATGTGGGAACGCTAAGAGTGGTTGATATCGGTATCCCCAAGAGATTGGTGGAAGAGGAGAAGATTCAAACACATCTCTTAGAATACGAAGAGATCCGAAAATGGCTCTCCATACCCCGACGACCCAATAGTCACAAAGGCGATTACGGACACCTCTTGGTCATTGCCGGATCGGTCGGCAAGACCGGGGCAGCCGCGATGGCCTGTGAAGCTGCTCTTAGGATGGGGGCGGGCCTGGTGACATTGGCCATCCCGAAGAGCCTCAATTCGATCATGGAGGTGAAATTGACAGAGGCGATGACAGAGCCGCTTCCAGAAACCCCGAAACAAAGCCTCAGCCTCCGGGCCTTCAATGCCATCCTACGCCTCTGCGAAAACAAAAGGGCTGTGGTTCTCGGTCCTGGTATCGGAACATATAAGGAAACCCAATCGCTCGTTCTCAAGCTGATAAAGACATTGGATCTCCCCATCATCCTCGATGCGGATGGACTTGCGCCACTGGCAACACAACCCAAGATCCTTCTTTCTGCGAAGCGACCTCTTATCCTTACGCCCCATCCAGGAGAGATGGCAAGGTTGATCCGATCCACTGTCAAAGAAGTCCAAGAAGATCGGATCGGGATGAGCAGGAATTTTGCTCAGTCTCATCACGTCTATCTTATCCTCAAAGGACATCGCAGCCTGATCGCTACTCCCAATGGTGAGGTCTTCATCAACCCGACTGGCAATCCAGGATTGGCCTCAGGAGGAACTGGGGATGTGCTCACCGGAATGATTGGTGGGTTGATCTCTCAAGGATTCGAGATTCTCCCAGCCCTTCAGATATCTGTCTTTCTTCACGGATTGGCTGGGGATGGCGCGGCTCAGGAATTGGGAGAGAAATCTCTGGTAGCAACGGACATCATTAAAAAGATCCCCACCCTTCTTCAGGGGAAGATTTGATTTTCATTCTCTCTTCATTTAATATAATTAAGATATTGACCTCCACATCTTCGCTCACAATCTACAGAGAAAGTTTGATGACTCAATAGGGCAGATCCTCCCTGATCTCGGGAAGGACGAGGCAGACGGAGTTTAAACTATGGATATGAGAAGTGAGATCAAGAAATTGGCCCGTATCGAAGAAGGACCTTATCCTTTCTTATCCCTTTATCTCAATACCAAATGGGATGATGAACAACAACGGGAGCGCATTCGCCTCTTCACCAAGAATCAATTAAAAAAGGGTTTTGATCAACTTAGGGACCGGGAGGATTGGCGAAGGGCCTTTGTCGAAGACCAGCAGCGAATTGAAAAGTATGTGGACGGTCTGGTTCGGCGCATCTACAATGAGGAGGTCAACGGCATCGCCATCTTCTCCTGCAGTGGCCTTCGAACTTTTCTCACGTACCCTTCGATCATCCCATACAAAAATGAGTGCTTTATCTCAGATCTCCCCATGCTCCACCCCCTTGTCTGTCTCTCTGCCCAATATCAGAATACCCTTGTGGTGATGGTGGAGACAGATTCGGCGAAGTTATTTGAGATTTCGTTGGAAGGGGTGTTGGGTGAATCCTCGATCGAAAGTTATGTGCCGGGACGCCATGACCAGGGCGGATGGGCCCAGATGAGGTACCAACGTCATATTAAGGATCATATGGACAAACACCACAAGGAGGTGGCCCAGCAACTGACTGAACTTTTTGACTCTGGCCTATGGAAAAGAATCGTCCTCATCGGTCAGGAACGAATTGCCGCCAATTTTAAGACATTCCTTCCTGAACGAGTCAGACACCATATTGCGGATGCATTTTCTATCGATTTTTCGGAAGAGAGGTCTAAAATTATACTCTACACCCTCGAACGCCTCCTTCATAAGGAGAGCGAGGAAGTGGCCCATCAGATCCAAGGCCTTGCGGAAAAGGCTCTCAAGGCAGGGATGGCCACATTAGGTCTGAATGGGACATTGGAGGCCCTGAATAAGGGGCAGGTTCACACGCTTTATCTCTTGGCATCGTTCTCCCTTTGGGGCGGAAAGTGCTGCCGATGCGGGTCTCTCAATCTCGCTCATCCTAAAGAGAATCTCTCCGTTTCCTGTACCCTGTGCAAAGGGGAGACCAAGACTGTCGACTTAGGCGAGGAGATGATGAGGTCAACCCTTCGTCAGGATGGAGAAGTCAAATGGGTTGAAGAGCATCCTGTTTTAAAAGAGCACGATGGCATGGGGGCTTCTTTAAGATTTCCTTTATCCCGTTAGAGAATTCTTCAAAACGGGTGCATCAATGAAAGGAGCAGGAGAATGTACATCGAAATGAAAGTGAAGTTCTTGACATTCGATTCTACATCGAATGGATTCGTGGTCCTTCTGATGGACCTGGCCAGTAAAACAGGACTTCCCATCTGGATCGGACCTTTTGAAGCCAACGCCATCGCCATGAAGCTGAAGAAGATGGGTTCCCATCGGCCGATGACACACGATCTGATACACAACATCTTAAAAGGTCTCGAATCTCAGGTCATGAAGATTGTGGTGAATGACCTGAAGGAGAATACCTACTACGCACTTATCCACCTCAATCGGCGAGGCAAGGAGATCATCATCGACTCTCGGCCCAGCGATGCTATCGCGATCGCCCTTGCTGTGGATGCCCCGATCTTCGTCTCCGAGCATGTCATCGAAAAGGCGCGAACCATCGATATGGAGAAGGATGGGGACCAACTAAAGGAATGGCTGGAAAATCTTAACCCAGACGACTTTAAATACAAAGCCTAAACTTAAAAGACGCTAAGCGCTTAGCCTGCCTACCGCAGGCAGGCGCTCTGCGCATAGCGGTTTAATGTGGTGGTCCTACAGACCAAGAGCACATCGGAGACCATTCGGATCGGAAAGAGGATCGGAAGCTTTCTTCTTCCCGGTGACGTTGTGGCCTTGGCGGGTGAACTGGGGACAGGGAAAACCCAATTTATTAAAGGGCTGGCTGCTGGGGTGGGGATCGGAAAACCGACGTATATATCAAGCCCCTCCTTTACACTCATCAATGAGTATGCAGGGAGAGTTCCCTTTTACCATATCGATCTCTTTCGGCTGAAGGAGGAGAAGGAGGCTGAGGAACTCGGTTTGGAAGAATATCTCCAGGGCCGAGGGATTGCAGCAATCGAATGGGCGAATAAAATACCTTCTTTGCTTCCGAAAGAGATCCTACGCATACACATACGCTACACCGGAAAGAACACCCGGTCCCTTGAAATCATCGGAAAGGGGAAACGATACGAAGAACTGGTGAATAGATTGCGGATTTCGCATTGCGGATTTCGGAATTTCTTAGCTTCGGATTGTTGACTTTTCATTCCGCATTCCGCAATCTGCATTCCGAATTTGATTGGGGGGTAAAAGATGGCATTGGT
>Ga0315312_1002745_pt1 | contig 11874 bp, 12 predicted proteins | sample TDP7_MG_FD_203629 | JGI IMG/M metagenome (GOLD analysis project Ga0315312, IMG submission 203629) | Freshwater sediment microbial communities from Lake Towuti, South Sulawesi, Indonesia - TDP7 | ecosystem: Environmental > Aquatic > Freshwater > Lake > Sediment | place: Indonesia: South Sulawesi... | reverse complement strand
TCATCGGCGGTCTCGGCGTCACATGATGCGGAGAGGAGCAGCCTGCCGACGACCGTCCCTTCCGGTGTGGAGCTCGCGGCTCTCTCTCCGCTCACTCTTGTAGCCTCCCTCCCGGAAACATACAAGGAGCTTGCCCCTGCCTCAGTATGCAGTGACAGCAGCAAGCTGCTGTCCAACAGGCAAGAGGTCCACTCGCAGGAACCCAGGAAAAGGGGTCACATCCCGTAACGGGGGAACCGCAAGGGGATCTCCTCGATGCGATCCCGCAGGTCGGCCTCCGCCTTCAGCTTCTCCGGGGACGCACCCTGCTGTGGAGACCAGTTGTTACGTAACACGAAAACTTTACGCGATTGTAACAGCGATAGTTTACACTGAGCGCACCTGAGAGAGGGAGGAACGCTCGGTGAAGAAAGTGAGAGGACGCGGGCTAGTTTTGCAGCGGTATCGGATGGTAGAGTGTACGCAGAAAGAGGGGGCCACGGAGGCGAGTCGGCATTTTGGCGTGAGCCGGCCCACCCCCTACAAGCTGATGGCGCGCTATGACGAGAAAGGCATAGAGGGGTTGCTGAATCGGGATCATGGGGGTCAGAATCGGGTGCCCAAGGAGGTGGAGGAGGCGGTGGTGGAGGAAAACGACCTGCCATCGAAACTGCAGAGATGTGGACGAGGTCGCCAGTTTCGATGCCAGAACAGCTTGGTAGAATAGAATGCTCTGATCGCGAATCGACGCATCCACAATGGGCTGTATGCTGCCTGATATAGCGCCGCCGAACCTGACCGACCTAGCACCGCGGACACGGGCGCGGGCCAGTAGTTCCACATATGCTTCACTGGGATTCTCGCCAGGGGAGAGGGCTCGGAGTGCCTGTGGCTTGGATGTCGCGGCGCGAGCCGGGAGCCTTTCAGGGCATTTCCCAAGGGCAGTTTCAGAAGGCCTTAAGCATGTACATCGGGAGGTTCCCGGGGGCCGTCGCCCACAGTGCGGCATGATCGTTTGCCTTGTCAGGGACAAGGGCGGGGAAGCCAAGCCAGGTATATTGCGCGGTGGACCGGTGGTTGGACACTGCTATCGGTAGGACAGCAGAACCTTGGCTGACTGGCCGGATGAGAATGTCTCAAATGCGGCCGCAGCTTCCGTGAATGGGTAACAATGCGAGATAAGGTTCGTGATCGGCAATCCGTTGCGATAAAGATCTAGCATCGGGCCAAACTCGGAGAAGTGATAGAACCATGCTCCGACCGCAGTGATGTCGCGCTGGATGAAGTGATCAATGGGAGAAAGGGGGAGGGAGCCCTGCGCGCCGTTGAAAACAACCGTGCCGGCCGTGCGCACGGCCGCAAAACAGGCCAAGGCCGTTTCCGGGCAACCGGCGGCCTCGATGCACGCGTCCGCACCCCTCCCGCCGGTGAGGGCGTGCACCTGCCGCGCGGTGTCGCCGTCCGTCGCATTCACCGTGTCGCTGGCGCCGAGCTGTTTCGCTATCTCCAACCGCACCGCGGAGATATCGACGGCAATGACCCGTCGGCCCAGATAGGACTGCATGAGCACGTTGCCCAGTCCGATTGGTCCAACTCCGAACACGGCTACTGTCCTGATCTCCGGCGATGCAATCTTGGTGGAGGTGTGATACGGCACGCCCAGCCCATCGCCGGTCAGCAACACGCCCACTTTCCACGAGACATCGTCGGGCAATGGATGGCATGCGTTGGCCGCGGCCAGGAAACGCTCAGCGTGCATACTCCCGTAGATCTTGAATTGCGGACACCACGTATACTGCCCCTTGGCACAGTAGGCGCAATTTCCGCAGCCGGCGACAGCGCTGACCCCCACCCGCTGGCCGATTGTTAAACCAGACACTCCCTCGCCGAGTTTGACGACCGTGCCTGCGGCCTCATGGCCCGTGTTGCCTTGCTGCAATCCCTCGCCGCGGTAAGAATGCAGTTCGCTTCCACAAATCGCCGAGATAGCCGTCCCAACCAGGACTTCGCCTGCCCCAGGGATGGGGTCAGGCTCTTCGACCACCGCTACGATACTTTTGCCGACGAGTTTGACCATCCGCATGTGAAGGCCTCCTTACATTTCCAGAGGGAATTCTCGCTGGACATCCACCGGACGCTGCTGGGCAACTGAACGCCGCAACGCGGCCTCGAACTGAAGCTCCTCAAGTCCAGCAAGCCCCGGCACAGGCGGGGGAGCGTCACAAGCGATCGAGTCCAGATAGGCCGCCAGGGACTTCTGGAATGATGTATTGTACTGATCCCAGCGAGAGTATTGGCCGATGAGGTCGTGAGATTCCCTGTAGCGCATGGTCTGATCGAGGACGTCCATCGGCCCGTCGAGGTCGCTGAAGCGGATGACGCCCTTCTCAAAATTGAAGATCGTCTCGTATAGCGGAAAATCGAAACTGCTTCCGTTGGTGCCCAGGATCGTCCCGATGGCGCCGTTCTGCAGACGGAAGGAACCAGCCACGTCTACTGCATTTTGATAGGGTATTTCCCCTGCCAACGCAGAAACTTGAGCTGCCCGACCGCCAAAGAGATGCAACAGATCAATGCAATGACACCAACAGGCGTAGTGTGTGTAGAGAGACGCCTGGATCAGCTTGCCAAGGCCGCGCTCGGCAATAATCTTCCGCGCACGCAAGGTCTGATCGAAGAAGCGATAGTTGAAGACCATGGCCGTTTGCGCGCCGGCGGCATGGGCGTGTTGCAGCAGATCTCTAGCCTTAAAGAAATCGTCCTCGCAGACATTAGCGTAACCATTCTGAGCAACAAGCGGCTTCTCGAAGAAGAGGCGCCGGGGCCGCCCTTCGAGAAGAGGCATGGTCGCCTCAAACCTCTGAGTCTCGCGTGTCAGTACCAGCACCGCATCGGGGTTATCCCCGAGAAGGTCCTGGACGGAATCCACGACGCGGCCGCCGAAATCCCTCGCACACTCTTCGGCCTTTGATCGAGTACGCGAGAAATATGTCAGAACAACATCCTGCCGTTTCGATAGATACGGAAGATAGTTATTCCGAGCTACATTACCGGTGCCAAGTATGGCGATTTTGATGGGCATAACTCGTCTCCTTCCATGTTCGCAGGCAGAAGCCGATCTCCGCTGTTTCCATATTCCTTGGCAGAGGGTGATCTCCTGCCTAGCAGCCATTTCATAACCCGTTTATAGGAGAGAATGGATGAGACAAGGCCTTCTTGTCATGGAGGCATGATCCATGGCACGGAGGCGGTTTCTGACGGATGAGATGTGGGAGAAGATCGGCCCGCTGCTGCCGCAAATGCCGACTGGTCCCAAGGGTGGCAGACCGTGGCGAGACCATCGGGAGGTGCTGGAGGGCATCCTCTGGAAACTGACCGGGGATCGAAACGCGCGCAGACGTCCGGTCGGCTATGCCAAGGTCGGGGGACCCGAGATCCTCGCACTCTTGTCCAGAGAGCGTCATCCCAGGTATCGTGGGCTTCCACCTTGCAGGAGGATGAAACCGAGTGGAAGCCTTCGGGACCTCAATCTGTCTGATCCTTCGGGCTGTCTTGCTGAGCGCCCGCTGGGCGCGCTATCACAAGCAGCTCTGCCGAGAACAGGCGGGAACTACTTCTGGCGAACTCGCCCAATTGCGGGCTGAGAACCTCGAGCTTCGGGACCGGCTCGCGCTGAAAGAGGAGCAGATCGCCCATCTCCAGCGGCGCCTCAGGGCCGCCAAGATCAGACGCCCTCACTATCTGGCTGAGCGATTGCGGATTCTGTGGTGTGTTGAATACTTCGGCATTCCTCGCCGCCAGATTCCCGAGTGCTTCGGGGTGGCGCGCTCCACGGTGTGGCGCTGGCTGCGGCGGCTCCAGGATGGAGTGGGACTCTGTGGCCGACGATGTCAGGCCTCGGTCAAGAAGACCTCGGAGGCGCTGGCCCGCTTGGTATGGGAGATGGCCTCCGCCAATCCCCACTGGGGGCGGAGACATATCGCCTTGACCCTAGGAACACTGGGCATCTTCCTGGCCGCCTCCAGGGTGCGCAACCTCCTGCTGCGAGGTCGACCACGACCCGAGGGCGCGCCCGCGACGGCGGCCGGAGAGCCTGAAGAGGGGAAGCCACGCCAGATCGTTGCTCGCTATCCCAACCATGTCTGGTCGGTCGATCGGACCCGGGTATGGCGCTGGGGCCTGTGGCCCACCTGGGTGCTCGTGGCGATCGATCACTTCTCGCGCAAGGTCGTCGTCTGCTGTCCCCTGGAAGGCCCCAACGCCGGCTGGGTAGCGGACGCAGTGGAGGCGACTTTGCTGCGTCACGGGCCTCCCAAGCACCTCATCACCGACCAAGAAGGCGTCTTCGTGAGCGAAGCGTTCGCGGAGTTGCTGACCCGATGGGCTGTCAAGCGTCGCTTCGGGGCGGTGGGAAAGCATGGTTACATCGCGGTCACCGAGCGCGTCATCCGAACGCTGAAGTACGAGTGGCTCAAGCGCGTACCGGTGATCAAGGGACAGGATCACTTGGAGGCGCTGCTGGCGGAGTTCGCCTGCTACTACAACGGGTGGCGGCCGCACTCTACCCTCAAGGGCGCGCTCCCGGATCTCATTCATGCTGGGCAGCAATGGTCGGTGCTGCCCCGGACGGCAAAGGTCGTTCCCATGTGGATTAAGCCGCGCCTCTTCCCCGAGACTCGGGTCACTGGCTTTCGACTGGCGGCCTAGTCAGGCCCACGCCCTGTCATCCGTCCTCCCGGCGCCAACGGCGTTGTCCTCGCGCACGCCACCTGAGGCCACTTCGGCATCCTTGCATCCCGATTGCGGTCTCACGCCGGCAAGATGCCACTTCACCCCAGTGCCAGCTGCGTCTAACAGAATGGCCCAGGGCGGTTCCAGTGCCGGATAACCACTACAATGGGTGTCAGGCGATCCAGTAGGTGCTGACGGGGGTGCGCAGCGACTCCGAGGCAACCGCACGCACCGCGTCGGCCCCTCTGGGTTCGATTGGTTGAGCGTGGTCCTTCCCGATTGTCATACTTGCTTTCCGGTCAGCGCCGACTCTCGCCGCGACACCTTGTGTGCGGAGTCATACATTGCCGCCACTGCCGCAGGCGACACGTCCGCTTGGAGGTTATGGGCCGGTGCGAAGACGTAGCCGCCGTCCGCCCATGGCCGCATCGTCCTCAATAGGCTCTCAACAGCCTCGCGTATCCTGCTCGGATCATCGGACGGCAGCACCTCCTGCGTATCCAGCCCACCGTGAAACACAATCACGCGGCCGTAGGCCGACTTGAGTCTCTGTGGGTCCATGCCCGCTGCTGCGGGCTGAATCGGGTTTAGGATACCGACGCCGATATCCGCCAGATCGGGGATGATCTCGAATATGCTGCCGCAGGAATGGTGCAAGTACACGGCCTCGGTAAACCGCGCTGTGTAGGCGATTCGCTCCCTCATGTAGGGCTTCACGAACTCCCGCCACATGCTTGGCGACATGAACAGCCCCTTCTGCGTGCCGAAATCGTCTCCGCTCGTGGTAACGTGCAGGTGCCGGCCGAGCCCGCTGTAGTATTCGCGGATCGCCATCTTCTGGAACTCGAGGATCTTCCGAAAAAGCAGGTGGATGTACTCCGGATCGAGAGCAAGCATCATCATGACATGGTCGTACCCGCACAGCCAGCAGGCCAGCTCGAGCACTCCAAACACCGGGTGGTCGCCCACTACCACGTATGGCGTCCCCTCCCTGAGCGCCTGCGCTCGCTGCGCCCAGTCATCCAGTGTTTCGCGCTGCATCTCCCCCAGTCGCGGGAACTCATAGGCCGCGACTTCATCCTTGCCGGAGCCGTAAAGCGGATTGCCCACGATCTCCCAGTACATCCCACTGTAGCGATAGCGAATCCCAAAGCAGTCAACGCGTTCCCGCTCAGAGATCACCTGCTGGCGCTTCGTCGCGAACGGGACTATGCCGCCGCAACGCCTGAAGTCGATGTCCCAGTGCTCCAGGATCCGACGGTCCATCTTGTCGTAGTCCCGCGGCGCTTTCCCGGCGAAACCCAGGTGCTCGGCCAGCTTCTCGATGGCTGACCAGTTCTCATAGGTGGACTGAGGGGTTCCTCCAAGGTCGATGGGACATCGGTCCACTGGTTGATGGGCTAGAGTCGCTGCGAATCGCTCTCGATAGACGCTGCTTGTTCTCATCCTTATCCTCACCACAGCTGGGTAGACCGCGCGGGTACCTTCACCGTCGCTCGCAGCCTCAAGCTGCCACTCGACTAATTTCTCGATTATGTCTCGTTCTTAGCGTAAGGTTCGGGACGACTCTCCTTGGCATCTTGCGCTGCAAGCCGTTCCCTGTCAAGGATTGACGCCGATTCTTGAGTTGCAGTTTCGGGCTCGTCCAGCACCGCCTTTAGCATCCCCAGATCCCGGTAACCGATGATCCCTGGCCGGACAGGAGAAAGCCGCCCCCAACGTTCAACCATGAATGGGACATCATCCTCCATTTTCTGGAACTGAGGAGCAGTGTCAATGAGAACAGAGGCGATGGTGCTTGTCGGACCAGCCCAGGTCGAGGTCACGGAGATAGACGTCCCTGCCCCCGGACCGGGGGAAGTGCTCATTGAGGTCAAGGCCAACGGGATCTGTAGAGGAGATATCGCTCTTTTCACCGGGGAACTCAATTACGGATACCCATTCTTCCAGGGCCACGAGCCCGCGGGAGTCGTCGCCCAAGCGGGCCCCGGAGTCACCGGCCTTACGCGCGGTGACAAGGTGGGCCATGATGAGGAGAACAAGACCATGCCGGACGCGCGGCTCAAGACGGGAGCAAATAGCGTTCTTTCGAGGGCCAAAGAGATGCGCGGGTCTTAGGGGCTCCGAGATCCGACGTCTGCGGCGGCAGGTCGTATGGAACCGCAAGAAACGCTGCCAGTATCTAGACCTCTACACTCCTTACATAATCCACAAAGTATCGAAACAGTCTGAGGGGAACATTCGTGGGCACCGAATGATCGAGCATGGGAATGAACCCACCCTGCCTCAGCGTAACAGGGACCTTTGCATCGACCTCTTTCCTTATGGCTTCTTCACTGACGCTCAACGCTCTCTTGTCCAATCCGCCGATGATTGCGAAGCCCTTGGGGTACTGCTCCCGTATCTGGCGAATGTCCATTCCGGCCTGCACCTCGAAGGGATAAAAGGCGTTCGCTCCACAGTCAAGATAGATCGGAAGCATCTGGAGGCAGTCGCCGTCGTTGTCCACGACGATCCCTTCTATCCCGCTCGATTTCGCGGCCGTGATGACTTCCTTAAGGTAGGAAGCCATGAAATCCCGAAACATGCGAGGGGACACCAGCGGGCCGGACTTGTAGCACATATCCTCCCAGATCATGACGAAATCGGCGGTCACATCCTTGCTGACGAGATCAATGAAGCCTTTGTAGAAGTCCCTCCAGTGAGCCATGATCTCGTGAAGTAGCCCCGGATCATCAGAGAACATATACATCAGCCCTTCCGCACCCATCAGGTTTCTGAGGTGGCCGAATGGACCGATGAGGAACATGCCGAGGGGATAGTCCCTCTCGGAATATTCCTTCTTGAGCTCATCCCAGTTCTCGGGGAACCTCCCGGGGCTCCTGTAGTCCAGCCGCCACTTGACCTGCTCTTCATAGTCCTTTCGGGACTGCACCGGAGACTTGAGGAATTGCGGCATGGATGTGTCGGGGTCGTCCTTCTTGAGCTTCTTGATGACCCCCTGTCTATCCCGCATAGTCACATGCTCACCGTCATCCTCCAGCACTTCCTCTGCGAACATGGGATAGTACGGGTCCCCGATCCATCCCCCCTCGAACGGAAGCCAGCGAAGCGTATCCATGCTGAAGTAGTCATAGATCTCCGAGTCGGTGATATTTGTGCAGGTAATGTGCTTTGGAAGGCCCTCTCCGTGCCATCGTTTTATGGTTGCCGGCCAGACCGCCGGCGCTTCCCATCTGAAGGCCCGATCTACCTTCTCAAACCTGATTGTGGCAGTGAATCTCTCCCGTGCATTCATAGCGGCATCCTATATGGTAGTTTGCTCAGACCTGCTGCGCGCATACCCGTCCGCGCCGCTCGCACGCTCCAGACAGCTGATTCGCTGCTGCCTCGGCTCAGCCCTGCCGTTGCCGGCGAGGCTTGCCCACCTGGGTCGTCCTACTCGGCCCGATGGGGATGTTGGTCAGCTGCACGCGCTGGTTGCCGCTGGTGGTTGTGATCTCCGCCTGCGTCCCCGGAGTCGTCTCTCCGTTGGCAGTGACGAAAGCGACGGCGTACTGGTAGAGGCCGATTCCGGGTTCGGTTCCGGCGGCCAGCGCGAGCATGGGCGCGCCCGGCGTGGTCTGCGCGCCGTCGAGCGCGCTGCCCTCGTCGTAGGAACTCTGGGCGGGGGTTACCCCGTCGTTCTCGTATTTCGTGACCTGCTTCGCCATGCCACTCTCCCGTCAGACAACCACTTGCACAACATCAAGCAGCATCTCGACCCGATAGGCCTCGTGTCCCCGGACTGCGTTCCGGCCACGCCTGATTTCTCCAACATGATCCCGGCGCGGCTCACGGGAAAGCCATGCTGGGACATCTACCTTTACAACGACCCCCCGATCCGGGAAGCCTACATCGCCGCCAAGATGCCTACCGCTTTCTCGTTCCTGATAGGCGAGTAGAACGTGGAAGGGGTGTCGTTGGAGACTGCGCATATGCTCAGGGGTGAAGCGAGTGCGACCAGCGTGGATGGTCCGCCAAGCTAGCTGACAGCGGTCGGGCCGGCCTCCGCTTTACCGCTGACCTGAGGGGGTCTCGCTACGCCTCGACAAGTGCACAAGGCATCAATCGCCGAATACGCCGGTTGATAGGTATTTGCATCCATCGTCACCGAAGATACCGACGATGCATCGGCGACCCTTCCATGCCTGCCGCTCCGCCTCGAACATCACAGCGCCTGAGGAGATGCCGACGAAGAGACCGCAATTGCGGGCCAGATCTCGGGTGGTGCGAAAAGCATCTTCGTCTCCGACTCTGGGCCGTTCATCCAGCAGGGAAAGGTCAAGAATCGGCGGGACCGACAGATCCAGGCACCTGAGCCCCTGAATCAGGGAACCCGGGTAAGGCTCGATTCCCACCACTTTGACCTCTGGTTTCTGCTCCCGTAGGCGCTTGCCTACGCCCGTTATCGTTCCTCCTGTGCCGATGCCAGCGATAAAGGTATCCAGGTCGGGCATTTGCCGGAGGACCTCCACCGCGGTCGTCTCGTAGTGAGCCAGGACATTGTCCGGGTTCTCAAACTGGCCAAGCAGATAGTGACCTGACTCGCAAGCTAACTCATGGGCCCGCTCGATAGCGCCGTCAGAACCTGCTTCCCCGGGGGTGAGCACCAGCTCTGCGCCGAGCGCTGCCATGATCTTCCTGCGCTCCATGCTCATGGTCTCGGGCATGGCGATCTTCACCGCGTATCCCTTCAGCCTGCCAATTGCGGCCAGTGCAATACCGGTATTGCCACTGGTGGCTTCCACCAGAATCTGCCCAGGCTTGAGCCGACCGCTGGATTCAGCTTTCTCGATCATGTAGCGGACGATGCGGTCCTTCAGCGATCCCGTGAGATTGAAGGACTCCAGCTTGGCAAAAAAGTGCGACCCCTTAGGTCCTCTTGCCAGAGGCACTTCGACCAGCGGGGTATCTCCAATCGCCGATAGTGGATCATGACCCATCTTGTTGCTCCGTGTGAGTCTTCGCAGCAGTCAAAGGCCCATAGGCCCACCTGGAAGCCAGATTCGGGCTCCCAAGGGGACGGTCCTTTTGCCCTCCAGGGAAGCCACAAAGCCTCCCTTGCTTGCGGGGTCAGGACTGGGCCCATGGACCCATATCGCTCCTATACTGCTTGGGGCGTGGGTTAGACCTGGTCTTGCGAATGTCGAGGGCGTCATAGTCTCCGGGCCGCGTGCCGGGAGTGAGATCGTCCGTAACGCTTCGGTCAACCGGGATTTGGCCGCAGGTAGCGTTCGCTAGGTGCTTGACGGGGAATGTAGTTGGTTGCCACTCTGTAGGGTGGGCATGTCGGAGTTTATCCTGAGCAGGAGCGAGGGGCATGCCCGCCGCAATGATGTAGCAGGAGCAAGCTCGCTTCGACCGCGCTCAGCGCAGGCCTGCCCTACGAACTCGATCATTGGTCGCCCTTCAAGCTACGCATCTATCGTCCCTGGCTCCCATCCGATGCTCTGGCTCCAGATGTCGGCTTTCACCATGATCTCCCAACTGCCGGCACGGCGCACGTGTATGTGGGTTCGACGTTCGCCTGGTGCTTCGCGGAAATACCGCTTCGTTCGGTCTGGATTATCGGCCCGGAAAACGAATCCAAGGCTTTCGATCGGAAGCCGAAATGCGTCGAGGGGGTCGAAGGCTCTCACGGATATCTGGATGTCAACGATTGGCTTGGCATCTAAGCCAGGTATCGAGGTCGCGCCGATGTGGTCAATCCGCAACGCAGTATCACCCAATGCGTTGCGAAGAGCTGCCCCCAGTCTTGAGAATAGGACGGGCCATTCAGGATCATAGGAACGATCACCACTCTCTCAGGCATAGATCACCTCCTCCCGCCCTCTCGGCCTCGGTAGTTTGTAGGCCAGGAGCGTGTCTCCTACCCAAGCAATGAACGACCGGCGGGCATGGGAATGCCCGCCCTACAGAGGCTTCTGAAAGATCAAGAGGTATTCGTGGGCCTTGTTGATGCGGAAGACGGAGGGGTAGCCGAGGGGGCGGAAGTTGTTGTATTCGCGGCGGCGGTCCCAGATGATGGTGTCGTCCCAGAGGTAGCCGATCTTCTGCATCGCGGCAGCGAGGTCAGCGTGAAGGGGATAGAAGCGCGGCCCCTCGCGCAGGTCCATCACCACCACCACGCAGTAGGCACCAGGGCGGAGCGCCTCTCTGACGCGCGCGAAGACCCGGCCGAGCGCAGGCAGGAAGTTGCTGTAGTCCGGGACGCGCCCCAGGTCCTCTCTCCGGTCGCCGTAGTTGCGCACCGCCTTGCGGTCCGCAGAGCGGCGGCGGGTGAGGATGTTCCAGTACGGCGGCGAGGTCACCACGAGGTCCACCGATTCCTGACCCACATGATGCAGTAGATCGGACGCGTCGGCGCAGATGATTCTACATCCCTCCGAGCAATCGCCTAGCCGCTGTTGGGCAACGCGGACGTAATCGGGGTTGATGTCCAGCCCGATCCCCACGCGGCCGAGGTTGTGGGCCGCGAGCACGGTGGAGCCCAGGCCGGAGAAGGGATCCAGCACCACCCTTCCCTCTGGCGGAAGGAAGCACTCGATCACTCGCTGGGCCAACTGCACGGGGAAAAGGGCCGGGTGCTTGAGCCGGAGCTCCTCCTTTGACTTCTGGAGGTCGCTCCAGACGCTGATGGAATAGCGCGTCCAGGTGCGGCCGTCGAGGAGATTGCCGCGGCGCTTTTGAGTCATGGCTGGTCACCGGGTCGTTCATCCAAGTGGCAGGAGGCAAGCTCCTGCCCTACGACTGCCTGATACAGCCTGTTGCGCGGGACCTTGCGATATTTGGCGACGTGCTCCACGGCCCTGCTGCGCGGCAGACCGGATGCCACCAGCTCTCGCACCTCCTCTAGGGCCTCGGACAGGTCTGGTTGTGAGGAGATCGCAGGCTCGCCTGCCACCACAATGGTGATCTCCCCGCGCGGCGGCTGCGCGGAGAAATGCGCGATCAGCTCTGAGAGACGGCCCCGAACGATCTGCTCGAAGCGCTTCGTCAGCTCTCGGGCGCAGACGGCCTGACGGTCCCCCAGCACAGCGCGCATATCCTCCAGGCTCTCCCGCAGGCGGTGGGGGGCCTCGAAACATACGCTTGCGCCTGGCTGCTCGCGGGCGCGGCGCA
>Ga0315312_1002742_pt1 | contig 11885 bp, 10 predicted proteins | sample TDP7_MG_FD_203629 | JGI IMG/M metagenome (GOLD analysis project Ga0315312, IMG submission 203629) | Freshwater sediment microbial communities from Lake Towuti, South Sulawesi, Indonesia - TDP7 | ecosystem: Environmental > Aquatic > Freshwater > Lake > Sediment | place: Indonesia: South Sulawesi... | reverse complement strand
TGGAATTTATTTTCTGCTCAATTTCTAAGGAATGAGAAGCAGGAGCAATAGAAAATGGCCAACGACTTAAGCCCAAGTGCCCAGAAGGTTCGGGAGGCTCTGAATGCTCGGGGACTTACCTGCCGGGTAGTGGAACTGCCGCTAGGACAGCCGAAGGCATATCCAGCTTAAATCGACGGATCTGAAGACAATCACCGGCGGAAAAGTAATCTCAATCAAATAAAATGTAAAAAGGGAGACCTGATTTGTCAGATACTATCAAGTCAAGTCCTGTCTAATGCTAGCACCTACAAAGAGTAAGGATAATGCCATGTCAGAAATTGAAGATTACGGGTTGAAATGTTGAATTCTTGGGTAGAACTCCAAAAACAAGACTTCAGGAAGAAGTCGCTAAAATCCCCTTTCCTCTTGGTTGCAAGAAATGGGGTTTTAAAAACTCCGTTTCATTCTCTTCCTCCGAGCAAGGAGGTTATAGAGATAAAATTCTATCTGATACATCTGCTTATAGACAACCATACAAAGAATATTCAATATGCAAGTGGGGTCATTTTTACCTCTACAAATTGGCTGCCATTTCACTTAATGTTTTGGGCAGGGGCGATGTTTGAAGACTGGCGCCAGACCTGCTCCTGCTAGGCTCGTGACAGGCGACAAACATGCAACGTCTTGTAGCCGCCTGTGCGCTTGTTATGCGGAGTGGGGTGCCTGATTATTTTCTTTAAGCAAAATTGACAACTTTAACTGACCGATTAACCGCAAAGCTTTTTTTGTGCAACTTAATGCGCTCAATTTCATGCAGTGTTTCTGCCTCAAGATAACTTTCTCCGCAGTGTGGACATGTAATAACAGGTACATTTTCTATGACCAATATGTCCTTGCCTTTGCCGTAAGTCCTTGCAACCCTGCGGATACGGGCACCGTGTTTCCCGCAATTATCACAAATCATTTCTCACCCTGCTTCCATAGAATATTATGGTACATAAACTGTAATAATAACCAACTTGCCTGTTGGACTCAATTTGGCTACCACTTCAATTTCACCGCTGATAAGAGATTGTCCTTTTATTCGATATTTCCACTCGGCAGTGACTTTTTCTTTCTGTCTTTCCAAAATCTTGCCGGTGAGAATACAACGTTCAACACCAAAGATGGAAAGATCATCATCGTTCATCTCCTCTTCAGCGTGGATTGACATTATGTATTCCCGCCTGCGAATCTTGTCCCGCATCTCTTTCAAAATGCGGTCAAACATCCATATGCTCTTTCATTTGTTTCTTCTCCTTAAGTACCCCATTATCACATAAGTCGTTCACCTCCGAATTCAAGTTCATGTATCCTCCCAAATTGGCAGCATAAAGGAAATACTTCGGATATCCAATCTATAGATTTCTGGTTAAAATTTACTATTTTGGGCAAAAACTGTCAATGCCAATTACAGGAAGGAATCTTTCGCTCTTTTACCTATAAATTTAATCAGAGTAACCTCTTCAACTGTGTTGGTTTTCGATTAGAGGTTGACTCCTGGGGCAGGTGGTAATCATTGCACCTCTTTCTTAAGATTCCGATGCCGTTCCTCTTTTACGCCTTCCTCTAAATCTCACAGCCTACTTTTGCCCCTTCGTAAACCGCATCCATGATTTTGCGGGGCTGCGCACAGTCTCCGATCATGAAAAACTTTCGGATTTTTTCTTTGACCCCAGCAAGTTTCTGGTCCGCCTCCGCTCCCATGGCCAGCACGATCGTCTCTGCACCCATTTCTTCTGTTTTCCCATCTCCTTCTACCATGATTCCTCTGGTCGTGATGGAAGCAACCTTTTTCCCTGTGAAGATCTCAATATCAAGTTTTTTCCATCTCTCGAGCATCGTCGTCTTTTCATTTAGGAACATGTCCGGAGCTATATCTGCTTGCATTTCTACAATTCTTACCTTATGGCCTTTTTCTGCCAGCCACTCGGCTACCCCACAGCCTACCAGCCCTCCGCCGACCACGATGATCGGACCCCGACATTTGGCCCTTCCGCGCAAGACATCTCGAGCCTGCACAACATTCGAGCCCTCTATGCCAGAGATCTTCGGTTTGGCGGGTATCGAACCTGTCGCCATGATGAAGACATCGGGCTTCACTCTAGAGATCAGTTCCTGCGTAACCTCCCTGCCGGTGATGACCTTAACACCGCTCCGAGCAACCTGGTTCATCTGGTAGCGGGCGAAGACATTCCAGTCATCCCGAGAAGGAGGCATAGAAGTCAGTAACATTTGCCCTCCTAATTGATTGCTCTTCTCGTAGAGGCTTACCTCATGGCCTCGCTTTGCCGCCACCCAGGCAGCCTGCATTCCAGCTGCCCCACCTCCCACTACCATCACTTTTTTCTTCTTGCGAGCCGGTTTAATTTGGAGTTCCTTTTCCCGACCGCACCACGGGTTGACCGCACACTGGACGTCGAGCTGAGAGAAAAGACGCTCCTGGCATGCCTGACAGGTTGTGCAGTAGTTGATTTCATCCAGACGTCCCTCCTTCACCTTGTTCAGCAACTCTGGATCTGAAAGGAGAGAACGGCCTATGGCCACGAAATCCGCTTGCTTCTTGACTAAAACGTCCTCCATAAGCTCTGGTCGGTAAATTTTGGCCACAGTAATGACAGGCTTGGACGTTACCTGTTTGACTGCCGCTGCTAATTCCACTAAGGGGGCAGGCGGGATGGACATCGGCGATATCATTCTTCCCTGAGGAAAAGACTCGTAAATCTCTCCGGTGATGTGGAAACCATCTATTCCTGCCTTGTCGAGCTCCGCCACAACCTTCAGGCTATATTGAATATCCATGCCGCCCTCTATGAAGTCGCTCCCATTAAGGCGTATGGTAACAGGGTAATTCCGACCGACTTTGGAACGGACTTTATCGACGACTTCTAAGACAAAGCGCATGCGCCCAGAAAAGTCACCCCCGTACTTATCTGTGCGCAGGTTCGTATAAGGAGAAAGGAACTGGTTAATGATATAGCCATGGGCCCCATGTAATTCCACAAAATCGAGCCCCGCCGCCTTATTCCGGCGAGCCGCTTCAGCAAAAGCATCAGCCAAAATTCCTACCTCTTCGGTGCCCAGCTCCCGGGGGATGTATTCAGGGTCCAAATACCTCATGATTCCACACGGCTTCGGAGAAGGAGCCACAGGTTGCCCGCCGCAAAATTTCGGAATGGTCTGTCGCCCGGCATGGAATATCTGAGTTCCCACCTTTGCCCCATATTTGTGCACTGTATCGGCTAAGTTCTTTAAGCCCTGGATACACCTGTCATTGTAGATGCCCATCTGGTTCACAAACCCCTTCCCAAGAGGGTGGATGTAACAGGCTTCAAGGATGATCATGCCCACCCCCCCTGCCGCAATGGCCTTATAGTGATTTAAAATGCGCTCTGTGACAAACCCCTCTGGGGTAGCCCAGTTACGAACCATGGGCGCTAAGGCAATCCTGTTCTTTAATCTCGTGCTCCCAATCTCTCCCGGCTCAAACATTTTTGGAAATTCCATTTTTCTCCCCCTCCCTTTTTTGAAGAAGAATTATATAAGGCTCGGGCAGAGCGTGCTTAAATTCTCAATAATGGCAATTTTGCGTCGTTTGCAAAGTAGTTTCAGCAGCTACGTTCCCATCCCTGCATTCAAGGTCCGCCGCTCATCCTCGTCCATGAGGCGGCTGTAACCTTTTACATCCGCATTGAGGATTGCGGTGAAAAGGTTAAGGCTTAGCTTGCTAGGTTAATTAGGCTTAGTGGGCAATACAATGAGAAAGAAATAGTTGAAAAGACACAAATTGTCAAGGAGATCTTTTTTATCTTTTTTCTTTGGGGATCCCGGCGGGCCAAAGAAAAAAAGGAACAGGAATAAAGATCTCCGGCCCAGGCCAGGGAAAAGGATCATTTGGAGTTGACTTTAGCAAGCGATAGGTTTATAAAAACATATCGGAAGAATGGTGAGTTGGAGGAATCGAGAATGAAGGTCAAATATAAATTTTGGTTAGAGAAGGATGGAGAAGTCGTGGTGGGAAATGGCAAAGTTAACCTTTTAAAATTAATCGACCAGATGGGATCCATTCAAAGGGCGGCAAATAAAATGGGGATGTCTTACCGGCACGCCTGGGGCTTCCTCCAAAAGATTGAAGGGCGTTCGGGGATTAAGTTTGTGGAAACGCAAGTTGGCGGCAAAGAAGGAGGCGGCGCAAGAATGACGCGAGAGGGTAGGGAGTTTTTGGAAAAATATTCTGCTTTCCGCGATGGAATCGACCAATTCATCGAAAGAAAATTTAGAATAGCTTTTAGCAGTCAGCGATCAGCAAAAAAGGTTGAAAGGTGACGGCTGATCGCTGAATGCTGATAGCTTTTTTCTGAAATGTTTTAAATTACTCAACACTCAATACTCATTACTCAACACTGTTTTTATCATGCGCGTAGGTGGCAATGAATACAATCGTATGGAACTGGCCGGGGCCTTCGGCGATCTGGGCACGTTTATCCCTTTTGTGGTGGCCTACATTACCCTGAACAAAATTGACCCTCTGGGTATTCTTGTTTCTTTCGGGGTCTGCAAAATTTTTGTCGGGCTCTATTTTAGGACACCCGTGCCAGTGCAGCCGATGAAGGCTATTGGAGGGATGGCCATCGCCCATCCGGAGACAATCACCCATGGAATGATCTGGGGGTCCGGGATCTTTACGGCCATTTTCTGGTTGATCATGGGGTTTACCGGGGCTGTCTCCTGGCTGCATAGAGTCACTTCCAAGCCGATCGTCCGGGGCATCATGTTAGGTCTGGGTCTTAGCTTTGTCATGGAAGGCATCGGCATGATGAAAGGACAGCTGGCCGTGGCTATTGCTGCTCTGGCCATGACTTTCTTCCTCCTATCCCGTGAAAAGATCCCGGCTATGCTCATCTTGCTGGCTTTTGGTATTGCCGTGGCCATAATTTCTAATCCTCCCCTTATATCGGAGATTGGACAGATTTCGGCCTGTCTGCGGATTCCAGAGATCTCCCTGGGCAAAATCAGCTGGCAGGATCTTATCGCCGGGACTCTCATCTTGGGGTTGCCCCAGGCTCCTTTGACTCTGGGTAATGCCATCATCGGCACAGCCGAAGAGAATAATGAACTTTTTCCGGATCGTCCTATCAAGGTCAAGACTATTGCCGTGGATCATGGATTCATGAATATCCTCAGCACCGTTATCGGCGGAATTCCTCTCTGCCATGGCGCGGGGGGAATGGCCGGACATGTGCGCTTCGGCGCACGCACGGGTGGAGCATTAGTAATTTTAGGCTGCCTTGTCTTGATCCTCGGTCTCTTTTTCAGCGATTCCGTGGCCACCATCTTCAAAATCTTCCCTCCTTCCATCCTTGGGGTAATCCTTTTCTTCACTGGCCTGGAACTGGCTTCCATCGCGAGGGATATCGGCAACCAGCGATCAGACGTATACATCATGCTGGTCACAGCAGGGCTGGCCATGTGGAATATGGGAGTGGCGTATCTTGCGGGCCTAATCCTTTCCCTCGCGGTGGAGAAAAGGATCTTGAAGTTTTAGTGAGCTTTCCCAGCCCATTGAATAAAATATTGACAGGACTGAATAAAGTGGCTAAAATTTTCGCCTCCCAAGGAAATCCCTCACCGTCGAAGAAACGCAATAAATCTCATGAAGAAAGCTGGCCAATGGAGGTGAGTTGGGTCAGATAGGAGAATTCTCGATGAGGGCTCAAGTAACCCTTATCCCTTCAGAATCCAAAAAGCTTCTGGCCAAAGCTGTGGCTGCGATGGCCCTGGTTAAAAATGCCCAGAAAAATGGATTGATCGTCATTCACCCCAGCAGCACAACATTGTTCCTAATCGAGGAACTGACTGGAAAAAGGCCGGACGGAGTGTGGGTCTGCGGTGTGGTTTTTCCCAAGGGAATGTGTATCAGCTGGGAGAGACAGAAGGCGGCCTACTTAAAAGGGCTTAACCTCGGGGACAAAGTTCATGACCCTGGCCAATTCCCTTTTTCCTGGGTTTTGGAAAAAGGAGCCTTTCAGACAGGAGTTCCCCTGGCTTCCCTTTTAGATAAGATGGGGAAGGAAGATGTCTATGTTAAAGGGGCCAACGCCATCGATCCTCAGGGAAAGGTAGGCGTACTTTACGCCAGTCCGAGAGCTGGAACGATCGGCAAGGTCATCGCCGCCTCCAGGCGCAAAGGCTTTACGGTGCTGCTTCCCATTGGCCTGGAAAAGCTCATCCCTACTCCCATCCTCAAAGCAGCCAAATTCGCCAGCAGGGAAAAGACGGATGTGGCCATGGGCATTCCCGTGGGATTGATCCCCGTCCCGGGGAAGGTGGTGACCGAGGTGGAAGCCATCGACCTCCTTTCTGGTGCAGAGGCTGCTGCCGTGGCTGCTGGAGGGTTGGGCGGAGCCGAAGGTTCCGTAACCCTGGTCATCCGGGGGGCAGCAGAAAAAGTAAGGCGGGCCCTGGAAATCGTTAAAGAAGTTAAGGGAGCCTCCCTTCCAGAAATCCATCCCACCGACTGTGTATCCTGCTCTTTTCCGACCTGTCATTTGCGGGGCATTTGAAGAGGGAATGATTTATGGATGATTCTCAAATCTTTGAGTGGATTCGGTTTGCTCCTAAGGGCAGATGGTGGGTGAGCCGCTGGAACCTCCGACCGGAGGTGAAGGCAGAATTAAACTTGCCAGGTAGGGTGATCATAAAAGATACTACCCTGAGAGAAGGAGAAGAGACTCCTAACGTGGTCATGAGCCTGGAGGATAAAATGGCTATCGCCCGGATGCTCAGTGATATGGGCATCCCGGAAGCTGATGCGGGTTATGTAGGAGCAGTAGAAAGAGACCGAGAATTCTGCCGGAAGGTTAAATCCAAGGGGTTGAGGCTGAAGCTGGCTGCCCATGCCCGCGCCCTCATCCCCGACTTTAGGAAGGAGATAGATACGATTGCTAAAACTGGGGTGGAGATCATCCAGTTGGTCCTTCACCCCGTGCCAGTAGAAGATTTCAAGAAGAAAGATTATTTTGTAAGAATCGGGGAGGCAGTCCGTTATGCTAAAGAAAGTGGTTTGTTCGTAACTCTCCTATCCACCTTGCCAAAATGGGAGTTAAACTTTTGCCGGGAACTATTCCAGGCAGCGGTGGAAGGAGGGGTAGATCGAATCTGCCCGGGAGGAATGGGCTGCGTGCACACAACTGCCTATAAGAATTTGGTGAGATGGATCAAGACTTTATTCCCAGCAGTGCAAGTGGGAGTCCATGTGCATAATGATTTTGGCCTGGCTACAGCCTGTTCCTTGGCGGCTGTGGAAGCTGGTGCTGAAGCAATTGACGCTGCGGTGAATGGCATGTGTGATCGGAGTGGGATTGCCGCTTTAGAAGAAGTAGCCATGGCTTTGACGATTCTTTACGGGATCAATTTGGGAATCAAGCTGGATGGATTCGCCCGCCTTTCAGAGCTGGTGCAGAAGATTTCCGGTGTCCGGGTACAGCCCTACAAACCCATTGTGGGGGAGAACGCCTTTATCCAGACCACAGATGCCCACATCGTGGCCGAGCTCAAAGGAAAATGGTTTCTGATGAACTCTTTTGATCCCTCTTTGATGGGGGGAAAGGGGAAAATCCTGTTTGGGCCCCAGGCTTTGAATGGGCAAGGGTTACGAGCCAAAATAAGGGCCATGGGATTGGAAGCGACAGAAAGGCAAATCGCCGAACTTCTTGGCGACCTGGAAAATCTTTTAAAGACCCAAAGGTCAATCTCAGAACAAGAAGTGGAGCGGTTGGTCAAGATGAAAATTCAGCCTGAGAAGAAAGGCTCTTCATAATGGATGCCATCTTTCAATTTGCCGACAGAAGTCGTATTGAACTTAGGTCATTCACTTTGCTTGGCCGGGCTCAACTCTTCACTTGTTTTGGATCTGTATTTGAACCATTGGAAAAGAAAACCAATGGCGAGCAAGCCCAAGGCGGTTAGGAGATATTGCTTCGTGGGGATGAAAAAAAGAGCTCCGGCCAAAAAGAACATAATTCTTGGCAGCAAGGTTACTTTTGCTGTCAAATAACCCACTATCCCAGATCCTATGAAGAGAGCTCCAACGATGGCCAGAACGATATGAAAAAATATCGCACTGAGTGAATCTTTGAGCAAAAAGGCAGGGTAGTAGACAAACAAAAAAGGCAGGATATAGGCCAGTAAGCCCAGCCGCAAGGCAATTTTCGAAATATCAATATAACTTGCCTTAGCAATGGCACTAGCGGTGTAGGAAGCGATACAGACCGGAGGGGTAATTGCGGATATAATGGCAAAGTAGAAGACGAAGAGATGGGCAGCAATAGGCATTAATCCCAGCTTTATAAGTGGAGGACCTACGACGGTTACCGCTAATATATAGGCCGTTGCTGTAGGAACGCCCATTCCCAGAATTAAGGCTAATATAGCCGTAAGAATAAGGGATAGAAAGAGAGAGCCCCCTGCGCCGCTAAGGATAAGCTCGGAGAACTTGACCCCGGAGCCAGTTTGATTTATAAGGGCAATCACGATATTTGCGCATACACATAAGGAGACGATTTGTATCAGGGCAAGCCCTCCCTTTTCGAAGGCAGCTATAATCCTGACCAACCTTTGTTTCATATACGTTAGCGAGAGATCCGAGAACAAGTAAAGAACAATGAGGGAAACGCAAGCGATAAAGGCAGCGTAACCAGCATCATAGCCCTGTACGATATAGACGAATAGCAAAGCAATGGAAATACCCAGGGGTCCTAATTTAGGAAAATTCAGAATTTCACGGGTTGGTACAATTTCATTTCTGGGAACCGCTGGCAAATTTAACCTCAAGGCTTCCAATCGAACCATGATGGCGACAAAGAGGTAATAGAGACAAGCTGGGACTGCAGCCGCGAGGCATACCTTGAAGTAAGAAATTCCCAGAAACTCAGCCATAATAAAAGCTCCTGCCCCCATAACAGGTGGCATAATTTGCCCGCCACTTGAGGCCACAGCTTCAACCGCCCCAGCAAATTCTGGCCGATAGCCAAGTCTTTTCATAAGAGGGATCGTAAAATTGCCGGTGCCAGCCACATTAGCTGCCGCACTGCCCGAAATAGTCCCGAAAAGACTGCTGGCGATCACTGCTATTAAGGCGGGGCCTCCTCGGACCCCTCCGGCAATTTTATTCGCTATCTGCATAAAGGTGTTCCCCGCCCCTGTCTCTAAAATAAAAGCACCATAGATGATGAATACTGCCAGAAGCGTTGCGGATATACCCGTAACCGATCCCCATATTCCCTGCCAGGATTGGTAAAGGTTTCGAATTACAAAGACGGGCTTGAAGCCAGCGTGACTAAACATACCCGGAACATAAGAGCCATACACAGCGTAAATTAGCGCGCACAAGGTGAGCAACGGGAAGGCCCAACCTGTTGTCCTTCGCCCCGCCTCCATTACTAAAATGATAAGGCAAGCTCCGAGAAATAGATCTTGGGGGGTGGTGGCGCCAAATTCGAATAGAAAGACTTCGTATTTAAGGAAGGCATTGGCACAAGAAATTACCGCCCAACTAATCAGAATCAAGTCAAAGACAGGTATTTTTTTCTCAACTCTCTTCCTTGGTGATACCAGGGCAAGAGTTACGATTAGGCCAAGAGCAACATGAACGGCCCGTTGCTGCATGTCCGGAAGATAGCCGAAGCCTGCCGTGTAAAGTTGGAAAGAGGTAAAGGCGATAGCGATGAATCGCACCACGCGTGCCCACCAGCCTTGAAGCTCCCGATTCATTAGCCCCCCTTTATAAGGGCAAGAGGCATCTTAATTTCCCTCCTGCCCTTATAGGCTTTGGCATGGCTTCTTCCCTAAACCTGTTTATGAAAAAAATTCAACTCTATTGAAATGCTGCAAGATTTAGCGAGTTTTAGTCTATTTTTTATACTCTGGCGGCACCAAATTGGCCGGAATTTCAGCTCCTCTCTCCCTAAAATACCTTATTGCGCCAACATGGAGCGGTACAACCTTACTAGTACCCGAGAAACTCCTTAGGGTATCTTTTATGGGTTCAATTTCTTTTGCCGCTGCCAGAGTATCAGCTATATCATTCCAATGTTCACAGGCGGCCTTAACAATGGCGTAGGCGATATCTTCGGGGAAGCGGTCAGTTGCCCAGCACGTAACGCACATGGAAACCGTAAGGACAGGTCCTGTTTCGGGTAATTCCCTTATTACTCCTTTGGGCACAAGCACTTTTTCTTGTCCCGGGACTTCGCGCACAATAAAGTCAGCTTGTTTCTCGGTAAAAGAAAGGACTCGGATGGGACCACTCGTCTTGAGATCAATCATCGATGCATCCAGCTGAGTCCCCACAGCAAATTTGGCAAATCCTACAATTCTCCTATCTTTTGCGGCAGTCACGGCATCCGAAAAGCCACCAACAAAATATTGGGGACGAATGCCTGAGTCCTCAAGGGCCCTCTGGACCATCGTTGTGGTGATGTGCCCTGTTGGACCAGGGTAAAATTTCTTGCCATCAAGACCCGAAATATCGGTAATTCCCGAATCTGCCCGAACCACGATATAGATGGGAGAACAGGCCTCTACAAATAACATCCGTAATGATTTATCTGGCCTTCCCTTAAAGCGCGCAAGACCATGATAAGATTCTATAACTCCCGAGTAAGCGCTGGGCATGGAAAAGTGAAATTCACCCGTTCGAGTTCGCTCCAAATTATCATAAGTAGCTCCACTCTCCACTACGGTGACGTGAACCTGCGGGACATTGTTGTTAATGATTTTCGCCAAGGCAACTGAAGGAGCGTAGTAACTAGAAACCATCTGAGTTGTCCCCATGTATAGCTCTACCTTCTTCGTCTTCTGAGCATGTGCTGAAGTGGCGGGCCCTAAGAAACCTGCTCCAACCAAAACAAAGATGGCCAAAATTACAAACATAGAAGTAATCCCTTTTCTCTTCATCCTTCTACCTCCCAATTCTTAGATTTTTAAAAGAGACTTGCGTCCCCTGCAGCTCTTCTGGATATCGAAAGATTTTATCTCTTTCTCAGAGCGGTTGTCCCGGAATATGTGGAGACCAGCGATCCTTCGGACCATTAAATGGGGAACGACCTGGGAATCATTTACTCTGGCTCACCTTGAATATTTTCTTATCATAACCCCTTATTCTTGTAAAGGGTAGGTCTATTCGGGCCCAATAGCGTTTTGGGGAACGGTAAAGAGTTCTAAAGGAGAGCCTTGAAAATACCCCTGAGAACCGGGATAATAGACAAGTTACGCGTCTTCGGCAATGGCTAAGGGCTTAAATGGTAGTAGGCAAAAGGAGGAAAAGATGGCTGAGAAGAAAATCGAAGTCCTAAATCCCGTTGGAGAGGTAGAAGTCAAAACGCGCAAATTAGCCCCCCGTCCTCAAAGTCTTCAGGGCCTCAGGTTGGGGCTGCTGGACAATAGTAAACACAATGCAGATCATTTCTTGATTCGGGCTGGCCAGAGGTTGAAGGAGAAATTCGGCCTGGGGGAAATCCTGGTCCAGAAGAAACCTAATGCCTCGGTCCCGATTCCACATGAGGCGCAGAATGCGCTACTGTCTTGCAACTTCCTTATCACCGCTTTCGGGGATTGAGGGTCCTGCACATCGTGGAGTATCCACGACGCGGTAGAATTCGAGAGCAAGGGGATTCCTACGGCCATTGTTTGCACGGATGAGTTTGCTCCCCTGGGCAGAGGAGAGGCCAAGGCCCTGGGGATGCCCGGTCTTCCCATTGTGACAGTTCCCCACCCCGTCACTCATTTGAATAAGGAAGAGGCTGAGCGACTTGGGGATTCTGCCCTGAATGAGATCATTCACGTCCTTTCTTCTTCCGCAGGGC
>Ga0315312_1002741_pt1 | contig 11885 bp, 7 predicted proteins | sample TDP7_MG_FD_203629 | JGI IMG/M metagenome (GOLD analysis project Ga0315312, IMG submission 203629) | Freshwater sediment microbial communities from Lake Towuti, South Sulawesi, Indonesia - TDP7 | ecosystem: Environmental > Aquatic > Freshwater > Lake > Sediment | place: Indonesia: South Sulawesi... | reverse complement strand
CTTGAATGCTTCAGCGATTTCTCCTATAGATGAAAGAGCGACTCCCTTAACATAATAAGCCGGAGCATATTTTGGGTTTAATTTAATTGCTTTATCAAAAGCCTCAATGGATTTTCCGTATTGACCTAACCCCTTTAATATTACAGCCTTATTATACCAACCAAGATAATAATCAGGAGTTATCTCAATGGCATTATTATATGCATTTAAAGCGTCTTTCAAGTTCCCTAATTTTTCCAAAGCCACTCCTTTATTAATCCATGCGCCCGAATATTCTGGAGCAAGCTCTATTGCCTTTTCAGATGATTTGATTGATTCATTATATTGTTTAAGAAGACCTAATGCCAACCCTTTATGATACCATGATTCAGTATCATTTTCATTGATCCTTAATGCCTCATCAAAGGCTTTTAGTGCTTTTTTATAGTGTTTGTTATTAATCAAGTTAATCCCTATATTACACCATTCAATACTTTCTTTCTCTTTATTCCAATGCTCAATAAAGACTTTTTGTTTTTCTTCTCCGATTGCGTTTATTAAAAGCAATCTTAGGCTCGCTATCGCAGGTGTTGCAACATCAGGATACTTATCTGCAAGAAATAAAAGTGTGAGGTATATTTTCTTGAAATATCTGATTACTTTTTGCGTGTCCATAACCTATTATTCCATATATTTTGTCTTGTAAAATAAAACCAAACCCAAATTCCAGTAACACGGTATTTTTATTTTACACCTTTAAGGAATTCACCTAACCGTTCCATTGCCTTAGTCAGGTTTGACATAGAGGTTGCGTAAGAGATGCGAAGATGTTCATCACTGCCGAATGCCTCGCCCGGAACTACCGCAATATTTGCCTTGTTGAGTAATAATTCAGAAAGCGTTAACGGATTCTTGATTAGGTTACCTTCGTAATTACAGCCAATCAAGCGTTTGATATTGGGCAATGCATAAAATGCCCCATCCGGTTTGTAGCATTTTATATAAGGCATCCGGTTAAGGGCTTTTATCAGATAATTGCGTCTCGCTTCAAATTCCTTTGCCATCTTATTGATAAATGGTTCTGCCTTCTGATAGGCAGTTACCGCAGCATACTGGCAAATGGATGTCGGATTGGAAGTAATATGTCCCTGCATCTGTGACATAAGTTTTATCAGAAATGCCGGGGCTGCGGCAAAACCAATGCGCCAGCCGGTCATAGCATACGCCTTGGAAACCCCATTGATTACCACCGTCAAATCCCTTATTTCCTTTCCGAAAGAAGCGATAGATACATGCTTTTTATTATCGTAAATCAATTTCTCATAAATCTCATCCGAGATAATAAAAACATTCTTTTTTACTGCTATCTGCGCCAACGCTTTTAATTCTTTCACATCATACACCGCACCAGTCGGATTATTGGGGCTATTGATTATAACGACCTTAGTCTTGCGTGAAATCTTATCCAAAACATCCTTTGCCTTTAACCTAAAATTATTCTTTTCAATAGTCGGTATGAATACGCATTTGGCTTCGCTGAGTTTTATTTGTTCCGGATAACTCACCCAGTACGGGGTCGGCACAAGCACCTCGTCACCCGGATTGCATAGTGCCTGAATGGCATTGAAAATAGAGTGTTTCGCACCGGCTGAAACAATAATCTCAGAAGGCAAGTAAGTTAGGTTATTATCTCTCTTTAATTTATCTACGATTACCTGTTTAAGTTGGGGAATACCGCTACTGGGCGTATATTTGGTAAATCCGGCATTAATTGCCTTAATCGCCGATTGCTTGATAACATCCGGCGTATCAAAATCAGGTTCGCCCACAGAAAGGTCAATCACATCAATACCGTCACTTTTCATCTGCTTGGCGCGTGCGGAAATTCCCAGGGTAACGGACTCTGTTATGGAACTGATACGATGCGATAAATTCATAACATTTCTCCTTAAAAATTAAGTAACCACGAATTAACACAAATGGACACTAATGTTATATTTTATTATATCGTTATAAATAATTTCGTGTGTATTCGTGTTCACCCCGTTAGAAGCGTTAATATTGTTAGGGGTAACCTTTTGCATTGACTTATTCCTTTTGCTAACCCCGCTTTTAACGGGGTTCATTCGTGGTTTCTTAGTCGATTCTCTATAATTAAACTATCAGTAAAATTCGTTATCATTAATTCTTCCGGAGAAGTATCTTTAAGCGCCTCTGCCGGCAGAAGTCCTATTAATTCACTTTCTTTGATAGAAACCCCGAACTTAGCGGCTTCTTTCTCAACTGCTTCAAACACTGTTTTCATACCGGTGATTCTATAATTAGTCAGATTCATTGTAACTTGCGCCAAATTCTTATCTGAAAGAAATACGCCTAATGCTTTCACTGATTTCAATCCTCCGTTTGATTCACGGATGGTTTTGGCTATTTGCTTGGCAATCTTTACGTCCGGCGTATTGAGATTGATATTGTAGGCAATTAGGAAAAAACGTGCGCCCACAACAGTTGCACCGGCAGTCGGATGAATATGATTCGGACCAAAGTCAGGTATCCGTTCAGGATTTTTACCGATTTCTTCTTTCAATCCCTCAAATTCGCCTTTTCTAATATTTGCCAAATTTCGCCGTTCCGGCTTTATTGCCGCTTCCTCGTATAAATAAACCGGTATCTGCAACTTCTCGCCGATTTCCCTGCCTATTTCTTTGGCTAATGTGATACATTCATCCATTGTACTTCCGCTAAGAGGAATAAAGGGAATGACATCAGTTGCGCCGATTCTAGGATGCTCTCCCTTGTGTTTATTTAAGTTGATTAATTCCATTGCCGTTTTAGTTGCCGCGAATGCGGCGGATTTTACGGCCTTAGCATCACCGGCAAAGGTAATAACCAAGCGATTATGGCTGGCATCCATTTCTTTATCTAAGAGAATGACACCGTTCTGGGAGGAGATTGATTTGACAATAGCATTTACTACTTCGGGTCGTCTACCTTCGCTAAAGTTCGGGACACACTCTATTAATTTCATACTTGATTAATCAAGAAAATCCCGTAAGGGATAACCACAGATTACACAGATAGGCACCCTCGAATGCCTTTTGGGTTTTAGAATATAATTAGTGTAATCTGTGAAATCTGTGGTTTCATACTTTTATACTTTCCTATACCGAGATAAATGTAGCAACTATGGTAAAGGAAATCAAGAAAACTTCGTAACAACAGAACGAAACCACAGATTTCACAGATTACACCGATGGATTCTACCAATGGGGAAAAGAAATAAAAATCTGTGTCAATCTGTGTCCAGCCTTCGTAGCCGTAGGCTACTACGGCGGAGTAGGCTAATCTGTGGTTGCATTTTTATACTTTCCTATACCGCAAGAAAACTCCGTAACCACAGATTACATTCACCACGCACCAGAATCGGTGCGGGGCAGGGATTGGCACAGGTTTTTTTTCTCTATAGATGCATTTTATTTTGACCTTTTAGTTAATTATCCTAAAATAAATCAAGTTATGTTTGAGTCTATTACCGAAAGATTGCAGGCGGTTTTCCGTAAACTTACCGCACGGGGTAAATTAACTGAGAAAAATATCCAGGAGGGATTGCGGGAAGTGCGCGTGGCTTTGCTGGAAGCAGATGTTAATTATAAAGTGGTTAAAGATTTTATTGAAGCGGTAAGCAAACGCGCCGTCGGGCAGGAAATTGTCCAGAGTATTTCTCCCGGTCAGCAAATTGTCAAAATTGTCTACGATGAAATGGTGCGTCTGATGGGTCCGCCTGATTGGTCTATCAAGTTTAATCCTAAAGGTCCAACCGTCATAATGATGGTCGGGTTGCAAGGTTCTGGTAAAACGACGACCTGTGCGAAACTGGCTCAATATCTGCTCAAAAAAACTCACCAACCGCTTTTGGTGGCGGCAGATGTTAAACGGCCCGCCGCGATAGAGCAGTTAAAAGTTCTCGGTAAACAACTTGATTTGCCGGTTTATTCAGAGTCGAGTGGTTCCCCGCCACGCTTATGTGAAAAGGCGGTGAGCGTAGCCAGGGAGACCAACCGCGATGTGATTATCCTTGATACGGCGGGACGTTTACATATAGATGCTGAGTTGATGGATGAACTAAAACAAATCGTCCAACGGATTAATCCAGACCAAAAATATCTGGTGTCTGATGCAATGACCGGCCAGGATGCGGTTAATAGTGCCCGTGAATTTAATACGCAGTTAAATCTTGATGGTGTTATTTTGACTAAACTGGATGGTGATGCGCGGGGTGGTGCGGCGATTTCTATTAAAGCGGTTACTGGTAAACCAATAAAGTTTGTCGGCGTTGGTGAAAAGATAGAGAATTTTGAAGAGTTCTACCCGGACCGAATGGCTTCACGGATTCTCGGCATGGGCGATATCGTAACGCTGGTGGAAAAAGCCCAAGCCACGGTAGATTTAGAACGCGCCAAGGAATTAGAGGAGAAAATTAGGAAACAGGAATTAACCCTGCAGGATTTCTTAGACCAGTTCCGTCAGATAAAGAAAATGGGACCACTTAAAGATTTATTAAGCCTGATTCCGGGACTCGGTGGAGCGGTGAAGGATGTAGATGAAAAGGAAATAAAGCATATAGAAGCCATCATTTTATCTATGACTAAAGAAGAACGTTTACATTCGGAGATAATAGATGGTTCACGGCGTAAACGCATTGCCCTGGGTTCAGGCACCTCGGTCGCCCAGATAAATAGTCTGCTTAAACAATTCAAAGAGATGAAACAAATGATGAAAGATATGAGTAAAACGGGACATCTGGGAAAGTTGATGGGGAAAATTAAAGGATTGAAGGTATAAGGCTATGAAGTTATTCAAGTCAGTCAAATGGCTTCTCATTGTTTTTTTCCTTACGCCTGCCATAGGTCTCGCTCAGGATTTAACTACTACTGATGTTCTTCAGGATACAGAACAAAAAGTCTTAGAGGCAGAAAGTAGAGGAGATTATCCAGAGGCGATAAATTGTCTCACCCCCACTTTTCTATCTCTCTTAAAAGAACACCAAGAAAAAGGTGAAAAAGAACGAGAACTTCTCGGCGCGATTGGTGAGGCTTATCTTCATAAGTTAATCAATCTTTATTATCAAAATTATCAACCACCGACCGGCGGACTTGCTCAGGCGGTAAAATTACTTCAAGAGATACAAACTTATCAAGTAACTCCGGATTTCACCGCCTGGGTTAAATATTATTTGGGAAGTTTATATCTTAAAACTAATGAAGTCTTTAAAGCCCGCGAAAAATATCATGAATTGGGCTTTATTAATAATTGGCAGATTATCGGGCCATTTGATAACGAAAATGGAGAAGGTTTTAATATCGTTTATCAACCTGAAACGGAAATAAGTCTGGAGACAACTTATGAAGGCAAGAAAATCCCGGTATCCTGGCGTTATATAAAGTTGGATTCTATTTTAGGTGGTTATGTAAATCTGAAATCTTACTTGAGTCCGAATAATAAGTCCGTTGGCTATGCCTTGACTTATGTATTCTCTGATAAAAATCAGCCCGTTGTTTTTAGAATTGCTTCTGATGAAAGTATAAAAATATGGTTGAACCAAACCATAATTCATTCCAATGACCTTCAACGAAAAGGCTGTACCATTGACCAGGATATTTGTTGTGGTGTTCTGGGAGAAGGCTGGAATCAGGTCCTGTTAAAAGTTGCGACGACGCGGGACAGTTGGGGTTTTCGGCTAAGGCTTACAGACTTAGATGGTAATTTAATCAAGGGTTTAAAGAATGAAGCAAGAACAACCTCAATTAAAACTTTATCAATAAGCAAATCCTTACAAACGGGAGCGGTTAGGCTTACGGCGCCGACACTTCGTGCAATAGATGAAGCCCTCCAAAAATCACCTGAACACCCTAATTATTATTTCTACTTAGGATTAATCCGGCAAGGACGAGCAGATTTTGATTACCAGCGCCATCTTGATAGTGCGGCCTTCCAGAAAGCGATTTCCGCTTCATCAAATTCTCCTTATTATCATTATTATTTCGCGCAATCACTCAGAGAAAGAACGACCAGTTTACCTGAAAGAGAAGAAAACCAATATCGCACTTCTCTGGAAAGTGTAATTAGTTTAGCGCCTAATCATCTTTTGGCTCTTACTGATTTAGCAGAATATTATCTTTATTCGTTACGCAACAGAACAAAAAGTAGAGAATATCTATCTCGCGCGTTAAACTCTGTCAGAGAAGAGACTGATTTCGTTAAAGCAAGATATTTAAGGACAAAGTTACTTAAAGAAGAAGGGTTTAATATGGAGTCGTCTTTAAGTCTAAAATCATTGGCGGGAAAAAATCAGGATTATTTGCCAGTTCAATTAGATTATGCTCAGGAACTTATCAACAAAGGTCAGATTGATGAAGCACTGACCATTTATCAAAATATTCTCCGGAATATAGATTATACCAACCAGATGGCACGTGAGAGACTTATCAATATTCTTATCCGTCAGGACAACTTAAAAGAAGCCCTCCGCTTATATGAAGTAATGCTTCTTCTTGAACCAACACGGGTTGAAGTTTACTTGAACCGTGCCAAACTAATGGAAAACCAGAATGATGTTGAATCCTCTCTTAAAGAGATACAAAAAGCCTTACAAATTTGTCCTGATGACCCATCTCTACTCGGTCTCCAAGGACAATATCTGACTCAACTCGGTCATTCAGATGAAGCATTACAAGTCTGGAAAAAAGCCCTTCGCATCAACCCGAATAATTTATCCCTCCAGCGCTATGTGGATTGGATAGAAACTACTGGTGAATCGTTTGAGATGTCTTTTAAGGAAAGCGTAAAAACCGTCTTGGAAAAGGTTAGAAAGGAACCGCTCCCAAAGGAAACATTACAAGGATTTCCGGCTCATTGCCTGCTAAATCAGGTCGTTACCAAGATTAACAAGGACGGTACCAGTCGGCAATATCGTCACCAAATTATTCGTATCCTTAATGAAAAAGGGATAAAAGACTTCCAACAAATACGGCTTGCCTATAATCCGGAAAATCAGAAGGTAAAAGTTCTGTCCAGTCAGGTGATTTATCCTGACGGCCGTTGTTTAGACGCTCCCTATATCGGTGGTGATGTTATTAACCTGCCTCCTTTGGAATTAGAGGCGGTGATTGATATTGAATATCGGCGCGAAGATATTCAACAGGGGTTCTTTGGTGATTATTTCGGTGATACTTTCTATTTTGGAACAAGTAATCCGACTTATAAGTCTGCCTATATTATCATTACTCCGTCTAACAAACCACTTTATTTTCACCAAAAGAATATCAAATTACAACCTAAGATAGTTTATGAGAAGAATCAAACCACTTATATCTGGGAGTCCGTTAATATCTCTGGCTTTTCTCCTGAACCGATGATGCCGCCTTTAGACGAAGTGGTACCTACTTTAGAAGTATCCACTTACCAAGATTGGAAGGAATTTGGACGCTGGTATTGGCATCTAATTAAACGGCAATATGACATAAATGATGAAATGCGACATGTCCTTTTTGATTATTTGGTGCGTCCCACAATGACAACGGAAGAGAAAATTAAAGCCGTGTATAATTTTGTCATTGGCGCCATTAGATATGTTGGATGGGAGTATGGGATTCACGGATGGAAACCTTATCGTGCTTCTACTATTTTTGCCCGGAGATTCGGTGACTGTAAGGATAAGACCACCTTGATAAATGTCTTCTTAAGTGAACTGGGCATCAAGTCATATCCAGTATTGATTTATGCGGAAGAGACAAAGGGAGAAGATGACCTTACGCTTCCGATGGTGGAACACTTCAACCATTGCATTGCCTGTGCGGTTCTGGATGACGGTAGAGAAATCTGGATGGATGGTACCGCGGTGTTTAATGCCGCGGGGTCTCTACCTAATGAAGATACGGGCGCCAAAGTGTTTGTCATTAATGAACAAGGGGGCGTGGCAAAAGAAATACCACCGAATAAACCATCGGATAATTTCCGACAGGAGAAGAATGTGGTTCGGATTGACCGGAAGGGCAATGCGCGTTTACAAGCAGAAGTCAGTTATCTGGGTGACCGCGGCGGAAATATCAGATTTAGTTTATTTAATCCCGCTAAACGTATTTCCGTTATGGAGCAAGCCATCGGTGCGCGTTACGGTGGCAGTGAGGTGTCTTCAGTGGAAACTTCCAGATTAGAGCAACTGGATATGCCGGTGGTGCTAACCGTGACCGCCTCGGTTCCAAACTTTGCCAGCAGGGAAGGCAAGGATTTTGTTTTCAAACCGGTTATCTTTCCACAGGAATTAGCCGAATCAGCCTTCGGCGGGTCAGAACGGAAGTTTGACTTACTGCTTCCGCTTGCCCGATATCCTTATGAGGATATCATCCAAACTGAATTTGTCTTACCAATTGATACTCAGGTAAAATCGGTTCCGGAAAATGTTGAAATCAATACTAAATTTGGTTCTTTCCAGATTAATTACAAGATTAAAGATGACCGGGTAATTTTCCGCGAGAAAGTTTCTGTTAATGCTCGTCGTATTACCAAAGAAGATTATAAATCATTCCGTGATTTCTGTAACCGAATTATCAGAGAAGAGAATCGCGAAATAATTATTACCTCTAAGTAAAATTGTTGACTAACAAGTAATTTTATACTATATATGAGATTGTTGACAAACCTGTAGAGGCTACATCAAAAACAGGGGGTTAAAACAGGGGTTTTTCAACGGTCTCAATTTAAGGAGTGAATAATGGGGAATATAACGCAATTATCATTAGGCGAGACATTGGTTAAACAAGGGTTAATTAATCAATCGGCTTTGGATGAGGCGGTGAAGTTGTATAATCAGACAGGTGAGCCTCTGGTAATGATTCTAAGTCGCTTGCACGCGGCCAAAGAAGAAAAGATATTAAAGACCATTTCCACCAATTTTTCCATCCCACTGATTAAACTAAGAGAAGTTAATATTGACCCGTCGCTCACTCAGAAAATTCCCGTCAAATTTGTCGCCCACTATAAGTTTATTCCGATTAAATTAGAAAATAATGTGTTAACCATTGTCACCCCTACACCATATGAATTACGCACCCGTGATGAAATACGACTAAATCTGGGCTATGAAATATCAATGATGCTGGCGACCCGTGCCGAAGTAATGGATGCGATTAAGAAATATTATGGACTGGCCGCAGATACCATTGAAAAAATTATGACCCAGGCTTCGCGTATCCCGATTACCGCAGATATAACCACCGAGAAAATAGATGAAATAGAGAAATTAACAGAAGACGCCTCGGTGATTAAACTGGTTAACCAGATTATTTTGGAAGCACATAAGAGTCGCGCGACAGACATTCATCTGGAACCTTACCGGGGAAAAATTCGCCTGCGTTATCGGGTTGATGGCGTTCTTTTTGATGCTAATGTTCCACCCGCCATTAAAAACTTTTATTCCGCAGTCATCTCCCGCATTAAGATTATGTCTAACTTGAATATTGTGGAACGTCGTTTACCGCAGGATGGACGTTGTCCCGTTAAAACCGAAAAAGAGGTGTTGGACCTGCGTATTTCTGTTATTCCTACCCCCCATGGTGAAAGCGTGGTCATAAGACTTCTTCCCACCACAATGCTCTATAGCCTAACTGATTTAGGATTAAATTCGTCTGATTTACAGATATTAGAAAATCTTCTTGATAAACCACACGGTATAATTTTCGTCACTGGTCCAACGGGTAGTGGTAAAACCACCACCCTTTATGCGAGTCTCCATAAATTAAATACTGAGGATGTGAAGATTATCACGATTGAAGACCCGGTGGAATACGAAATGGAAGGAATTGCCCAGATTCAGGTCAACCCTGAAATTGACCTTACCTTTGCCCGTGGTCTGCGGAGCATTCTGCGACATGACCCGGATATTATTATGATAGGCGAGGTGCGTGATTTTGAGACCGCAGAAACGGCAATCCGGCTTTCCTTAACAGGCCACCTTGTATTTTCCACCCTGCACACCAATGATGCACCGAGTGGTGTAACACGTTTGATTGATATGGGCATTGAGCCGTATCTGATTACTTCCACCGTGGAAGCCTTTATGGCCCAGCGTTTGGTTCGGGTAATTTGCCCGGAATGTCGGCAGATTGATACGAATGCCTTGCCTGAACTTAAAAACCAGATTGCCAAAGAATTAGGATTAAAAACGGCCAGTATCTACAAAGGTAAAGGTTGCGAGGCCTGTAATTTCACGGGCTATCGTGGCCGCACCGCCATTTATGAAATAATGCTGATGAACGAGCAGATTAGAAAACTTATTCTGGCTAAGTCATCGGCCGAGGAAATAAAACGGGTCGCGATGAAATCAGGCATGAAAACTCTGCGTCTGGATGGTTGGGGAAAAGTTAATCAGGGCATCACTACCCCCGAAGAAGTGATGGAGGTGACTCCCACCGAAGAATTAGTGGAGCGCGGTGAAAGTTTCGGCGAGACTTCGGCGCGTCCGCCTGAAGGTAAGACCAGCCGAGCCGACTTGACGACCCCAGAGACGGTGGAAACCACCCGGGCACCTGTTTTTTCGCCCGCGGTTACTCGCCCGAACTCTTCTCCTGAATCAAACCCTCACTCTTCATCGCTTCGCCCCTCTGCCGAGGAGACAGTTTCACCTTCACCCGAATCCACCTCTGCCCCGCCCATAACCAGCAGTGCGCGGACTTATCAACGACTTCGGACACGCATTCCGATTGAATATACAGTCTATAAGTTGTCCCTGGAAGGTCCGGAAGAGGTTTTCTCTAAACCGGTTAAAACGGTCGCGAAAGATATTAGTGCCGGTGGTATTTCTTTTGAGACCAAAGAACTATTAAATATAGGCAGTATCCTCAAATTTAAGGTGGAAGTGTCTGACTACAATAAAAAAATAGACTGCCTGATGAGAGTGGTGCGCATAGAAGAAATTAAAGGAACCGAGCGTTATTCAATCGCCGCTTATTACTTGGATATTGCCAGTGACGACAAAACGATTTTAGACCAATTTGTCCAGCAGAAATCTTCCAGTTAACCCCGTTATCCCGAAAGCCTTCGGGAAGAAATAAGAAGGGGTTATTTTTCGCATATTAGTTACTCTATTAGTTACTCTATTCGCTTCTGGACCCCGATTTTATCGGGGCTAAACGGGGTAAACTCCGTTATAAAATTTTTCCATCTGTAGCAGGACAAAATGAGATTGTTGACCCCGAAAGATTTCGGGGTAGTTGCCTCATTTATCCCGCATTATTCATACGCCGATCAAAAGCGTGACAGTGTGTCAATCCCGATAACCATCGGGATTGTCTACCCAGAAAATCAGGTAGACAACGACCTTCCGCCCATTGGGGCGAGACTCGCCTTCGGCGGTTATGGTCGTTGAGGGTTCTTTTTGTTACAGGTTCTTATTAGATACTATCAGTGTTTTCAGTGTCTCACTTCGCCCTGCCCTTCAGGGTTCTCGTCCTGTCCCTCGTCCCGAAGACCTCGGGGTCTGAGGGAAGACCCTTCAGGGTCGTAGGAAGGCTCAGTGCCGAAGGGTCAGTGGTTTGATATGGCGGATCCCCCATAAAACCGGTTTTCATTATATTAGATGAAGAAATCACGAGGCTAACCCCCTAACCTACCCCACCCCACCCCCTCCATGAGAGGGGCGGCCTACTATACCTACCAGATGGTATCTCTATACCTACCAGATGGCACCGGTATACCTACCAGATAGTATCTCTATACCTACCAGATGGTATCTCTATACCTACCAGATAGTATCTCTATACCTACCAGATAGTATCTCTATACCTACCAGATAGTATCTCTATACCTACCAGATAGTATCTCTATACCTACCAGATAGTATCTCTATACCTACC
>Ga0315312_1002740_pt1 | contig 11891 bp, 8 predicted proteins | sample TDP7_MG_FD_203629 | JGI IMG/M metagenome (GOLD analysis project Ga0315312, IMG submission 203629) | Freshwater sediment microbial communities from Lake Towuti, South Sulawesi, Indonesia - TDP7 | ecosystem: Environmental > Aquatic > Freshwater > Lake > Sediment | place: Indonesia: South Sulawesi... | reverse complement strand
TCATTTTAGTATATGGAATAAGAAATAGTGATGGCTCCGGCTATAATAGAGATGTGTACCGAATAACACACCAAATCTAAAGTAGAAGGAGTCATCGAATGAAGAGTACCGCAGCCAGGAAACTCAGGCAAGTCCCTCAGGGCTATCTAGTGATGGGAGTGGATCCACACAAGAAGAAGCATGCAGCGGTGGCAATAACTCAAGATTTTACAACTCAGGCTAAGTTCAAGTTCGACAATTCCAGGGGAGGCTTTGAGATGATGTTGCAACGATCCAGAGTAGAAATGGCAATAACCGGTTGCCGTGGTGTCATCTTTGCTATTGAGACCGGAGGCCACTACTGGCGCAACTTGGCATATTTCCTGGATGAGCGAGGTATTCCCTTCCGTTTCATCAACCAGTTTACCTTAAAGCGGAGGAGAGAGGGGAAGGATCTCAATAGAAGAAAGAACGACTATCGAGACAGCGAGGTGGCGGCACAACTGCTATGCACTGGTGAGTTTACTGAAAGCAGGTTGCCTCAGGGAGTCTATGCTGAACTACGTGCTGCTCACAATGCCTATCGCCGGTTAGTCAAAGAGCGGACTAGGATAACGAACCTAATAAAAGGGCTGTTAGACTCACTTTTCCCTGAGTTTACCACGATCTTCAAAGACCCTTGTGCATTGACTGCTATGAGTGTGCTCTCTACCTGTCCGATCCCTGGAGTTATCTCCGGTATGACAGAAGAGGAATTTGTAGCTGCCATCAGAGCAGGACACCAGGGTCGCCTTATGAGAAGGAAACTACGTGTCTTGCATCACATCGCCAGGACATCAATTGGTATTGAGGCCAGTGCACAGTCAGTGTCAATAGAGATTTCGTTTCTGGTAGAAAAGCTTAACCTCGTTAAGCGGCACATCCGTGTCATAGAGGGAGCCCTGGTAAGACTCGTCGATGAAACTGAGGAGGGTGAACATCTTCTTTCGATAAGAGGTCTCAACTATATTGCTGTTGCTGGATTACTGGCTGAGCTTGGCTCTTTCAAGTCATACCGGAGTGCTAAACAGATGATAAAGATGGCTGGCAGCAACCCTACTGAGTCGGAATCGGCTGGTAAAAGAGGTACACATACCCCGATGAGTAAGCAAGGGCGTCCGGTATTAAGATACTGCGCCTGGACTTCTGTTATACCAATGCTCCGATTGAATCCTGATTTCCGTGCCTGGGCTAAAATGAGGCGAGAACGCCCGGTCTATGCTAATCCTCTTAACGGGAGAGAGGTTGTGGGGGCAGCTCTCAATCGTTTACTACGCCTGGCTTTTACCCTCGTAAAGAAACAGACTTTCTATGGGGTGCCCGAACCAGCTAGAATAGCAAGGTAGGAGGTGGTAATATTGTATTCGGTGGGCAGGGAGACGCCGATCGTCATTTTGGGAGCTCGTCTGAGCAAACCCGTGTGCACAACATGGTGCCCCTGCCCTCCCGGTCAAACCCGTATGAGGTATGATGGGACCTCCTATTGAGGAGTGAATCCGTATCTAACAGCTAAATTGGGAGCCGGGAAGAAAGAGGAATGGGGTCTGCCCACCGATGTGAGCTAAGGATAGAAAAGAATTAAGCTGGAGCCATTGATTTAAACAATATAGTATGTTGTGCACCCATGTGAGAAAACGATTTTTTATAACTTTTCATGATTCTTCAACTCCCTTCTCCAACTACCTCAACGTTTATTTCACTACAGCTTTTAACTCTTCAGGGGTGAATGATTTGGGCATAAGTAGCTTAACAGCCTTTGTAGCTGTTGAGACATGGCCGAATCGATGGGGCTTTCTTGATGTTGGGTAAGGTATCAACACTAAATGGAGGCCTCAGAACGGTGCATCGATAGGGTTCTGGCTTGGCAGAGAATCGTCATATACATACGATTTGTGGTAAAATTAGATATAATTACTAACCCACTTACGGAACAGGATTAAGCGGAGCAGCAAATTGAGAGGAGACGAAATACGACTGAATTTCTTTCCTCTGACTACACAGGAATTTCAGTTCACCGTGTGGCGAAGATCATATGCTGGTGAAAAGAAAGAGGGAATATTTCAAGACCTGTACAAGAAGACCCTACCAGTAGTACCGGATTCTCTGGACGAGCGCGGCGAGTACTGGGTTTCGTTCGAACGAAGGGATGATCTTGAAAAGTTTGTTTGCCGAGAGAACTACAATCATATACTAACACAAGATTTCTTGTACTACCTTCTAAGCCGAAAGGCGACCGAAGCTCTTGGGGAGAAAGAGTTCTTTGTGCCTACGAAACGTTTTAGAAGACGCATATATTTCGTATTAAGGGAATACCTCGAAGGCAAAGAGACAGTCTGGCTTAGGCCCTATTACCTGCATTCCGCTGGAAAGTTCGGATTTCTCGCGGACTTCAGGTTCCGAAAAAACCAAGGTGTTCCATTTTCAAGAAGAATCCAGGTACTTAGCTTGAGTCTAGACAAGGATTACAAGAGCAACAGGAATTTCTACCTCGATAAGTTTCAGAAAGTTACCGAGTTCCGTGACAGATACTATAGGAGGCTCTTTCCCATTGACTCGGACGCACTCAGTATAGATGTCGCTGGTGAGCTCGAAAGGCTGGCTTGCGGTAAATTAGATGTGAAAACCTATGTATTCGCTGATGACCAAACCGATTCTTCCCAGTTTAGAGGACTGGAAGCCTATGGTCCGTTAACCAAGGTACAGTCTCCAATTAGACTAGCGTGTATTTACAGAGACAAAGACCAAACATTGCTAGGTGACTTACTTGACGCCTTGAAAGGGAAATCCTCCGCTATCAATTTCCAAGGGATTGAACCCACGTTCCGGACGACAATTGAAACTGAGCCTATCAAAGTCTCCGATTACTCACAAGAGAGCCTAGACTATTCAATAAAGCAAATAAGTAAGATAGGGGAAAAAGCTCGAGACGAGCTAGTCATGCCCATACTTATAGCTGATAGAAACGACGCCCAAACCTACTACGGTTTGAAATACAGATTGCTCCAAGAGAATTTGCCTTTGCAGGTAGTAACTGTCGACCTCCTTAGAAGACACGACGGTTTGAAATGGTCGACTTCCAACATAGCACTTCAGATATTCGCCAAGATAGGTGGACAGCCTTGGAAAGTGAAGCCAACCAACGAAAAATGTATTATATTTGGCATAGGCCAGTCCCATCGCAGAAGAAATGGAGAAATTGTCAGGTATTTTGCATATTCGGTAAGCACGGACTCTAGCGGTTTATACAAGAGGATCTGCATGTTAGGCAAGTCTGATAATGAAAGGGAATATCTCGAGCAGCTGCGGGTGAACATGCTGCAAGCAGTCGAACAATACTTGGAACAGGGATACCAGAAGTGTGTACTGCATGTACCGTTCAAGATCAGGCGGAGTGAATTACAGAGTATCAATTTGGCTATTGAAGAACTCGCGTCCCGGAGATCAGCTGAGAATGTGGACTTTTTGGTGCTTAAAGTAAACACGGAAAACGACTTTTTTGGCTATGCAAACACTAACAGCTTAGTGCCTTACGAGAGTTCGTACCTTAAAATATCTGGAAGGGAATACCTGATCTGGTTTGAAGGATTGCAATACCACCGAGAAACCATATACAGGAGGGTCAGTGGCCCTATCCACGTTGAGTTCTACTGGGCAAATAGGGACGGCCTAAATGAAGAGGATAGAATGAAATACATACAGGATCTGCTAAACTTGTCAGGTGCCAACTGGAGGGGTTTCAACGCCAAAAACCTACCGGTGTCCATTTACTATTGCGAGCTAATGGCGGATTTCTTGGAGAGATTCCCGCAGGAAGTAGACAACATAGAAATCGTATCTAATCCTTGGTTCCTATAAGAAGGCCGAAATGTTTCGAGAGAATGAAATAATAGTTCTTTTGGGCGCAGGTTGTAGCGCTGACGCTGGTATAATTACTTCCAAGAACATGGTTAAGGAGGTTGAGCAACTGCTGAGTAAGCACGACTGGGATAAGTATAGAGAACTCTTTAACTACGTAAAAAGCTCTATAAACTATGTGGATGGCATTAAGGGCAAGTTTGGCGATAATGTTGATATTGAAAGGCTAGTTAATATCCTTGCCGAATTGGAGAAGAAGGATAATTGCATACTCTTTCCCTTCATTGGTGGCTGGGACCCAAAATTGGTAGAAATCGCTGGTTACAAGTTTGAAATAATTACTGAGTTCAGGAGGAAAATAGTCAACCAACTTAGCAAATGGGTGACTTTAGAGGATGACAGAAAGGCTTCTTACTTCGCAAAGTTCTACAAGCTGGCGACTGAGTATAACTATTCTCTAAGAGTATTCAGCCTGAATTACGACCTCTGTTTAGAGAAGCATACACCTCAAGGAATGCAGTTGGAGAGAGGATTTGACCAATCGTCAAGGACGTGGGATTGGAGAAGATTTGAACCTAGGGAGGAGTATCAACCAAATATATATTTGTATAAACTGCATGGGTCACTGGATTGGGTACGTGATGAAGAGAAGGGCAGCATTATCAGGCAAGTTGACAAAATTCCGGACACGCCTGACCTCATTTTTGGAGTTGATTACAAACTGCAATATATTGACCCGTATCTATTCTACGCATATGAGTTTAGAAAGTACTCGCTGGAATCGAAAGTAATACTGGTTATCGGATATAGCTTCAATGATGAGCATATTAACGGCATTCTCAGGCAAGCCATCAGCAGTTTAGACACTAGGCAGCTGTACGTCGTGGATTCGACCGTATCAAAAGAGGACGTTGAGTCGAGACTGCCTTGGAAAGATGAAAAGCAAAGGCAGATCATAGTGAAGAACTGCAAAGCGAAGGAGTTCCTGGAAGGAATAGATCTGGCAACATTGGAGAACAACTTGGGTCCTTAACACACCAATCGAGCCGTAGTCGAGTCTCGAACCGGCGACAACCTGCTTGGAAGTGCTCTTACTCCTCGCCTTAATTTCTGTAATTTGGGTGGTTCGAATTCGTTCAAGGTCGGACCTTATTTGAACAAACAATCAATATGTGCAGATATCCTGTATTAGCATTTCGCTCAATGGGTGACAGAGATGACTTTACAGAATAGGTTCAGATATTGATGCTTTGCGACAGCCGAACTGAAACCAATTATTGTACGATATAGGTATAGCCGTCATATTCATCAGGCCTATTGAAATCCTTAGGATTGTGTATTCAACTGCCAAGTAAGGTCTTCGGACGGTCCCACAAGCCACACGCTATCGAAGCCTAGTTTGTTGGCCCATGGTCCCCATCTTGAACGGAAGTTTTCAACAACAGCATCAAAACCTAAGGCAGGGAGCCTAGTGGCATCAAGTGCAAGGCCTAGCCCTCGCCGGCTCACCTTTGGGACCTTTCGATCATTTGTTTTGGCATCGATAGCTGATTTGATCTGGTCTGCCAACGCTTTGGCAGTATCTTTCCTCTTAATTTTACCTTCTAGGTTAAGAGCCTTCCAGAACTCGGCGTCCACGATGGCGTGCACAATCTGAACACATAACTTCCGCTGATTATTCTGCCGGTCGACAGCTTGACAATCGATAACTCCATCACCGATGGTAGGTTGATGCCAGTTGCCGCCTGCCTTGTTGAGTTTGTTGATTAGTATTCGGCATGCCGATAGCGTGTCTTCCTCACCCTGTGGGCTATTGCCGTTCAGCGTGTATGAAAGTTTATTATCCTTACCCTGTTCAGCACTCACAGTTTTACCTTGTCTGCCCGATTCTTCGAATCCTATGGTCTTACTTTTTCTCCGGTGCAGTATCGAAAAGCTAGCGCTTAAGCGAATGCCCACTACACACGACTCCTCATACCTTCGCGAAGTAGATCCGCAGTCTGGACATGGGATTCGTTCGGCGCAGGGAGGATCGAACGACTCATCCAATTGTCTTCCGCAGTTTCTGCAAAATATAGATCCCATTACACTCCTATGATGAACAGTTTCTTACAACACTGCTGTAATGTTGTCATGCAAAACCAATACTTAAAGCCCATATCCTTTTACAAATGATTATATCATGGGAGCCGGCTTTTTAGTATGACGTCTGCAACAGATTTCAAGGCGGCATAAACCTTTGAGCTTAATCCTGCTTCCGAGAGCCCCTTTTAATACTTAGCGGAACACCGGTAGGTCTAAGCTACACATTAAGCCAGATAGTTTAAGTGACCATTAAAGTTCCCACATTAGGTGTGCAGCCTGTAGTAAAGAAGAGATTGAGGCGGTGTATTGCTAGGGGGTGTCGTTGCTGTCCGCCTGGCCTATGAATCTCTCCCAAGTCTTAAGCCAGAGCCTCGCCACTGATTCTACTGCATCGTGAAATATCCGGTTCGTAACGTCCTTGAATTCCTCACTCTTCGCTGCGACCAAGTCATCTGCGTCCTTAAAAGGTGCATCAATCCATTTTCTGGATACTGCGTAAGAAGTTCTTGTAACATTAACCATCTCTCGCCACTCGTCTCCGACGGTTTTGGAGATTGTGGGCGTCAGCCTGTATTTGTCATCCCTTTCAATCTGTATAATTGAACCATCCGGTAGTGAGGACACCACCTTTTCGATAGACTCCGTCAGGTACTCATGAAGCATTAGTTTATTCTTTTCTGGGAAGTATGACTCCCACAATTCCTCGATGGAGGGATGTAACTTGTCTGGCAGTTGTCGCAGCGTGGACATATCGCAGTCTCTCAGGTCACAGTGTAGAGGCATGTGTGCATCCGTTATATAGTGAGCAAGAATAAAAAACATAAGTGCGATCTGGCGAGGGGAGAATATGGGTGACACTGAAAGGTCCTTGACCTTCTGCCGCATGAGGTCACCGGCAAAAGCTTTCTGTTTCCTGTTTCTTGCGTAGAAAATCAAGGGGTAATCACTCATTTTTAGCATATCCGCAATTGTTTGGCTTATAGCGATTACCCTATCGGGCAGGTGCCCACCGTAGGTGGGGTGTGACCTGTACGGCTCCATCAGCACCGGGGAGTCTTTGGCATATTCTAGGCAGAGACGTTGGCCGCTGAGTTTCTTCTTAAGTTCATCATACGGCACTCTCATCCATTCTTCCTTCATCCATTGTTCTTGAGAGATGTCAAGGCCTAATCTCTGCGGGTCGCTGTCCATCTTAAAGATGTGACCGTAGCGCATATCAACGATAAGGGTATCAGGCAACCAAGCACCCTCCCAGACATCAGACACGTAGTAGGATAGCAACTCAACCAGTTTCTGTGCCTTTTCTGATGAGTCGTTAACCAACTTTAGGGCTCGCAGGGCTACCCAGGCATGAGCTCGCTGTTTCATAACTACGTCTTTACTGAATTTGTCCCAGAATCTTCGTTGAGCCCGGAGTACATGGTATCAAAGTGGAGTTCTAAGGACACCGAGCCAATACTAGAGTTATGCTATCTAAACGCATATCTTAGGATTTCAATTTACTCTTTGCTTACGGTATTGTCAATATGCCAGTCGAAGGTGCGCCGTTAACTTGTGCCTATCCAGCTACGTTAGTGCCTCACAATATTCCTTCGTCCTTTTACCAGGGCACTACACATTCCATCGGAATGTTCAGCAAGTACACCAGAAGCCAAGTATCTCGCATGCACGCAGGCTGTCGCTCATGCCTGTCAGTTCAACCTGTTCAGCGCATTCCAGTGGGTTCCCAGTTTGGATTTCTGAAATCATTCCGTTTCTTCACGGTGTTGGCACCATGGTAAGAATCGGCGATTATGTGGTGACATCAAGTGATAAATAGCGGATTATATGGGGAGATAAATGGGAAAACTGGGTGCCGAAAAGGCCACAAAATAATAATTCCGGCCTGTTATAACACACGTTTTTACCTTTGTTATAACAGTTAATCAATTGCCTGCCGTAAAGCCAAATAATAATGCCGCCACCCTGTTATAACAGGTGAAAAACTGGGGAAAAGTGAGCTTGGCGTTGTTATAACAAAGCCTTCATAACATGTTATAACAAGGGGAAATCAGCGGTTATGTTATGAAAATTGGACTGGACTTGGACTGAGCTGGACTGAAACTGAGCTTTTCTTGGACTGAGCTGGACCGGGCTGGACTGACAGGCATAAGAGATATGAGCAGTTAGTGGTTATGACCAGTAAAGTAGCCCTTTCTCCCACCGTGGTTCCTTTTTGTTATAACAGTTATAACACTGTTATAACATAGTGAAGACACTCTCTTAAGGTTCAATGACCCCGCCACCGTAAACCTCCAAAATGGTTCTGATTTTGTCACAATCCACTTTTGACCTAGCCCTTAGAATTAAATCAGCCCATTGGGCTGAATCAGCGGGGCTTAATCCTTTAGCAGAAGCGACAGCCAAGGCATCAAAGGCTCTAGCTCTGGCTTCTCTAGCCATATCTCTCTTTAAGGCTTTATCTGGACTAATTTTTGGAGGCATTTTGTTATAACATCGATAGTATTAATATTATTTGATTAAATCGTCAAATGTTATAACACTTCCAGCTGCTCTTCTTTAGCTTTGTTGTAACAGCTTGAAGCCATCTTTAGAAGGCTTTACCCAGAGGAAGTCACTTACTGTTATAACAGGCTGGAGCTATTAAAATTTGGCATCAGGCCGGGGAAATGTTATAATATCGTCAAAAGGGGCTGACAAGCTGAGAGTTTAGGTCAGCCCTTTTTTCGTTTCAGGTTGTCGGCTCCACTAAGACAACTAGAGAACTGGAACAGAAATAGGTGGGGCCAAAAACCGAAACACGAGATCTACTCTGACGATAGGCGACCCCACTAGTCGCTACGGACTCAGCAACATTACTGAGGGCAAGAACCCAAAAACGATAACCCGTATTCAGACATCCTGCGCTCGTTCAAAACTCTTCGATGAGATATGCAGGTTACTCAGTGGGGATGAGGAGCAGGGTAGAATCACCGGGCCCACTGGTACGATAATGGGTGTGCCCTTGCCAGCCATGAACTCGCCACAACAGGTAAAAATCCTTCGTAAAAGTCCCCTTTCTTGAGCTTCAAAAGTCCCTTTGGTTTTGGCGGCAAACTGTTTAGCACCCAGTGGCACAGAGGGGCACTACAGATACAAACTCCGGCTTGACATCTCAGCCTTACGTTTGATAAGCTGTCTGAAGAAAGGAGGCAAGCGGTTGGTCTAGCAAGCGATCACTAGCTTGTCTTTCAGCTAGCTCTTAATCAGCTGGTTGGAGGTTCGAGTCCTCCGCGGCTCACTTCAGATAAGGAAGAGGGTAACTATACCAGCTGATTCACTTGATTGAAAGGCGGGGCGCGAAAATGAGCGATGGTGAATATCAAATCTCAATTGCAAACGGGGGCGTCCTAATGGATGCCCCCAGAGTAACCCTTTCCCTTTTTTCAGATTACTTCTCATACCTTTTAGCGTTCACGTGTTACCGATATACGCCGTGTTCCTTGAAAAAATCTGTCATCGCCTTCACGTTTTCGGGATTTTCATCGATCAGTGGAACTTCGGGGTTCAAAATGTAGCCTCCTCCTTTGCCCACAACATCGATGAGTTTCTTACAATAATCTTTAACTTCCTCAACAGTGCCTGTGCATAGCAGTGAGCTTGGTGGACCACCGGTGAGACATGCTACGTCGCCCAAGACTTCCTTTGCCTTAAATATGTCCCTCTCAATATGGTACACTACCTTCCCCTTTGGTACATCCCTGATGATTCCCAGACGCGATGTATAATCTCCTTCAGTGAATATAAAAGGTGTCAATCCCGCATCAATTATCCCTAATATTACTTGTCTTAAAGCTGGCCAGTAGAAGGTCTTGTATTGCTCCTCAGACATTAGCCCCTCAAAGCCTTTGTGAGCAAAGATTGCCACTCTAGAAGCACCGGTCGCCTTGGCACCATCTACCGCCGTCTGTATCTGCCAAGGGGTTACTTTCTCAATAGCTTTCAAAAGCTTATCGGGATCTCTATACATATCTATCATTGCCCCGCGTGTACCCCTCAAAAAATTGGCAATAAAGTCGTAGGGTACAGAGGCCACGTTTCTAAAAAATGCTGGAAACCCCATCTCTTTCATCTCGTCGATAAAGGCGGTGAAAGAGTTGAGCCAGTTAAGAGACTCTGCGCTTGCTTTGGAAAGAGACTCAAGAGCACCGAGAACTTCTGGTGTACCAACAACGGGAAGGGCATCAAATAGCCCTTGATAGTGACTAATTATACCGTGTATCGGTGGAAGCTTGGTTAGAGGGGCTAACGCTCCGATTATCTTCGGAAGATATGCTCTTATCATGTAATCAGATGGGTCGTCAAGGAACCAGTCGTAGTCTTCGGCCCGCATGGGTGCGTATACTTCTTGCCCCTCAATTACCTGGCCAGGTTCAACGAACTGGTATGGGACAGTGGGTTTAACTCCATGCCCGGGCCACCTAAGTGCTCTGTAGTCAAGGTGTTCAAATACGTACCCTGAAAGAAGAAGCGGGGGATAATACCCATCCCACCCAAAGTCGGAAAGCGTTTTTTCCCAGGCTATGTAAGTCTTGTTGTAGTCGTACATGGCTTCTTGGACAGTTATTCCAGCATATTTAAGGGGGAAGAAACCAGGGTGAGGTACAAGTGGGATTCTATCGGGCACTTTTAGCTGGATGGCGTCTTCTACTCTTTTGACTCTTTCCTTGTACAATTCTTCTGGTGTTTTCGCCATTTCACACACCTCCTACCCATTTTTTAGCTAGTGATACTGCTGCCGCTGCGTCTCTCCCATAGGCGTCAGCACCAGTGTACTTCCTTACCCGGTCATCAATTAGAGCTCCGCCAACCATAATCTTTACTTTACCTCGCAGGCCAGCATCTTCGATGGCTTCTATCGTTTCCTTCATGGAATCAAAGGCCAGGGTCAATAATCCACTCAAGCCTACGATACCAGCGTTAGTCTCCTTTATCTTGTCAACAAATTTCTGGGCTGGGACATCCACGCCAAGGTCATAGACTTCAAAGCCATAGATATCCAGCATGAATGCCACGATATTTTTGCCTATATCATGTATATCACCAGACACAGTGCCAAGAACAAGCTTACCTAAGCGCTTAACCTCAGCAGCCTTCGTTAGTTTCGGCTTAACCATATCGGTTATTCCCTTCAAGATCTCACCGGAATATACCAGTTCTGGGATGAAATATTCAGACTTTTGAAAGCGCTCACCAACGGTTTCCATGGCGCGTCTGGCATCGCCTAGGATACTGAGGGGATCATCGCCGGCATTCAGTCTATTTTGGACAATTTCTAGGGCCTCTTGTTCCTTCAAATTGGCTAATGCATTAACTAAGTCCTCAGCCATGATTCTTTAACTCCTTTCTCCTAAGGATGGGGTAGATTGGTCTTTCTTGTATTAACCTCCTCTAATTTAACTGAGTTAATGGATTTTTACGACTGTCCCGGTTTTATTAATACATGGCACGGGTATGGTTCCACTGCTCTTAGCCTCGGCACCATGCGGAAGTGGTTCAGGGGTAGAATGCTTCCTTGCCAAGGGGGAGGTCGCGAGTTCGAATCTCATCTTCCGCTCTATAAAGACAAAACCAGCTTAGAAGCTGTCCAGATGTGATAGCTGTTAAGTTCGAAAGTCTGTTAGCCGCCGCCTATAACAGGCACTACGTCTACCCAGTCCCCCTCTTTGAGAATATGATTTAGATCGCCGATAGCTATACCGTTCTTCAAAATGCTAATAAGAGGATTGATTGAGCCAGTAACATTAAACAGGGCACAGTGTCGCTCTTCTGAGTCACATAATTGCCGCAGCACGTCCTTAATACTGGCACCATCCCGGAGCTCAATGTTTCTGGTCTCTTTGCCGAATAGGTCGCCCAGCCCAAAATAGAAAGCCACTTTTATCTTCACGAGT
>Ga0315312_1002738_pt1 | contig 11902 bp, 11 predicted proteins | sample TDP7_MG_FD_203629 | JGI IMG/M metagenome (GOLD analysis project Ga0315312, IMG submission 203629) | Freshwater sediment microbial communities from Lake Towuti, South Sulawesi, Indonesia - TDP7 | ecosystem: Environmental > Aquatic > Freshwater > Lake > Sediment | place: Indonesia: South Sulawesi... | reverse complement strand
GTCAGAAGTAGATACGGCTACCACCAATGAGTTTATAGCCTCCGCCTCCGACACCGACTGGGATTTTACTGTCGGTGGTTACTACAATGGATACTATGCGGCGCTGGAGACGAGGCACATGCAGTTGTACGGGGAGACCATAGAGGATCTCGGCAGGATTGCAGTTAAGAATCGCAACAACGCAGTACATAATCCCTATTCTCAGTGGAGATCAGAGCACGGTACCAAGTATGTAACGCTGGATGACTACTATAAGGATAGGATAATAGCCTGGCCTTACCGAAGATGGAACTGTGCCCTCATTAGTGAGGGCGCTTGTTGTCTTCTGATGGGTTCGGAAAAGGTAGCAAGAAGATATAGCGACAACCCCATGTGGGTAGTCGGTGTAGGACTAGGAACCGATTCCATGAGACCTGGAGATAGACTAGTGGACTGGCCATTTCATGGCGCGTATAAAGCCGATGAGAAGATATATCCGGAGAATATCGAAAAGCCAATAACCCCTTACCCAGAGATGGCTAATTTCGGTTTTGCCAGAGAGGCGGCAACACAAGCCTATGCCCAGGCAGGGATTACTCATCCCCTCAAAGAAATCGATGTGGCCGAGTTGTTTGCCCCATATGATGGTGTGGAACTTTGCTTGTATGAAGATCTCATGTTTTGTCCTCGCGGGGAAGGGAAAACCTTGGTTAGGGAGAGAGTGGTAGAAAGGGATGGTGAACTTCCTTGCCAACTCAGCGGTGGTTTAACAGCTTTTGCGCATCCGGTCGGTGCTACATCATTATTGCAAACCCTTTTCTTATACTGGCAATTAGCTGGCTTAATCCCCAAGAAGTTTGGTGATTCAGCTCTACAGTTGCCAAATCCCAGGAAGGCTCTCATTACGGGGCATGGTGGGACTGGGTGTCAAGGCGGGGTAATCATTTATTCCAAGGACTAAACTTTTGGAGGTAAGAAAATGACACATGAAGGCAAAATAATAGAGGATAAAGCGACAGCGATTAAGAAGGAATGGGAGGACTACGCTAGAAAGGGAAACTGGACTGTTAAAGGTTATGAAATAGTAAAGGCTCCTGCTGGTCCAGGAAAGATTGAGGAAGCGAAAGAAGCCGAGTTCATGGTCATTTACCGGCCGCATGGTGTGCTCTATCATCATAGCTACGGCCTGGTCTCAAAGTTCTTTAAGGGGCTAATAGACAGGAAACTGTTCGGAACGAAATGCCCTCAGTGCGGGACGGTTTATTGCCCTCCAAGAGTTCACTGCTGGAACCCGTTATGTAGAGTGGCTGAAGCGGAATGGGTAGAATTGCCGCAAAGTGGGAAGGTTCACACTTTCTCAGTGATGTTGTTCTCAGCCGATGCATTCTTGGAGATGCTGCCATTTGTACTAAGCTATGTACAAGTCGATGGCGCCCACACCGCCTTGCCGATCCAAATAGTAGCGGCGCCCACGGACATCTTCGTTGGGCAGGAAGTGAAGATAAAATTCAGAGAGAAAAGAAAAGGCGACCTAATGGATATTTACGCTGTGCCAATTGCAGGGCAAGCACTCCCTGAAGATTCGTGCCTCCACAGATATCCGAAGAACATCGAAGATTTAGAGCGAGATTTGGAGAACACCTATACCTTTCTGGAGAGACGGTTTGGCATCACAAAAGAAGAGGTCGAAAGCAGGTGGAAGAACAAATAGTTCTGAGTCTCAAGGTTATGCCTGAGGCTATCTTTGACTCACGTCTGGACCTGCTTTGGGGAGAGACATCATGGATTTCAATTTCACCGAAGAGCAAAAGTTAATCGCTAATTCTGCGCGGCAAATAGCTAAAGACTTTCCCGCTGAGTACTGGAGAGAGAAGGATTTCAGGGAAGAATTCGGCGAGGAGTTCTACAAGGCCATAAGCCGGGTCGGGTTTACCGGCATGATAGTCCCGGAGAAATATGGCGGGTCGGGTAAGGGCATGACTGAACTCCTTATAGCCATGGAGGAGCTGGCAGCCAATGGCTGTGGCATGGCTGGCGCCTGGTATCTTATACTCAGCGAAATATTTGGTGCCATGAGCATCGTTCACCACGGAACAGAACAGCAGATGGCCAAATATCTGCCTCGCATAGCCTCGGGAGAAATCGAGTTCTGCATGGCCCTCACCGAGCCGGATGCCGGTAGCAATAGCCTTGATACCAAGACCAGGGCGATAAAGGTGTCTGGTGGTTGGGTGATAAATGGGAACAAGACCTGGATCAGCGGGGCTGACAGGGCTGGGGGGATGGTGATCATCGCCCGGACAACGCCGAAGGAACAGGCACCCAGGAAAACATTCGGGATAAGCCTTTTTCTTGCTGACCTGCCAAACCCGGCAATTACGGTCACCCCCATATCGAAGCACGGGATAAATTATTCCCATTCGTGCGACGTCGGCATTAATGACCTGGAGCTACCTGAGAACGCCTTGATGCCCCCGCTTGACGAAGACTGGTATTCGTTGCTGTCCACGCTCAATAGTGAAAGAATGAGTTTCGCGACTGCTGCTATTGGAATTGCCAGGCTAGCGATGGGCAAGGCCATTGAGTATTCGAAGGAAAGGAAAATCTTCGGAGGACAGCCCATTGGGAGCTATCAATGGCTGCAGTTTAATCTAGCTGAAGCCTATGCAGGAATGCAGGCAGCCAGAACTCTGAATTTCAAAGCTTCCACATTGTACGACAATGGGGCAAGTATTACTGAGGTTGGAGCTGTAGCTAACATGGCTAAGGTGGTGGCAGTAGAGAGCAGTATTAAGGCCGTCTACTGGTCGATGCAGGTTTTTGGTGGCCTGGGGTATGCCCGGGAGAACGACATTGAGAGATGGTGGAGGGAGATAAACTTGATCAGGCTCGCTCCAATTACTCAGCAAATGGCCCTGGCTTATATTGGTGAGCATGTGCTGGGAATGCCTAGATCCTATGCCGATACTTAACCGGGCATCTTTGTCCTGCATTTTGCCATAATGGGTAACGCCGAAGCTGCGCTTTCGTAGGCCTTTAGCATTGATCATGAAATCTTGCCGGGGAGGCTACTCTTCTTGGTATAGGCCTAGCCCTTAATATCACGCCTGGCGAGCTACTTACCTAACACTATTCCTGCTGAGTCTATTTCCTGGCGCAATATTCTTAAGTCTTCGTCAGTGGGTTCAGGACTCGTTTCGACTTCATCAGGAATAAGAATACCAAAACTGCTGTTTTCTTTCACTTCACCCAGACTTACCCCGGGATGCAATGAGATCAATTTGAGTCTTTTTGTTCCCTCATCAAAGCCATAAATACCTAACTGAGTGATCACCCTGTAGGGTCCTGTATCCTTAGGCAATCCCGCTCTCTCTCTAGCCCCTGGTCCATCTAAGTAACCAGGGGTTGTCAAGAAATCAAGCTTATTGACGAAAGTCCTCTTTGATTGATTGGCAATGATAATAATCAGCTTATGTGAGAAGGAGGCTACATCATTCGCACCGCCACTGCCAGGCAAGCGGGCCTGAGGCAGGTCATGATCACCTATGACTGTGGTGTTGATGTTCCCATACATATCCATCTGGGCAGCACCTAGAAACCCATAGTCTATATATCCTGCTTGCGAAAGTGACATAACGTCATGCATACTGGAGGCAGCAATAGCCCTGTGAAAGGTCCTGGATTCACCGACCGAGATGGCCAACTCAGGTAGTTGGGGTCCTAGTCCCCCCGCTTCAAACACTATGAGCAAATTGGGGGCATGCGTTTTCTGTGCCAGAGCCGCCGCTACTATGGGAAGCCCCGTGCCCACGAAGACGGATTTCTTATCTTCTAATACTCTGGCACCGCTAAATGCCAAGAACTCCCTTATATTGTATTTGCTCTGTTTGATTGACATTGCCTCTCCTTAGACTCCCTCCCGGACAAATTCAACTTTCTTTCCGCCAAGGAGCAGTCATTGGTTCTTCAAGGAACTCCCTCCTTTTCAGATAGTTCAACTTCTTTACACCACCGCAGAGTTCCAAATAATCGTCAAAGGAATCAACGCTGAAAACATATTTCTGCATATACTCCTTTACCCCTTCTGAAGTCTTGGAAAGGCTTAGCCATTCCGCTATATGGTCTTCATCATAATAATACATACCAGGCATTTCACATGGATGTGAACCGTACCGAACTTCAACTACAGCATCTACGACCATGAAGGGTATGCTTGTTCTCCAGGGTTCTCTTCGTATGAATTCATTGTCCACTATTTTCTCTGTAGTTATTATCAGCCGCCGGGCGCACCTGGAGAGCTCGAAGTCCTCGACAAGGATACCGTCAATTTGGGCATTACCGTAGATATCACAGCGGTGCACATGAATGAAGGCTACATCGGGATAAGCTGCTGGAACAAGAGCAACTGGCTTGCCGCTGAAGGGGTCTTCAACCACCTTACAGGAGCTATATGCCAGAGTGTCGGTGCCAAGCATGGTACGAGTAGGTATAAAGGGGAGCCCCATCATGGCTGCCAGCCATCGCCACTGGTATCCGGCATTGCTGGTTTCCGCAACTACCTTGCACTGACCAGTTTGTACCATTCTCCTTGAGCCGGGAGATAATCCTCGGAGTTCATGACCAAAAGAATAGGCCACCTCTACCTTGTTTACATGACCTGAAGCCACCAAAACGTCAAGATCATGAACTGCTGTCTTGCCAGCCATAATCAAATTGCGTCTATTTTGCCTGATTATCTCATAGATAACCGCCATCGAGACTCTTGTGTGACCAAAACCCCCGGAGGCAATGAAGTCACCATCATGAACGAATTTTGAGACTGCCTCTGTGACCGACATAGTCTTGTCCTTTAGCTCACGGGACTTGTTCTTCAGTACCCAGTCCCTCGCCTCATCTGGGTCATACCAACCTATGAGCTCTCCCTTGCCTTGCTGTAATAGTTCCATTTCATATCCTCCTAATGTTATACTCATGCGTCTTTGTTTCTCTCTAAAGAATACTGACGCAGATGTCTCCGTCTGTCAAGCACCATGCGCTGCTACCATCTCCAGAAAGACGGCCGGACAGAGACATCCGCCCCTACAAGAATGCTTTTTCGGACAGCCTCAGGTCTCTTTTTCAACACGTATATTGATGTCACTATTCTACTAAAGGTATTCAATCACTACGGCGCACCAGGTCCTCGGCCGCGGCGCTGAGCGCCCCCCATCTCGGGATAATACAAAGAAGGAAGCAGGTAAAATATAGGACATTACAGGCAAGAAGGGATTACGGGTTTAAGTTGGAATGCTCGACTAGGTGGTAAAGAAAGAACTGAAATGACGATTCTTTGATATTGGCTGAAACTATGAGCTGGTTGTCCGAATCAGGTAACGCTTCCACCGGGCATCGACCCAGTCCTGTAGTTCATTAATCTGTTCTTCGGTAATGCTCCTAAACCTCCCCTGCTCCATTAAATATTCTCTAATCGGCTTCAGATTATCTCTTCGGGCAATGGATTCGCTGGCCGAGGTAAGGCGAAAAACTCCGTTCTCAACCTCATAAAGTACAACCCATCCAGTTTCTACCGCGAGCCTACCGATTCTTATCGTGTCACTGAAGGGGAAGCCCCATCCTGGAGGGCAGGGGGTGAATACGTGGATGAACCTGGTTCCCTCTATCGACTTCGCCCTCCTGACTTTTTCGTAAAGGTCCAGGGGATAGGAAGGATTGGCGGTAGCCACATAGGGAATGCCGTGTGCTTCCATTATCGCCGTCATATCTTTCTGGTTCTGTTGCTTGCCCAGAACAGGTGTAGTACCTGAAATAGCACCGAGAGGGGTCGAACCTGAACGCTGATTACCAGTGTTCATGTATCCTTCATTATCGTAGCAGACATAGATAAAATCATCGTGTCTTTCAGCAGCGCCGCTCAACGCCTGGATCCCTATGTCATGCGTACCTCCATCACCAGCGATGGCCAATACAGTCAATCCTTTTTTACCGAGGGCTTTCAGCCCAGCAACCAGCCCAGTAGCCGATGCCCCGGTAGAGGCAAAGGGCGTATTTACGCAGGGGACATTGACGGATGTTATTGGATACATGCCGTGAAGTACCGTGAGACAACTAGCTGGCACCGTCACAATAACCTGTCCTTCCAGCGCTTTTAGAATATGCCGATAGGCAAGAGATAGAGCGCAACCTGGACAGACCCTGTTGCCTGGCAGTAGATATTCTGTTTCGGTCAGGTTTACTGCGTTAGTTTTCAATTTGCAAACCCTCTCAAATATAACATATCCATTCAGGATACTCGCTGCTCAAGACATCTTCCTTCAACGACAGTAGCGATTTGTTTACCGCATCTGCCAGCTCTCTCGCTTTGACATCACGACCACCCAGTCCGACAATAAAGTTTCGTATTACCGCATTGACACCACTTCCGTAGAGGGCTGATTTGATTTCTGAACAGGTGGCTCCTTCTGAGCCATAGCTGATATTCTTATCGAAAACCACGATTAGGCGGGATTTTTTCAACGCCTCCACCATATCGGCTTTAGGGAATGGTCGGAACACTCTTAAGCCCAGAACACCTACCTTGTGGCCTTCTTCCCGAAGCATGTTGGCCGCTACTATTGCTTCCATTGCCAGGCTGCCCATAGCTACAATAATTATGTTAGCATCACCGAGCCTGTCTTCCCAAAGCATGTTGGCGTAGCTTCTCCCAAACAACTCCCCGAACTCACGGCCCACCTTGGTTATCGTTTCTCTTGAGTTTTGCAAAGCCTCCTGAAGGAGATACCTTAGTTCCATATATCCATGGCATAGCACACCCTCAGTATTAGCCCTGGGATTGGCCAGGGTTACTAGGTTATAATTCTTTGGATTAGCTGGATCCAGTATGGTGTGGGGTTGGTACGGAGGTAAAAATCTATCCACATCATCCTGGGATGGAACATCTACTGGCATTTCAGCATGAGATAGGACATAGCCATCATAGCAAACCATAGCTGGTACATAGACTGCCTCGGCAATCTTATAAGCCTGCAGCACCGAGTCTAATATTTCCTGGTTATTGCGAGCGTATATCTGTATCCAGCCAGTATCCCGTTGCGATATGGAGTCCTGCTGGTCATTGAGTACATTCCAGGGTGCACCAATGGCACGGTTAACACAGGCCAGAACCACAGGCAGACGTGCCCCAGCCACCCAATGCAGCATCTCATGCATATAAGCCAAACCATGGGCACTGGTGGCGGTGAAGGTTCTGGCCCCCACCATAGAAGCCGAACTACATACGGTGAGGGCACTGTGCTCGCTCTCTACAGCAACATACTCCGCCTTCATCTCCCCTCTTTCTACGAATTCAGAGAGTGTTTCAGTGAGCGGTGTCTGGGGCGTGATTGGGTAAGCAGCAATGACCTGGACACGGCTGAGTTTTGCCCCGTGGGCTGCAGCCTGATTGCCATCGAGTATCTGTATATTAGCTTTTCTATCTCTTCTCTTGTTTTCCAAACTTGCCTAATATGTTCTGTTCAGAACAAACTCCTCTTCATTCACCATAGTGATGGCCCGTACCGGGCACACCTGGGCACATATTCCGCACCCTTTGCAGTATTCCAGATTTATCTGGAGGGGTATAGTCTTGCTAATGACAGCCTCCGGACAATAGAGCCAGCATAGAAAGCAGGCGGGTTTGCTCTGCCTGACCGGGGTGCACTTTTTCTGCTCTATCACTGGAAATGCGTTACGCCACTCACCTGTCCTGCCGGCTTCACCAATCCCCGGTGATGATTCACCGCATATATGGTGGCATTCTCTGGTTTTCATGATTCTCTATTACCTTCTTTTCTGCAGTTTGGTTATCTCATAGGTCTTCGTAATTGCGGCGAGATTAATATCAATGGCGTTGTCGGAGAATCTTTTTCTTATTGCCTTGTCTATACTTGCCATGCCCACCACTTTAGTAGCACGAATCAACGCGCCCAATATGGCTGTATTCACTACGGTGAGTCCCGCGACCGTCAGCCCCAGTTCCAAGCATACTCTAGTGGCATCAGCGGTGGCAATGTTGAAATTACCTTCAATGTTAAGCTCTTTTGGGTACTGCCATGTATTCACCACGAGCCATCCTTCCCTGTCTAGCCCGTCGGTTACTTCTTGGTATTTCAGCAAGGTATGATCTAGAACGACTACCGCATTGGGTCTTTCTACCTGCGACACGAGCATCACTGGTTCCGGGGAAATCCTGGTTGATGCACTGACCGGAGCGCCTCTCCTCTCAGCGCCAAATGATGGTGCCGCGGTTACCCCCTGGTAGCCTTCAAGGTAGGCTGCCTGCGCCACTATCTTGGCCGCTGTTATCGCTCCCTGACCACCCCGACCATGCCATCTGATCTCATATGGCCTTGTGTTCATAGATAATTTTTGCCCATTTCATTAGTTCAATGCTAACTCTAATTATTTAGGTGTGTCAAACGGAATATATGAACCATTAATCAATTGGACAACGACGAAGTGTTGTCTGGTTGAACGAAAGTCCATTTTGTTAAGCGCTTTGCTAACATTGCTAGTGCAGCTGAGCAGCGTTAGAATAAGAAGAGATGGTGAATGAGCCTGAAGAGGTGAGGTATTGAAAGTGGAAAAACTAATCATTACAGCAGCCCTGACAGGTGGGGTTACCATACCGACCCAGACACCATATCTGCCTCTAACCCCTGAAGAAATGGTGAAGGAGGCCATTCGGGTGGCTGATGCTGGCGCTGCCGCGGTCCACATCCATGCTCGCGACCCGAAAGACGGCAGGCCGACCTCAGATAAGCATGTTCTCCGCAAGATCGTCGCCGAAATAAAGGAGAATAGCGACCTGATCATTGGCGTGACCACTGGAGGCGGGATAGGTATCAGCACAGACGAGAGGCTGAAAGTGGTGCCTGACTTGAAACCCGAGATCGCCTCGTTCAATATGGGTTCGATGAACTTCTCGATCCATCCCATCTCTGAAAGATACAAAGACGAGGACTACAAATACTCTTGGGAGAAGGGCTACCTGGAAATGACGAAGGACGCCGTCTTCAAGAACACCTTCGCCGACCTGGAGCTCTTCTGCCAGACGATGAAGGATAATGAGACCAAGCCCGAGCACGAAGTCTACGATGTGGGCCATATCTACAATATCGACTATTTGGTCAGGAGAGGATTTGTGGGGTTTCCTTTGTGGATACAGTTCGTCACCGGTGTGCTTGGCGGAATCTACGCCAGTGTGGAAGATGTGATGCACATGAAGCAAACTGCTGAGAGACTGTTTGGTGTTCAGAACTTTCGCTGGTCTGTAGTTGGAGCAGGCTATCCAGAGCAGTTTAGGGTTGCTACTCTGGCCATCGTCATGGGAGGGCATGTGAGGGTGGGCTTGGAGGACAATATCTACCTGCGGAGAGGCGTGCTGGCCAAGAGCAACGCCGAACTCGTGGAGAAGGTAGTCAGAATTGCCCGGGAATTTGATCGGGACATAGCTACGCCAGCCGAAGCTAGACAGGTGCTCGGGCTGAAGGGCAAGAACAAGGTCAACTTCTAGCCAGTCGAGGCGTATGGAGGCAGACATGAAGACCATCAGAATAATAGACTTGAGTGTGCCCACAGAACCCAGTCCCAGCGAGCCTCTACCTGTGGAGGTTATACATGAGGATCACCGGCAAAGCGTATCTGTAATGAAAGCTTTTTTCGGATGTAGCGAGGCGAACCTTCCTCACCGGTTGGGATGGGCCATCGATGTCGTGAAGATGGTAGCTCATGCCGGAACACATGTTGATGCTCCTTGGCATTATGCCCCTATCTCTGAGGGGAAAAGGGCCAGGACTATCGATGAGATGCCGTTGGAGTGGTTCTATGGTGATGGAGTAGTACTGGACATGAGACACAAGACACGTGGCTCTGGTGTCACGGTTGATGACCTTCAGAGTGCCCTGGCAAAGATAAACTATGCTATTAAGCCATCAGACATAGTAATGATTCAAACCGGGGCTGACAAATACTGGGGGAAGGCAGAGTATTTTGAGGCTGGATGTGGCATGACAAAAGACTCCACCCTTTGGCTTATAGAGCAGGGCGTCAGAGTTATGGGGATTGATGCTTGGGGGTGGGACAGGCCATTTTGGGCAATAAGGGAGGAGTTTTCCCGAACAGGTGACAATAGTGTGCTATGGGGAGCCCATTATGTCGGCATAGATAAGGAATACTGTCACATAGAGAAGTTGGCCAATCTGGATAAGCTTCCCTATCCCTTTGGCTTCAAAGTGGCTTGCTTTCCGGTAAAACTTGCCGGCGGAAGCGCTGGCTGGAGCCGTGTTGTCGCCATTATAGAGGACTGACTGCCCATTCAGGTAGCCACATCTCCTTTGAGAATTGCAAGAATTGGTTCATTTAAGTCAAAGTAGATAGCTGGGGCAACACAAAAGTCCAATTTGTTTACTGCTCACTTTCTGACAGAATGTTACCCGATGCGAGCAGGCAATTGTCTGGCGTCGATAGGCACCGGCTCGTCCCCGGATGTAGACTCCTACGTTGGTGGCAGCTAGTACCTTTGAGAGCTAGTTCTAGGTGTCGGCAGTTGACGTTGGAGGAACAAAGTGGTATAAAATGTTCACCTTCGAAATGGGAACGAGACATGCTTTTCAGTCCCTGAACGACCAGAGATTGGCTGTATCGGTGAACACGCGAGCATGTGATGCAATACCTCTGTAGGCGCCCGCCGGGCATGCTTGTTCAGAGGTTAGAAAACCACGATTGGAGGTCTGAAAATGGCTATCTTCCCGTCAAGAGAATGGATAGAGGAAGTGTTTAAGGTCGCGGAGAGAAGCGAGAAGTACAAAGAAGCGTCAAAGGATTGGGAAGGTGATTTCCTGTGTGTCATCGAGTGCGACGGTGAGTTTCTGAGGGATCTAAGCAGGAAAGAGGTGATGGAAGGTTTCATGAGCTTCCTAGACATGATGCCCAAGGAGAGCCGAAGGAAGTATAAAGGCTCTCCTATGGGCGATTTCATGGAAAAGAGGCTGGGCATATCGTTGGATGCTGCCCTGAAAAGGTTGGATATGAACAGCCTGGTGGCAAAAATCTCAAAGCTATCCGCCGAGGATTTGAGCGGTGCGGCCTTGTATTTCTGGGCGGATTTCTGGCATGGAAGCATCAGAAACATGACGGGTGCGGCTCCGGGTGAGCACGCGGATGCCGCTTTCAAGCTCTCCGGGAAGTACAGCTCCTGGAAGCTGTTGGTTTCGGGGCAGCAGGATACCATGAGACTGGTAATGAGCAACCGATTGCAGCTCGAAGGTGATATGCAGTATATGATGAAGCGGATGAAAGCAGTGGTAGCGTTAACGAAAGAGGTGCTGGCTGGAGTTCCGATCGACTAATTTGACTGAGCGATAGAAAATGAGCTTACTCTGAACGCGAGAAGGGAGCCGGATGTACTTTGAAATAGACCCGCAAATCGCAGAGGACAAAGGGCTCTCATTGTTGAAACAGGAAACACATAGATTCGCCGAAGAGATAGTGAGGCCTGCTGCTGCGGCATTGGACAAGATGTCTGACCCGGCCGAGGTGATAGCGGAAGACTCACCATACTGGGACGTCCTAAAACAGATGAAGAGGTTGGGGTATCATAGGATCTTCATAGACCCGGATTATGGTGGACTAGGCATAAGTGCAACGGAAGCTCACATAATCTTGGAAGAGCTCGGCTGGGGAAGTGTGGGGCTGACGACGGCGATAGGCGTGGACCAGGTCCCGCCCGCAGTGGCTTCGATATTCGGCATGGGCGATGTCATTGAGAAAGTGGTGAAGCCCTTTGTAGAAGATACGGAAGCCAAATACCACAGCTGTTGGGGCATGACCGAGCCTGAGTGCGGCTCAGATTACGTTTTTCTTTGCGAAGAGAGCTTTCGTCCCCATG
>Ga0315312_1002737_pt1 | contig 11902 bp, 14 predicted proteins | sample TDP7_MG_FD_203629 | JGI IMG/M metagenome (GOLD analysis project Ga0315312, IMG submission 203629) | Freshwater sediment microbial communities from Lake Towuti, South Sulawesi, Indonesia - TDP7 | ecosystem: Environmental > Aquatic > Freshwater > Lake > Sediment | place: Indonesia: South Sulawesi... | reverse complement strand
CATGGATATGGCTACTCTGATGATGAGGTTGGTTATGCAAAGTTCATGCGGCATATGAAATCGTTCGCCGATGCTCTCATGCATGAATATTCGTTAGCGCGAAACATACCGATGAATTCCGTTTTTCGAGTCTTGTGTCCGAGTGTAAGAGTAGAGCAGCAACAATTCCCAAACTGTTGGATGAGTACAACTGGGTGAAATTCAATGTTTAAAGGTGGTGGATCTGGCTGGGCGTATGTGATGGCTGCGGTCCTGAGGTGAGTGATGAGGAAGTGTATAGGTGCGGTGAGTGTGGAAGGAACTACTGTGAGGAATGCGCTGTATCCGACGGAGTGATTAAGACGCTCGGCGTATGCTCAGACTGCGAAGAGGTCTATGAAGCGGAAGAAGACTACTGGGGCTGGAAGTGAGTTCCGCCATCGCATCTTCTAAGAATGGGACGGGCGCAAAAAACAAAGCGCGATAAAACTACGGTTCATAGAATGCTCTTGAGCTGATTCAGATTGTCGATAGTTAAATCAGGTTCAACATACTCTTTCCATGGCTTTCTATGAATCAGCACGGTAATAATGCCTAATGCTTTCGCTCCTTTTATGTCTGTGAATGGTTTATCTCCGACATAGAGCGCTTCAGGCGGTTTAATCTGTAACTTTCTCAGTGCGAGCATGTAGCCCGACGGGTCAGGCTTGACTTCATTTGTTTCTTCTCCAGCGATGACAACGACATCGAATAGCCTCGGAATGTTGGACTTAGAAATTCTCTTGGCTTTAATTCCTCGAGTACCGTCTGTGTCGGTTACCAAGCCGAGCTTGTATCCTTTCTCTTTGAGGTGCTTCAATGTCGGCAATGCGTCGACGTATTTGACCATCCCTTTGGTATACTTGGACCAATATCCTAGTGTCAATTTTCTAGCAAACTCGCTAGCAATAAACTCTTTGAGATTCATCTTCTTCAGAATCTCACTCCACCAGAGATCTCTGTTATACAAGAGTTTGAGGTCCATTTCTAAGGCCAGTTTCTCAATCGCTTCGAGTAAGCGTCGTTGGCTGATGTGTACGTTCCTTGAACTCAAAAAGTTGAAAAGCATTTTGGCAATATACGCGTTTGCTAGCGATTGAGATTTGGTTGTGTCCACTAGCGTTCCGTCGAGATCGAACAACACTGCTTTAACTCTGGCCAACCTAGCCTTGGTTATCGCGAGATTCACCGGAGACGCACCTAAATAAACAATATCGCTTAACATATTAATAGAAGACCGATGGATCTTGAGTTTCTTTCTTATATCGATGACGTCATTAAGATTTTCGCAGAGCTGGGATTCGATGCGAAACGATGCTCCGGCTATTATGAATGCCGTAGGCGCGGAAGAAACGGCCGTTTTGATGCTTTATTGAAAGAGATCAATCCGCGTACAGTGTATTGTGATCTCCATTGGGATGGAACCATTCATTTTCTGTTTCTGGCTGTGGACTACAGAACAAGGCCTCGCGCTCTTTATGAGAATGAATTGAGACCAAAACTACGTGAAAGATCCATTGAACATAAAATAACTGGTGGGCTTTCATGGTTCGAGAGAAGAAATCGAGCGATAGTTCATGGACTTAGAATATGAGGGTTTTCTTAATGAGTAGAGATGCGGGTTTCTTGCTTAGAAAATTGCAAGACTACGTGACTTATGAGGAATACAACGAAAAACAAGAGTTGATGATAAGAGCTGGACAGTGGCTTAAAGATATTCAACATCCAGCTGGCTACTGGGGCACGCGAGCGCCCATAGAAACATCGCTCGCTTCTTTGGCATTGCTGTCAGCGGGTGTTAAGATAGATGAATCTTGGTTGATCCCGGAGACAGGTGCAACAGGAGGTTTGGCAAAGGCAAGAGATTGGCTGAAAAAGAACCGAGATACATGGTCCCACAATATTTGGGATACGGCAGTCGTCTTGAGAACGCTCGTTTCACTAGGTGAACCCATCGAATCTCCAACGGTCAGCGGCTCTTTGGCTTGGCTTAGAAATCAAGAGAGAGATCAATGGTCGCACACCAAGGGCACAGGACTTCACCACGCAGCTCAAGCATTGATAACCTTCACGAAGCTTCATGAAGATGAGAGAACTATACAAGACCTAGCACATTGGTTGATTAGTCATCAAGATTTTGAGGGAAGCTGGAGTCATTCGAGGTATACAACCGCCCAAGTCATTCAAGGACTTGCAAAGGCTGGCTACGACTACAAGACTCCAGAGGTGGCAAAAGCGCTTAAGTGGCTAGAAGAGGAGATCAACAGAACTGTTCTCGAGAAGGGTGTCTTCGAAGACTTTGGGCACAGCCTCATGGCATACCTGGAAGCTACTGGAAATCCGGAATCAGAAATAGCTCAGAAGATTGCGCAGGAAATGCTGAGGTCACCAGAGAGGCTCAAAGATAATGGAAGTTGGTATGAGGACGTGAGGTCCACCGCAATCGCAGTGTTGGCACTGAAGGCCTTGGGTCATAGGAAGATATTCCGAATCCCTGCCCGCGATCTAGAACATCTCATTTCGACAGTCGAGAACGCGAACAACAGAATTCTCGACTTAGAGGCTAGGCTTAGAATTGCTGAGGAGAATCTAAGAACCAAGGTGGGATTGCTACCTATCGAAATAATGGAACTTCGGTTGCTTGACTACTTGCGAAAGAACGAAGGCCAGATCTTCCCTTCACAGGCTGCACTTCATTTCGGAATAAGCGAGGAATTCTTAATGGCAATCTTGAATTCGCTTGAGAAAAAGATGAAGATAAAGCGCGTGGCTTGAGAATGTTGAAATACGAAGTTTGTGAGGAGAAACTGATATTCAATGTTCCTGAACCGGCGATGGTACGACATGAAATATTTCCATACGAGAAGAGAGAGCAGAGGTTAATTGAATACCTGCAGAAATTGGAGAGCCCAGTTTACGGTTTCCTGCACTATGTCGACAAGACAACTATGAACTATTTGAGACATGTGAGAGACAATGTTGAGATTCACCTTGTGGTCGGGCGCATTATAGGTGAAAGCAAGATAGAAGAAGAGAATATAGAGGCTTTCAAGAAAATCTGCCACGACTTTAAAGGCAAAAGAAAGGGCGAATTTGAGGTTTTTCTACTTCAGAGCGAGATCTGGAAACAATGCCCCAAGGCTTGGATGCATGACAGATTTCTCTTGAGCGGGAATTTTCATCTGGCAATGGGAGGTGACCTAACAAAGGGTTTTCTTCTTTCTCCTGGATCATTTACTCTCATTGCAACTCCTGTGGAGCAGTGGGAAGAGTATGATGACTTCGTAGACTATTTCCGCTCATTGCTTACGAGAACCGACGAAGAACTAAAGGCCTGTGGCATTATTTTCCAAAGAAGAGAGAGGATTGTCTAGGTAGACGCTGCACAATAAACCAAAGCAACTATTTTCGTCGAAATTTTCAAAAAAGAGGAGGATGCAACTTTGTCTAATGTTATCTCAACATTGCAGAATAAAGTCTGGAACCTCTTTAATGCTCTAGGAGTATCTCATCTTGTGTGCCCACCTAGGAGTATCATACAAATGCTTAACCCTCCCTTGAGAGCTACTTGCATAAGTAGAATTGTAATGCGCGTGAAAACTCGCAAAAAGCATGATATCGGCCATCTCAAGTTTTTTATGATGTAACCGCAAATAGTCTGTCTGGAAGCTAAGCATGACCCTAGCAAAACTGGAAAAGCAGTCGATAACAGAGGCACGAACAGTGCTTACTGGAAGCGATCCATATGTGTTGTTTTCAGGTGGAAAGGACAGCCTTGTTAGCCTTCATCTATGCAAACGCGTTGCAACCGACATAGGAAGTGAGATAAAAGCGGTCTATGTAGATACAACTGCCTCAATACCTGACAATCTAAAATATGTTAAGTCCACTTGTCAAAGGCTTCGAATAGATCTTGAAATTCTCAGGCCAAACCCGGGATACTTTTCTCTTGTCGAAAAATGGGGGTTTCCAACGGTTCGGAGACGATGGTGTTGCTATCATTTGAAGATAAAACCCTTGAAGGATTATTTATTGTCTCAAGCGAATTCAAGATTTGTGGTAGATGGCATAAGAGCTGAGGAATCCGATAGACGACGACAATTTCCAAAAATTGGCTTTCACAGACATTTCAGGTGCCTTTGTTATCACATAATATTCAACTGGACAAAGACAGATACAATGCAATACATTTCTAGACATAAACTTCCTCTGAATCCTTTATACTCTAAAGGGTTTTTCCGTGCGAGTGAGTGTTGGTGTCCCGTCTACAAGACAGTAAAGCAATTTATTTCCCTCAAAAAGCATTATCCTACGTTTTTTGAGGAACTTGTTGTGCTGGAAAGCAAGTTAAGAGGCGGGGGTAGCGCCCTTTTCAAGAATGGAAAAAAAGTCTATCTGAGAAATCTCTAATTGCCTACATATATGTAACCTGTAATTGTTCGACATCACTAAGCCTTGTCATTATTATAAACCAGTCTCGTTCTTTCGCGAGCTCGGATAAATAGCTCATAATTTTATCCACGCGACTTCGGTCGAAATCTAGGACGACTTCATCAATTACCAGAAATTGATTTTCCGGCATGTAGGCATCTTTTACAGCAAGTTGAAGCAAAGTTGCAAGTGCATGTTTTTCTGACGTGCTTAGTGACGACGGAACCTGGGACCTCTGTCCCTTTTTTCGAAGTATATTCAGATTGTAAGTTTCTTCGTCAAGCCACACATCTTCAAAGTCCGTAAAGCCAAGTTTCCAAAGCAAATCTTTTATCTTTTCATTAAATCTCTTTGCTGCTTCCCTTTTCTGTCTGCTCGCCTCTTCCTTCAATAGATCAACCGTTGTCTGCAACGTTTGTGACCAGTCCTTGTATACCCGGTTCAAGTCTTCTATAGGCAGGAATGACTCTCCGATTCTTTCTACAGAGCCGTCTGACAATTCTTCCTGTAACCTTGTGATTTCTTTTTGCAACGAATTTAGAACTTGTATTTTCTCGCCCCGTTCTTCGAACAGTCTTCTTTCTTCTGCGCCAAGCTTTGCTCTCTGATGACTAAGAGACTTCAATTCATTTGCGATGGACATCAATTCCTTCTCAAGTTTTTCATCTTCATCCAAGAGAGGCTCGAGAGACTTGTTTAGGGCTTCAAAGTTTCTTTTTTCTCTTACAAGTTCACTTTCTTTTCTACTTAACTGTGCTCTAAGACTTGTCTTGGTTTCTTCAAGCCTTGCTTTCTCATCCTCGAGTTGCGTTTTCCTGTTCAAAAGCTCATTCTTGCGCATTGTGAGCGATGCAATTTTGCTGTTCAAAGCGGATAACCTGTGCTGGATTTCCTCATAGTGTAGTCTTACTTCTCCGGCCGCTTTCAATACAGTCTTTCCACATACAGGACACTTGATTTCATATATGTTTGCGCGCTTGCCCTGTAACGAGGAAATGGCCGACTCAAAAAAAGACAAAAAACCCTCTGCTCTTGCTCTTTCTTCTCGAATTGTTGGGATCTCGTCGACTTCCACACGTCGTATTTCTGACTCCCAGTTGTCAATCTCTATCTTGGATGGAAATTCTTTGAGTTTCTTCTCAGCGTTCTGAAGTTCTCTTTTTGAGAACTCGGTCTCTGCAATCAATGTATTTAACCTCTTTTTATAAGTGGAAATTCCAGTTTTTTGCGACATTATTTTGCCTTGAAGGTTATCTCGACGTTTTCTTTTCTCTCTCTCTTGAATCTGAAGCGTATTCCACGTTTTCTCAAGTTCAGGACTCTTGGATGGAAGTTTCGCTATCTTCGCTTCAATGTTTTCAAGTTTCATGGTCGTCGCATCTTTTTCCTCGCCAATATGCTGGAGTCTTTCTTTTGCTTGTCTTAAGTGAACGATTCGTTTTTCTATCTCTTCCAATTTGAGTTTCGTTTCATTCAGTTCTTTTTCAACTACAAAAATTGCCTTTTCATATTTATCCGCCAGAGAGAGGCTGGCCACTACCCAGCCGAAATCTCCACTTCCATCCCTTAATCTATGGGTTATCTCACTTTCTTCACTAAGAATCCCAGTCAAAAGAAATCTTTCGTCACCTTTTGGGCTGATGTTCGATGCTCTCTTTATTTCTAAATCACAAGTTTTCCTCTCACCATCTACGCTGAGTTCTATGAATGCGCTATTAGCCCCAACATTTATCATTGGATCTGTATTGCCAAATGAATCTGAAATGCCAAGCCGTGCAGCTACGTTGGATGCGGGATCAGTCTTACATGGTAGTGACAGAACAGCTGCAAGGCTTTTTATAATGGTACTTTTGCCCAGTCGATTAGGTGCCTCGACAACATTAAGCTTGGCACTTCTAAAGCTGAACACAGCATTGCCCTTTAAAAAACCTATATTCCTAATTTCGAGATTTGCGTCCAACTTCCGCCCCTGCCTTTTCTATAAGTTTTCTAAATTCTAATTGGAGTATTTTTTCGAGCTCAGCTTCCCCGCTTTTGCCTTTAATTACAAGTTGTTTAAACGTTGTCGCTATTTCTTCGGCTACTGTTCTACTCAACCAGAACCCTCCTTGCCAGATACACTTCGAACGTAGACCATTTCAACGATTCGCTGTCCTTGAGTTCATTACACACATTGTATATTGCTCTTGTTACTTGGTCGAGTTTGTCGCTTGCACCTATATAGCGATATTTCGTTGTTGCGCCAACGGCGACCTTCGTCATTCCTTTTGGGCCCTCGTGTTCGCCTTTCACCAGTGAAAACTCGTAGGGGATGATGAATTCGCCGGCCATTTTATCATTTACCTTTTGAGGTAGACTTGGAGCACGACCCAAACCCATCAAGCATCTTCTTGTGTCATTTGGGATATTCCTTTTGATTCTGCTGCTATATTCGCCGAAATAGACGGTTAAGATGATATAATCGGGAAGTTGAAATTCGCTCAAGTTAGTCCCCTGCTAATTGATTCCTCTACTATATGATGTTGAATATCTCTTATTGTCGGATTGTCCGTTGCCTTAATTTTTTTCTCCAGAGAATGGATAATTTCATCAATCTTTCTTTCATCAACTCCCATGTCTGACAGCATGTGCTTGCCTATCTCAAGTAACTCGTTTAGTGGAAGCGGTGGCACGTCTATCTTATAGAGTCGAGATCTTAGCGCATCGTCTATTAGGTCGGATCTATTGGTAGTGCCTATCACGATAGCATTCGATGGTTTGAGTCTATCCAATTCGTGAAACATAACCGAATCTATGGAGTAATGCCATTCTTTCGAAATCTCTCCACCACGTCTCATCATAAGACAATCAATATCGTCAAAAATGATTATTACCCATTCGTTGGGGTTAAGAGTTGCGAAAATTTGCTTTAGCCGTGCCTCTGCTTCGCCCCATTTTGGCGCCGCAACAGAACCGCTGTCAACAAAAATTAGAAAAACTTTTGACGTCCCGAGCATGCTTCCTATTCTTCTGACGCATTGCCTTACAATTTCGGTTTTTCCGGTTGCAGGGGGCCCTTCAAGAATGAAGCCACGAAAAGGAGACGGCCCCTTTATATGACGTTTATGCTTGAAGAAGAATAGGGCGGTACTGACGAGTTTTAAGCATATCTCTTCTTGGGATTTTGTTAAATTCACTTCCTCGATTTCCCAGCTCCCTGTTCTAACATAGGGTGCACTATGCATCGTCTGTTTCAGCGCTCCCTTTCCCTAGCTCTTTCGTATACTCTTTCCCGCTCTCTTACGTAGGAGACCCTAAATTCAAATCGGTACTCGCGATCTCCATATTGATTCACTATCTGTTCCAATTTTTCCAAAAGACAATTTTCACTTCCAGGTTGATCGCCGGTGATGCGGTTTATGATACGTTCAATCTTCCTCTTCGAGATTCCTCTCATATCAAGGAAGTCTCGAACCTTTCTCTCCGAAAAGATTGGAAAATAAGCCTTAGAGCCAATTGCCCACATTCCAAAAATCAGGGCGATAGGTGCTGTAAAATCCTTTAAAATACCTCGTTCATAAAGCATTGTTATCCCTTGACCCATATTCAATTCACCGTTTTGTCTTTCTATTATATCCAAGGTCATATAGACAGCTTTTAGAAAAATATAGCCCATAAGAAATCTTGAACATCTGAGCTTGTTTGTTTCTGAAGGGTTGGTTTCAATTGTAGCAGAGATTTTCCGAATAATAGAGTCGGATGGAATATCGACACCAACAAATATCTTCTGATCGTCCAAGATGTTTTTCACAATGCCCAGTCGATCCAGAAAAATTAATGGCCTCATAAAATACCTGAACCGAGCAACCTGTGAAAGCTGTTGGGCAGAGATTCTGGATTGCCTAGCAACTTGACTTGTAAGCTTCCCAAGGACTTCCCGAAAGGTGATCAAAAAGGGATGCTCAAGACCCAACGTGCCTAGATCTGCGACGAAGGAGAAGACTGGATTGTTCTTTGGATCGCAGTCGATGTAAGAAGCCGATTTTACGTTTTCGTCAACTATTTCGACAAAGGCCCCTATCATCCTCTTGAATTCAGGAAGACGGCACCATGTGTAACATAGTGGTTCTTTTTCTATAGATGCCTCCATAGGGTCTTTCCGATACCCGCAGATAATGCACTTCTGGCTACTTACCCGTTGCAATCAATCAACCCCCGCATATCTTGTCGTCTGGATGCTTCCACGCGTATAACGGGTGAATTGGTGCTCCTTGATGGACTTTCCTATGGCAGCGTCTACATAGAGGTATCAGGTCACATGAGTCTCGTGCGGGGTATCTTAAGTGGTGAATGTCAAGTGAAGAAGAAATTTTGCCACAGCGAAAACAAATGTAGTTTTGATTTTCAAGTAATACTTGTCGAATATAATACCGAATTGAACCACTCGGCCTATCTTTTTTCGACTTCACTTCGTATCTCCTGAACTTCTTTTACTAATGCCATGAAGAGTTCACGCTTTCGATCATTGGTGGCAATTTCAAGCATTTCACTTCGAGGCATCTGTTTTAGGAGCCTTGTAGTGGTGTCAATGTACAGCCAAAGTGGATCACCAGATTTCGGCGGATACTTTACATACAGCGACTTCAAGGCATCATCCATGCCTGCATCATTGAACACTTGGGCCAATTCTTCATCGTCAAGTACATCTCGTAACAGTCTTACATCACGATGACTCCGCAGTTTGCCATTTGCTATCCAATCCGAAAAGTTCTCAAGAAATGACGAATCTTCCGATATTTTTACACGGGTATACTTGTTTTTCAACAATTCATCAAAATAACTAAATCTTCTTATACCCACCTTATCGTTTGGATACTTTTTCAGGTAAGCCAAAGTTGCTTCATAGGCTTTGAGCCTTTTGATGAGCGTAGGTTTGCTGAGTTGCAATAGTGCTCGTAAATCTTCGTAAGCATATCCAAACGAGTGATGAAGCTTATAGATGTACGCGGCTTGATTAAGAGCGTCCCAAGGTTTTTTGCCAGCAACATGCAATTGAGCAAGGATTCGGGCTATGTCTTTGTCAGGAGTATCTAGAGGAAATATTGCGCATGGAATTCTTTCAAAATAATTTGCGGGAAAGTCTATGACATCCCCCCTTAATATCATCTCACGTAGCTTTCTAAGGCAGACAGTTCGACGATTTCCTTCTTTTACAAGATAAGAGCCATTTTTTTGCGCTACATATATAGGTTCGACTATTCCTTTGGAGGCCCATATTGCTCTGAGGAGATCTTTTGTCTCCGACTCTTTCCAAATTGACTCCTCCAACTGTTGTTCAGACAAAGGTCCCAAATGCCAGTATCGAGGATTTGTGGGGTCGAGTGCTAACTCTTCTAGCGGTATTTCTTTATTTTCGAACATACCAGAGCCTACGGTAAACCTGCCTATAAGTTTTACTCTTATTTACCGAGGTTTACCGCCAGCCTCGAACGCCTCATGCGCACTGTGAGCGGATTTGGCCTGTCTGGACTGTCTTGCCGGTTCGCAGATTTTTGAAAATCAGCTTTCGCTTCTTTCGGACGCTCAGCAGCGGCACAGTGCCAGCTGCCTCCGCTAGATTCAGAAGCTCCTTCCTTCTTCTCGTCCCTAACCCAGACTTCTCCGTCTTGCATTCGACGAAAATTGTCTCTCCCAGCCTGAAGCACATAAGATCAATAGGCTTTGACTGAGCGGCCCTGATCACGACGAACCCGATATTCAAAGCGTCGTCCTTTCACATATCCGCTCATGCGAAGCTACCAACATGCTCCAATTAGCTAGTATGTTGGGTATGAGGCTTTAAAAGAATAAGATGAAGAGATCTTATAGGATTTGCATATACTTATTTTTTTACAATGACAAGCCATGTTGCCAAGATAAGAGGCCGGATCATGCATGACAGAAGAAACTGAAACCTTGATAGACTTGTGGAAGGAAACGCGTACTATCATAAACCACCTTGACAAAATGATGGATGGCGTTCGAGTAAGAGTCTTTACACTTTTTGGCACAATCACATCCGTCGCGGCTGCATTATATTTCTGGGCGCCAAACGTGTTCATAGCGAACATGCGTTTGTCAGCGCTCGTCGAAATAATTATGATCCTCGTCCTGATTCCGTCCATAATTCAGAATAGACTTTATCACTTTTGGCTATTCAAAGCCATCAATACATCGCTGAGGCTGGAGAATCTGATATATCCACAAATAGAGAAAAAAGGTCAAAAAATGCAAATAATGGTCACACACTCTCTTACAGGACTCGAAGAACGTACTGGATCTTATTGGCAAGCAATGGGGCGCTCATGGTTGTTCTTTGTAGAAATGTCAATATTCGGCTTTATGATCTTGGCTTGCGTGGCACTTTTCTATCTTTTCCGTTGAACAGCAAAATAGTTTTTCAATTGAATCTTTTCCCAAGCATCCGATCGATTTCGTCAATGAGCGGTACTTGTTGTTCCGTTCTTGTATGTCTGGTCCATGCGTCGTACTCGATACGGGTTCGTCGGAGATAAGTGCTATAGAAGCGTCCCGAATGACCGGATAGTTCCGAAATGCGCCCATAAAGTTTGACAATGTCTTGACCAACATCAGTTTGAATTGAGAAGAAAGGATTACCTATCACTATTTCTGTAGCGCAAGCAGATTCCGCTGAATCCTCTTATGTTTACAGCCAGCAAACTAAAGACTACGCAAGTAAGAAGCTAAAGAAGCTAATTTAGGGTTTGGTGGTTGACCGTGTTTTACTCTTGGAGATTATGGCTCTGCCTTGATCCAGACCATACCATTTCACTTCGTAGCCCAATGCTTCAAGCACTTGGTTTGGTGCTCCTATGCCTATGTCTTGCATGAGCTCTGTCACTTTCGAGAGGCTTGCTTCTCCAAGTTGGCTGAGTCTCCTATCGATATCATCCAGCTTCTTCTCAGAAACCAAGACATCGCCGCCTTAAGCCTGTGTCTAGAATAGGGAGGCTCTTTAACTTGCATCCTCCAATGACTTTCAGAAGCATATTCTGGATCGATTATAGCTAAGTCAAAGTGCCCCCTTATCCCTCCAGAGTATGCGCGTAACGTAGGGTATTCCCTGTGCAGCAATACACTCTTGTCGCCGAAATGGGTCTCCACAAAGAATCCTCCAAGCTTACCTGAGATCAACTTATGGTAGAGGCAGGCATGCATATACTGTTCCGAGTAGAAGTAGTATGGCATCTCTACGAATTTCTCTAGCCTTCACCCCACCTTCTCTTGTCGATCGCTAACCTCCTAAGATGACAGCCACTTGACAGCCATCCGAGGGGAAGAGCTTCGGCTCAATCTCCGCTGCGTCGCCAGATCAAGATCTACTTTCTAAACTCTGACCTTCTCTATGCACCATCGTCCAGCATGGTCGTTGAACCAGACGACATAGTCGTCGTCCCTTAGGCCCAGCTCCCCC
>Ga0315312_1002736_pt1 | contig 11903 bp, 11 predicted proteins | sample TDP7_MG_FD_203629 | JGI IMG/M metagenome (GOLD analysis project Ga0315312, IMG submission 203629) | Freshwater sediment microbial communities from Lake Towuti, South Sulawesi, Indonesia - TDP7 | ecosystem: Environmental > Aquatic > Freshwater > Lake > Sediment | place: Indonesia: South Sulawesi... | reverse complement strand
GAGCAGCTTAACCTTCTCATCCTTAACCGTTGGCAGTTCTTGGCTGATCCGCTTTATGAGTCTGGCTTCAAGCTGTATGTGTTTTTCGACAAGTTCTCTCTGCTCGTCTAGGCGTTCTTGCGTCAGAACTTTCGGAACGCTGGTCAGAAGAGTGGTTGCCGAAGCATACATTTCCGCATGTTTGACCGAATCTAGGGATATGCCCTTCAAGGTCCCCCTTACAGCAGGGTTCTCTATTCCCCCTAGGGCCTTGTTCAACGAATTCACAATCCTGTTCTCTATCTCAATCTGCTTCTTGAGAAACTCTAGTAGCTTGTCTCCTTCGCTCAAAAGCCCATCTCCTCAGTCCAAGGCTTACTCAAGTGATTTATGGCAGGATACTTGCATAAGTCTTTCGGATCGTCTTTCATCTATGGGGATCCTCAAATTTTCCGCATGAAAAGTGTGGTTTCGTATCGGTTGTGGGGCAGTTTCCTAACTCTGAAGTCACTATATCTGGTCTTGAGGGTTTCAATTGCCTCGTTGATGTGTTTCCTGCGGTTTCTGGTTATGAACTTCACTGTCATCAAGGCAATGCTGTCTTTCCTGAGACGGTCTGCTAGATCAACCATTATCGGGGCAGATTCGAGGGGGTTCAGATTCATATCGTTTGTAAGCAGGTGGAACTGACCCACGTTAGAGGGCACCTCCTCCGCCTTGCACTTCAAATGTCTCACATTGGGGAGAGCTGCAACAGCAGGCTCCAAAGCTGCGGGATCAACAGACACCACCTTTCCGGCTAGACTGGCTAACACTTTGGTCCAGCCTCCTGGCGCAGAGCCAAGATCAAGAACCTCAAAATCCGGTTTTATCTCGAGGTTGAACGCTTCAATTGCTTCCTTGATCTTATGCTCTGCGCGGGTGAAGGGTCGCTCGCCTTTACGGTATTTTCTGGATACTCCTATACTTTTAGCCAAGACCTCTGGGGCGTCGGTCACGCCTACGAAAGCAAGATTCTGGAAAATCTGCACTGTCACAATCTTTGTGGGGTTCTTCAAGTCCACTGTGGCGCTGACCGCTTGTTCCAACAGGGACCCTGCCTCGCGTTCGACGTCTTGACTTGAGAAATCGTGGCTACCCCTCCTTCTGCATCGAACAAGAAACGTATCGCCGCTACCCAGCTTTCCAAGGGACAGAACCCGTTTGTACAGCTCTGTAATACTTGCTTTTTGTGGTGAGATCGTGAGCTTGGAGTCTACGGGAAATACTCTCCCTACGTAAAGGGTTTTAGCCTCTCTTAATTGCCTCACTATCTCATAGGTGTCCCGCGAAGTTTCGACAAGCAAGGTGCCTTTGAAAAACAGAGTTTTGACCTCGGCTCCGGAGACAAGCCTCTCTATCTCTCTTCTAGCTTCAGTTTCAAATCCAGAAGGCACGGTGACTATAAACCTGCTTTTGGTTCTCATTAGGCAACTTCCAATCTACTGAGGAAAGACAGAGAGCAGAAGTGACTCTTAAAGTCTATCCGAAGTACCGATCAACCACTCACAGATCTAGGGTTTCACCTTTCTGACATACCTATACGCTTGCATTGCGGCCATCGCTCCTTCTCCCACAGCCGTCACTATCTGCATGCCGCCGCATGTGCAGTCGCCCGCCGCATAGACACCGTCGACGTTCGTAGCCTGTCTCCGGTCAACCTTGATGCAGCCTCTTTCGTCAACTGCGACCCCTGCCTTTCTTACGAGGTTTGTCACAGGCACCTCTCCTATAGAGATGAAGACCCCGTCGATCGGAATCTGTACCTCGCGGTCATCTTCTGGGTAGAGTACTGCGATGGATTTGACGGCGTCGTCGCCAAGGACCGATCTGGCCCTTCCCTTGCTGATCTTAATGTTTGGCTTTTTTGCGCATTCGTCTGCCAGCGCCTTTTCAGCTGTGACCTCGCCCGTGTGCGTTATGAGGTGGACCTTTCCGCAGATACTAGAAAGGTACAGTGCATCTTGGAGGGCTTCATTGCCTGAGCCGATGACCGCGACAGTCTTGCCTTTGAAAAGAGGCCCATCGCAGACGGCACAGTAGGAGACACCTCGACCAAGAAACTCGGCCTCACCAGGCACCAGAAGCTTCTTCCTTTGGGTTCCGGTCGCGATTATCAGTGCATGAAATTGATGCCTATGAGACCTAGTCGCTACAGTCTTTAATCTACCTTCCAAGGCGATGTCAAGAATCTCTTCGGGGAAGACTATTTCTGCTCCAGCCTTTTCTGTCTGTTTGACTATCCGGTCAATAAGCTCGACTCCGCTGATCCCCTCCACGAACCCGGGGAGATTCCACACTTTTGGAACTTCCGAAGCTCTTCCGCCCAACGACTTGCCCTCAAAAAGCCGGGTCTTCATTCCTAACCTTGCGGCGTACAATGCAGCGGTCAGTCCGGCTGGTCCGCCGCCTATGATTATGATGTCAGCAAGTTCGCTGGTCATGCAGATTCCTCAAGTACAGTTGAAGTCTCATGTCAAGCCCGCAGAAGAACTTGTGCCCTGGTACGATGACAACGCCATATTGCTTGTCCTTACTGCCCAGAGTGAGGCTACGCTAAGATTTGACTCGCTCAGCGATCTTTTCGCCGAATTCCCTGCATTTCTGAAGTTCCTCAGAGCTAGGTGCCCATTGGACCTGTAGGCTTGGTTCCAGAACCTCGAACCCTGATTCGCTAAGCCGCTGGTTAATGGCCTTTACCGCGCCGCCGCCCCAACCGTAGGAGCCGAAGCTCGCCCAAACCTTGCCTTTCGGCCTGAGACCGATGGCATAGGTGAGAAAACCGCTTACAGTTGGGAACATTGTACTGTTGAGGGTTGGCGACCCCACAACTACAGCCTTTGCCTCTAGGATTTCCTTCATGACTTCGGAATGGTCTGTTCTGCGCAGGTGCATGAGCCGGACTTCAATCCCGTCTTTCGCCATGCCCTCAGAGATTGCGGAAGCCATTGTCTGGGTGCTGCCCCACATGCTGTCGTACACGATCACAGCCTTCTCCTTTGCCTCGCCTCTGCTCCATTCAAGGTACGCGTTGACTATCTTTCCTGGGTTGTGGCGCCATATTACACCGTGGCTTGGAGCGATAACTCTCGGCTCCACTTCCAGCCCGGGCAACTCCTCAATTTTCTTCGGAATTAGAGGCGCATAGGGCATTAGGATGTTGGCATAGTATTTGGCGGCTTCCTCCATAAGGAGAGTCTGATCAACCTCGTCGTCAAACCGTTGCGACGTCGCCAAGTGTTGACCGAAGGCATCGTTGGGCAAAAGTATCCGGTCTTCTTCTAGGTAAGTGAACATGCTGTCGGGCCAGTGGAGCATTGGAGCCTCGATGAACTTCAGGGTCTTGTCTCCGAGTCTCAGCTCGTCTCCCGTCTTAACCGTCTGGATAGTCCAGCCATTTGCTCCGTAGTATTTTGCGAGCCCGTCTTTGGCTCTTCGCGAGCAGAGCATCGTTGCCTTCTTGGCGAATTGCATGATATAACTCAGTGAGCTTGCGTGGTCGATCTCGACATGGTTGATCACAAGGTAATCAAGGTTCTCCAGACCCATCAACTCTTGAATGTTGCGAGCCAATGTGGCCTTGAAGGGATACTTCACAGTGTCTACCAAGACTGTCTTGTCGTCCATGATCAAGTAAGCGTTGTAGGTTGTGCCTCTTCTCGTCTCGTAGCCGTGAAAATCCCTAACGTCCCAGTCCACAGCCCCAACCCAGAACACATCCTCAGTCAATTTTGCTGTGCCCATTGCTCTCTCATCCTATTCTATCCAGACAGGGAAAAGGAAGAAGACTTCTGGCGTATTCTAACTTAGGGTTCTTAGCCTCTCAGCGAGTTCGTTTCGCATCGTCGCGTCGGCTTCTATCTCCCTTCGAGCCTTTCTCCAGTCTGCCGAGCAGCGCCCGTACGATGATTGCTCGCCAATATATCGGTGGATCACCTCGTCCACCTTCTCCTTGTTATCGTCGGTGACTTTCACCCCAGCCTCTTTCAGAACTTTGTCGAACCACTTCCAGCAACCCATTCCCGATCACTATTTCCAGCTACACGCTCAGTCTGATATAAACCATTAGTTTCCGAGAATCACGATTTGCAGCTTAGCCCAACCTAGTTTGGAGAGTGATTGGGAAATCTCAGTTTCTTTTCCTTGGAGGGCTCAGGGCATTCTTTCCAGTACCACTTCCAATCGGCCCTTTCTCTGGCCTCTCACAACAGTCAGTTCAGCTCTGTCGCCGGGCTTTCTTTCCATCAGTGTGCTTTGGAGATCTTCTATGCGGTTCATCCTTTTGCCGTCGAACTCTAGAATAATATCGCCAGGGTTTACGCCAGCCTTCTCAGCGGGGCTATCGGGCTCGATGTTGGCTATAAGCACTCCCCTTTCTACGGGCAGATCATATTGAGCGGCTACGTCTCGGGTTATGCTTAAGCCCGTTATTCCCAGCCAAGGCCTCATAATAGCTCCATGGACTATTATCTCCCTCGAGCAAGCTTTGGCTGCGTTTATGGGTATTGCGAAACCTATGCCCTGAGCGAAGGGAATTATGGCCGTGCTTATCGCGACGACTCTTCCTTCAATATCTATGAGGGGGCCGCCGCTGTTTCCGGGGTTGATGGCTGCGTCGGTCTGGACTAGATCCTTGAAGACTCCTTCATTCGATTGGATCGTCCTATTCAGCGCGCTAATCACCCCTGAAGTGACGGTTGGTCCACCAGCCAAGCCGAAGGGATTGCCAATGGCAAACACTCTCTGTCCTACTCGCAGCTTGTCTGAGTCTCCTAGCTCCATTGGTGTTAGGTTGTCACCATCGACCTTGATTACGGCGACATCAGCGCTTCTGCATGTCCCTACAAGTTTCCCTTCAAGCCCGCGACCATCGACTAATGTTACTGCAATTCTTTCAGCTCTCTCTACGACATGGTTGTTAGTCAAGAGGTAGCCTCTTTCGTCAATGATGAAGCCTGATCCCATGCCCTTTACTGGAACGACTTGGTAGAAAACATCGCGGAAAACCCTTAGAGTGTTTATGTTCACGACGCTGCGGCTTGCCTTCTCTATTACTCCGACTACGCTGTCTTCTCCCATCTGCGTTCTCCTTCCTTCATTGGGCAGTCTCGCTAGAGCTTGAACCCTATCGGCTATTTTAAGGATTACGCAAGATTCGCTATGACGCCGCTTGGAAAAGTGAAAGTTTAAGAGACAGACTTCCTCCGAATAGTTTTGGTGATTAATGTGGAAGCAAGTGGGTTCTATACCTTACCGAAACTGCCCTATGGATACAAGGACTTGGAGCCCCATATGTCTGAGGAACAGCTGAGGACACACCACACAAAGCATCATCAAGCCTACGTGAACGGCGCAAACGCAATCTTTCAGAAGCTCGACAAGGCGCGGAAAGAGAATGCTGACCTAGACATAAAATCGACATTGAAGGAGCTCTCCTTCAACATAGGAGGACATCTGCTGCATTCGTTGTTCTGGGACAATCTGGCGCCCTCAGGTAAAGGTGGCGGAAAGCCGGGCGGGACCTTGAGCCGAATCATAGAGATAGAGCTTGGGAGCTTTGAGAGGTTCAGGAAGGAATTCACTCAGGCCGCCGTCAGCGTAGAAGGTTCTGGATGGGCGGCGTTGACCCTCTGCAAACAGACTAATAGGCTATTGGTGATGCAGATAGAGAAGCATAACACTAACGTCTATCCCACGTTTGAGATTCTGATGGTTCTAGACGTCTTTGAACACGCGTACTACATTGACTACAAGAACGAAAGAGCCAAGTTCGTCGAAGCCTTCTGGAACATCGTCAACTGGAACGAAGTGAACAAAAGGCTTGAAAGACTAGTGTAGGACCTCACGCAGTTCATGACCCCGATAACCGTATAGGAACCGGCAAAGTCTCTACAAATCCCCCTTTTTTGCTGTCTCGCATCTCATCTCATGTTGTATTGCGGTTGCTTGTATGGGTCGGACGCTCTACACGTCTCGACTTTCTTCCCGGCTGGCTTCAATCAACTGGATAAGGGCAGGTTTATATGGACATTCTACGTGGTACTGACGATATTGCGATGGTGGTTCGGGTTACGTTGTCTGGCAAAGCTGACGAAGTTCTCAGACGTATCGAAAGAGCCGCTCAAAGAACATACCTTCCGATCATGGGACGGGACAGAGGACGAGTTCTGGCTGAGATCGTCCGCAGGACCAAACCTAGGCGGATACTGGAGGTTGGAACCTTGGTCGGTTATTCAACTATCATCATGGCTCGAGAGCTTGAGGCGGACGCGGAGATAGTCACGATCGAAATAGATGAGGAAGTAGCCGAGATGGCTAGAAAGAATATTGAAGAGGCAATGATCAAACCCAGAGTAGAGGTGCTGATCGGAGACGCCTTGGAGGTCATCCCGAAGGTTAATGGAAAGTTCGACGTAGTCTTCTTGGACGTCGGCAAGAGCGAGTATCTTGACTGTTTGCGGCTCGTTGAGGACAGACTTCGCAATGGAAGCGTAATCATAGCGGACAACGCAGGCGCCTTCGCCTACTCCATGAGACGCTATCTAGACTACGTCAGAAAGTCCGGAAAATACGAAAGCCAGTTCATACCAGTAGGCCGCGACGGACTGGAAGTAAGCGTAAAGCTATGAGCAGACTCGCTGAAGCAGGGGGCTCTGTCTGTAAACCAGAAGATGCAGTTGCTTCCCTCCCGATGTGACATAGGAAAAAGCGTTAAGAGCTTGAGGCGGAGAGATAGCTACCATGAACTTGGAAGAAAGGCTTCTGGCAGTCTTCTCGGGTAGGAAACCCGACGTGATGCCTTGGTTCGCTGATCTAACCTATTGGTACAGAGCCAGAGTGTACAGAAACGAGTTGCCCAGCAAATATTTGGGTGAAAGAGGTCAGATCCGGCTCTACAAGAATTTGGGATGCGGGAGCCACGAGGAGTTGTATAACCTCCCGGGCGAAATAACCTACTATGGCGTCAGATGCACGGGTTCTGTTGAGAAATCCAGAGATGGCACAGTAATCCATGAAGAAGGATACAGCACTCCAGTTGGCGATATCACTGGTGTGACCAAGTTTGTGCCTCAGTCCGTTAGCTCAGCCCATATAAGGTATGCGGTTGCCACAAGACAAGATCTCAAAGTCCTTCAGTATATGCACAGGAACCAAAGCTTCAAAGCGGATTATTCACTTCAACATGATCGGCTGAAGAATTGGAAGGGGCTGGGGTTCGTGAGTTCGCTTCCGCCACGCACCCCTTTCCAGAGGCTGATCGTCGTTTGGGCTGGTGTCGTCAACACAGTGAGGCTTATGATGAGGGAGCCTGAAGAAATGGAGGAAACAGTCCAAGTATTGTCGGAAGCTGACGATCCAATCTATGAAGCTGCCTGCGAGTCGCCAGCTCCGGGCGTCTACTTTGGGGAGAATATTACAAGCGACGTTATCTCACCGCCAATATTCAAGAAGTATCATACGCCATATTATGAAAAGCGAGCCGAACAACTTCACAAGGCAGGCAAGATAATCTATGTTCATATTGACGGAACTCTGAGAGGCGTTCTGCCTCTTATGGGCGAGACGGGTGTGGACTGCGCCCAGTCTGTAACGCCGGCGCCCGTTGGGGATATTCCGGTGGAAAAGATGCGGGAGGTTGCCGGACCAAACATAATTCTGTGGGGAGGTTTGCCAGGGGTTTACTTCAGCCGTCTGTACCCTGAACAAATGCTGCATCAGATGGCTTTGGACGTGATGGAACACCACCTTGAGGGACACCGGTTCATTATGGGCGTGGCTGACCAAGTTCCACCTGACGGCGACATCAACCGAGTGAAGACGATTACAAGTCTCGTGGAGAAACACGGCAGATACGGCTAACATGACAAGAGGGAAAAAGTTATTAGCCCTTCTCCGCAAGTTTCCTTATCGGAAAATCGGCGACGGGCCCGTAGCTTAGCAAGGCAGAGCGGCGGACTCACCTCTTAACGGGGCAAGGCTGAAGCTCTTAGGCACTTAGCCGTTCTCCGCAGGGAAACCCGTAAAGGCTGTGGACGAATCACGGTCTCGGGAAGGTCGAGGGTTCAATTCCCTCCGGGCCCGCCAAAACTAGGTATACTGGCTTTGTGGCAAAGTTATTAAGCACGGAGTTTCACCCGTGTACTCAGTGATGTTTGGTTGGAGATTATCGTAACCGGCGGGTGCGGTTTCATCGGTAGCAGCCTTGTTGAAAGGCTTGTGAAAGAGGGGCATTCGGTCACGGTTTTCGACAACCTGCATACAGGCAACCTCAGAAACATCGAGGGGATGAACGTAAAATTCTACAAGGAGCCCTACAGCAGGCTCATCGACCTTGCGCCAAGGGCCGATGTGACCTTTCACATAGGCATTCCATCATCGTCCCCCATGTACAAGAAGAACCCTCGGTTAGTCGGCGAAACCATCAACGATGCCGTAGAAGTTTTCGAATATGCCAGAGAGAGGAAATGCAAAGTCGTCTATGCAAGCAGTAGCAGCATCTACAACGGCAACAGTGGTCCGTACCGTGAGGACATGCCCGTCTACGTTACCGATTACTACACGGAATGCCGGCACGCCATAGAACGTTTGGCTAGGCTTTACCATATCCTTTATGGCGTAAAGTCTGTAGGGCTGAGGTTCTTCAGCGTCTATGGACCCAAGGAGGAATACAAAGGAAGCTACGCCAACATCGTCTCACAGTTTCTCTGGGCCCTCCAGAAGGACGAGGCTCCTGTCATCTTCGGAGACGGAACTCAGACACGCGACTTCACCCATGTAACCGATGTCGTTGAGGCTTTGGTCTTAGCCTGGAAGAAAGATTTCGAATGCGAGATATTCAATGTGGGAACAGGCATCGCTCACAGCTTCAACGATGTGATTGACCTTCTCAACAGGCTTCTGGGGAAGAACGTGAGACCGGTCCATAAGCCGAACCCGATTAAGAACTATGTTCAAGACACCCTCGCAGACACGACCAAAGCTGAAAACCTTCTGGGATTCAAGGCGAAGGTAACGCTGGAAGAAGGCCTAAGAGACCTCATTTCTAGAACTTGATCTTTCACCGATCTCTCTTCTGTTCGAGCAGTTCCGCAGTCTGGGGATAAGCGAGAGCGGCTTATATGTTGGCGACGCTGGAAAGCATTAAGAAAGGGTTTGTCACCAATATTCCTGTTTGAGGAAGAGGCGAATTGGAAAGATGATGGTCACATGCGCGGGGATTCTAGTCGTGGACCTCATAGCAGCTCACCTGCCAAAGGTTTCAGATCCAGGAGAGCTCACTTACGTGCCGAAGGGAATAGAGATCCACACGGGCGGACATGCGGGAAACGTCTCAATCGACCTAAGAAAACTAGGTATAAGAAAAGGCGAGGTGAGTTCTGTGGGCGCAGTTGGCGAAGACCTATTCGGCGATTTTCTGGAAGGGTTGCTGAAGAGATACGAGATAGTGACGCATCTGCAGAGGGTGCCTGAGGCTGGCACGTCTAAGGACCTTATACTGGTAGTAACCGGAGAAGACCGCAGATTCCACACCGATCTCGGTGCCAACATCCATCTCAGCCCAGAACATGTCCTATCGGTTTTGGAGGAAGAGAAACCTGTGATATTCTATGCTGGAGGAGTCGGTTTCACAGGAAGATTTGACGAACATCTGACAGAAGCCCTCCAGAAAGCAAAGGAATTGGGATGCTTAACCTTCGTCGACCCAGTTACCCCGTACAAGCATGGATGGGATTTCATCATTCCACCCATGGAATGGACAGACATATTCCACTGCAATGTGGACGAAGCGGCAAAGATCACTGGAAAATCTGACCCACAGCAAGCAGCAAAGACCCTGACCGAAAAAGGCGCACAGCTCGTGGTCATAAGCCTCGGCGAGAAGGGGCTCATCGCAGAGACAAAGGAAACCCTTTACGAGATGCCGGCGTTCAAGGTTCCGGTTGTCGACCCCACAGGAGCCGGCGACGCTCTATGCGCAGGTGTAATGCGCGGGCTGCTCGAGGCAACAGACTACGAAAGATCAGACCTTTCAGAGCTTTCCACCGATGAACTGATCCACGTGCTTCTGGAAGGCGAGGCGGCTGGAGCAGCATGCGTCACAATGGTCGGAACAACCACGGCTGTGACCGAGGAGAATGCGAGCAAGATTCTAAGAGAGCAAGAAGAAAAGGTACTGAGCAACTGCAGAATCAGTTCTCTATAAAAGCAGATGGTGCTCGCCGGTCAGTAGGAGTGCCGAGAACTAGCTCAGCCCGTTTGGTCTGCGAAGTTGCTTTCTCATCCTCAGCCTTCTGAAGGAGATTCTTGCAGTGACTATCTTCTCCGTGGTGAAGATTTTCGCCGCAAAGTAGAGCACTGCTACAGTGAAGAGCGAAATATAGGCTATGCTCCGGACCATTGTCCAGTAGTCTCCCAGAAAGGCAGCTTTAGACGCAATTATCGAATGAGTGTAGGGTAAGGCGTACATGACCAATTGGAAACCGAGAGGAAGGATGTCAACGTCCGCAAACATCAAGACAAGAGATGGAATCACCACAAGCAGGCTCATCGGTCCAACCATGGACTGGGCACTTCTCACATTCTCAGAAAAGGCCGCTATACAGACGGCCAGAGCTAGGGCGGAAATGATTGTCACGAACATCATGACCCCTAACAAGGCGTAGGCTACGGGGGACAAGGCAAAGCCCAATTCCTCAAGATTCACACCCTCCGTTGGGATGAGCCCGAATGCTGAACCTGTATAGTAGTTGACACCTATCATAGCCGCGATAGCTCCAGCGGCAGCGACCACCACTGAGCCTGCAAGTTTCCCTGTCAGTATGCTCAATCTGCCAATTGGGAGAGTCAGGAGGGTTTCCAAGGTTTTCTCCTCTTTCTCTATTGAGATAGAGGTTGCAGCTACCTGCATAGCTGAGATCAGAAGCAACATTATGACCATAGGGAAGCCAAAGGATTGAGACATAAACAGGCTTGCTAAGACATCAGGCGGCGCCTCAATCAGCTTTCCTCTGAAGACTACAAGACTCTTCACGGCAATTGGGTCTAGGACAGCTTCGGGTTCTCTGTCGGGAAATGCTTGGCGAATCGCTTGATGAACGAGAAGGCTTTCATAGACGCCTACGGGAGCGGCAGCCGCAGAGGCTTTGACTCCTTCAGAGATGCTCAGACCTCTGAAGACCGCATAGATGTCTAACTCCGCTCTAAGACCAAAGGTTAGGTTCTGACTGAAACCTCGAGGGATAACGACCAAGGCAGTAACATTACTCTCCTGAATGCTTCCCAGAACCTCGTCGATAGTTGAGGCTTCGATCTGAATCACGGTTACATTTAACGCTTCAAGAGACAAGACGAGGCTTTCAGCCATTGGTCCGCCGTCGTTGTCAATCAGAGCTACGGACAGCTTCTTCATGGATTCCTCGACTGCCATCGTAGAGACATTGAGGGCGAGCCCCATCACGGGGAAGATTAGGAGGGGCATCAAAACTATGCCCAAAAGAATCTTCGGGTCCCTAAGCATTTCCTTTATCTCTTTTGTCACCAGACTGGCTAAGCCGCTAGCCAAGTCTCGTCGCCTCCATGAAAGCTTCTTCAAGATTGTGGGCTTGGTATCTGGACTTCACCTCTTCCGATGTTCCTTCCCCTATGATTCTGCCTTCGTTCAATAGGGCTACTTGGTTGCAGAGGAACTCAACCTCTAGCATGTTGTGGCTTGATAGGAGGACGGTTACATCGTGTTCTTTCACGAACTCCTGTATGGTCCGTCTCACGTGAACAGCGTGAACAACATCCAAGCCGCCCGTAGGCTCGTCCAAGATGGCTAGTTTCGGTTTCATCATCAAGGCCCGAGCAAGAAGTAGCCGCCTATTCATCCCCTTGCTGTACGT
>Ga0315312_1002735_pt1 | contig 11913 bp, 16 predicted proteins | sample TDP7_MG_FD_203629 | JGI IMG/M metagenome (GOLD analysis project Ga0315312, IMG submission 203629) | Freshwater sediment microbial communities from Lake Towuti, South Sulawesi, Indonesia - TDP7 | ecosystem: Environmental > Aquatic > Freshwater > Lake > Sediment | place: Indonesia: South Sulawesi... | reverse complement strand
GCGCAAGCGCTTAAATGGACAATCCCCTAGCGAGCTTTAAGTGGTCAATTTTGCTAGTATGGTAGATGTTTTTTAAGGTATTCCGCGTACTCTTGAAACTTTTGAAGTGTAAACTCTACGTGAACTGCGTGATCTACTCCGGGAATGTAGCCGCCCATTTCCTTTAGTATTGGAACCTTGGAGTCGACTTCCCTTCTCATCGCTTCTCCTCCTTTGGCTAACTCTCTCTTATCCAAGTTCCCTATTACGAACAGCTTGTTTCCATACTTCTTTCTTAGTGATATGGCATCCATCCCTGCGTTAACTTCAATCGGCCATAGCCCTGTGACTCCTGCTTCGATTATCAAGTCTATCAGTGGGTTGAGGTTTCCATCGCTGTCTAGAAGCACCCGATCTATTTTGTTTGTTCTTAGAAAACCTGTGACTCTCTTGTAATGCGGAAGAAAGAACTCCCTGAAGAGCATAGGTGAAATGCAAGGTCCATGTTTTTCAGCCATGTCTTCAAACAGATATGCCATGTCTATTCGATCCTTCAGAGTCTCCACAGCTTCCCTTACTGTTTCTATTGTGAAATACTCCCAGTATTCCGCGATTTCATGCATAAGCTCAGGCTTCTTGTAGAACATCGTGTTGAACGTTGGAATGCCCATGATCTGGGTGCCGAAGCCGTAGAAACCGTTGAATGAAAGTATGGTGTTTCCCTGTTGATAATTCTCGAAAACTTGTGTGTACGCATCCTTATCCCAGTCCTTTGGATATCTCCTCGGATCATTTGGGTTCAAGCGTTTCTTGTATTCTTCCCAGCTTTTACGATCCTTGACAGGGAACTCTGTGAACATTGGCATGCTGTACCATTTGTATTCGCCTTGCTTCAATTGTCTTGCAATAGATCCGGTCTCGGTTAGAAGGTCTAAGTACCTACCATTTTCTCTCAAAACTTTTGATTTGAATCTAGGTATTGGACCAACATCAACCGGTACGTAGCATCCGAAGAATTTTTGGTTTCCAAAGTACGAGTGAGGATCGAATCCGGTGACTGCGGGCCAATTTAGTAGGAGGACGCCGTCTCGAAAACACATGACATATTCGAGTACTGTCAATTTGTCAGCTGGTAAACCTTCCTTGAACCATCTAATGACGGTTTCATCATAGAAATCCTCGATCCAAGGCAACACGTCCGGTTTCTTGAAATTGATTACGGCTTTTATTCTTTCTCTCGGCGTCATCATATGCCCACTCTCCTTACAGAGGCACAATATTAGCTTCATTACGAGTTTCTTAGACTAACGGTCTTTCATTTAACGCCCATGGCTTTTTAACTCATTTGTCCGTCTCAGTACGCATTTGCTTGTTGAAATTCGGCAATTAATCTCCATGAAATACTTGGCTATCACGGTGCCTAGATTTGCCTAGTTTCCACTCACAGAGGCATGCCTTCCTTCTCAAGCGACTCCTTCCAATAGCGGTAGTATTCATATAGCAGTGGGTCCTCTAGCGCAACGATTGATTCAAGCGCATCCCTCAATAAGCCTTCTGAAAGCTCCCTCAAAGCTCCAAGTTCATCGACTCGTTTCTTGAAATAGAATACCAGCGGATCTGGAATTGTCAAGGTAATTCTCATGAGGATTCACCTTCCTTCTGGCTTGCATATGTTTCATCGTGAAAGAAACGTCAAAAAGCTTTCTGAATTTTTTACAGTTAAGCAGCCTTGAGTATCCTTAAGGTTCGATCCTTAACCTCAAGGATTTCAGGAAGTTAACCATCCAACAAGTTTACTCCCGACTGGGCAGTCTGGACAGTTTGGACACTCTCTATGAGAGGGGCTAGGAATTCGTGGTTAGATGGAATCAAAACCAGTTGAATTTTTCCGGCTTTGCCGATTCTAACCCGTTTTGTTTCAATTTCATGGTCTGCAAGAACTCTGCCAACTTTTATGGACAGCGAGTTTCTTTCTTCTCTGCATTGTCAGGCAGTCCCATCTTCTCTAGAATCTCAGGCAACTTGAAAATTAGAGCCCCCTTCTCATAGAGAGTGTCCAGACGGGGGCGGAGAACAGGCAAAGCCGTTTGGAAACACCTACCGAGCCTCCGCCTCCCATACCTTGTCATTCATTGGGGGACCAGTCATATACGCGATTAGACTGTTTTTCGGAGAAGAACCGCCACAAGTGAACAGACCTAGATCTTTCAAGCAACATTATTACTAGTGGCAAGCCTTTCGAGAGCCGAATCATAAGCGAGGATGAACTTACCGCCTATCTCGATGAAGGCTGGGACCTAGTCAAAGAACTTAGCAACAGAAAAATCGTGATTAGAAGACCTGCCGCCTAAAGTACCCTCCATTCGGCCATCCGTGGATGTTAGAGATCCGATGAGGATAGCAAGGCAAGCGAGATAACGTGCTTTTATCTATCTCAAAATATAAGTAAAATGGTCGCAACACGAGCACTTGCGTGGCATCATCGCTAAGTGAAGAGTTTCTGAATCAGATTGAGGAGCGCTATAGGTGGTTTAGGCAGAACTATCCACATTTACCCAAAGAGAGGGCTTACGCCGACGCCGTCAATTGGGCCAAGGGGGAACGTAGATTCATCGAAAAACAACTCAAAGAGGAAGATGAGCTGCAAATCAGAAGGCGGCTCGACTCACTTGATGTCGATAACTGAGTGGACTGAGTAGAACATTATTCTAGGTTCTCGCTTGGAAAATAACATAGGTGTAATCCAGTTGTCAACCGTTCCTGAGACGAGGGGATTCATCGCGGTCTGCAAGAATGAAATGGAGGAGCAATGCTTCAGATTAATGCTCTTTGGCTCCCTGAAAAGTTGGTTTGACTAGGTTAGCCAAGTCAGCAAAGGTGATGTCGGTTTTCTTTTGAATCTCGACAAGAATATTCTGTACGGTATTTTTAGGGCTGAAACTAGTGGAATTCTTGACAAGTGAGGAAGCTTGTGAAGGAAACGGCTAAAACTTCGGTTCGCATAACTTGGCACCATCCAAGTTGTACCTCAGCAACGTTTTTCATACTCATTTAAGAAAAACCTTTTTCCTTCCCAAACCGTGTATGATAACAACCATTATCTTGAGGAGGATTCCACTGCATTTTGAGATGAGGAACTGGCGCAGTAAGTGGAAGAAAGCTATTGTGGATAGAATTATGCCAGTAGTGGCAGGTTTTCTCATAATACCTTCTATCCCGCACCTTAGAGGGCTTATGTTTAACTGGGACCAATTGGGTAAGGGTAGGAGAAAGAAAGTTGGTATATGGTATGGAAACAATTGGCAGACGATACTCATATGTTCGTACATAGCAATCTTCGCGTTGCCTTTAATCGTCGGATTCTTGTGGTATAATTGTGAACTTTTTACAGACATCAAAAGCCCTTCATCTTTGATCCTAGTGGGTTTTACAATTGTAATCTTTCTCCATTTTCAGTGGCCTCTTATAAGTGGGCCAAGGATCTTTGCTGTTGTAATACCTGCAACAAAGGATGATGGTAGATACATTCCAGATGATGGCAAGGTTGCTAAAAAAATCGAAGTTTCAAAAGGTATTTTCTTGATCTTTATAAGAATAACGAATCTTGGCGTGAATACATACAAAAACAGCGGAATATTCATAGACTTTCAGCGATTGGCGAAGGCCATTCCCTCTTCAGATAGTCGGTATTCCGAAACTGCATGGAAAAAGGATTTCATGATCTTCAAACCGGACTATATCTTCTTCTCTCCCATACAAAACTATCAAACAATTGCCGCAAGGAATCATATAGTTTTACCAATATGGATAGAGGCGGAATCGACTGGAGAAGGAAAGATTATGATATTATTTCACTGTGAAACACGGAACGGCGAGACTTGTGAAAGACTTGGTTTGATTATCAGAGAAAGTTAACTATCAATGAGTTTAAGGAATTCGATGAAGGCATTAGAAAGACTAAGAGAAGGTATGGTAAGATTCATAGGAGGTTTCAATACAAAGACTGCGGATATAACTGGATCGAGAAAAGATAGCGCATTTCGGAATGATCAAAGCAGCTATCCGAGTCGTTGATAAGTGTTTTCCAAACTTGACCGCCTATCTGTTAATATCATGGCTTCTGCCTAACATTGATTGAGAGCAGGATTGAGTTGTCGAATAAAGTGATTATGGCGTTGTTGCATGATGTTATTCAGAGGTCTATGATCGCCCTTGACGTGCCTGAAAGTCCGGATAGGATAGATGAGCATCATCCCTTGGTCTATCATCTGGAGGAAGAGTTGGCGAGGCTGTTCGCTCTAGCTGGGGGCGCTAGATGTCTTGAGCTTGAAGAGAGGCTTGGTAAGCTACTGCAAGAGAATCCTAGAAAAGTTGAAGAGATGGTCAGGGAACTCGTCGCAAAATATTATCGAGAGAAGATATTGAAGGGACCTCCAGACAGGTTCAAGGAAGCGAGAGAAAAAGCAAAAGAAATATGGGCAAAAGCCTAGTCTTCGAGACATCCACTAGGAGCATAGTAAACATACCTGAATTCCCAGCGGCCATCCACGTAATGCTCTTCATAGGATTAGTGGCAGCCGTAGCTATGCTCACCGCCCACAGAGGAAGATCGAGACAAAGCAATAATGTCAGAAATCAGACTGAGAAAAGAAGCAGGCTAGGATAGATACTGGCTTCCGGTTTAGGCGTTTCCCATAAAAGTGCTTGATGTGGTTGCAGCAGAGAAAGAGGTCAGTCGAAGCAAGGTTATCGTCGAGATCCTAAATAGATACGCGAACGCCTATCAAATTGACTATAAGCCTCTAGCGCCCTACAGCCGGGACCATTACGCTTTGATCACGCCAACTCTCTACGGCAAAACCTTCTTGGCTTAGAACCTCCGTGGGCGTGAGTTCCTCTGGGAGGAGACAGGGGGCGCTTCGCATAAGTTTAGGCTGGAGGCCGCTCCGGCATGAAGTTCATGTGCAGATGCCTCAAGACTGGTACGGCGGAAAGTCGGCATAGACGTACGCTACAGTCTTCCATCTCTGAAAACAACGTTCAATTCTTCTTCAATTCAGATCACTAAATAGTCCAAACATCCACTTGTTTGCAGATCGAAGAAGAGTATACGAACCTTCTTTCACTGAAGCCCAAGCAGCTACCTGTGACCGAGCGCTTTACTATGTCAGTACCAGCTGGTTCTATGTTCAGTCGCGTCGCTCTGTTTTTCGTCTCATTGCAACCAATTCCGGTTGATTAATTACCTCCAAAATCTTCTTTGCGGGCACGACTATGGCGATGCCCATGTTGACTGCTCCTGATGGGTCCGCATCAACCGCTATTAAGTCATTCTTCTTTGCTAGGGGAATGTCCCAGTGACCATGCACCAAGCCCAATAGGTAAATTCGGTTATGTAGTCCGCCTACGCCGGTGGACCAAACAAAAACTGGCGAGCCGCTTAGACCGCCTATAGATCTCGCCTCAATCAGGTATGCATCGATCAAACCAAGGCTTGTAGGAACTCGTTCGTCAGCGATCATCGCTACGTTTCCGGTTCTGACTATGGGGATGTTTCGCGCCGAACCGCCGAGGTGAGCAAAAAGCCCAATGATGAACACCTCATCTCCAGCGCCAATGCTTTCGCGTTGGATTATCTCGTCAGAAAGAAACATCCGAGTAGGAAAGGTTCTGCATTCGACAATATCAGGTGGCGACCAAGGAGTAACGGCCACATCAACCGACTCATCAGTAGGATGATACCACCATCGTAGGTTCCCTGTCGATAGTACTGCCGACTTTCCATCCCTTGTATTGACGCGAATGAACGAATCCTCGCCTTCGAGCCTGAGGGCGACGTGCTTCGCTGTTATGAGATATCCGAATCGCCCTCCCTGAATGCTTTCAGCAGGAACCGAAACGGTGAAGGCTGTGCCTTTGAACCACAACTTTTGCCCAGACTTAAGACCAACGAATACAACGCACTGGCGAATATCTTCTGGAACGCTCATCTTGACATCCTCTTATGGCTCCAATACATGGCACGTGAATTTACTTTTTACGCCTCCTAGACAGTCGCTGGTTAAAATCAAGAAAGCTGCAGAGCATCTTATCAGCCAAACTAGTCCTTCACTGACCGTCAGGACCAACCTGAAATAAGCTAAAGCAAACACGCCGCTGTACTTCCACTCTTAGACGTGAATCAGGTGAATCCCTAAGCCTCTTTCGAGAGGCAATGGAAGTCTGGAGCTTCTACTAAGCCTAGCTGATGAGCACCCCAAATTTCCCTTGCAACGGCAAGTGGAACAAAGCGTTTCGAGAGCCGAATCATAAGCGAGGATGAGCTTACCGGCTATCTTGAAGGCTGGGATCTAGTCAAAGAGCTCAGCAACAGAAAGATCGTAATTAGAAGGCGATCTTCTAACCTCAGGAAGACTGAAAAAGAAGGGCTTTATCATGGAACGGCTAGAAATCATGTGTAGACATGATGAGCCTTGTCTGACGCTATCGAGGAATTCATAGCGCTATTGGACAAAACCTTGAAGGCACTAATGGAAAATTGATAGATCTGTTCTCCAAGAATGGAAGCCTCTCATAGAGAGAATTCCGAATATCTTGAAAAGTTTAGTCGAGGAAAGAATGAAAGAAAGACGTGGAGAAATCAAATATGACGAAAAAGGGCGTGTCAAGGAGATAAAAGGGCTTCCGGCAGAAACCGCTGTTTTGGTTGGTTCACTAATCAATCTAGAGTCGGCAATCAAAGAGTTTAGTCAGAGCAGTGATAGATACGCAAAAAGCATGAAAAGGTTGAATCGCATTTTGACGCTCTTGACGGCGATCTTAGTTCTATTGACGTTAGTCATCGCACTAAAGTCAATCGGAGTCCCGTAGAAAACACCCCTTGCGGTCCTAGATTTTCACACATAGCGGCGCTTCTGCCTATGCGACGTTTTGGTCTAGGACCATGCGAATTCTAGCAAGTTAAGCTGGGTTAATCATATTTAATTAAGGTTAAGGAAAATCAGCAATCCTTTTGGACTTTCTCAACGCTCGTAACGCTTAGAGAATGAAGGAGGTGAAAGCCTTGAAGATTTGCTTAAAGATCCCTGATGGGGTGGCCCGGTATTTCGAGAAGACTGATCGTGACGTCGAGAAGCTCTCTCAAAGCTTGCTGAACGATGCATTGAAGTCGATTCTTCAGCTGGAAACGCCAGTCAACCATGAAGCCTTCGACTTAGCTGAATAACTGTAAATTTTTTATTTTTTTCTAAAACGAAGCTCAGGGAAGCTTTGTTTTCAGCATAGTCCAGAGATCGTTCGGGATTATACACCTCAATGATTGCACGCATGCAATCATAAGGGAAGGAGAATCGTGAGCCCGGTAAAAAGGATGGAAGCTATAAGTCGCGTGAAGATTACAACCTTGCAAAGGAATGGCTTTCCTAAGCCAAGAGGACTAGAATACATTGAACTATCCTAATCAAGGTCAATTCCTAGACTAAGTGGTGTCTCTTTGGTGTAACTGCCATCTAAATTTCTTCTTTTTCCGGTTCCAGTCAAATTCGTCTTCAGCTCGCGTGTAGCTGAAAAACCACTTTCCCAGCTTGGCCAACCAGAGTCGACCATGCTTATCTGCTCGATTGCAAGATATGCAAGCAGGAAGAAGGTTGTTCCAACCGACGATTGGTATGTTTTCGCTGAAACCCCATTTTCTCGGGAGAATATGCGCTAGCTCCCAACTTCCATGTTTCCCAAACATACCATAGTTCGAGAATACCAGCTTTTTTCTACAATAGCAACATTTGCCGTTGCCGCTCTTGAAGATTTCAGTAAGATCTTCCTGGGAAAAGCTCAACCAGTATCCCGGCACGCGTCACGCTGACCTGTAGCCGCATTCAGGACAGACATAGACAGGTATCTTGCCTTTTCGCAGACCGGCTCTTACGACGCCGGCTCTCCGCATAGTGACATTTCTCCCTGCACGCTTGCATATGGGGCATTTCTTTCTCCTTCGCGTTTTCTTTGGTTTTCTTCCTAGAAGCCGCTCGACCAAAGTCAACGTCTACGCTTCCATTATGCTCATAGAATATGCTAATAATGCATCATAAAACTTTGTTATTACGATGAAATGACTTTGCATCGTCTGTGTGACGTCGCCTGGAAACTTTCGAAATTCCTTTTTTGGCGCTTGACCCTAGCAATTTTTTCTGTTTAACGAAGCATGGGGAGGCCTTCTTTCAGGTGTGGAAACCATGAAACTAGGATAAACAACCTAGATCTCCGCAGAAATCTGCCCTTGTGTGTATAAAGGAGAGCCTCCTACATAATTAGCTAGTTGAGCCTTGATAATTGATAATAATATAGAGGATATTCCATTATACACGCAGGGTCTTTTTCCTCACCTCGGCTTTTTCCGTGATGTTTTGCGCTCTGCGTTGAAGTGGCATGAAAATACCTGTCTTGCAGAAACGATAATGGATTCCTTAAGGAATCCTTTATTTCGATTTCAAGAGAGCCTCGATCTTAATGTTTCTGAAGTGTCGGTCGCTGATTTCTATCGGCTATCCCTTCACTTCGATGAGCCTAACTCTTTCCTTATTAGTTTCTTCTTCAGAATCTCGTCGAGCTGTTTCATCCATTCAAGCTACTTTCGCTCATGTGGCACGGGCTTTTCGGCTCGCGGCTTGCTGCTTCAGCCTCTCGATCGCTGCCTTGATCTTCATCTCGCCTATGGAAGGCTTTGTCAGCCAATCGTCCTGCATACCTGGTAGATAGGGCTCAGCATCTCTTGCCTGAGGTATTGCGTGAACGTTTCCTTTGGAATCTACCGCTAGAAGTGTGAAGGCGGGTACGCTGAATACTGGGCTTTCAATGCGTTTAGCTTTCCTCAAAGTTGTGACTAGAACCGCTTGACTATATCCGGATGCCAATGCTTCAGCCAACTGACCTAAACCTCTAGCCAGATCATCGCTCGGCGTCTTGATCTCGATAGCTATCCTCTCGCCAGTTGAGCCTACGGCTTCACCATCAATCTCAGTATTGCCGAGACGAATCCTAGCTATCCTAACGCCATAGCCCAAGGACCTGTAATATCTCTTCACAGCACGCTTCAGGAAGCGTTCACTCAAGACTCCACGCCTAATTAGGTCCTGCATTCTCGAGAGATGTTCATTGCTGTAGGCGCATATGCTCTACGGAGGCTTCGACAGAAAGCTTCCGTAGATCAACTCTCGCGAGTATCTCCGGATATTTCTCTGCTAAGATTCGTCTGATGATTCCACACTCCCTCTTGAACTCTGAGACGGTCGTTCGCGAGGGCTCTCTATCGCTCTTTAGCCACGGTTTAATCGTCAGATATCTCTCAAGATGTTTTGGATGCTCGTCCAGAAACCTTCTCAGATTCTTCAGAAACATGTAATACCGACGAGAATGCCACGCAATTATCTCTTCACTCCAGTCCTCCGTATCTTTCACTTTGCTTGCCTCAGGTGCCAAGAAGGGTCGATACTTCGGCATAGCGCCCATAATCTTTGCTGAAGCATACGTGGCTTCCTCCTCAAAGAATCGTTGAAAGGCGTAGTTCAAAGCTATGTCCAAGGCCTTGGCCTTATCCCCGATGGTGTTGAGGATCACGTTGATGACAGCTTTTTCCACACCGCTTGGAAATGTATCGACCTCATGGACTGCGAGGATCCAGCTACTCCTTTCACTTAGGGGTATCTCGTAGGTCACGTGTTTGTGGCTTATGCGCTTTCGCATGATGACTCGTTCCTTCTCCAATGCTTTCAGGTAACGAGAGAGCGTAATCTTACTGCGAATTTCTCCACTGATCCGCAGTTCCCTCCATAGCTCCTCAAACCTTCTGCGCCCTCGGGAAAGCGCATATAGAATCGCAAAGCGCAAATCCGGGTTTTCCGCCTCGACTTCACGCCTTCGTTTTTGCAAGTGAACTCTCCAAAACAGATAGGTACACCACTATACCTATTTTAGAGTTCTGGTGAACTATATTCTTAGTGAAAAAAGCAATGGATAAACGCAAATTCACTGCCATAGTTCGGACCCAGCGGCGCATCACGTTGCCCGAAGATTTTGCACCGGGCGATATGATAGTCGTCGAGGTCAGAAGAGTGAAGGTCAAATAGAGGTCGAATGGCGAGAAAGGGTTGGGCATATGCGAGGATGCCGATGGAAAAAGCGCGAATTAAAATCGATTTAAAACGCGCGTTTTGGAGAGAAATTCCGTGGCGAGACGTCATTATTCAATGGAACTTTATCCAGAGGTCTACTACGCCTTTAAGCTTCTCTGCGACCGCGCCGGGTACAAGCGGCTGAACGTGGCGGTTGAAAATAGGGTTAAGAAGAAAAGCTAGCTATTTGGAAAAATCTGGAAAGCTAGCTTTTTCCTCGCGGAGAAAAACGTTCGGTATCAGACTTAACCCAGACGTCTATCGTGCTTTCAAGCTGTTATGCGATGCCTCCGGCTACAAGAAAGTGAATGAAGCCGTCGAGAAGATTATGATCAAATGCGTTGAAGCGGAGAGTTTAGGTTTAGAGCCTAAAGGAGGCTACGATCGGATGGCTTCAAGACTGTTTGAGTTGGAAAAGATCAAGAGAAAACTGAGGGAGAGAGGAGTTGAGATCTAATGGAGTTATCTGAGATAGAACAGAAAAAACGTGTTTTTTCCCAAAATTCAGAAAACGTTTTTCATTAGAGAGAACCCGCCTTGCCGAGAAAACCTTTCACAATCTGCCTGCACCCTGAGATCCAAATGGCATTCAAGCTTCTCTGCGATCGGGCCGGTTACACTCGAATGAATGAGGCGATTGAATGGATGATGCTCCAAGCCATCGAGGCGGGAAACCTCCCAATCCCACCGAGAGGATCCAGAGAGCTTGAGCTGGTCCGCAAGGTCGACTTACTCCACAAGGTTACTGAGATTAGGAGGAGATTGAAATGCGAGAACTGAAACTGATGTTCCAGCCGTTAACCTTGGTCATCTCAGAAGAACGAGAAGAACTCTACGTTAGCATGAAGAAGGCCTTCGAGAAAGCCAACAAAATGCTTGCAGACCCGAAGGTCAACGTCAAAACGAAGCTTGAGATCATGAAGGTCCTCGCAGTCCTGGCTCAAAGCCTTCTCCGCGCAGCCAAAGACATCCGCACAGAAGAGCTGATCGAGCAGCTGGAAGGCCTTGAGGAGAAGTGAGCTACTCTAGCCCCATCTAGAGGCAAGGGATTGATGCGGCATGACCGTGGCGGCCACATACGATAAACAAGGAAATCCACGTTGCGGAGCTTGTGTTTATTTTAAGACGGCGCGGTGCTTGTATGCGAACTTCAGTGACGTGATACAAGGCTCCGATGCGGCGTGTTGCTGTTTTTTCCCTGTTGTGGAAAGGTTACGCCTCCTTAAGCGATCTGTAAGGTCCGCCGAGAAATTTGCAAAGAAGGTGGAAGACATATGAGCGACGTGATTAAGCTCGACGACATGACAATTCAACCGCGTTTTGATCGAAGCTTGAAACCCATTCATCCCGCCATAGGCGTCGATGTTGAAGCTAGCCATCGAGGATGCCGAGCAGAAACAGATCGAAAATTTGACTGAAACGGGAGAGGCACTTTTAGTTCAAACACTTTTGGAGATAGTCCAGACGCTCGGAAGCTGATTGAAGCTGGCTTCGAATACGTCACAGATATGGATGGATGCAAGCTATTCCGGAAACGAAAGTAACCTCAAAGTAAACAATTATACTGAAAAGTGAATGATTAAGGCTAAAAGCCATATCTGCATAGTGCTACTCTCAAGCATGAGGGCCGGTCGTCTAGTCTGGTCTTGGACATCCGCCTTACACGCGGAAACCTTGAAGGCCGCATGGTCGGGAGTTCAAATCTCCCCCGGCCCACCATGATGCGGGTTTAAGTCAAGCTTCATTTCGAGGTTCATGTCGAGCAACA
>Ga0315312_1002734_pt1 | contig 11918 bp, 12 predicted proteins | sample TDP7_MG_FD_203629 | JGI IMG/M metagenome (GOLD analysis project Ga0315312, IMG submission 203629) | Freshwater sediment microbial communities from Lake Towuti, South Sulawesi, Indonesia - TDP7 | ecosystem: Environmental > Aquatic > Freshwater > Lake > Sediment | place: Indonesia: South Sulawesi... | reverse complement strand
AGTTCACCTCGGTCTGCCCTAAGACCGGGCTGCCCGACTTCGGCCGGATCACCCTGCGGTACGTGCCCGACAAGCACTGCCTGGAGCTGAAGTCCTTCAAGCTCTACCTGCTGGCCTACCGCAACCTGGGCATCTTCTACGAGAACGCGGTGAACCGGATCCTGCGCGATGTGGTGAAGGTCGCCCGACCGGCGCGAGCCACAGTCACCGGCCAATTCACGCCGCGCGGGGGCCTCTCGACCACGGTGACGGCGAGCTGGAGCAGGAAGCGTGGCCGATAACGACCTGACTACCGAGGAACTCCTGGCCATCAGCCGCGAGATTCGCGAGCGGGTGCGGGCACGCCACCCGGAAGGCTCCGCCGCTGGCGTGCCCCTGCCCGACCTGATGCCCATTGTGCACGCCCGCGACGCCGCCCAGGCTAAGGTGGCAGCCATTGGCACGGTGAACCCGCGGCCGCCGGGCCTGCTCAACAGCGTGGTTCAGGCCCTCAAGCGCCTCGTGGCGCGCCTGCTGGACTGGCACGTGCGCGAGCAGGTGGAGTTCAACCGCGGAGTGATGAACGGCCTGGAAGCGATTCTTCAGGCCTTGAGCGAGAACAACCGAGCGCTGGCTCGGCTGGCCGCCCAGGCGGAGGAGTTCCGCGCTGAGGCGCGGGAACTCAAGGACATCCGGACTCACTGGGCGGCCTGGCGCGCAGACTGGGAGCAGAAGCTGGCCGCCAATGAGATTCAGTTCCTACGCAGCGTGGCCGACCTCCAGGGCGCCTTCCAGCACCGCGCTACATTGATGGAATCGAACTTCCGCGACCTGGTGCGGAGCCAGCACGCGGATTTCACCGGGGCGCTGGACCGCGCGGGGCTGGAGATCCAGAAGCGCTTGTGGGCGGACCTGGAGAAAATCCGCCTCGAGTTCGAGCGGTTGATCCACGCCGAACTGCGGCTGGTACGCCAGCGCGCGGCGCTCGCCGCCCACGCCGCCGGGCCTCCGCCCGAGCCCGCGCCGGAGCGGCCCCCCCTCGACTGGCTGGCCTTCGCCGAGCGCTTCCGCGGCTCGCGCGAGAGCGTTCAGGAGCGGCTCCGCGTCTATGTGCCGCGCTTCGCGGGCCGCCGGGCCGTGCTGGACCTGGGCTGCGGGCGCGGCGAGTTCCTGGAACTCATGCAAAAGGCCGGCATCCCGGCGCGCGGCATCGACCAGCACGAGGAAGCGGTGGCGCTGTGCCGCGAGCGGGGTCTGGAGGCCGAGCGGGCCGAGATCTTCTCCTACCTCGGCGGGCTGGCGGATGCCTCCCTGGACGGCGTCTTCTGCGCCCAGGTGGTCGAGCACCTCCCGCCCGAGCGCCTGCCCGAGCTGGTGCGTCTGGCTGCGGCCAAGCTCCAGCGCGACGGGTTGCTGGTGATCGAGACCCCCAACCCGGAATCGCTGGCCATCTTCGCCACCCACTTCTACCTGGACCCCTCCCACCAGCGCCCGGTGCCCCCCGCCCTGCTGGTCTTCTACCTCGAAGAAGCCGGCTTCGACGCCATCGAAGTGAAGCGCTTCCCCCCCGACGGCCTGGACTACGCCGCGGTGGGCCGCAAGCTGGGGTGAGGCGCGCCGAAAGCCGTCAGCGCAACGGATCCTGCCACCGCAGGGCCGGGAAGCGCGCGAAATCCCGGTCACACGAGCACAGTTCAGCACCATGCTCGAGGGCCAGCGCGGCCAAGTGAGCATCTGAGGTCAGGTTCCCCCCGGTGCCGAGCGGCGCGAGCAGGTCTCGTAGGATGCGCAGATGCCCGCGGCCCGGGTGAATCACCGTCACCGTGGGTTGGGCCAGCCAGGATTCAAGCAGCTCGAAAGCGCTGTCAACCGGAATTGGTCTCTCAAACAGGCCGGGCCGCGTGGTCACCCTGAGAAAGGCCAGCAGCACATTCCACGAAAAGGCCACCGTCTCGGGACCAGCCAGCGCTCTTTCCAGCCAAACCCTGGCCCGGGAATGAAGCGCGGCGTCCGCATTGACCGCATACAGCAGCAGGTTGACATCCACCAGCTTCATTTCCGCATCGCCAGCTTCCGGGCCAGTTCTTCGTCCTCGAGGGCCTCAGCGGCAGCCAGCGCCTTCTCCCAGCGGAAGTACTGCTCAGCGCCCATGCTGAACGTGCGTTGCCGGAAGCGCGTCTTGCGCGGGGAGGGCGCCTGGACGAGCCCAGCCCGGATGGCCTGGTTCAGCGCCTGCTTGAGGGAGATGCCCCGTTCCCGGATCACGGTCCGGAGGAGGCGTTCGACATCGGGATCGAGGGTGACGGTGGTGCGCACACTGGCATCATAGCATCAATTCTCGTGCTGTCGCGATGCCAAAGACCGCGAAGGGGCGAGGCGCTCCCACAACAGCAGGCCCACCAGCGCCTTGGCGTCGCGGATCTTGCCCGCGCGGAGCCAGGCGTCGAGCTGGCGCGGTGTGAACCAGCGGCAGGGGATGCTCTCGTCCTTCGGCGCCATCGAAGTAGAGCGCTTCGAGCCCGACGGCCTGGACTACGCCGCGGTGGGCCGCAAGCTGGTGTGAGTGCCCATGGGAGCAACGAAGAAGCGAGTGGAATCCCCCACCCCTCGGCGCGCGGCTGTTCAGCGGGGCCCGGACGGCAAGCCGCGCCGCAGGCGCAAGATTCGCTGGGTGACCGCCGAAGGGGGCCTGCCTCCGGGCCTGGACGTGGCACACCGGGCCGCCATGCACGAGTGGCTACGCGCCTGCCCTCGGTCTTGAGTGGCGCCACAACACCAGGCCGATAAGCGTCTTCGCGTCACGGAGCTTGCCCGCCCGCAGCCAGGCGTCAAGCTGGCGCGGTGTGAACCAGCGGCCCTGGATCCGCTCATTCTCCATGGGCTGCGCCGCGCCCTGGCTGAGCCCGGTGGCCACGAAGATGGTCATCTTCTCCGACACGTAGCCGGGGCTGGCATAGAAGCTGGCCAGCTTCTTCCACCGGCGCGCCCGGCAGCCGGTCTCTTCGAGCAACTCGCGCTTGGCTGCCTGGAGCGGGGTTTCGCCCTCATCCAGCCGCCCGGCGGGCAGTTCCCACAAGAAGGCCCGCGCCGGCAACCGGTACTGCCGCACCAGCAGCACGCGCCCGCCCTCGTCCACCGCCAGCATCACCGCCGAGCCGCGATGGTTCACGATACACCGGTGGATCTCAAAGCCGTCCGGCGCCACGGCGCGCTCTTCAGTCACCCAAAAGATCGGGTTCCGGGTCACCTCTCGGGAACTCAAGATTTTCACCGCGCCTCCTCGACCTTCACGCTGCCGAACTTCTCCAGTTGCGGCAGCAGCTTCTCCCGGTCGCCCACCACCACAATCGTCGCCACCTCCGGGTCGAAGTACTTTGCGGCTGCGGCCTGAAGGCGCTCCGGCTCGACCGCGCGCACGCGGTCGCCGTAACGTCTCAGGTAGCTGAGCGGCAGTCCCATCAGTTTGAGCCCGGCGAGCTGGCTGGCCAGCCCGTCCGGGGTCTCCAAGCGGATGACGAACACCCCATTCAGGTAGTTTTTTGTCGCGGCTAGTTCCTTGCTTCCCACCCGGCGCTGTCCCAGGCGGCGCATCTCAGCCAGCACGCCCTCGATGGCGGGGCGGAGCACGTCGTTGCGCACCTGGGTGATCACGCTGGCCACTCCCGAATCCCTCAGCGGCACCACGGCGGAATGAGCGTCGTAGGCGAAGCCCTTCTTTTCCCGGATATTCATGAACAGCCGCGAGCTGGTGCTGCCCCCCAGGATGCTGTTGGCCGCGAGCAGGGGGAAGTAGTCCGCGTGGGCGCGGGTGACCGCCAGCCTGCCGATGCGGATATCGGCCTGCACCGAGCCAGGGCGGTTTACCAGCGTGATGCTGCGCTTGGGCCGCGGAAAATGCGGCGCCGGCGGGAGCGGCACGCGCCGCCGGGTCCAGTCTGCGAAGCGGGCGCGCACCAGCTCAAGCGTCTGCCGGCGCAGCGGCAGCGCGCCCAGCAGAATTAGCGCCGCGTTGTTAGGCGCAAGCTGCCGCTCCCGGAACGCCACCACCCCTGCACGGCTCAGACGCTCGATTGACTCCAGCGTCGGATCCTGCCGGCAGTACGGGTGCGGGGCGAAAACCACCTCGACGAACTTCTCCGCCGCCAGGAACTCGGCCTGAGACCGCTGCGCCAGCAGCTCCTGCCTGCGGTTCTGCTTGCGCAGCGCCACCTCGCGCGGGGGGAAGACGGCGTTGCGGGCCACGTCCGCCATGAGTTCCAGCATCTTGGGCAGGCAGTCAGCCAGGGTGCTAGCGCTCAAGATCAGCGCGTCGGGTGAGGACTCCGCCTTGAGCGTGCCGCCGATCGCGGCCACCTCCTCGGCCAGACGCCGCGCCGTGCGCGTCCGGGTGCCTTCGGTCAGCAAGGCGCTGGTGCTCTCGGACAATCCGGCCAGACCCTCCGGATCGAACTTCGAGCCGGCCTGGAAGCCCAGGCGCGCCGTCACCAGCGGAAGGCGCCGGTCCTCGACCAGCACCACCTCCAAGCCGCTGGCCAGCGTGGTTTCAAAGACCGCGGGCAGCTTGTAGAGTTCCAACTCCGGCGTGCGCGGGGGACGGCTGCGGCTCACCTTAGCGGCCCTCCTGCTTCTTGCCCGGCACGATTTCGAGCACCGAACGCCGCTCCGGCGCGAGCCACTCTCGGGCGGCTTGCTGAATCTCGTCCGGCGTCGCCGCCAGGAACAGGTCCAGTTCGGTGTTGACGTAGTCCGGGTTGCCGTCCAGCAGCTCGTACTGGCCCAGGGCTGCCGCCCGAGTGCGCGAGCTTTGAAGCTGCCGAACGCGGTTGGAGCGCAAGAAGGCCCGTGCGCGCGCCAGTTCCCGCCGTCGCAGTCCGGCGCGGGCTACGGCGCGGATCTCCTCTTCCACCTGCTTGACGATTTGCTCGCTGCGGAAAGCGGGCTTGTGCAGCAGAAAAACGGCGTAGCGGCCCGGATCCTTGTAATCCGCGGGTCCGGCGAAGGGCCAGCCCAAGTTAGCCTCATACTGGATGACCGACTGGCGGCCCTTCACCAAGCGCTGATGGAAGCGCGAACTCTCCCCGCCAGTCAGCACGATGTCCAGCATAACGAGGGCGTAATAATTGGGCGTACGCCGCGTCGGGCCGGGGTAGCCCACGATCACCGCCGGCACCTGGGCCAGCGGATCGCGGTGGACGCCGGTGCGGGGCGCCTTCTGCGGCGGCTCGGTGAGGTTCGGGGGCGAAGGCAGCGCTTGCGCGGGAATGTCTCCGAAGTAAGCCTCCACCAGTCTCCGCGTCTCCTCTGGCCGCAGGTCGCCCGCCACCGCCAGCACGGCATTGTTGGGCGCGTAATAAGTCTGAAAGAACCGCCGCACGTCGGCCACCGTGGCTCCATCCAGGTCCTCGAACGAGCCGATGATGCTGTGACTGTTGTGCCAGTTGCGGAAAGCGAGTTGCGGCCAGCGCTCCACAATAGCTACGGCGTAGGGCCGGTTGTCAAAGGCCAGGCGGCGCTCCTGCTTGACGGTCTGGCGCTGGTTTTCGAGGTTGGCGCGGTTCACCTGGAGTCCCCGCATACGGTCGGCTTCCAGCCACAGGGCGACGGCCAGCTTGTTGGAGGGCAGCACCTCGAAGTAGTCGGTGAAATCCGGGTGTGTGGAGCCGTTAAGCGCGCCCCCGTTCGCCTCGATCAGCTTGAAGTGCGTGCCTTTGGGGGCGTTCTTCGAGCCTTGGAACATCATGTGCTCGAACAGGTGGGCAAAACCCGTGCGCCCGCGCTCCTCCACCCGCGCCCCCACTCCGTATATGAGGTAGACGGTGGCCACGGGGGTCGAGTGATCCGGCGACAGGATCACGCGCAAGCCGTTCGACAGGGTGAATCTCTCGATAGGAATCCGAAATTCCGCAGGCATGTCAGCTTCGGCGCACAGCCTCCTTGAATTCGATGAACGGGAGCGCATTAACGATGTCGGCCGCCTCCAGCCACCCGCGCCGGGCCATCGTCACCCCATACCGCATGTTGTCGAGGTGTTTGGGGTGGTGGGCGTCCGTGGCGATCACGAAGCGGGCGCCGCGCGCCTTGGCCGCCCGCAGCAGGCTGTCGTACAGATCGAGCCGCTCCGGGGCAGCGCTGATCTCGAAGTACACGCTGCGCCGCGCCGCCTCGCGCGCCACCTGATCGAAGTCGAAGGGGAACCGCTCCCGCACCAGCAGCAGCCTCCCGGTGGGGTGGCCCAGGATGCGCAGGTAGGGGTTTTCCAGCGCGCGGAGCAGCCGATCGGTCATCTCGGCCGCCTCCATATTCATGTAACTGTGGACGCTGCCGATCACCACGTCCAGCTCGGCCAGGGCATCGTCGGCCAGGTCCATCGAGCCGTCCTTGCGGATGTCGCACTCGATCCCGGCCAGGATGTGGATGCCCAGTCCGCGGCGGTTGACCTCGCGCACCTGCCGCGCCAGCGCCACCACCCGGGCTTCGTCCAGACCGTTGGCCATGGCCAGGGCCTTCGAGTGGTCCGTGATGGCCAGATACTCGTAGCCGCGCTCACGCGCCGCTTCGGCCATCTCCTCGAGCGAGGCCCGCCCGTCGCTCTCGGTGGTGTGCACGTGCAGGTCCCCGCGAATCTCCCCCTGCTCAACCAGACGCGGCAGCCGGCCCTCGGCGGCGGCCTCGATTTCCCCCTGGTTCTCCCGCAGCTCTGGCGGGATCCAGGCCAGCCCCAGCTTCTGGTAGACCTCCGCTTCGCTCTCGCCCGCCACCTTGAGCTCGCCTTCCAGACGAAACAGGCCGTACTCGTTCAGGGTGTAGCCCAGCTTCAGGCAGCGCGTCCGCAGAGCTACGTTGTGGTCTTTGCTCCCGGTGAAATACTGGAGCGCCGCACCGTAACTTTCCGTGGCCAGCGCACGGACGTCTACCTGGATAGCCGGCGAACCCACCTTGGCGCTGGCCTTGTTAGCCCCCTTGGCCAGGATCTCGCCGATGCCGGGATACGTTACGAACCGCTCCAGCGCCGCCGGAGCGCCCGGCCCGGCCACCAGCAGGTCCAGGTCGCCCACCGTCTCTTTACCCCGCCGGTAGCTGCCCGCCGGAGTGATCCGCACGACCCCCGGCGTGCCCTCCAGGTAACGGGTCAGGCCCTCGGCCACCTCGGCGGCGAAGTCCAGTAGAAACCGCCCGGCGCTCTGCCGGTAGTGGGCTATCGAGCGCAGTATCTTCTCCTCCAGCTTCGCCCCCAGCCGCGGCAGCACCCGGAGCTTCTGCTCCCGGCAAATGCGTTCCAGGTCGTCGATGGTGCTCACCCGGTAGTGCTCCCACAACAGCGCAATGGTCTTTGGACCCAAGCCCTGGATCTTAAACAGCTCCAGCGCGGTGGGCGGATACCTCTCCAGGAGCTGGTCACGCCGCTCAAACGACCCCCGCTCACGGATCTCCCCCAGCACCGCCGCCAGGCCCTTGCCGATCCCGGGGATGTCGGTCACCTTCCGGCTGGGGTCGGCCAGGATGTCCATGATGCGCTCGGGGTGGTTCTCGACCACCCCGGCGGCGTTGCGGTAGCTGCGGATGCGGAAGGGGTCCTCACCGGCGATCTCCATCAGATCGGCGGTTTCTCCCAGCAGCCGTGCAATCTCGCGGTTCTCCATCGAAGCCTGTACTCCCATTCTCCGACGAACGACACTTTGTGGGGCGGACCCCCCCGGTCCGGGTACCCTCTGGGTGGGGGCTTCAGCCTAACGCCACATAGTTTTCCCACAACCGCTCATCTGGGGCGTTATGGGGCGGCTCCCCCGAGCCGGGGTGCCCTCCGGGCCCCGGCCCCCTGGCCGGCGTCTTCAGGCCCCGAGTGAGCCGACCTGGGGGTCGGCCGCAGGCCGGGGGCCTGCCCCACGAAAACTATGTGACATTGGGCTTCAGCCCCGCCACCCCCGGTGCGCCACAAATTTTTTTTTCGACTTTCCATGAAAACCGTGGTATTTTATGTTGACTCCCGGCCCCAGGACCGGGAACGACATGGAGGGTCGGGGCGGAAGATGACCAGAACGGCACATTCGCGGCTGCCTGCGGAGAAAGTGGAAGAGCTGCGGAGGGCCCTCGAGCGCGAGGAGCAGGAGCTGCGGGAGCGGCTGTCGGCTGAGCGCGCCGCCGAGGTAGTGCAGCGGCCCGAGGAACCCCTGGATTTCGGAGACTGGTGCCAGAAGAGCCACGACGAGTGGTTATTCTTGAACCAGAACCGCCTGGAAATGGCCTTGCTACGGGACATCCAGGATGCCCTGCGGCGGCTGGAGGAGGGCGGCTACGGCCTCTGCCAGGAGTGTGAACAGCCCATCTCTTCTAAGCGCCTCAGCGCGGTGCCCTGGGCCCGCTACTGCGCCTCCTGCCAGGAACGCTTCGCCGACCTTTCCAGCCGCGACTGAGCCTCCGGGAGCGGGCCGGGCGATCTGTTACAATGGGAACCTCCCCGGCCCAGAGGAGCCGTCATGGAGAAGCCGGCGCAGAACATACAGGAAGCTTTCCTCAATAACGCCCGCAAGGAAAAGACCTTTCTTACCATCTACCTGACCAGCGGCGTTAAGCTCACCGGGCGCATCAAGAGCTTCGACAAGTATTCTGTGGTCCTGGAATCCAACCAGCAAGAGCAACTCATCTTCAAGCACGCTATTTCCACGGTGGTCATTTCGCGGCCTATGCAGCCTTACACGGCGCCTCAGCCGGCGCCATCCGCCCCGCCGCCCCCTGGCGGCTCTCCGCAGGGCGCCGGGAGCTAGCGCCCATCCCTCCGGTAGTGCCACGCGAACGGGCCATCCTGGTCGGCTTCCACTGGAAAGGACCCCGCCCTTTCGCTTCGTCCGAGCCCGCCTGGGCGGCTGAGGAGTCCCTGGAAGAACTGGCCGCGCTGGCCGACAGCGCCGGGGCCGAGGTGCTGGATCGCCTGGTCCAGACCCGCGAGCGGCCCGAAGCGGCCACCCTCATCGGCGCGGGCAAAGCCCGGGAGGTCGCCCAGCTCGCCGAAGCCGCCGAGGCCGACCTCGTCATCTTCGATCACGACCTGTCTCCGACCCAGCTCCGCAACCTCGAACGCCTGTTTCAGCGCAAGGTAGTGGACCGCACGCAGTTGATCCTCGACATCTTTGCCCGCCGCGCGCGCACGCGCGAGGGCCAGCTCCAGGTCGAGTTGGCCCAGTTGAACTACCTGCTGCCGCGGCTGGCCGGGCGAGGCATCGAGATGTCCCGGTTGGGGGGCGGCATCGGCACCCGCGGCCCCGGTGAAACTCAACTGGAAACCGACCGGCGCCGCCTTTACCAGCGTATCCGCCGCCTGGAGAAGGAACTCGCCTCCGTCCGCGTCAGCCGCGGCGTGCAGCGCCGCAAGCGGCAGGCCATCCCCCTGGCCACGGCGGCCCTGGTGGGCTACACCAACGCCGGCAAATCCACCCTCTTCAATCGGCTGACCGACGCCGGAGTGCTGGCCGACGACCGCCTGTTCGCCACCCTGGATCCTACCGTGCGGGCCGTTGCGCTGCCCTCCCGCCGCCACGTGCTCGTGAGCGACACCGTGGGCTTCATCCGCAACCTGCCCGTTACCCTGGTCGAGGCTTTCCGGGCAACCCTTGAGGAGGTCCGCGAAGCGGCACTGCTCCTGCACGTCGTGGACGTCTCCTCTTCCCACGCCGCCCGGCACATCGCCCATGTAGATAAAGTCCTGGCCGAGATCGGCGCCGGCGAGGCCCCGCAAGTCCTCGTGCTGAACAAGGTCGATCTGCTCGAAGCCGCGGGCGGCGACGCAGAAGCCGTCCGCCAGAGAGTCCTGGGCGGCGTGGCGCTGAACGCCCGGGCGGTGGCCCTCAGTGCCCGCACCGGCCTGGGCCTGGACCGCCTCCTCGAAGTAGTGGACGAGGTCCTGGACCTCGATCCCGTACTCCCCGCTACCTTCTACTTTCCCTTCCGCGACGGCGCCGAGATCCACTTGCTCTACGAGCACAGCGTGGTCACCGCGCGCCGCTACCACTCCGACGGCTGCATCATCGAAGCCCGGGTGCCGGAATCACTGATCCGGCGGCTGGGGCGCTACGTTAGAAACGCGTCACCTCGGTAAAGTTGAACTCCCTTACCTTCAGCGCCGGCACCACCATGTCGAAGCTCTCCTCGCCCGCCGCCCGCACCGCAGGCGAGAGTTGCTCGACGTTCGACAGCATCTCGATCAGACTCTGGTTGAAGCGGAGGTTTCTCACGCCGCAAACCAGGCGCCCCTCCTCGATCAAGAACGTGCCGTCCCGCGTCATGCCGGTCATGATCTTTTGGTACGGGTCCACCTCGCGGATGTACCACAGGCGCGTGACCAGGATGCCGCGCTCGGTCGTGGCGATCATCTCTTCGAGCGAAGTCGAGCCGCCCTCCATGACGATGTTCAACGGCGCTTCGCCGTACTCGTTGGGAACCGGGAAGCCATGGCCCGTGGGCGCGCGGCCCTCCCGGGCCGCCGCGGCTCTCGAGTACGCCACCTCCCGCGGCACGCCTCGCTCGACCAGCGCCAACCGCCGCCGCGGGACTCCCTCGGCGTCAAACGGCGGGCCTGTCTGTAGCGGGTGGTAAACGTCGTCGGTGATGGTGATGTTCTCACCGAAGAGCCTCTCCCCCAGCCGCCCATTCAAGAAGCTCCGCTGGTCGCGCAGCGCCGTCGCCGAGAAGTCCCAGAACATCTGGCCGGCCAGGTCCTGCACCGCCGAGGGCTCTAGGATCACGGTGTAGTGGCCGGGGGGCAGCTCGCGCGGGCTCCGCGAGAGCACCGCCTTTTCTGAGGCACGCCGCGCCAGTTCGACCGGCGACATGCGCCGGGCATCCACGCCTGTGGCCTTGGCCCACCCTGAGCTGTCGTCCGCCATGGCGGTGATGGAGAAATGGGACATGGTCTCAACGTGGTAGGCGAAGACGCCGCGCGAGTTCAGCACCGCTTCCGCCGCCTGGCTGGCCGAGAAAATGCCCGCCGCAGTCTGCCCGGACGACTCCGCCACCCGGATGGCTTCCGCCACGTCGGCGGCGCGCTGGGCGGGCGTGCTAGCCGCCGTGGACGCCGCCCACCGACCCACCTCCGTGATCTCCGCGGGCTCCGTCAGGGCTGGCAACTCGGGATCCGGCCGCTGCGCTCTGGCCAACGCTACAGCCTGCTCGACCACATGCGCCACGGCGCCCTCCTCCATGCGGTTGGTGCTGGCGCGCGCCGTGCGCTGATCCGCTATGACCCGCACGGACAGATGCCCGCGCCACTCGGCCACGTTCTGGTGAATCGCATTATTGGCGAAGCGCGTCAGCGCCGAGGCGGTGACGCTCAGCGTTGCCTCCACCTCGTGCACGCCCAGCTTCTCCGCCGTCCGCAGCGCCCCCTCGAAGATCCGCCGGGCATCGGTGCGCGTGAGCAGTTCAGATTCCGGCATGGCTCCTCACTTCGCGTAGGCCGAACCGATCTTGACTCGTCGGAACCGCGCCGGGCTGGCCCCGTGGCCCGTGCCCATCACCTGCTCGGGCTGGCCCTTGCCGCAATTCGGCGTGCCCCACAGCACCCAGTGATCCCGGTTGGCGATGGCCTCGCAGGAGTTCCAGAACTCCGTCGAGATCCCGCTATAGGAGGGGTTCTTGAGCATCCGCACCCGCTTCCCGCCACGGATCTCCCAGCCGATCTCGCAGCCAAACTGGAAGTGGTAGCGCTTGTCGTCGATGGACCAGCTCCGGTTGGTCTCCATGTAGATGGCGTGGTCCACGTCGAAGACCTCCTCCAGCGTCTGCTCGCCGGCAAGCAGGCTCACGTTGGTCATCCGGATCAGCGGTAGCCGCCCCCATCCGTCCGCCCGCATGGCCCCGCCCGAGCGCGCGAAACCGGCCCGGGCGGCGGTTTCCCGCGAAGTCAGGTAGCCGGTGAAAAGGCCCGCGCGGATGACGTCGATGCGTTG
>Ga0315312_1002733_pt1 | contig 11921 bp, 9 predicted proteins | sample TDP7_MG_FD_203629 | JGI IMG/M metagenome (GOLD analysis project Ga0315312, IMG submission 203629) | Freshwater sediment microbial communities from Lake Towuti, South Sulawesi, Indonesia - TDP7 | ecosystem: Environmental > Aquatic > Freshwater > Lake > Sediment | place: Indonesia: South Sulawesi... | reverse complement strand
TTTTTTTAAACATTCTTACTATCCTTTCATAATGGAATTTTTATAATAATTATATCATACTTTATCAATCAGGGTGTTTTGCTAAATTTAAGCTCACTTAATGCAACGCTCTCCAAATTTCAAATTACTAAAGGCTATTGTAACAAATTCAAGGGTCTTAAACAAGGATGATTTACATTGATTTCCTGTATATTTCCTCTATCTCTTTGATCGTGGGACGGCGAGGATTTAAAGAAAGGATGCGCTCATTCTTGCTCACGGTCTCAGCAAAGCCAGGAAGAGCCTCTTCCTTCACTCCTATTTCTTTTAAGCCCCTGGGTATTCCTATCTTCTCTGAAAGCTCCTTGACTGCAATCACGCTCAGCTGGCTGGCTTCCTTATCCGATAGACCTTCCACTTTCTTTCCCATTGCTTCAGCAATCTTATTATACTTCAAGGGATTCGCTACGGAATTGAACTCCATCACTTGAGGCATAAGTAGAGCATTTGCCAACCCATGGGGAGCATCATAGAAAAGTGTGATTGAATATCCCATACCATGAATTATGCCAGCACCAGAAGAACTAAGCGCAATGCCGGCAATTAAGGAAGCGAAGAGCATCTTCCCTCTAATTTCTATATTCTGTGGTTCATAGACTGCTACTGGCAAGGCCTGGGAAATTAAGCGGATTGCCTCCAGGGCCAGGATATCACTAACCGGATTTGCCTGCGTAGAGACATAACATTCAATCGCATGACTCAGGGCATCCATCCCGGTGTGGGCGGTAACAGAGCGGGGCATAGTCACCGTTGTAAATGGGTCCAGGATGGCAAGTTTAGGGCTAATATGGTTACTACCAATTAATTGTTTTAACTTTTTTTCTACCTCGGTAATAACCGCATATTTTGTCACTTCGCTTCCCGTTCCCGCTGTAGTCGGAATAGCTATAATCGGGAGAGCTGGTAGCTTCACCTTGTCCATTCCGAAATAGTCACTAATTTTCCCTCTATTTGTCATCAAGAGCGCTACTGCCTTCGCCGCATCCATCGGACTTCCGCCGCCAAGACCAACGACTACATCCACTCCACATTTTTGGGCAAATTTTGCTCCTTCCTCAACTGTCTTCACGCTCGGGTCAGGCTCTACCCTATCGAACACCTCCACGCGCACACCATTCGAAATAAGCGAATTCACTACCTCATCCAGACTACCCGACTTCCTGGACGAACCCCTCCCGGTAACTACCAGGGCCGTCTGGCCAAATTTTCTCGCCTCTTCGCCTACTCTTTTCAAAGTTCCCTCACCGAAAATAATTCTCGTAGGAGTATAGAAACTGTATTCCATGGTAACCTCCTCCCCCCTCTCCCCGACCCTCTCCCGCAAGGGGAGAGGGGGCAAGTTATAGACCCTCCCCCTCACCCTCTCCCCCAAGGGGAGAGGGAAACCCGGCATGTGTATCTTCATCAGGGAGACGATGGTCTTATTTCACAGATCGACCTGTAATCGCAAAATTCGCATCCTTTTGGCGGAACTGCTGTGGCAAAATCTTCTTCCTGAATTCTCTTTATAATCGTCCTTATTTTCTTTTCCAGATTGCGCTCCATATCTTTCCCAATTTCTATGCTGGCGACCTCATTACGCCTCAACCAGTATAGGCTCAATTTTTCCACCGGTCTATATCCCAGGACTTTTTCGGCTCCCCACTTATAAAGTTGCATAGGCAAAATATAGGGCTCTTCATTCTTCTGGCGGTTGGTCTTATAGTCTATGATATGGTATCCATTCCCCGGAGTTCTATCAATTCGGTCAATTATTCCCCTGATTTCACTGTCTTCAAGGAAAAGATGGAACGGCTGTTCCACTGTAAGAATATTATCAATCTCATCTCTTGAATTCTCCAAAAATCCTACAAGTATCGATTTCGCTTCCTTCTCATAGACATCTCGAATTTCTCTGTCAGCAATCCCCTGAGCCTTGGCCAGCGAACGGAATTTACTTATCAACTTCGCTTCTTTCCATTCCTTACCTTCTTTTCTGGATAAAATATATTCTTCCAGAGTTTTGTGGATTACTGTGCCGAATGTTGACTCCTCAACCATCTCGTCTTCTCTATCTCTTTCCAGCCCGGGGTCTGAAGGGAGATTGAACAGGTAGAGATATTTGTACCTTAAGGGACACTGGTCAAATGTGGCAAGCTGGGTAACGGTGAAAGAGGGAGGTGAAATTTCATGTCCAGGTATCGGTTTGTACGATGAGAATACTACTCTTCTTATCTCTTCCAGCGGAAGGGCTCCAATTTTCTTCTCTCCCAGACCTCCGGGATAGATTTCTTTCTCCCACGCTATCCTCTCTTCTAAGAACTTCACTCTCCTATCCTCAATCAATGAAGAGAATTCCTCTCTTAATTTTCCTTTATCGTCAAGAAAATAGGACATAAAGGGGCTCATCTTTCCTTGTTGATTCCTCGCACCAGAAATTATCAACTTCTCTCGTGGCCTGGTCATACTCACGTAGAGAAGTCGTTTCTCTTCCATTTCGATGTCTCTCTTCTTCGCTTTCCTTTCCTCCCACGTAACTATGATGGATTCTTTATCATAAACATAAAATGGTGTAGTTCCTCCCACGATGGGGAAAGCTTTTTCCTTCACATTGGCTAAAAAAACGATGGGAAATTCCAATCCTTTTGCCTGGTGGATGCTCATCAAGCGCACAGCGTTCTCCTCGCCCGGTCTGGCTTCGCTCTCTACTACTCCCTGTTGAGTAACTTCCTTAACATAGGCAATGAAATCTTCCAGCGTAGAAAAGATATTTCTTTCCTCAAATTCCTGGACCAGGCTGAAGAACTTCTTGATATTTGCCAGTGTTCTACTCCTCTCCGTAGGTGGTAAGTTCTGGGCATAATGCAAATAGTTGCTCTGGCCAACCACCTTATACACCAGTTCAGCCAAACTGCAGTTACTCTTCTCCGAGAAGAACCTCTCTAAGAGCGCCCTACATCTCTTGAGCGCCCTCTTATCCTCCTCTCCGATACCGAGACCATCCAATTTTGACAAGACATCGTAAAGGGGATAACGCTTCCTTACGGTCTTCTCCTCGTCTTCGATTTCTCGCTCCACAAAGACACTGGCTAAAGATGAAAGACTAGAATTCTTAATTCTGAAAACAGGCGATCTCAATAACCTCACCAGGGAGATGTCGTCAAAAGGATTGTTAATTGAGCTCAAAAGCGCGACCAGGTCTCTTATTTCCGGCCTCTCATAGTAGCCAGTCCCGCCAGTAGTAACGAAAGGAATTCCATGCCTCCTCATTGCTTCCTCATATATCCCCACCGGAGTTCTAATTCCTCTCAACAGTACCGCTATGTCCTTGAGCTCCAAACCCCTGCCTCGATCTTCTTCTCTTGTTGGATTATTCAACTGGTAGTCTCTCAGAAGCTGCAGAATCCTCTGAGCAACGAATTCTGCCTCTTCTTCCTGGGATTCTGCCAGAAAAATCTCGACAGGGAGTTCTTTGCCTTCCTTTTCTGAACTAATGGCTTCGTAATTAGGAATCTCGTTATCTAAAGCTTTGTTGACTACTTCCAGAATCTGATTAAAGGAGCGGAAATTCTTGGTCAAGGAAAGGCTCAATTCAGATTCTTTGCTAAACTCTTCAATATTTTCCGGCTTGGCTCCACGAAAGGCATAAATGGACTGTTTGATATCGCCCACTACGAAGTAGTTATGAGAGAACTGGCGTAGGAGTTTATCCTGAAGAGGAGTAGTGTCCTGGTACTCATCCACCAACACATACTTGAACTGCCTCCGGTACTTCTCTCTTATCTTTGCATTATTCTGGAGAAGATACAGAGTCTCCAGGAGAATTCCGGAAAAGTCAAAGTAGTGGCGTCTTCTGAGTTCCTGTTCATAAGAAGCATAAACCTCGGCAATGAGGTGGGCTAAATTCCTCTTCTCCTCGCCTTTTGCTCTTGGGATTTCGTGCAAAAATTTTGAAGGAGATATAGCCTTATTTCTTAAATCCTGAACATATTCAAAAATTCTGTCCAGGAACTCATCCAGCCACTGGTCAATGACCACCCGGGGCAACTTCCCTTCCTCAAGTAATGCCTTACCCACTTTACAAAAAATGATTTTGCCCTCTATCTCGTCAATTACCCTGAAATTTGGTTCTAAACCGACTTCCAGAGCGTTCTCCCTAAGAAGCCGCGCACAGAAGGAATCAATGGTGCTTATATACGCTTTTCTTGACAGGACTTCTCGGGGAAGCTGCATCTTCTCCAACTCTTCTTCTAATCTTTCCCTCATCTCTCCAGCAGCCTTATTGGTGAATGTCACTGCCAGAATAGTCTCTACCGCCTCTTCTGGAGATATTTTCTTTTCTAAGAGATTAAAAAATGCCTTCAAGTACCTGCCTACCAGAACAGATGTCTTACCTGTCCCCGCTCCTGCCTTCAGGCAGACGGTACCTTCGGTCTCACTAACTGCTCTTTTCTGCTCTAAAGTCAACTCTCTCATTGCAAAAAAGGGGACAGGCTACTTTTTTCTGTCTTCCCCTGTCCTGACTCCTGGAAATATTGTACCTGTCACTTTTTTCTTTATGCGGAAAATGGTCGCTGTCCCTATTTATCACAAAGGAAATTGAAGTCGCAATTCCAGCAGTTCTTTGGCTTCTGGGGATAGTATCCCTGGAGAATCTCTTTTACCTTTTCTCTAAGATGCTTTAAAGCCTCTTCCAGTGACTCCTTGGTAGAAAGCACTACTCCGCCTGTAGAGTATTGCTTGCCCATCTCCACCGTTGCTTTAATATTGGCATTAGGCTTCTGGAGGTCTTTACGGAGCCAGTAAATGGAAAGCCTATCTACCTGCCTCTTCAAGTCCTCACTGATGCCAAAAAAGTAGATTGGTAACTGGAAACTTTCTCCCTCAAACATTTTCCGACACAGGCTGAATTCCATAAACGAACTCTTACTGGTCTTATAATCGATAACTTCCCCGATTTCTCCATTGAGGCGGTCGAGTCGGTCTATTCTCCCGGAAATTGTCAACCCGTCTATCTGCCAGGTGAATTCTTTCTCCATCTCCTCAATAACGAAACTCTCTCTTTTTCTCTCATTCTCAAGATACCTCAGAAGAATCTTTACCGCCAATCTCTGATACACATCTTTCTCAAATAGAGTGGAGAAACTCCCTCCTTCTTCGGAGAAAACCTTCTCGACCTCCTTCTCCATATCCCTCTCAGCGTCAGAAGAATCTAATGCGTCTCTGGTATTATATTTCTCATGAAACGAAGCAAGAACGGTATGCAGGAGCCTTCCGAAAATTAAGGAAGGTCTCGGTCTAATCCATATCTTCAGGAGAAATGAGAAGAAAAACTTTGCCGGGCATTCGCTGTAGGATTCGAGCTTATAGGAAGAGAACGAATAGTCAGGAGAAATCCTTACTCTATCCCAGAGAGCTTCCTGGTTGAATTCTCCTCTTATCACCATTATTTCATTATATTTCTCTCTATCAATCTCCTGGAGCAGTCCCTCCAAATCCTTATTTCTGGTCAAGAGCCAGAAGTTCACCAGGTCCTCCCGGGTCAGAATTTCATCCTTCTCTTCAGGACCGAGAACGGAGGGCTTATCGAGAAATTCTATCCCTCTATTCCTGCATTTTTCCAGAAGTTCCTCTTCCCTTTCTGCTCCGACGAATTTCAAGATTAGAGAAGAGAGAAGAGAATCGCGATTTGACTCGTATGTTTTTCCATAAGTTAAATATAGTCTATTCCTTGCCCTGCTTATCGCTAAGTTGAAGATTCTCTCCTCCTCTTCCAGGTGTTCGGAAAGTTCGGGAAGGGGCTTCAATCCCAGTCTCTTCTTCTCTTGCAGGCCTAAAAGGGAAGATTCGGGCAAATCTCGGGGAAACTTTCCCTCCACAAGGCCACTTACGAAGACTACCGGGAAGAACTCCCCACTCGCCCTTTGCACGGTCATAATCTGGACGCTATCTTCCTGGGGAATAAAAGTAATCGCCTCCTCCCGACCGTAGGAAGCAAGCATCTCGTCGAGGTAAATCATAAAATCAGGGAATGATAGATTGTTTTCTATCTTCTGGAACTTCTTTACTACTTCCAGAAAATAGCTCAAGTTCTGAGCCAGTCTCTTGCTCTGCGTTCCTGCCCTTAGATAGCCAAAATTGGAGAAGACTCTATAGATAAGCCTTTCCAGAGATTCCTTCTTTGCCTCTTCCTCCATTTGTCTCAACGCTGCCAGAAATTCTTTTAGGGCAGAGACAGTCTCCTCTTTCAAACCCCGTCCAGGATAACTTGTGCCGAACTCACCTTGGGAAAAGTCCTGGGGAAACTTCTCCGCCACCATTCTTATTACAGCCAGAAAAGGCAATCCCTTCCTTTCGCTATAAGTTAAGAGCCTCTGAACATCAACAGGGTCAATCTTGAACTCGGGCGCTGAGAGAGCCCTCAGAAGATGGGCATCTATTTCTTCTTCTTTTCCCCAGATGCACTTCAGGATGGAAATAATCTGGACAATTTCTGGCTGTTTGAAAAACGCTATGCCCCCTGTTACCGTATAATCAATAGTGTAAATTTTCAGGCCATCTTCTAAATTCCTTATGTCTCTAGATACACCCCGACAGAGGATAGCGATATCCCGATAGTGGTAACCCTGGCGAGTCAGACTATAGATCTTCCGGGCAATGAACAAAGCCTCTTCGCTTCCACTCGCACATTTCACTACACCTATCTTGGCGGGTGGAGAGGGAAGTTCGGAAAGTAAAATTATGTGTGGTTCAAACTCATCTAAGAATCTTTTCTTAACCTCTTGGGGCAAAGCTCCACGAAAACGAAAGACACTCTCCTCTTCATTTCCCGAAAAGAGCACATTCTCTTTCCCCGACGCCAAGAGAGAGAAAAGTTCATACTGGTTCAAATCCATATTCTGAAAGTCGTCGAGGAGAATGTGAATAAATCTTTCCCTGTAATTCTTAAGAATATCAGGATGATCCTGGAAAAGCTGAATGGTTTTCAAAACCAGGTCTCGGAAATCTAACCGGTTCTCTTTGTGCAAGTAATCCTCGTAGGATCTGAAAATTCTGTTCAAATCTTTGAACTTGCCATAGTCGGGCAATCTCACGCGGGGATTGAGTTTCAAAAGGTCAATTAGGTCGACAACCTCGTCCAGGAAACCCGAAATGTGCTGGACTCTCCGATAATATTTCAGCTGCAAAGCCCGGAGGATTTTGCTCAGAACCAGCCTCTCCTCTAACCCGTCCAGCACCTGAAAATTGGGATAGATGCCAGGGACCCTGCTATAATTTTGTCGAAGAACTCTCTTGCAGAAACTGGTGAAACTATTCACCCAGAACTCTCCATATCCCGGCTGGAGATGTACCTTTAGATCCCCGACAATCTCCTCTCTATCGGTAAAGACAAGAATTCTTTCCGCTGGAGCAATTCCAGAGGATATGACATATTCGATTCTCCTCTTTAGAACCTCGGTCTTGCCCGAACCTGCTGGCCCCAAAAGAAGAAGCGGTCTGCCACGATGGGCCACCGCCTCCCTTTGTGTATCGTTCAAGTTGTTCAGAATATCCACCTTATGTCCTCAACTGTTTGGTCACTACATCTCCCCTCACCCCAACCCTCTCCCCCAAGGGGAGAGGATTTTTAAATAGGGACAGCGACCATTTCCCCTTCGAAATTTCCACTTTGTAGCAGCAAAGCGTAAGCTTTGCCGGTGTTAGCAGAGTTTCGCTCTGCGGCTACAATAACTTCTTCAGTCCCTTCTGGAAGGCTACAACAGCCGCCTTATCATAAAGAGCGAAAATAATCGACCTGAGTTTTACATCCTTCGCTTTTCTAAGGAAATCGAGGGTTTCCCCGAGCATAATCCTGGCGCACTCTTCAAGAGGAAATCTACCCACGCCGGTTCCAAAAGCGGGAAATGCTAAAGAACCAACTCCCAGTTCCTCCGCTTTCTTGAGAGTGGCCACAGTAGCTTTGTTTATTATCTCGGCATTAGTCACTAAATCCTGTCCCATTACCGCAGCGTGAATAACATATCTTGCCAATAAATCGCCTGCACTCGTGACCACGACCTCTCCTACTGGTTTTGGTCCTTGAGCAACTGCCTCTTTCTCAATAATGGTCCCGCCTTTCTTCTTGATTGCCCCAGCCACCCCTCCTCCCATCCAGAACCTGTTATTAGCTGCATTGACAATGGCGTCTACTTTCAGCGTGGTAATATCTCCTTGAAAAAGTTCTACTTTCGTATTCTTTACCAAGACTTCCATTCTTTATCCCTAGCGCGGAGCTTTGCTCCGCTACTCCATTTTCATTTTTTCCTTTAACGTGCTAAGAAGATTATCAAAAGATTTTTCAAATGCCTCTACTCCTTCTCTCTGGAGCGTCTCACAGACCTCTTCCAGGTCTATTCCATGCCCTTCTAATCGGTAGAGAACGTCTTCCACCACACCCATATTCTCCTCCAGGGATAATCTCGGCTTCCCGTGGTTTCTAAAAGCGTCCAGCGTAACTTGAGGGATGGTATTCACAGTATCTGGACCAATCAATTCCTCCACGTATCTTACGTCACTATAAGCCGCATCTTTGGTAGAGGTGCTCGCCCAGAGCGGCCTTTGAACTTTCGCTCCTTTTCTTTCCAGCTTCTTAAAATTCTCTAGAGAGAATATCTCTTTGAACTTTTGATAGACTTTCTTCGAATTGGCTATTGCTACCTTTCCTTTCAGCTGTTCCAAATCTTTCTTCCTTTCCGGGTTTTTCTCCAATTGGATAAGGGAATTAATCCGCTTGTCTACCAGCGTATCTATACGGCTAACGAAAAGGCTGGCAACCGAAGCCACTCTCCTCAAATCTCCTCCTTTTCGCAAAAACTGTTCCAATCCCCTGATGTAAGCCAATGCAACACTTTCGTAATGGGAAAGCGAAAATATGAGAGTAGCATTTATATTGATGCCTTTTGCTATCAGTTGCTCTATGGACAGAGCCCCTTCTTTTGTGGCCGGGACTTTTATCATAATATTATCCTTCCCTATTCTCTCAAACAGCTTCTGTGCCTGGCTTACGGTTTGGTCAACAGTGTACGCAAATCTCGGCGGAACTTCTATGCTCACATATCCATCTTTTCCTTCCGTTTTTCCATATGCTGTGTAAAGAATATCTGCTGCCAGACTTACATCCTTTATCGTCAAGTTATCATAGATTTCTTCCACAGTTCTGTTTTTCCCGGCTAACTCTTTAATTTCGAGGTCGTACTCGCTACTCTCGGTAATTGCTTTTTCAAATATAGTGGGATTCGATGTAACTCCACATATACCATCTTCTTCAACCATTTTTTTCAGCTTTTCTGAAGTGAGAATGGACCTTTCAATATTGTCGTACCAGACGCTCTGTCCAAAATTCCTGATTCGATAGACTGCGTTCTTTTCCATTCCAAATTTCCTTTCCCAAAATTCATAAAAGAGTCATCTGTTCGGGCTCTATTTTCTTTTCCTCTTCAAATATTTGCACTTCTCCATATACTCCATCGTGTCCCGGGGAAATCTTCACTTTCCTTTCCCTCACTCTGGCGACGCCTTCGGCAATTCGCGGATGGACTTTATAAAGCTCATCAATGGGAACTTCCAACATTATCCTAAATTCACTACCAAAATTTTCCACCATATAGTTGTACAACTTGTCCGCTTCTGTTGACTTTGAAGTTTTACCAATGCTCTCCGCTATTACTTCCTTTAGCAAGACCAGACTGGTAAAAGGAATTGCGTCCTGCGGTTTGAAGCCAATTTCTCTGTCGGCGAGTTGATACACCCGATGCATCACTCCTATAGTTAGAGTTTTGCCACAATGGGGACAAATGTTATGGTAACTCTTTGTCTCCTCAGGCGAAAGACAGACATTACAATTCCTGTGACCATCGTAGTGGTACTTACCTTGCTGGGGAAAGAACTCTATAGTACCGAGGAACTTATTCTTGTCCTTATTCTTGATTGCAGAAACTATTTCTCTATAATCAATCCTGCAATTAAATATATTGGCTTCTCTTCCCAAATTCGCAGGAGAATGCGCATCACTATTAGAAATTAGAGTGAACCGGTCAAGGCTGGAAAGCGCCCAGTTCATTTCCGGGTCGCTGGACAACCCTGTCTCTAAAGCATAGATTTGAGGAGTCAATTCCCCGAAACATTCTCTTATATCGTCAAATCCGGAGTTTGCTCCGAACAGCGAAAACCAGGGAGTCCAGATATGGGCGGGCACGACAAAACATTCGTTAGAAGCTTCCAATACAATCTTTGTTAGCTCCTTTGCTGAAATTCCGAGAATAGGTCTTCCGTCAGAATACAGATTGCCAATTTTTGCGAGCTCCTTATTCAACCTGTGGACAACCTCAAAACCGGGAGCAAAAATGAGAATATGGATTCTTCTCACCGCTCCGCCCTGGGAATAGATACAACTTATCTCGCCCGTGAGGAAGAAATGGACACCATTGCACTCATAGACCCCATGGCTTTCTGGCTTCAGAGAGTCTTCGAGTTCGTCCAGCCAGTGGGGATGAGTAAAGTCTCCTGTCCCTAAGATATCAATTCCTTTAACTTTAGCGTACTCGCTTACGCCTCGAATCGTCATATCGCTCGAGGTAGCCCTTGAATATCGAGAATGTATATGAAAGTCAGCGATCAACATCTTTCTTCCTAACCATCAAAGAAATAAGCACCAGACCTATTCCTACCCCATCGATCAGGACATCAATAATGGACGGGTTCCTCAGGGGAACAAAACTCTGATGGATTTCGTCAGAAATTGCATAAAGTAGGGAAAACGCCCCGGACCACGCATATGTTTTTGCGAGATTGATCTTTACCGAATAGAAAATCGCACGCCAGGTGAGAAAAGCGAGTATCCCATATTCAACGATATGGGCAATTTTTCTCAGGATTATATCCCATGTTCCCCAGGGCGTCACCAGGTGGGGAAGGCTGGAGAAGTAGAAGATAACACTGCACCACAAGCCAACAGGTAACCACAGTATCAAGAAAGCAAGAAACTTCTTCATGTCTCTTCACCTTGAGCATCAAAAACCCTTCACTTGTAACATTCAATGAATCTTTCCAAAGACCTGTCGTAAGTCCTCTCCACTTTGGGAGGAAAAAAGCAGCCTGGCAGTTCTCTCGCTTTCCAGTGGTATCTAAGGCACTCGCAACAAATCCCTTTCCTGGAACAAGGCTCGTAGGTGCAGGTGCAATTCTTGCGATTTACATCCTCATTACATTGTCTCATCTATGTCTCCCTTGCAAAAATAACATTCTCTTAGAATCCGATTTTTTTGGAGGGCTCGCCCGCTACTTTTATTGCTCCGTATTTCTCTTCATACTTCTTAATGTTCTCTTGCAAAGCAACGAGGAACCTCTTGGTATGGCCTGGGCTAGAAATTATTCTCGCTCTCACCTTCGCTTTCGGCTCCTGGGGCTGAACGTAAATGAAATCCATTGTAAATTCAGTCTCGGCATGTCTTATGAAAGCTAAATTGACATAAGCCCCTTGAGCCATAGCATCGTCCATTTCAATCCGAACCTGCACCTCTCTCCCTTCTTGTTCGGGCATAACTTTAACCTCCTTGACTTGTCCTCCCCACCTGGTGTAGATGTGACGACCTTTCTGGTATTTCTTCGGCTCAACCATGTTTATAACTTTCTTCTAAAGCTTACGCTTCCCTCCTCCCTATTGATGTACATTCAAAAGATAGTCTGTGAAAAACTTTTGGAATTCTAGGCAAAAAACAAGTACGGCTTCTTTTCTTCTAGTAGAGTCGAAAGAGGTCTTACAACCTCTGTCCGCTCAATCAAACCGTGTGTGAGGTTCTCCCTCGCACGGCTTTCCTTAACTGTTGCCAAAATCGGAATAGTTTCAATAAGCACGAATAGGTATA
>Ga0315312_1002732_pt1 | contig 11924 bp, 18 predicted proteins | sample TDP7_MG_FD_203629 | JGI IMG/M metagenome (GOLD analysis project Ga0315312, IMG submission 203629) | Freshwater sediment microbial communities from Lake Towuti, South Sulawesi, Indonesia - TDP7 | ecosystem: Environmental > Aquatic > Freshwater > Lake > Sediment | place: Indonesia: South Sulawesi... | reverse complement strand
ATAATTGCGGTTACGGTTTCAACCTTTGCCATTACTGTCATCCATACATTCGTATTATCAGTAGAGCGAGCGATAACAGAGGAAAAATGAAAACTGTCTGGCCCGACATAGCTTCAGATCCCTCATCAGCAACATTGGCAACGCCTCTTTCCAATAAATTAGATGGGAGAGAAAAAGGAGGAGATGAAGTAATGAGAAAAGTTCACCCGTTGCACCGTATTGTTGCAGATTTGTTTGAGCATAGTTTGCCTGAGGGTTGTAGGCTTGTGAGAGATGAGGCTTGCGGTGGAGACCAAAGGATTCCTCTGTTCTGTTCAAAAGAGAAATCCCGAACAACTTGGTATTGCGACGTGGACATGCTGATCATTAAGAATGGTAAAATTGCGATCATCGTAGAGATTGATGAGTCCAATATCAAACCAACTCAAATATGTGGCAAGTTTCTGACGTCTGCGTTGGCTCAATACTATATTCACGAATCGGAAAATGATGTGCCCATCGGAATGAACGCCTCTGTAACTTTCATTCAGATAATGGATACGTCTAGGCTAAAAAGAGACAGAACCTCAAAATTCAAGCAATGGAACAACCTAGAGAAGTCAATTCAAGCGATATTACCTGTTATCGGCAGTAGAATACAGAGATACAGGTTATTTTACGGTGATGAAGCGTATTTCGAATCTAAGAAGTGCAACGAACTCATTGCCTACATAAAAAACGCCTAATGAAGCTTTGGAGAGTACCTGCAAAGCATAGGAGCACTAAGTCATTGGTTGGCCACTCGGAAAGGAAACGGACCATCTCCGACCTCATGAGACATGCTTTATTATATCATATAGTTCTTCTAGCAGATCATCAGTGAAGTGCCTTGGAGCATAATCCCAAATCCTAACGAACCCACAGTCTGGATGGTCCTGATTGTAACTTCTGATCCATGCGTTAACACTCTTCTTATGAAAGATCTTGCGGTATAGACTCGTCGACTCTTCTTCGTCAGGACTGGGTGGAGGACTGACCTCAACTTTGAATGGGCCTACCTCCGCCATGGTCTTGACCCGACTTAGCTTTGATGTCAATCTTCTCCATCCAAGGGGAACTTCGGGGATGTCACGCACGTACAGGGCAGAAACCACACTCTCCGACACAGCAAGGACTTTAATGCCTGAATCCTTCAAGATTGGTCTTCTCCCACTCCACCGATGTTTGAGGCCTAGGCTCTTTCCTTTCTTTGTAATCCTCACTGTTTGCTTAGGTGTCTCCGCAAAAAGTGGCATAATTCCTAATACGAAAAGTGGCAGGCCCGCTGCCTGAATGATCTCCCTATTTCCTTTCCCAAGATAGATCAACGGAACGTCCCCCATCCAAAGCACGCTCCCACCAGCGTCTAGGTACTCTCTGAATGTTGTGCTTGTTGAGTAGTCTTCAATGAGTTCAGTTGGCAATATGTCTTGCGAAAACACCACAAGCTTCTCATGAGCGTTCCCTTGCACTATGCTGCCTACCATGAAGCGCCTCAGCTCTCGAGCATTCAGCACGGTTAGCCCTTTGTTTCTGAGGAACGATGCTATTCTGTCAGGATGTCCGGCTTCATTGCTAATCCAGGAAGTAGGATAATGCTCATCGCGGAAAACTGACAAATCGGTAGTTGCCATAGTGGACCGACCTATAGATAAAAAGTGGTTCTTTAGTGTATTTAATACATCTCATATTCAGCGGGAACCCAGCAAATTCTATTATTCCGATATCCGATCTAGTGAGTAGAAGTTCTGTTCCTACGAGGTAGTGTAACGATCAATGCAGGCGTTTGAGTTTGTATTTCTTTCTTTTTGTTCCATTTCTCCTAACCGTTTCAACCAAGCCGGCTCTTTTGAGGGCGTCTATATGTGTCTCCGCGGTTCGCCACGTTGTCCCGCTCTTCCTAGCTACGCTTCTAATGCTTTGGCCCTTTCCGCTGCCTGAGCCTAACGCCTTCACGACAGAGGCTAAGATTGCGGATTGTGGTCTCCTTTTTCTTCGTTTTGACGTTTTTCTTCCCATGGCGCATCCCGGAATAAAATAAAATTCTGCCTATATAAACACAATGCTTAAATAGGTGAGAGCAAATTATGCTTATATAAACATAATAGATGCTTTGAAATGGCTAGGAAAACCAGAATTCACCGTCAACACCAGAGAAAGGCTGCTGGACGACGCGGACGCATAGAGTATCCTGTCAACGGGTTCATTGACACTGTGACCCCAAAGAAAGCGACTGAAATTGAGAGAACTGGCAAGAAAAAGAGAATAGAGAAAGCATTGCAAAGGTTAGCCGAGATCCGGAAGCCTCATAAGATCCTGAAAGTTCCAAATCAGGATTTGTCAAAAGCGTACCGCATTGCTAGAAAAAGAAAACTGAGGGTTACCATAAGCAATTTGAGTGGCACGAGATACAGGTATCCACCTGCTGACTGACATTACTTAATCATGAGCCTCATATGGGGGAAAATCAATGCGCAAAAGCGAAAAAGAGTTCATTGCGGTTTTCGCAGGCATAGTTCTAATCTTTACGGGCATAATAGTTATGTCTGGTGCCATGGCTGGCAATTGGACGATTGAAGTGGTCGGTTCGAGGATCACAAGAATTGTTGTGGGAGGTTTCGTTTTCGTAATTGGGGCCGTGTTTCTCGCATTTGGAATTGGTGAAGACATAACTGATTTCATAGAAAGTGTTTGGGACAGATTTCTAGAGGCTTTAGGTAGATAGAAAAGGCAATAAGTTGCCGATCATTGGTCAGCCTAAGGTATTCTCAAGGATCTAATGGTATATTCCAAGTGAGAAAATTGCAGAAGATTTCATGTCTACGATCTTCAACGTTATAAGCCTGTTAGCTTAAATAGAATCACAAGCAGTTCGACGGGCGGCAACATGAGGAGAATTGTATGACCTACAAAGACTACTTTCTATATACAGAAAAATATTGGGATTTTGATTACGGCTTTCAACTGGTTGAATTGATAGTTGATGTTGTGAGAAGCCGCATCAATGGTTACAACTTCAACAGATATGGCACGTATGGTGAAGGTTCACCGCCTTCATGTGCTGACCCTAGACAGCATATCACTCTGAGGTTAGATCTTAAGAACCAAGAAGCAATCCAAGCAGTTGAAGGCAAACTTGCTCTAGTGAAGGCTGATGGCAACATATCTGACTGGACAAAAGAGGAAGATTATCCATATAAAATACGTGGTGTTACGCCAATGAGATTGCTCAACGTTGTGTATCATACTGCACATGAGACAGCAACTAAATGTGCGCTTAGCTTTTACCAGAGCATTAGCAGTAATTCGACCGAGCTCCACATCTTTCAAAATGACAAGATTGGATATCTATCTGATTTCTTGCCTGTTTGGCTGGAAAAATCTGGCTTTCGAGCATTGGGAGGTGTACGGCCAGACACATCTTCTTTCAAAGAGCAACTAGCAGTGGACTGTGCTTCATCCTTTTCAGAAATAGTGGATAAAAACAGGTTGACGGACAAGAAGAAATTCGCAGATCGCTTGATTCACTTATTTCTGAATTGTATTTGTGTTGATACTTATGAAGAGAACGATATTTTAACTTCATTAGGTCGTTTTTTGGGTTGCCCTCGCACCTATGATGAAATCTGTGAAATACTTGGTAAGACCTTAGAGGACTGCCAAAAGCTTCCAACGTGTAGAGAATAAGAGATGTCGGGGGAGGAGTTCCAAAAACAGTCTGAGTAACCCTTTTCTGATAATCAGAATTATCAATCGAGGTGAAGTTGTCAGTAGTGCCAGTAGAGAAGGAATCCAAAAGGATCCAATAAACAGAGCTCAAAATGCAAATATTGGAACTGACAACGAACTGACAACTGACAAAATAAGAAAGTTTAATGAGGTGTTCAAATGAACCAAAATGAACACACCGAGCTAGTGTGACACAAAATCGTCTATATCTTCGGATCCTTTCCCCCCGCCATCAGCGCCGAGTGCGCTACCTTCCTCTGTAAAATCTGGGGAGGTATAAAGAGAAGAAATAGATGAAGTGGAAGGAGAGGAGGAAACCGCGGCGCAAACGGCGCAGACGCCGCAGGTCAAATTTGAAGATGTCTTCAAATGAATCTTGAATTGCTCCTTATCATTGTTATTCCTAGCCCAGAAGGATCTACATCTAGTTCTCCCGGGAAAAATATAGATATAGTATCTTCCCAAACGGAGAATCAGGAGAACCAGAGGAACAGTTAGCCTGGTATAAGAGGCACTCAAAATGCGGAAAGTGACTCACGAAGTCGAGTTCTTTCAGGACATGGATAAAGCCACCAAGATTGCTGGCACATTGCATGGTCAATTCAAGAATAAGAGTGGCTTCTTTGAAGGTTATGAGATGCCGGAATACATTCCTCCCGCAGGCCTAGATAGGTCTTCCAGGGAATACGCTCTTTATCTGACATACGTAATCGCAATCGACTTTCAGACTAACGCCGTCAAACTCTGGAATAGAGCTAGAAGCCTATATGAGGATGAGCCCAAACTTTTCGAACCAGAGACAATAGCGAACCTTGACCAAGATTATCTCAGAAGCATCACAAGATCTCTTGGCGCCAGGTATCCTTCAGGTGGTGCAGACGGCTGGAAGAGGATATCAAGAATATTGCTAGGCAGCTATGATGGCGATCCCAGGAATATCACTAAAGAATCCGTCAAACTCACAGAACTGCGAAGAAAGCTGCAACAATTTCCTTATCTCAGAGGAAAGAAGCTTAATACTTTCTACATCAGAGCCATGGGTGAAAACGGCCTATTCAAGATTAGCGATTTTGACAAACTGAGTGTAGCAGTCGATATTCAGGTTTCCAGAGTCACATTTTGCACAGGCGTTTTGAAGATTAAGGGAGGCTATTATGGTTGCATTCATCATGAACCCGTCAGATCCATGATTGAAACGGTTTGGAGTGAAGCAGCAAGCAAGATGAACATTCCCGCATGGTATCTTGATGAACCTTTATGGTCTATAGGATCGAAATTATGTTCAAAGAAAGCCTGCCACAAGTGTCCTGTTGAGAAATTATGCGACAAGAATTTCAATGTGAAGCTTAGGGGCGCACACGTTCAGACTTGGCAAAATGAATGCTAAAAGTCGAAAAACCACATCTGTTCATTAGTTCGACAAAGAAATATTTGAAGGTTGATTATTCTGCGGCCTTAACTGGCTCAAGATCTTCCTCTTTAACATCCTCAATTATCTCAGCCTTAACCTCTTTCTTTTGTTCCTTTTTCTTCTGCAACGCGACCTCAGCTTTGGCCTTTTTTGTCGAAGTATCTCTTCAACAATTCTTTGTATTTCTCTGGTTGCTCAACGCGCCAGACGTATGAGCGTGCGCTGCGTGCCGAGATGTTGAACTCTTCAGTCAACTTCATGAAGATCTCTTTAGGCTTCAAGTTTTCAGCTTTAAGCTCTAAGTATCGCGCGTGAACTTGCTCTATCTTACTTTGCGTTTTTTCACTCATGGCCCAACAATCTCTCGCGGAAGCTCGTGGAGACGCCTGCAAGCTCAAGGTTTGTCCTGAAATACTTTCGCATGCACGCATGCGCTCTGCTTGAAACCATATTATTGAAATTCATCGATCAATGTCTTTCTCAATTGTCGTGCCGAAAAGGATACACTTTGAACCGCTTGTTGTAATTTTATTCTTTCCTGATTTAGAAAATCTATCTGTTCAGGTTTGACATCATCTCTAGCTGAAGCAACAAGCTGAAGTTTGGAATTATGATCTCTGACCTGTTGATCTAGGCGGTCTAGTTCTTTCCTCAATTCTCTTCCTCTCTCAAATACAATTCCTCTAACTACCCCTTTTTGTTCTTCCAATCTTCGCCAGTAATTACCTAAGTCTTCTAAACTGCGGTAGGCCCCCTTCGTCACTGGGTGTTTTAAGCCTTCGGAAACCTTGTTCAATTTGTCTATTAATTGATCTAAAGTATCTGGCACTTTCTGCAATAACTCTCTCACAGCGGAAAGGGTATCCCATTTCTCAAGAATTTTTTCAAATCCGCCAAGAGCGACCTCGTATGTATTCTTTATTTCAACTTTAGCTACTTCCTTTGTAATGATTCCAGTTCTAAGCCATTTCCTCGTCGTGCAAGACATGCTAATATGCAGATTTCCCAACGCTTCTCTGCTTATTAAGAAGTTAACAAGCTCTCTAAAACGAGTATGGTCAAGCTCTATCGATCTAGTGAAGGCCTCTTTGAGATTTGAGATATCCTGAATTTCTTGATATCTGAAGTCATGTTTCCAATCGATAGTTATGATATTAAAAGATATCTTGATTACGCACGTTTCACCCTCCTTTATGGATGCTGGCAACACTTTTCCATCAGTTTCCACACTAACCCGATCTTCTTTATAGAATACTTTGAATCTTTCATTTGGTTCAAACTTTGCCTCAATATTCGTAATCGCTCCTGCCCTACTGCCATTGTTGATGAAAACGAGTTGAATAGGTTTAAGATCTAAACTCCATGGAGTGTAACCGTAGTGCAACCAATGAGTCAATTGGTCTGTTTTCCAATCTTCTAGTTCTGCAACTGGTACACCACAAAGGTCTATGTCAGGTCCCTTTAGATGCGAAAACCAAAGCGTCATAAAGGCTATGATGAGCGTGGCAGCCGAGATTAAAGCCGAAAGATCCGTATTGATTGGAAACGCACTCATCGAATATCCAGCCTTAAGTTAGACTGGTATTGGTTTCTTTTAAGGACTTCCATGCTTCATCGACACAGAAAATAACGGTAGCGGAAAATGTCTGTGAGAGCATATACCCACCTTTCTAAAAATGCGATTGTATCATCAGGTAGTCTTCCTCCATCAAACAACAAATGAATTTCAATTCTCTCACTCTCATTCTGCATGTTCCTTGTATTCCAAGCTGATTGCGAGCAGAGCTTCATCATAATAATGATTGTCTCTCTTAAGACGTTTTTTTCTGATTCCTTCGACGAGAAACCCTGCTTTCTGAGCAGTTTTCATCATTGCTTTGTTGATGGCTAGAGTATCAGCTTCGAGTCTTTCGACCCCTCCCTTCTTTGCGGTTTGGATGCAGGCCTTCAACAGGGCTGTACCAATGCCCTTATTCTGGTGATCAGGATGAACCATTACGCCAACCTCACCAACATGACTCATGTTACCCGTAAATCTGTGTATTCCGGCGAAACCTACAACTGTTCCATTGATTTTCGCGACAACGAATTCATTGCTACTTCTTGGGAGCTCGGTCAGGGATTTCTTGAACCATTCATGCATCTTCTCAACGCTTCCGCCATAAGCGTGACCAGCCCACTTTCTTACGTCCGGATGTTCTTCAATCTGAGCGAGCATGAGAATATCACTATCAGAAAGACAAACTTTTTTTGCGTCACAGATTTCTGGATCCACCAGAACCTCCTCGCAAATATTAACTCTCTAAGAGCTTATTAGATCTTGTCTTGCTAGTTGAATGTTTATCGTTTATAATTTCTTTTGAAGTGTAGTTTTTCACTTCGATTCCCCATTTAACAGGATAAATAAGCTTATTCATATAAAACCTTTCGTTTTTACTCTGGACTAGCGGATAAGAATAAATCCAGACAATAATATGAGGAAACAGGGTCCTGGTAGAAGTTCTTAAAATCTGATTTAAAATAATCTATGTAAGCTAGAAACAGCAAGAGACAAGAGGTCTGATACTATTAACGACATTCCCTAGAAATAATGATTTTTGGCTTTCAAGGAAATAAAAAAATAGGATGTTTACATGCAACGCAAGAAATTGTGTCTACCTTCAGGTAATCAATCAATCTGTTTCTTTGAGAGCTTCCTCTAGTTTTTCCTTGAGTAAGCGTGCTCGTTCATGTTCTTTGTTTTCTGCCATTCTCATTAAATTAGACTGAAGAGCCATTCTCATAATCTTTTTCTCTTCTTCGGAGTATGGGCCTTTTTCTTTCGGAAGTCTCAAGCTCCCTCCATGCATAACGATTTGAAGTTTGTCCCAATCGAAACCCATCGGGCCTGTTGCAGTTGTAGTTAGACCAGTTCCCCAACCTGTTTTGCCGGGACCGGGAAGTGGATGCACATACCCTTCTCCAAAAGCTTCATAGAACAATTCCCTCGCCTTGTTCATACCCATTCGCATTTCTCTCATGGCATCACCCCTTAAATCCTTTATCTCTTCAAGTCTGGAAGATAGCTTCTCAAGAGGGATCGTTCTTAATCCTTCTGAGACAAGCCAATAAACTACCTCACTGCGTGTTTTGAAGAGCCCAGCATCCACAAGCAAGTCAACGATCTCGATCTGCGCAGACGATAGTCGAACCCCTATCACTTCTGTCCTAGGCGTAGGTAAAGGTGGGACGGGCGGAGTAGGCGGGAGTGGAATCTCTCTGCTGGTTTCAGAATCTTCTTTAGCCATATTGCGTCACCGTGTTAATATGTCAACATAGATACATATAAACGTTTTCACCTTTTCAGAAATATTATTCGATGATCGCCCAAGTTCACATAGCAAACAAAGTGCTAGCATGTAAGTCTACAGATAGAGACTGAGATATTTGCGTCTTGCCCTGCATTTGCGCACAAGCATTTTGTTGAAAAGACCTTGCGCGGCAATAATCCATAGTGAGTGATAGAAGGCAAGCGTCGTCGCTATCTACGCAAGAACTATTGTTGATTATTCCGTTAATCGGGGCTATCAGAAAAAATGAGACAGTTGTCGGAGAAGAAAGAGTGAAGGATTTCTCTTTTTCGAGCAGACATGGGGTGATTGGAGACCCCACAATAGCGACGAAAGACCAAGGCAAGGAACTGACGAACAAGATAGTAAACCGGATCATCAGATGGATTGATGAAATGCAGCAGAGTGCAGGCATCTATCGCAATTGGTGAAACAGCCTCCACAGCCTCCACAACCTCAGATCATGACCAGAAATAAGAACCAATCTATATAGTTTTAAGCCATGATTGTCAAAACCTCTTAAAACGAGGCATAACCAAGCTTCAAACGTATATGGGCTCGCCAAAAACTCTCCTTTTTCCAAGAACTCTCATCTGAGAAACTGATTTTCGATATTGTAACTTGTTTCAGGTTGATTTCTTCGTTTAGGGCTTGAAATGGGAGAGTTGAATGGTCTTAGCGGTATCAATACCAAGATCGATCAATCGAGCACAGAAAAGAATCTTGAAACGGCTATGAATTGATGGCGTTAATGCGTCCTTAAGATTCTAGTAGGTCAAAACAGATCCATATGGAATAGAAAAGGGTTAATCTCAGCGGGCCCGCCAATTTGCTTTTCTAGATCCACCGTGTGGTAGTTTCGTTGATTGATGTGAAGTGAGGGTCATTCGTTACGCATTCTGCTTTGGATAATATACTTGTTGCAGCGATGATGGCGTCGGCCATGGGCAATCGATATTTGTGCCAGATCACGGCTGCCTCCTTACATATCCTTGGATCCACGTTTACAACCTTGAAGTCTTTTTCAAGGAGACGCACCCTAAGATCAGCTACGTCTTTTCCATCAGTTTGAAGTGTGAGCTTGTAAATCTCGTAGATCGTTATGGCGGAAACGGATTTGATGTGGCTTCCCATCAACTCCAGCTTTATCCTTCTTATTTCATCCTCTTCTTTGGAGTAGAAGAGGGCAGCAAAGAACCTTGTATCATAGACTCTCCTCCTACTATTTGTCATCTTCTTCCCGCATCCTGTCCAAGAGTTCATAAACTCTCTTTGCTTCAGCCTTACCCGAGCCAGCCAAATCTAATGTTGACTGCTCCTTTCTGAAAACTATCCCTTGCTCCGTATCCAAGACCACCATCCGGGTTCCTTCAGTTATGGCATACTTACGTCTTAAATCAACAGGAATCGTGGTCTGGCCCCGACGCGTCACGACAACTTCCCTCGGCCGCAACTTTGTCACCAATCCTACCACTACTGATTCCTATTATTAAATATTCCTACCAACTGCCAACAAATAAGCTGAACACCAGTATTCCGCTGTAAAAGCCATCGTTGTGTTAGAACACTTCTCCCAGCCTCGACTCTATCGTATAACCCTATTCTGGAAATCTCTGTTAATTTATTAGCGAGTTCTTTTAGCTTCCTCCTCCTGTCTACATGTGTTCTTGCTTCCTCAGAGCCGTGCTCAATGAGCAATGAATCAACAGCGGTGGCAGTCGATAGCCATCCCTTCTCGCATGAGTCTCTAATTTTCAATATACCGCCCTCTTTTATGCCTTCTTCGAATTCTTGGAAGGCCTTTGATAGTATTCCCTTGCCCCCTCAATCTTCTTCATAGCACCCATATCTCTGTCCCCGTTAGATCTATGCGAATTCCGCAAAACTCTGTCAATCAGCCGGATTTGACTTGTACGACATCATCATGAACGAGATGTACTTCCCGAGTTTCTGGATGCTGGACTTGGCGAGAAAATCACAGGCTGAAGAAAACAGGGGACAAGAAAATATCACGTCATGAAAGGCCATGAGTGCGTTTAGTTTTAATGAAGCCTCATGATGCTTGACAAAGTTGCCTTATTCTCGTTCTTAGAGAAAATAGTAGAAATCAACTTTAGATACTATCATATGACAATATTTATTACCGAGTCGATAAGATGATGTACGAAGTCAAAGTAACAAGGCAAGGCCAAACAACCATCCCTAAACCGTTAAGGGATAAGTACGACATAGACGAGGGGGACGTGGTTTTATACGTCGATGTGGGCGATCATGTTGCCATGTTGCCCGTAACGAAAGACCCTCTGAGAGTTCTTGCTGAGTTGAAGGTTGAGGAAAAAGGAACAGTCTACGATATGCGGAAAGAGGCCTTGAAAACTGCTCAGAAGTTAGTGGAAGAGAAGTTCAAGCGAGGGTGATGGCATCCTTATAGAATCGGACTTGCTCCTGGCCTACGTCAAGAGAGAGGACAGGCTGAAGCGAGTCGCCGAGAAGATTCTGGTTGGAATAGACTCGGGAAAATAGATGGTTTCTACGCTTCGACTGCAACCATCCAAGAGATAGTGTTCTGGTTCTTCAACAGGAAACTCCTCAAAGAGTTGGTCGACGCTGTCAATGCGTTGATCCACATCAGAAACTTGGAGTGGGCTGGGATAACCCCTGACATATGCTTAACTGCCTCTATCCTGATGAGCGAGTACGGCGTAAACCCCTTCGACTCGTACCACGCGGCAACGGCCATATCCAGAGATAAAAAGATACTGAGCAAAGAGCACGCATACGACGTGATCAAGGGAGTAGAGAGGATAGAGCCGAAAGATTCTATCAAAAGACTCTGCTAGTGGAATGAAGCATTTCTACTCACAGTGATAACACTCTTGGTATCTGGATAATTCGGAAATCGCTGATTCACACATCGAAAAAAGATTTGATGGAAAATTCAATCCTTCTGTCCATGCACTGCTCGCGTTGCAGACGATGGATTGAGAATGGTAGGAATATGAGATTTGCCGTAGAAGGGTCTTATCTGGGTAAACCACTATGCAGAAAGTGCAAGGTCAAAGTTGAAGAGGAAGCGCGAGACAAGTATCGTCGGGATTGGGTAAAGAACACATCACGGAAAGTCATTATGGGATGGATCTTTATGGACGTAAGTCAGATGATGAGTAGTAACTGAGTTCATCTTTCATCCAAGGTGCTTGACTCAAGACCTAACCCCTTTTGCCAAGTAGTATGCTATGGAAAGGTGAAGCATACAGAAGGATGAGGATATCAAGAAACATAGAATGAGATAGACAACAACCATGCCGACCAAGCGTTGAACAAGAATCTCTAGGTCATTAAGGATCTCTTCCTTCTGTAGAACCATGTCCAGAGGATCCGCACAAGGGCATCCCAAGGATCCGTCAACCTTCCGACAGCTCAACAGTCACGGGTAT
>Ga0315312_1002731_pt1 | contig 11924 bp, 11 predicted proteins | sample TDP7_MG_FD_203629 | JGI IMG/M metagenome (GOLD analysis project Ga0315312, IMG submission 203629) | Freshwater sediment microbial communities from Lake Towuti, South Sulawesi, Indonesia - TDP7 | ecosystem: Environmental > Aquatic > Freshwater > Lake > Sediment | place: Indonesia: South Sulawesi... | reverse complement strand
TTATGAATTTACTATAATTAAGATATTAGGAGGTGGGAAAATTGGGAAGAGCAGATGGACTATCGCAATTAAAAGGAGCTAAAGTATCAAAGGAGAAGACGATAAGTCTGCAATTAAACAGGAGAGAACTACATTTAATACGACTCTGGTGGTTGTCTTGCGAAGACATGCAAATCGAAAATGGAACCTGCAAGGAATGTGAATTTAGACATGAATGTCGATTCGTTCGAGAGAAATTCAACAACTTTAGAATACGAAGGGACGAAAAAAAGCCAAAATAACGAATGAGGGGTTATCCAAAAATAAGGACTAACCCCGTCTTTTTTTATTCAATCTGATTTGTTAAGATGAAAAAATAGCGATTATTATGAAAAAGGTATATATCATAACTCATGGAGTAGCAGTGAAAAATCTGCCTGATCCGCCCTTAACCATCGAAGGAAAGAAACAAATGAAAAAATTAAAGAAACTCTTGTCTAATGAACATTTTGATTTGATTGCCTCAGGAATAGGCAAAAGGCATCGACAAGCTTTTGAAATTATTCTTAGTCGAAAGCGAAAACCTAATCTTCATTCTGAATTCATTGGAGTTCCGGAATCAATCAGTGCGAATTTTAAAACAATGATTTTCCCTAATGGAAAAAGGATGTCAATTGAAGAATACGTAAAAACCAGATACCAAAAATTATCAAAAGGTATTTCAGTTCTTCTTAAAAGAATATTTGAGAAAAAGGGAGAAAATGCCTTGATAATTGGAGGTAGAATTGTGCCTCTTGCAGCTGGAGTTGAGATTAAGAATGTAAAATCGGGAGTTTTATATATTTTCAATGAAAAAGGAAAACTTATTAGTCATAAAGAGGCTTAATTATAATGTTAAATCTTAATAATTTTTCACTAAAAAAGAAATATAATTTGTTACGGAGAAAATATCCTCGCTTTATTTATGAAAATTATTCTTGGAAAATATCAGGGAAAGATTTGAAAATTTCTTTTAATTTTAAGATTAAACCTGATATTAAATTTCAACCAAAAGTAGCTATAAAAAATATTGATAAAAATCAAATTAGAAGGGTAGGGGATAGAGTATTGAATAATTTAGTCTTTCACTTAGGTTTAATCGAAATTTTGAGCTATTGGAAGGCAACTTGTTCGCCAGAGATTTTTATTAAAGCTGGTCCTTTAAATGAAAAACAAATTAAATGGTGGAAAGATTTGATAATTAAGGGAATGGGTCAGTTTTTTTTCGAAAACAAAATTGATTTTAGGAAGCCGAGTTTTATAAAAATCAAAACTAAAACAAAAGTTGTTTTGAATGAAAAATATGAAAGGAAATTAGAAAATCGAGTATTAGTGCCAATTGGGGGAGGGAAAGATTCAATTGTTACTTTAGAGATATTAAAGAAGGCAAAGAAAAATATTACCTGTTTTTCTTTAAATCCAACATCGCCGGCCCAAGAAATAATAAAAACTGCTGACTGCGAGAACTCCATTATTATTGAGCGAAAAATTGACCCGAAATTATTAGAACTAAATCAAAAAGGTTTTTTAAATGGACACACGCCTTTCTCGGCTTATTTGGCTTTTTTGAGTGTTTTATGTGCGATTTTATTTAACTTCAAATACATTGTCTTTTCAAATGAAAGGAGTTCAAATGAAGGCAATGTCAAATATTTGGGCAGAATAATTAATCATCAATATTCAAAAAGTTTTGATTTTGAGAAAAGATTTAGAGATTATTCAAAAAAGTATTTAGCAAAAAATGTTGAATACTTTAGTTTTTTAAGGCCTCTTTATGAAATTCAAATTGCAAAATTATTTTCAAATTACCCTAAATATTTTTCAGCATTTTTGAGCTGTAATGTAGCTTACCAAACTGATTCTGGACTCCGACCCGCCCGCCACCCTCCCGCCTTCGGCGGGCCCCTTAAAAAACCAATTAAAAAATGGTGTGGAAATTGTCCAAAATGCCTTTTCGTCTTTGCTTCTTTATATCCCTTTGTTGACAGCAAGAAAATAGTTAAAATTTTTGGCCAAAATTTATTTGAGGATAGAAAATTATTACCAATAATGCAAGAACTAATAGGGGAGAGAAAATTCAAACCATTTGAATGCGTCGGCACAAAAAAAGAAAGCCTCGTTGCTTTTCATTTATCATATAAAAAATACATAGGTGACACCTATGCAAAATTGCCTTTTATCCTAAGATATTTTGAAAAGAAAATTTTGCTGAAATATCTAAGGTTGGAAAAAGAAGCAAAAAAATTACTGAATTCCTGGAATAAAAATCATTTTTTGCCTAAAAAGTTTGAGGAAATACTTAAAATAGCTATTAGGTCTTGATCCTTCACTACCTAAAAAATTAGGTGTGAGGATTAGCCCCACATCAATAAAATTGGTAGTGGGGCTTGACAAATTTAAAGTATGGGTGTATAATAGAAGTATAAGAATGAGATAGCTCTTTGAGAAAAATTTATGGGGAAGGAAGAAAGTCTATCTCACCGAAATGTCTATCAAGTCTCTATCAAATGTTGGTAGATAGCTCGGTGAGATAGATGGAACTTAAAGTAGAAACGAACGTAGGAATATATGTCGTTGAGGTTGTTGACGGAGATCTCCAAGTCCGTATGATAGAGAAACTCCGTAATACTGCGAATCCCGACGAAGAAGGTGTCACAGGTGAGTATCTTCGATTTCCAGGTGATAAATGGCACGGAAAGAAATTAGTGTTGTCGCCACAGTGGGAAATGATATTGTACAAAACAGAAGATCCACAGGTCGTCGGAGATATAGCAGTTGTCGTAGGTAAAGTCAAAAAGATTACCTCAAGTTAAAATCTCACCTTCCCCTTTTTCTTTTTTCGAGTCCATGATTCAATCACGGGTTGGAAAAAGGAATTTACGCAAGGACTGTCTGTAATCAGGCAGTTTTTGCTTTTCTAAAGCTTCATTTTTAACAGGGTTTATGTTATTTTAAAATTAGAATGAAGTTAGATGAATTAAAAGCTAAGAAGGTATTGATTTTGGGATTGGGGAGAGAAGGAATAGATAATTTTTTGTTTTTGAGAAAGATTTTTCCAAAAAAAATTTTGGGAGTAGGGGATAAATTGGAAATTAAAAATTTAAAATTAAAAATTCAAAATTTAATTAAGAAAGATAAAAAGGTTAAATTGCATTTAGGTGAAGGTTATCTCCAAGCTCTCAAACATTATGATATTATTATTAAGTCACCAGGGATTCCACCAAAAGTGATAGCTCCTTTTATAACAAAAAATCAAAAAATTACATCCCAAACTGAAATTTTCTTTGAAAATTGTCCTGGAAAAATTGTAGGGGTAGCTGGAACTAAAGGAAAAAGTACAACATCGGCTTTAATTTATAAAATTTTAAAGGGAGAGGGATTGAAAGCTCATTTAGTTGGAAATATTGGAAAGCCGGTTTTAAATCTTTTATTTTCAGCAACAAAAAAAGATATTTATGTTTACGAACTTTCAAGTTATCAATTACAAAATCTCAAAAAGAGTCCTCAAATTGCCATATTTTTAAATAGTTTTCCTGACCATTTAGATTATCACAAAAATTTTCAAGAATATCTAAAAGCAAACCAAAATATCTGTCGCTATCAGAAAACTGAAGACTTTTTTATTTACAATCCAGCAGATAAAAATTGCAAAGATACTGCTAAAATCACTAAAGCTAAAAAAATCCCCATTGTTATTAAAAATCTTAAAGAAATCATAAAGATTGAGGAAATTCCTCTTCAAGGGGAATTTAATCTTTTGAATTTATCAGCAGCTAATGAGGTTGGAAAAATTTTTAGGATTTCGAAAAGAAAAATTTTAAGAGCGATTAAAAAATTTAAACCCTTGTCTCATCGATTAGAATATGTTGGAACCTTTAAGGAGATAAAATTTTATAATGATTCTTTATCGGTAATTCCAGAAACAACTATTGGAGCAATTGAGACTCTTGGTAAACATCTAGAAACCCTTATTTTGGGAGGATATGAGAGAAATTTAGACTACAAAAATTTGGCAAAGAAAATTTTAAAAAGCAACATTAAAACCTTAATTTTCTTTCCCGAAACTGGTCCAAGAATTTGGCAGGAGATTTTGAAGCTTGAAAGAAGGAAAAAGTTGCCAAAGGCCTTTTTCATTAAAGAAATGAAAAAGGTAGTTAAATTAAGTTATCAAAATACTCAAAGGAGGAAAATTGTTCTTTTATCTCCGGCCTCGGCTAGTTTTAACCTTTTCCGGGATTATAAAGAGCGAGGAAATTTATTTAAAAAGTGGGTGAGGGCATTGGGGAAAATAAGAACCTGACTTCGTCAGAACCTTGATTCCTTCGGAATTAATTCCGAAGGAATTATGATATAATGAAAATGATGAGCTCTAGTCAATTTCCAGATCGGATTTTAATTTCAGTAATTTTAGCTCTAATAATCTTGGGAATTTTGATAATCTCCAGTGTCTCAGCTCCTCTTTCTCAGGAAAGATTTGGTAAACCCTTTTATTATTTGAATCGCCAAATTCTCTTTGGTTTTCTGCCTGGCTTAATCTTAGCCATTTTTGTCTTCAAAATTCCCTTAGATTTTTTAAAAAAAGCTAGCCTGATTTTGTTTTTGATAAATTTAATATTATTAGCTCTGGTTCTTCTACCAAAAATTGGCCTTTCTCTTGGTGGAGCTACCAGATGGATTTCAATGGGACCAATTTCTTTTCAACCTTCGGAATTTCTAAAACTAACTTTCCCCATCTATTTAGCCAGTTGGTTAAGTAGCCAGAAAAGAGGAAGTTCTTTTAAAAAAGAGAGAGGAGGACAAAATTTAATCTTAGTTGCCTTTTTATTAATGATAATTTTCCTCTCTTTATTTTTGATTTTTCAACCAAATATTAGTACCTTAGCCATAATTATTTTAATTGCCCTTTTAATTTATTTTTTAGCTGATACTCCTTTTTGGCACAGTTTTTTTTTAATTTTAATTGTCTTTGTTAGTATCTTGATTTTAATAAAAATTGCTCCATATAGAGCGAATAGACTTATGGTTTTTTTGAACCCTGAAGTGGATCCAATGGGAATTGGCTACCAGATGAAGCAATCCCTGATTGCTATTGGTTCAGGTGGCAGCTCTGGATTGGGTTTGGGAATGTCAAAGCAAAAATTTGGTTTTTTACCCCAGCCGATTTCTGATTCAATTTTTGCCATCTTTGCTGAAGAAACAGGATTTATCGGAAGCCTGATTTTAATTTCCCTTTTTCTAGTCCTTTTTTGGCGAGGATTTAAAGTCGCCAAAAGTACAGAAGATAAATTTTCCAAATTGATAGCCTTAGGGATTACCTTCTGGCTTTCTATTCAGGCTTTTATCAACATTGGAGCAATGATTGGAATTTTACCTTTAACTGGAATTCCCTTACCTTTTATAAGTTATGGAGGTTCCCATTTAATTACTGAATTAATTGGAGTGGGAATTCTCTTAAATGTTTCAAAAAATACATGAAAATATTATTTACTGGTGGAGGCACTGGTGGCCATATTTTTCCAATAATTGCAATTTGTAGAGAGATGAGAAGAATTTATCCAGGGAAAGATCTCAAATTTTTTTACATTGGCCCAAAAGACCAATTTTTCTCAGTTTTGCTTTCCCAAGAGGGGATAAAAGTAAAAACAATAGTTGCTGGAAAAATTCGGAGATATTTTTCTTTTTGGAATCTTATTGATATTTTCTTTAAAATTCCAATTGGAATTTTACAGAGTTTTTTCTCGGTTTTCTTTTTGGCTCCTGATTTAATTTTTAGCAAAGGAGGTTATGGTTCAATTCCGGCAGTAATTTCTGGCTGGATATTTGGAGTACCAATTTTCTTACATGAATCGGATATTTCCCCAGGTCTGGCCAATCGATTCTTGAGTAAATTTGCTTTAGAAATTTTTGTTTCCTTTCCAAAAACTGAATATTTCTCACCCAAAAAAATGATGTTGGTTGGCAACCCAATGAGAAGGGAATTATTAGAAGGTTCAAAGGAAGAAGCTCTGGAATTTTTTAAAATAACTGGAGGAAAATCAGTAATTTTAATTCTAGGTGGTTCTCAAGGAGCCCAAAAGATTAATGAAATTTTACTTTTAATCTTGCCAGAAATTCTCAGAGATTTTGAATTAATTCATCAGGCAGGTTCAAAAAATTTTAAAGAGGTAAAAGCTGAATCAAGGGCAATCTTGCCTTCCGATTTAGAAAAATATTATCATCTTTATCCTTTTTTTCAGGAAAAAGAATTAAAATTGGCCTATGCCCTGGCGGATTTAATTGTTGCTCGGGCAGGTTCGGGAAGTATTTTTGAAATTTCAGCTTTGGGAAAGCCGAGCATTTTGATTCCTCTTCCCAGTGCTGCCCAAAATCATCAATTGAAAAATGCTTATTCTTTTGCTGAAGGAGGTAGGTCAATTGTCATTGAAGAAACAAATTTAACTCCTCATTTTTTCTTAGAAAGATTAAGGTTTTTGTTTTCCAATCCAAAGGAAATGGAAAATATGAGAAAAAAAGCAAGGGAATTTTCCACTCCCCGGGCAGCTAGAGTAATTGCTGGATATATCTTAGAATACTTAAGTAAACCCAGCAGTACAACTTAATTCTATTCCTGAGCAAAAGAAAATTTGAATTTGTACTACTGGGTAAATAGAATTATGGAAATTGCCGAATTCAAATTCATTCAACCTGGCGAAGTTAGAACAAGATTTGCCCCGGCTCCTACAGGATTTTTGCATATTGGCGGAGCAAGAACCGCTCTCTTTAACTATCTTTTTGCCAAAAAATATCAAGGCAGTTTTATTTTAAGAGTTGAGGATACTGATATCGAAAGATCTAAACCAGAATATGAAAAAGATGTCTTAGATAATTTGAAGTGGTTAGGAATTGAGTGGGATGAGGGTCCAGATATTGGGGGAAATTATGGCCCCTATAGGCAAAGTCAGAGAGGAAAAATTTATACTAAATATTTGGAAAAATTATTAAATGAGAAAAGAGCTTATTTTTGCTTTTGTTCAGAAGAAGAATTAGAGGCTGAAAGGCAATATCAAATGTCGATTGGACAACCACCAAGATATTCTGGAAAATGTGCTCAATTGAGCCAAGAAGAAGTTAAGAAATATTTGGCAGAAGGAAAAAAATCAGTAATTAGATTTAAAACACCTTCCAAAAAAATTATTTTTAAAGATTCAATCAGGGGGGAAGTTGAAATTGATTCGGCTTTAATTGGCGATTTTGTCATTGCTAAAGATTTGAATAATCCTTTGTATAATTTTGCCTGTGTTATTGACGATTCTGAAATGAAAATATCCCATGTCATTAGAGCAGAAGAACACCTATCAAATACACCAAAACAAATTTTAATCCAAGAGGCTCTCAATTGGGCAAATAAGCCAGAATATGCCCATTTACCTTTAGTTTTAGGACCGGACAGGGCTAAACTCTCAAAAAGACACGGAGCAGTCTCAATCTTAGAATACAGAAAACAAGGTTATTTACCCGAAACCTTAGTCAACTTTATGGCCTTTTTAGGTTGGAATCCAGGAACTGAGAGAGAAATTTATTCAATGGCCTCTTTGATTAAGGAATTTTCCTTAGAAAGGGTCCAAAAGCCAGGAGCCACCTTTAATATTAAAAGATTGGATTTTTTGAATGGATTTTATATTCGCCAAAGGTCAATTGAGAAATTAACTGAATTATGTATCCCTTATTTAATTGAGAAAGGATTAATTAAACAATTAAAAGAAAATCCTGAGATTGTAAAACTTCCTCTGGAAGATAAAGTAGAATTCGAAATCAAAGAAACTGGCGAGGAAATTAACTTAAATTATATAAGAAAAATTGTCTCAATTTACCAGGAGAGATTAAAAAAACTTTCAGAAATCGCTGAATTGACTGATTTTTTCTTTAAAGATAAAATAAATTATCAAAAAGAGCTTTTAAAATGGCGGGATATGTCTAATCAAGAAATCCGAAAATCCCTTGACAAGTTAGAAAAAATATTTTCTAAAATAAAAGTAGAAAAATGGAAAAGAGAAAATTTAGAAATAAAATTATTAACTGAAGCTGAAAAATTTGCTAAAGAAATAAAAAGGGTAGGGGATAGGGGATATCTTTTATGGCCGCTACGTGTGGCCTTAACCGGAAAAGAAGCTTCGGCTGGACCCTTTGAAATTGCCGAAATTTTAGGCAGAGAAAAAGTTTTAAAAAGAATTAGAGAAGCAAAAAAATTAATCAAATGAAAAGGTTTCTTTTATCTCTTTTAATCTTACTTATAATTATCGTAATTATTTTTTTTGCTGGATCTTGGATCTTAGAAAAAATAAAGGAAACTGAATTTCAAGAAACTTTAAAAGAAAAGATTCTAAAAATTCTAACTGCAGCCTGGCAGGGGATTTTGGAAATCTTAAAGAAAATGTTTAATTGGCTGAAAAACCTCTGGGATTCTTATATTCGACCGAAGGGAGAATATCTTCTCCAGAAGTATATTTGGCTTAAAATTGAATGGCTTTGGCAAAAAATCTCGGCTCTTTTCGAAGAAAGATTTAAAGAAATAATTAAGCCACCTAGTCAGTAGGGGAGGACTTGACATAGCCTTTTGGGCTATTTATTATAGATATAGATAGCGACGCACAATAGAAGTAAATAGCTGTTTACTATATAAAAGAAAGAAACTTATAACCTCTCCCCTAACAATATGAAAAAATCGGACTTACCTATCATTAAACATATTTCAGATTTCTTAGATTATTGCGAGGTTGAAAAAGGCCTCTCTGATAAAACTCAAGAAAATTATAGCCGTTACCTTCAAAAATTCATCAATTGGTTAAAAATGATTAAAAAAGAGGGTCTCCTCCCTCATGAGTTGGCCCCTGACGATATTTGGGCTTATCGCTTATATTTAAGTCGAAATAAGAATAAAAAGGGCCATTCCTTGAAGAAAATAAGCCAGAACTACTATTTAATCGCTTTAAGAGCCCTTCTGGGCTATTTTGCAGCCAAAGACATAGTTTCACTACCCGCAGACAAAATAGTCCTTCCAAAGGCCTTAGAACGCGAAAAAACGGTTAAATTCCTTAATTTAGAGCAGATAGAACGACTTTTATTAGCTCCTGATATTAAAACACCCGCCGGTCTAAGGGATAGGGCTATTTTAGAAACCTTTTTCTCAACTGGAATGAGAGTAGCTGAATTAGCAGCCCTTAATCGGGAACAATTCGTTAATATAAAAAATAAGAAAGATTTTGAATTAAGTATTATCGGTAAAGGAGGTTATCCCAGAACAGTTTATTTTTCAGAAAGAGCTCTATCTTGGCTGAAAAAATATCTAGAAAGCCGCCGAGATAAAGAAAAAGCTCTGTTTATCCATTTTAGAGCGAAAAAAGGTGTTGAGGGCCGTTTGATTACTCGATCACTCGAAAGAATTGTCAAAAAATATGCAATTTTAGCCGGCGTACCGATCTTTACTACTCCTCACACCATCCGTCATTCTTATGCCACGGATCTATTAAACCAAGGCGTTGACTTAAGGACTATTCAAGAATTTTTAGGTCATCGAAGCATTACTAGCACTCAAATTTACACCCATGTGACCAGTAAAAGGTTACGAGATATCCATCGTCAATTTCATAGCGGCAAAAAATTAAAAGAGTAAAAAAAAGAGGGCATTTAGAGTCCGCCCTTAAGACTTTTTGGTGTGCTCCTTGACTATTTCCCCAATGGCTGCTAATAGACCGAGGATGGCAATGTTTATACAGAATGAAATCAAGATACTGGAACCTATTGAGAGAGGTTCGCTTTTCTGAGCGGTAAGCAATGTATCTATTAGTCCGTTAATAACTATGGAGATTATAGTTCCGGAGCACAATCCATATATCGTAGCTTTCCAGTTCATTTTTTATCACCTCTTTACGATATTTCAATTATAGCAAATCTATAAAATTTGTCAAGAGCGAGAAATTAAAAACCGTTAGTTTTATTTTCTAACGGCCTTTTCTTTTCAATTAAATGTCGCACAATATTTTTATGGAATAATCTTAAATTGCCTCTTTAAATCATAAATACGATTAGATGATTCAATAATTCGTTCTTCAGAAATCTTTCCATTTTTTATTGCTTGATAAATAATTTCCTGAACTTTATAAGGTAATTCTTCGTCATACCCCGATTTACTATTATTTGAAAGTAAAACAATATCGCATCCCGAATTAATTGCTTTTATTATTGCTTCTTCAAGACCATAATAGTTAGTAATTGCCTCCATTTGCATATCATCTGAAATAATAACACCTTTAAATCCTATTTGTTTTCTCAAAATATCTGTCAAAAAGATACTGGAAAGAGTGGCCGGATAATCTTTATCTATTTTTCTATTAAAAATATGTGCTGTCATTACTACATTAAGTAAACCTTTATTTTGAAGTATTTCATAAGGAATGATTTCTTCTTTTTTATATGTTTCTGTTACATCAACCATTCCTAGGTGGCTATCTCCTAAAGAACTACCATGACCAGGAAAATGTTTCGCCACGCTAATGACCTTATTTTGATTATGGGCTTCTATAAAAGTCTGCGAATGTAAAGCAACTTCTTGGGGATCTGAAGAAAAAGAACGACCAAGAGCACCAATAATAGGATTATCAGGGTTTATGTTAAGGTCAACCACTGGAGCTAAGTTCATATTAAATCCGAGATTTCTAAGTTCTTGAGATAATTTTAAAGCTTCTTGTTTTGTAATTTCGTAGTCTCCCCTCTCCCCCAGTTCCTTTGGAGAAAGAAAATTAAGAAATCCATATTCTGGCTTCAAACGATTTATCTTTCCTCCTTCGGCATCCACTGCTAAAAATAAAGGGGTGGATGAATAACTTTGTAGGTCAGAAATAAGTTTCTTTGTTTGTTCAGGGTTTAAAATATTTCTGGGAAAGCTTTTTGAAGGAATATCAAAATCAAATAAAATTACCCCTCCTATTTTTAAATCATTAAGTACTTTTACAATATAAGAATCTTCTGATATTTCAGTTCCCCGAAATCCTACCATTATCATTTGGCCTATTCTTTCTTTTAACTCTTTTTCCTTGTCAATGATTTTTTTATTTTCTTTTAGTTCCTGAGAATATTTATAAATTAGAATTTCTTTATATAAAAAAACAGTTGAAAAAATAAAAATGATTGAGATTATTAAAAATATTATTTTGATATTGTTTTTATATCTAAGCATAACTTTTCTCATTCTACCATATAAAAAAGAGAGGCACACAAAGTGTGCCATTTTTATTCTAACCAAAAACCTTGTCAAGTTAAGAAATCCACAGAAATAAAAAAGAGACAAAAAAAATGGGGATTTGTCTCTTTGTTTCGATGACTTTACTCTCCTATTATTTCTTGATAGAGTTTGACTTCGTTTCTGAGCAGGTAGGAAGGTAGGAAAATCTGGTTCCATTTTTTGACATTTTCTGGGTCGGCGAAAATCTGTTTTAAAATCTGATTCCATTTTTGAACAACGTCTTCGGTAGCTTCGAGTTGCGGGGAGATTTTGAGTTCTCCTTTGAAAATAATCTCTTGGATGGAAATTTTAGATTTTATCCAACCTTCGTATTGGAATTTATAGAGCCATGCATCCGCCTCACCAAGGGAACCCAGTAGATTGTCTCTTAATTCTTTTTCTTCGATTGTCGATTCAAAAGCATTGAATGCTGCCAACTGAATTATTCTATAGACATCTTCGGTAGTCAAACCGTATTGAACGCCCAGTTGTCTCAAAACTTCTTTTGCTTCGCTGGAGGCATAGCAGCCACGCGAGTCAATGATTTCCAGCAACATATTGTCTGGATAAACCACCAAACCCTTGAGCACCCTTGTCATTGTCTTCAGAGAATGAATGACGACGTGGAACAAATCAGGCCAGGCAACTC
>Ga0315312_1002730_pt1 | contig 11926 bp, 14 predicted proteins | sample TDP7_MG_FD_203629 | JGI IMG/M metagenome (GOLD analysis project Ga0315312, IMG submission 203629) | Freshwater sediment microbial communities from Lake Towuti, South Sulawesi, Indonesia - TDP7 | ecosystem: Environmental > Aquatic > Freshwater > Lake > Sediment | place: Indonesia: South Sulawesi... | reverse complement strand
GAAGTAGAGTACGCTGTAGCCAATCGGAAGAATGTATTTCAGCTAAAGAACGGAGCTCTTCAGAAAACTACGAAAACGAGCGTTAATCAGTTCAAAGCATTAGAGGTCGCGTTTGACGATCAAGGATTGCACCTCTACAACAAGATCTGGCGACCTGCCGCAACAAATGCGTACAAAGAATGGTGTCAACAAAAAGAGAGGAGCGAGGATGCCTAACTAGATTCTTGGAGCTTTCATCCAAGACCTTAGAGAGGATGAGCACTTCTCTTCATCAGCCAGTGGTCAAGTTTCTCAGGGTTTGAGATGTAGTTCGGGTCTGGTACGATTGCGTGGACGAGCTTCTCGGCATGCTCTATGCACTTGCAGCATTCATAGGTCAAGAATCTTCTCTTAGCAGGACCATAGACGCATCTTTCACAATCCTTTCCGAGTCTTCTCAGAAGATCGTCTAGAACGTAGACTCTGACTTCACCGAGGCCGAGCATAAGCTTCAACTGTACAGCGGCCAACTTGAATAAGAGAGACTGCTAAAAGTATAGCTCCGAAATCTTCAGTTCTTAAACCGACCGGCTAGACGAGTAGAGCTGCCATGATGTCTTTGAATAGTCTGGGAATTTTTCTGAACTGCTTACTTGTATTGCCTCGCCGCCTTCTCAAGGAGACTTATGAGACCACTCCGCTCGAATTGTTTAAACGTCTCTGTTATAAAACCAAGAATCTTTTCTTTTTGCAGATTTTTACTCTTTGCTTCTTTTACCAAATCGATCAGCCTGACAGTTCTGAAGACCCAGTCGCGGTCCCATACTACATCAAAATTATTGCCTAATTTCTCGGACACTTTTTCTGTCTGCTCGAAGTATTCATCCCGCACAAATTCTCTGAACATCTTCTGGAACTGAATGGATACAGTTATGTTTGCTGTGCCTCCTTCCACATCAAAGTGTACGCCGTAGGGAAACTTCCACCTAAATTTCTTGGGTAAGAAAAGGTATCCAAATGTGTCATACTCTTCCCTTCTTATTGGCCTGAATCCATGCTTTTCCATGGTTTCCCAAAGCTCATTCAGAATATCTTCGGCGCTTTCACGAAACTCCGCAAACTTTTGCCAATACGGACCGTACTCCTCTTTTGCAAAACCCGAGAACGATTTCATCTCTAACCCCTCCATAAAGTTTAGGAACTCGACAAGAAAAAGCTTCTTGATTCTGTCTCTTTCCAGATGGCACGAGTAGAATTCGAGTAGATCCTTCACTTCAGCCCATGTTGTATAAAAGAACCTTTCATGGTTAACGATGTCTCCTGGAATATCCTCAGCCATTTCCTTCTCAGTTATCAAAAACACAAGCGCCCTGCTGGCAAGATACTTGCTTAGTTGCCTGTGAGTCACTGGTGCCGTGAGCTTGTTTTCCACAAATACCTCCAGAAAATTTGGAAAAGTGATCTTGATATCGACAACTCCTTTCGAAGAAAGCTCCTGAGGCTCAACCTTGTGGTTACTCCTTCTAAGATCGGTGAAATCCACTAGATGTTCTCCTTTCTTGCCCAGGATCTTCTTCAGAAGAAACAGTAGAAGCCGCTTGTTGTCGCTTAATAAGAATGCAAAGCAATTTGTAAAGTAATTCTCTTTAGGCATATTCTTTGATAGACTGAGGAAAATATTCTCACTCTTCATGATTACAATATCAGTTCACCTTGCTTCTTATAAAGACCAAGACGCAACCCTTAACGAGCTTGGTGTCTGCTCGGACTGCGAAGAAGTTTACGAAGCTGAAGAAGACTACTGGGGCTGGGAGTGAAAGACCAAATTATAAATGCAAAACATTCGTAATATCGACATAAGCCTGAGAAGGACCGGCCATGAAGATAAAGAACGAGGAAGATATGGCCAAAGCAATAATAAGCTCCTTCATGCGAGGAAGGCTCTACAAATGTAGGCCTGCTGTTCGAGAATTTCAACTCCAAAAATGCAAGTTTGACGTGGTTGGATACAACTCGAATGAGAAAACATTCTACATAGTAGAATGCAAGGCTGGAAGAAAGGCAACAGATATCGGTCATGCCTTTGGACAAATTCTAGCTTACAAGAGTGTTCTCAATGACAAAGGATACGACTTCTTGAAGCTGTTCAATGAGAAGTCGCGTTTTCGTCTTGAAGACATTATTCAAGCTGTCCAAGAGAAGAAACTAAGAGTCAGATTCTTCGTTGCCTTGAGGCAAAATGCTTGTAAGAATTTTCAGCTACTGCGCCTCATGAAACAAAGTCTACCCGACGTAGGAATCATCAGAGTTAGAGATGATGGGGCATGTAAACCATATATTCGAGTGGAGGAAAACAGGGAAGATTACGAGATTTGCAACAGTCAATTGATGTCTATACCAGTCAGAAGAATATATGAAAGAAGAGAGTTCTTTGACTATCTTTCATCTAAGCTAAGGGATGAATTGGCTGGCTCCGGCCTTGAGAACTTTAGAACCTATATGCAAGTCGGAGGCTCATTTGGGGATTATGAGCAATTCTATTACGAGAAGAAGCCACTCCATTTTGAAGTTTGGTTTAGAAAAATGATTGAGGTTGGTCTTCACAGTGAAGCGCCCAAGAAGTCAACTAACCAGAAGATTTTCAGATTTTTCAAGTCTAAGATGAAGGAAATACGAGAAAATCTAGGAGAAAACATTAAGATCAATCGTGCATGGGGAAGAAAGCGAAAAGCGTGGAGCAAAGTCTACGAGGAGATTCATAAGACAGAACTAAACGAAGAACTTCTTGAAAAGGTAAGGGCTAGGCTGGCTTCGTGCATTAGAACCTTTAAGCCCTTGATTGACGACTTTCATGCGGCCAAGCTAAGATGAGGGAAAGGCCTGAAAAGCTCAACATACGCGGTTGCTACATTAAACACTTGATGACGAGGTTTACCAAGGCAATCAATTCTAAGGTTAACCTTTAGGACTGCGTGACAAGGAACGTTGGCTTCTTAGTTTTCCTTCTTAAGATTTCGGAATTTGCATTTTGCTGCGACTTCTCTGATTCTTGCTGGGATGATGCGGTCTGCGAGCGGTAGGTCGCTCTCGTATATGTCGATTGCTTTGAGCGAATGGTTCTCGTAGAACTTGCGCTTAACTTCTATGGCGCTGGTATCTCGCCAACGGGTCTTCTCCCAGTATTCAATGTGCAACTCGATTTTGTGGATATACCAGTCGCATAAGACCTCTCGTTTGGCTCGTTTCACGGGGCAGTTGTATTCGTGCTTGTATGGGAGATGTTCATGAAGCCAGTCGTCTAAATACCTCTCGCCATACGATTTTGTTATATGGCCGTCTTTCGCCTTGTAGCCGACCAGATCTGTCTTTGCTCTCTCCGGCGGGACCTGTAGGAAGATCCTCCAGAGCTCATCGATGAACTAAGGCCGAGCCTGGGCGGGAAGAGAAGTACGCCTCTCCTGCTCACTTCTATCCATCCCCTCTTAATCAGGGGTAGAAGTGCCGCTTCGTCAAGCGAAGGGCTCCTCATCTTCCTTCTTACGCGGACTTGAGCTGGAAAATAGCCGTCGAAAGCGTACGGCTCTATGTCCATCACACCATCGATAGCCGCCTCGAAGACCCCATGCAAGCGATTGGTCTGGTAGTTCAGAAGAAAGAGAATGTCTCCCTTCTTGACTTGGGAGACTCGATTCCACTCCGTCTTCGGCGCTCCAAATAGTTTCCTTTCGAGACACTCTCCTTCTGTTCTATTGTTGCATAAGAAGACATATCCATTCGGAACTCTCGCTTCTTTGGTCTCTTGTTCTGCCGTGTACAGCACGCCGTAGGGCAGCCGTTTATGGCAAGTATTGCTAGACAGGGCTCTTCGATCTCCAAGACTATTTCCGAAAGTGGACATCTGACTACAATTAATGAATCGTGGAGAAGCATATCTGTCTTAGCGACTGCCGAGGAATATGAAGAAGAGGCTAAGCAACTTCGTTAGGGTTCATTCTGTGGGATTAGAGATATCATGAGAATCATCGATTGGAAGGAGATGGAAAGGTTTTTCGAGCCAGAGAAGCAAAGGGCAGGCCTGAAAGAGGAGATAGGAATGTAGGCGCTTGTCGCAAGCTTTGCGCTTCTATCATTCCATCCAAGGCATTGTGTGATCTGGTCGCTACCTAATTCCCAGAAGCGACATTCTTATGACAGTCAAGTGTCTTATCTTACTTTGGCGTTTCAACTAAGTTGAATCTATCCTCCAGTTGAACAAAACTAGTGATGCAGTATGAGAAAACGGATTACCGTCGGTTTACCCATCGGCCAGTTGACGTTGGAAGGGGAGCCAGCAAAAACTGGAAGAATTGACCCAAGGAATCAGCTGAATGACTTGACCGGAAAGCAATGGAACTACTACACTAGAAGCGTCATTGTGACAGCATACCCAGTTACTGGTCCCAAGAGCTTGGCAGGAGAGTTAAGGCGCAAGCACCCAGCCCCAAAGCCTCCGCAACTTTGCCAGCTGTTTATCGATTTTTTCACGAAAAAGGGGATGACGGTTTTTGACCCCTTTATGGGCGTTGGAGGAACGCTGATTGCATGTTCAATGTCAGGTAGGAAGGGTATTGGAATTGACATAAATCCTAAGTGGATCGAGATCTACAAGAAAGCGTGCAACAAGATAGGTGTCTTGCTTCAGACTACTTTCACTGAGGATAGCCGCAACCTACTGAAACTCGATATCCCGGAGGTTGACTTCATTTTAACCGACCCCCCTTACGCCTTCATGCTTTCGAAGGAGCGAACTGGTGAGGCCAAGAAACTGAAAAAAGGCTTCGAGGCCACCCCGTTCTCAAAACTCCAAGGAGACCTCGGGAACATGGAATATCCTGTATTCCGCCAAGAATTAAAGAAGACAATGACCCTCGCAGTCTCAAAGCTCAAGCTTAGAAAGTACATTGCAATGTTCTGCAAAGACCTAAGTCATGATGGCCGGATGATCCCAGTTCACTGTCATTTCATACAAGACATGGAAAGCATACCCCTTCGCTACAAAGGACTTGTAATATGGTATGACAAGACAATCAATCTGTATCCCTTTGGGTATCCGTATCAGTACGTGCCTAACCAAGTTCACCAGTATGTCTTGATCTTTCAGAAGGAAGAGGAGGTCACGCCAACTGCCAATTGACAGAACGTTGGGTTGGGTCCAAGACGCCTATGAGTTGGATAAAATAATTGCTGTTCCATCGCTAATTTCTGTAAGTGAATTTGTCGAATACTTAGAGCTTCAAAGAAGGGTTCACGAAAAGCTCGGAGTAGGTGCAGGTCACCGTTGGCCGTGGGCTTGCGACGGGTTCATTCGGGCCGCCCACTCTCTTCAGCTTATCTCCTACAATAGGGAAAACGATACTCTAGCAAGGACCCAAGCAGCGGACAGAGTTCTGGCTGAGGCAATTGTCAAGAGAGTAGATGTGTACGGTCAAGAAGAGGAGACAGTAGATTATCGCAATAGCCAGGAAGTGCGGAAACTCATCCTAGCGAATCCTCAAGTCGTAAGGCTTCTCCAACTCTTAGACCAAAACCCTGAAGGTCTAACGAAATACGAGATCGGAGAAATATTTGGCTTTCCCAGTGAGCCTGGTTTCACGCATATCACGCAGGAGCTTAGACTGAGGTCTGGAGACCCAAACGCGGAAGGTAGTTCTGACAAGTATGCTAGGACTTACATGAGCTGGCTTAGGCAGTTGGGATGGGCCGAAAGCGGAAGTAAGAGAATACAGATTGATGGGGAAGACCATCGCGTCGAAGCTTACAAAATTACCTATGAAGGAAGACAAGCACGCAGAAGAGCTGAGGGTATACCGAAGTTTGTTATTTTCGAGTCTCTTGCAAGCCGGAAGCACCCGTTTTGGGAAAGAGAAAGGCGAGTAAGAGCTACAATTATTCAGCTACTGAGCAGGGCCGACCGCCCTCTCACATTGTCTGAAATCAGTTCAGGGCTTGGCGAGACGCTGAACAGTCAATTCTCCAACAGGCTTGTCAGGCGCGAACTCAGAGGTCTAACAAATTTCGGGCTTAGCATTGTATCAGTCGCCGGAGCTTCTAGATTGCTTGACCGAGTTGTTATCGAGATACCGTATCTCCCGCCAGTTCCAAGACCAGAGATTCCAGTACCAAGGCCTGAACGTCAGATACGTTGGCAACCAAAGCATTTGACAAGAGATTTTCTCGCAATCTTGGAGATAGCATTTGAACCCTTAAAGTGGCGGCAACTTGAGGACAAAGTCTACGATGTCTTCAGCAGCCTTGGCTTTGCCCCGGAAAAACTGGGGCATAGAACAATGATGGAAGAGAATCCCGATATAATCTCCTATTATCTAGACCCGAAGCCTGTCCTTCAGAAGTATGCCGTGATAATTGATACAAAAGCCTACCAAGGCCCTTATGCAATATCGACCAATGCGAAACGGGCTATGATCTCATATATCAACAACCAAGCGCCGCAGATTGTAAAGCGCCAAGCACCAAATGTGTACTTCTGCTTCGTCTCTGGTCAATTTGCTGGAGACATTGAATCAAAGCTGCAAGACATTTATGACGAAACTAATGCCATGGGTTGTTGCATGAGTGTGGAAAGTCTGCTACTCTCGCTTGAATACAGGCTGGCTAGTCCGAGTCATGTCAATCCGCGAAAACTTCGAGGCTTATTTTCCTTGATGAGAGAAGTCATCACAAGCGACCTCGAAATGCTCGCACGAACAGCCTTACAAGAAGAGAACTAGACTGAGTGCCCGAGACCTTCAGCTTCACAGCGTCTCCATGGGTAAAGTTGTTATTCTTCTGCAAATTAAGCTTGTAAAGTTAAATCGTGTATAAGCTTTCGTTTTCAGCCGATCCACGAAGACCGATTCTCAGGGACAATTTTCAGACGCTTTAAGCCCGGGGCGAGGCATTCAGCGTAGACGACTATAAGGTTGCTTGCACGATCTCGATTCTTTTCAAATTCATGCTCAAGTTTCTCAGGTAGACGCTCTATCAACGGCAGCAATCCAGAGTCGGGAAGATAGTCCTGTCTTCTTACGAAGAATAGGAGGTAGCCGCGTTCAACCTTGTTCTCCGAATTCGCAAGGCGCTCAAAGTCTTTTCTGAAATGCGTCAGATCTAGCCTATTGCATTGAGGCCGAATTCAAACGCCGCATTCAGCCTGTGTCTAGAATAGGGAGGTTCTCTGACTTGCATCCTTCAATGGCTTTCAGAAGCATATTCCTGATCGATTATAGCTAGGTCAAAATGCCCTCTTCTGCCTCCGGGATATGTCCGTAACGTAGGGTATTCCTTATGCAGCAATATACTCTTGTCGCCGAAATGGGTCTCCACAAAGAATTCTCCAAGCTTACCTGAGATCAACTTATGGCAGAGGTAGGCATGCATATCCTGTTCCAAGTAGAAGAAATACGGCATCTCTACGAATCTGTCAACCAGCGCCCTGATACCTGAATCAACCTCTTCGAAAAACCAGTCAAACTCAGACAACTAGCCTTCGAACCACCTTCCCCTGTCACTAACCTTCTAAGGCCTACTTCCCAGATTGAATTTAGAACCTATGGAATTTAGGGTTTGGTAGTCGTCCGTGTTTTACTCTTGGAGATTGTGGCTTTGTCTTGGTCCAGACCATACCATTTTACTTCGTAGCCCAAGGCTTCAAGCACTTGGTTTGGTGCTCCTATGCCTATGTCTCGCATGAGCTCTGTCACTTTCGAGAGCCTTGCTTCTCCAAGTTGGCTGAGTCTGCTGTCGATATCATCTAGCTTCTTCTCGGAGACTAAGACATCGCCGATCAGCCTATATCCTTTCACTGGAGCTGTCTGAAGCCTACGTCTAAGGGCTTCCTTCGATGTCTGAAGTTGTGTCGTCAACTCTTCTAAGGAAGCTATATCGCCCTGCAGCATCAATTCAATATTTGCCAAAGATTCCACCTGCTTGACTATGCTTTCCTCCTCCATGGCATTCAAGTAGTCGATAATAGGTTTGACTGGAACCTCTCTCTCATAGAATATCACTTCCATGCTCAACTCCTTGAGTCTTGAGCAACTCAAAGTCTTGTCAACAGCGATAATCATGTTCCTAGCATCGATTTGTTTGAGCTTCTGAATCTTCCTGGTCAAGTAGTTCTCAGTCCAGAAGCCGACAACCTCCAAGTAGGCTTTCATGCCCTCCTTCTCGAAGCTGAAGTCAGGGATCATTATATGGCTTCCAGCGACGAAAGGTTCAGGCTCCCTCCTCAACCTCAGGTCAAGCTCTTAAGGAGGAAAGATAGTGAATATGGCTCTCGAGGAAATGGTCAGCTCCTCAGAGAAGGTGAAAAAGACGGGGCTAGAACCTCGTATAACAATAGCCGTTCGTAAAGTCTACGTTGAAACTTCTGTGATCAATGGTCTTCTGTCACGTGACTCAAGGATAGCTCTTGTTTCATCCGCTTTTTGGGATAGGGTTAAAGCAGGGGAGTTGGAGGCTCATATATCGTCTTATGTTCTTTTCGAGTTGGGTGAGACGTTTAATGGAGAGAAAAGGGACAAGCTTTTGGACATTGCATCGATCTGTATTTCGGATGCACCAAGTGGCGTGAAGGTTGAGGAGTTGGCGTTGGAGTATGTTAAGAGAGCTATGATCCCTGAGAAATATGTTTTTGACGCATATCACATAGCGTCTGCCTCTTTAGGCAAGTTCGAAGCCTTGGTCACTTGGAACTTTGAGCACATACTCAGGGAAAGTACCGAGCGGTTACTGGAAATGATTAATAGAGAGAAAAACGTTTTCATTCCTAGATTGAGAAGCCCTGAGGTGTATGTATGGTAGTAAAGACCGATCTGGAGAAGCTGAAAATAGATGTTGTCGATGAGCTGCACAAAGTTAGAAGGAAGCATCTTAATACACCTCCAGAAGAAATAGAGAAGGCAGCTGCCGAACTCCTTGTGGAAATCGAAAAAAGGCGAAAAAATAAGCTGTTATGATCACCGTTTTTCCTGATATTTTTCGCGGTAATCATAAAACTGCATAGGGATTCCTTGTTTAGTAGATGTCCTCTTACTATACGCGATAGTATCGTCTGAACTCGTAGCTTTTCTCGGCCATAGAGAGATCGCTTCCAGAGCGTCGTTCTAGTTTCGTAGAAATATATACATACTGGTTTTCTTGAAGTGTCGATATGGGATATGAAAATGGTTTTTGCTTGTGTACTGATCTGCTGCGAGTCAGGCAAGTTCAAGAGCGTTGCTGTTGAAGTTAAGAAACTCAAGGGAGTGAAGAGAGCTTTCGGTGTCCATGGAAGATGGGATGCTGTAGCAGAGATTGAAGCTGCTGACATAAAAGCGCTTGGTGAAATGGCTTTGAAGATCAACGGGTTGCCGGGTGTCAAGGCTACAGAGACGCTCGTCGGCTTTTAGGAGGATTCAAACATGAACACTTGCATATTGATTAGAGTCCTCCCGGGGAAGGCTGCAGCGGCGCTGGAAGCTGTGAAGAAGCTCCCTGAAGTCAAGAGAGCCCACTTCGTCCTCGGCCGATACGATATAGTCGCTTTCGCTGAAGCACCGACCTTTGAAGCCCTCAGCTCATTGTCATCGAAGATAAACGCGATCAAAGAACTCAAGAGTACCGAAACTCTGATCGAAGGATAAGATACCCGTAAAAAAGCTCTGAACACCCTCACTTTTTTGAGAAGGTTGGAACAGCCCTAGAATTTTCACTTATCAGAAATCACATCGTAGACAGGAATTTACAATATCAGCTCTGCGCGTAGAAAACAAGAGTTCCGTTGAATCCTTTTATGTTTGCGGCCGGCCAGATATCTAACCTATTTCTTCTCCAGAAGCTCTCTTATCTTACGAAGTTCAGATAGCATCTCAGCACTGACATCACTCACAGGAGCCGCGAATAAAGGTCTACCTCTCACTACGCTCAGCACGCTCTCCCTTAGATCTGCGAAGTTGGAAACATGGATAATCGAGGCCTCAGCCCTCCTACTCCCCGGACCCCCACTGCCGCCTGCAACGCCAGTGTAGCCTGCTGTATAGACATCCACTGTAGCTATGCCGAGCATCCTAGATATCGGGCCTTGCGCAACATCCACGGACATGACTCTGGCGTAGGGAACTGTATGCTTGAATCTCCACCATACGCCACGTTCAACAACCACCTCGTCACGCGTAAGCTGGTAACTTATCGACCTGTAGTATCTCGGAATCCAGTATGAGATGAAGCCAGCTATCACTGCCAAAGGAATAAAGATAGCCGCGGCTGGAATATAGGTCAATGCTGGGTCAAATATGTACACTAGCCAAATCGCTATAAAGCCGCCTATAACGATTGGCGTGATCAATATCAACAAGTAGTAGCTGTAAAGCTTCACCATATTGGGATGAGGCTTGAAAGATTTCTCCAACGCAGCCATTCCCTACCACTCTTCTTACAACAGCATTGTATAACAATATTAAAGGCTAAGCGGTCAGATACCCTTCACACCATGAAAAATGAGAACCCTGCGGATGCCATCCCCAGAGATGTAGCTTTGCAGCTCTGCGCGGAGATTCAGAAGGAGAAAGGGGGCAGACTGTTTACGCAGTGTTGGGGTTGCTTGAAGTTCTCCAAAGGCGACCCAGCCAAGATGTGTGTGAGCAGCAGACCTGACAATCGAGGATGCAACCTCGTCAATGCACGCTATGACAAAGAAACGTCTTCAGGTTAGAGTCTCTCTCTTCCAGAACCACGTAGAACGACCTCAATGCGACCTCCAAGCTTCCACCTTCTCTTCTCGAGATCATTTCAAACTATCTTGACCCTTTCCTCCTCGAACTCCTCTCCGTTCCAGAGGAACGATCTCACTTCATCGTTTGAATTAGAGTATACCAGGTAGGAGCAGCCGGGATAGAACGCCAAAGATCTGTCGATCTCCGAGACGCATGCAGACCAGTAAGGATGACTGTGATAGAAACCAATCACCTCTTTAGACTCCCTCTCCGCTTCATCAAATACCTTCCACAACTCCTCCGGATCGATTTGATATCTCGACTGGGAAGCGAGAACGTTCCTCGCTCGATAGACCCTCTCGACAATCTTCTCATCATTCTCCTTTCTACCAACCAGAATGCCGCAAGCTTCGACAGGAAAAGAACCCCTAGAATGCTCAACGATCTCTTTCAAATCATGATTCCTCAGCACTAACACCATGGTCTGAGCGCCTCTCGAAATGCATATAAGATATTGCTGATAATTTACATGCGTGTATATAGCCGCTGCCGTTCGCATAGGACGGCAGAATAAATCAAGTCTCGTTCTGGGATCCAGCAAATAGTTGATCCAGTCCTCGTCTTTTTATCTTACCTTCACGAGCGGCACTCCAGTCTCCTTGAATTCTTCATCTCTACCTGTGATCAACTTCGCTTTCATGATCTTTGCCGTTGCCATCTTGATAAGTGACAATCACTTACATCGAGTGACAAAAATTTCTTATAATTACTTGTAGTTTGCTCTCAGAGCAGCATCTCGCTAATCATATAACCGATGGTATAGATTGAATATGTGCCACACGACCTCCGCGATGGCTCGGATTTGCATGCAAGCAGCATATTGCCTGCCATTCAAGTGAGACTATTCACTTGCGAACGGAAGTTCACCAGTCATGAAGGCTTCGAGCTGGTCTATCATTCTCTGTTTCCTCGTAACCTTCGCCGCTTTCATTTTTCCCGACCTCATCGAGTTTCTGGCTTTCACTCCGGCCGATCTATACCGCCTGAGGTTGTGGACACTCGTTACAGCGCTTTTCCTTCATTCAAGCCTACTCCATCTCCTAGGCAACATGATATTCCTATTCGTGCTGGGAAGAACCTTGGAGCGTGTCACCAGCTCAACAAAATTCCTAACTGTCTTCCTTACCGGAGGAATTCTATCCTTTATTCTAAGCGTC
>Ga0315312_1002729_pt1 | contig 11929 bp, 13 predicted proteins | sample TDP7_MG_FD_203629 | JGI IMG/M metagenome (GOLD analysis project Ga0315312, IMG submission 203629) | Freshwater sediment microbial communities from Lake Towuti, South Sulawesi, Indonesia - TDP7 | ecosystem: Environmental > Aquatic > Freshwater > Lake > Sediment | place: Indonesia: South Sulawesi... | reverse complement strand
TGCACCGTTTCATGTTAGTGAGAAAGCATCGCATCATGAGTTGACTGCTATGATTGAAGGGTTGAAGATTAGAAAATTCGTCCAAGGAAGAGATGAACGTCTGTGGCTTGAGATTTGGAATGAAGCCTTTAAGGATTATGAAGATAACGACTTCAGACCACAGACGATGAAGGATATGGAAATTCGTGAAAAGGACCCAAACTTTGACCCGCAAGGAATGTTTATCGCAGAGATGGGTGCAAAACCTGTAGGAATAGTTAACGCCTTCGTTGACAAGAAACGAGAGGAAAAGAAAGGCTTCATACATAACTTAGGCGTTCTTCCAAAGTTTAGAAGAAAGGGCATAGGACGAAAGTTGGTGAATAAAGCATTTCAAAGTCTCAAAGAGAGAGGAATGGCGACAGCAGAAGCAGAATGGGTTAGAGGTGACAAGCCTGCCTGTAAATTCTTTGAGTCTTTGGGTTTTTCGTTGATTAGGGTTCAGAGTGATATGAGAGCGGGATTGGACAAGGTTTTGTCAAATATTGGCGAGTACAAGGGTTTGAAGATTAGGCTTATGGAGAAGAACTTGGATAATATCAAGCTGCTGAATGATTTGGTGAATGAGACGTTTAAGGAGCATTTTGATTTTCGACCAGGAACAGTGGAAGAAACTGAATGGTGGGTTATGGAGAATCCGTGGACTGATATTGCAGAATACTATTTTGGCTATATGGGTGATGAGGCTGTTGGCTTTGTCGGTGTTGGTATAGATAGTAAGTTTGTTGAGCATCGTGGAATAAAACGTGGGTGGATAAACACTATTGGGGTTTTGAAGTCTTTGAGGAGGAAAGGAGTAGGGACAGCTTTGATTTTGTATGGTATGAATGATTTAAAGCGGAGAGGGATGACTGAAGTGTATTTGGGTGTTGACGATTCTAATCCGACGAAGGCTATTGATCTGTATAAGAAGGTTGGGTTTAAGGTGGTTCATAAGTTTCTTACGTATTTGAAGAGGATTTAGAGGAAGGTTTTGTCTCTGTCTAGCAAGAGATAGCCTACCCCCTTATATATAGATGGCTAATATGTATATTGTAGTTTTCTGATTTTGAAATAGACACTGCTTTAGAGCCTGTTAGGATTAGACAACTATAATAAAAAAAGACAAAAATGGTTCTTAAGAGTATTACGCACATGCGCGGATTAGTGTTAGCCGTTTGCTGTCTCTTTTGACTGCTTTTGTTAGGAAATAAACCTAAGCAAAGCAATCTACTCCGAAGTCAACGAGGAAGAAATCAGAAGCAACTATCCAGAATGTCTGAGTTAGATACTCCATCATTTTCCAGTATCACCCGACGATTAACATGAATGTCAGTCGCCCAAAGAGTTAACAGAACTCTTTAAGGAAAGTTTATATAAAGTCTAAGCCTCTTCGTTTGAATAACCTATAAAAACTGGACGACCCAAACATGTCAAAAGAGTTCAGGCATATTGTACGAATCGCCGAAACAGACTTAGACGGCACCCTAAAAACAAGTCACGCACTGTCACTCATCAAAGGAGTAGGCATCGGACTAGCCGACATAGTAGTAAAAAAGGCAGGAGTCAGTCCAGAAGCTCGCATAGGCTTTCTTTCTGAAACTGAAATTGAAAAAATTGAAGACATGATAAAGAAGCCTGGAAAATATGGGTTGCCAGGTTGGCTTCTAAACCGCTCAAAAGATATAGAAAGTGGAAAAGATTTACATCTTGTTGGTTCTGATTTGACTCTTCAAATTAAAAAAGACATTGAAGAAATGAAAAAGATAAGATCTTGGAGAGGCTATCGCCACGCCTACGGATTGAAAGTTCGAGGACAACGAACAAAAGTAACTGGCAGAACTGGGAAAGCCGTAGGTGTAAAGAAGAAAGCCTTAATTGAGAGAGCAAAGGAAAAGGCGGCTGTTGCTTAATGGGTGACCCCAAGAAGCAAAGAAAAAAATTTGAGACGCCAAGATTCCCTTGGCGAACTGACACTCTGCAAATAGAACTTAATATTCTTGGTCAATATGGATTAAGAAACAAACGGGAACTATGGCATCACAAAACTATGCTTTCCAAGTTTCGAGGCATCGCCAGATCGCTTTTGGGCATGCCAACCGAGCAACGTAAAATATTAGAAAAGCAGCTTCTCGAGAAAATGGATCGTCTGGGTATTTTACCTAAAACTGCGGCTTTAGATGAAGTTTTAGATTTGGCTTTGGAAGATCTTCTTGAGCGTCGACTTCAGACTCTTGTTTTCAGAAAAGGATTAGCCAAGTCTATTTTTCAGGCTCGCCAGCTAATTACACATGGGCACATAGCGATTGATGGAAAACGAGTTCTGACACCAAACTATTTGGTTTTGAGAGATGAGGAGCCTAAGATAGCGTATGCGCCTACAAGCCCCTTGTCAGCTCCTAATCATCCTTTGAAACAGTCAATTGCTGTTGTAGCTGAGACAAAGCCATCCAAGGTTTCTGGGAGACGCGAAGCATTGGAGGAAGAAGGGTGAGCAAGAAAGCGGATAAGTGGGGTGTTGTCCACATTTACAGTTCATACAATAACACTGTCATACATGTTACTGACATTTCTGGCGCAGAAACTATAGCTAGAAGTTCAGGCGGAATGTTCGTTAAAGCGGATAGACTAGAGTCATCTCCTTATGCTGCTATGCGTGCAGCAGCACACGTGTCCACAATTGCTAGGGACAGGGGAATAACGGCTATTCATATTAAGGTTCGGGCGCCAGGAGGCTCAGACGCTAGGACGCCAGGTCCAGGCGCACAAGCAGCCATTAGAGCCTTAGCTCGTTCAGGATTCAAAATTGGCCGTATAGAAGAAGTAACGCCTATTCCACATGATGGAACAAGAAGAAAAGGCGGACGCCGAGGAAGAAGAGTATAAACTCACCAAAATACTATAGCATATGCACCGTTTGACTTACAACAGAAATATTGAAATAATGCTTCGATTTCCTTATGAAAGGCATACAAATCCTTAAAGGACAAATTATCATGGAGATTCAAATCCTCGAAAAAAACGACACATCTATGCGACTGCTTATTCAAGGGGGAGATGTGCCCTTCGTAAACGCTTTACGAAGAATTATTCTTTCTGAGGTTCCTTCTATGGCAATCGACGACATAGTTATAATTGAAAATTCTTCCGTGATTCATGATGAAATTTTAGCCCATAGAATAGGATTAATTCCACTTAAAACGGATTTAACTTCTTACAATCTTCCAGAAGTGTGCCCATGCAAAAGCGAGTTCGGATGCAACCTCTGCAGAGTCACATTAACATTAGAAGCAGAAGCAAATGAAAACACTAAGAACATATACTCAGGCGACTTGCACTCTGAAAACCCCGACATCAAACCCGTAAGCGATAGAATAGTCATAGCAAAACTTGCACCAGAACAAAAAATAAGACTAGAAGCCTACGCCCGCCTAGGAAAAGGAAAGAAACACGCGAAATGGCAGCCAGTTTCAATGTGCGCCTACAAATTTATGCCGCAAATAAAAATCCATACAAGACGCTGCGATGCATGCGGTAAGTGCATAGAAACATGCCCAAAAAAAATTCTTGTAAAAATCGATAAAAGAATTGAAACAAGAAACATCTACGAATGTACTCTCTGCCAAGACTGCATGGACATATGTCCACAAAACCCAAAAGCCATAGAAGTCACATGGGACAAAACTACTTTCATTTTCAACATTGAATCCACAGGCGCCCTCGCACCAGAGCAAATATTACTTGAAGCACTCAACATATTTGACAAAAAATCTGAAGATTTCCACACCCAAATAACGGTGAAAGAATGAAACAACTCAAAACGACAAACCCAGAGCTAATAGGACTTATTCACTCGTTAAGAAAGAAAGCAAAAGAGAATAAAGCCAAAATATGGCGCGACATCGCAGAAGATCTGTCACATTCAAGAAAAAAACGCGTAACAGTCAACATAAGCAAGCTTAATAGAAATACGCGAAAAAATGAAAACGTAGTGGTTCCTGGAAAAGTTCTAGGCACAGGAAAAATAGACCATCCAATCAGTATAGCAGCTTTCGCATTCTCTGAGCAAGCGCAAAGAAAAATTCTAGGTGCAAAAGGAAAATGCATGTCAATTCTGGAGTTAGTAGAAAAAAAACCGAAAGGGAGTCAAGTGAAAATTATTGGGTGAAAAAATGGCAACAACAACCGAGCGGGCTATAATTATTGATGCAAAAGGACTGGTGCTTGGTAGAATGGCCAGCGTAATTGCTAGACGCCTTCTCCAAGGTGAAACGATGATAGTTGTGAACGCTGAAAAAGCAGTAATATCTGGCAAAAAGCAAAGCAGAGTGGAAGAAGCTAAAACATTTCTTGAAGTTGGCCACCCAAGAAAAGGACCATTTCACCCAAGAAGACCAGACCAAATCGTTAGACGAACTATTCGTGGCATGCTTCCATGGAAAAAACCTAAAGGAAAACAAGCCTACAAGAGGCTTAGAGTTTTCATCAAAGTCCCTGAGGAATTTAAAGGAAAAGAAGTGCAAACGATACCAGAAGTTAGCGCTGATAATTTAAAATGTCCGTATATCACAGTTGGAGAATTAGCTAAAGAAATTGGATGGACCCCGTTGGTAGGCGAATAACAAATGTCAAAGTCAAAAAGAACTGTATTAACAAGTGGAAAACGAAAAACAGCCCTTGCCCGAGCAGTAGTTACCCTTGGGAAAGGAAGAGTCCGTGTAAACAACGTCCCTATTGAGGTTTTTGAACCAAAAGTTGCCCGCAACAAAATCATGGAACCTCTCCTTTATGCTGGCGAAGAAACATTAAAAGATATCGACATTAACGTCAAAGCCTCAGGAGGAGGCTTCATGGGGCAAGCCGAAGCTGCAAGAATGGCAATTGCGAGGGCTTTACTAAAATGGACAAAAAGCGCCCGCCTCCAAACAATCTTCAGCAAATATGACCGAACAATGTTCGCTGGAGATGCTAGACGAAAGGAACCGAAAAAGTTTGGCGGCCCAGGCGCCAGAGCTAAAGATCAGAAAAGCTATAGATAATAAGTTTAAGGGAGGCAAAATGGATAATCATACCTGTACGATGTTTCACATGTGGCAAACTTGTAGGCGATAAATGGGAAGATTTTGCAACGAGAGTAAAGGCTGGCGAAGACGCTGGAGAAGTCTTAGATAGTTTGGGTGTAACCAGATACTGTTGCCGCCGCATGCTGCTATCGCATGTAGAAATTATCGATGAAATTCTCAAATTCTATGAAGAGGCTGAAAAGAGAAAACAGGCTAGGCCATTATAAAAGAGAAGGCATGTCAAACGTGTCAACTGTTATCGAAGACATTTTTGCAAGAAAAATCTTTGATTCTCGAGGAGAAGAAACCATAGAAGTTGATGTCGTAACTACGTCTGGATTTGGCAGATCTTCTGCTCCTGCAGGCGCAAGCAGAGGTAAAGCCGAAGCAGTTCCATACCCTAAAGGAGGAGTAGATCAAGCGATAAGAAGGGTTAGGGAAATTATCGCTCCCGAACTTATAGGTGTAGAAGCTGACCAGCAGGAAGAAGTCGATTCGCTTTTACACAAAATTGATGGAACAGCAGATTTTAGCAATGTTGGCGGAAACACCGCGTACGCTATTTCTTTGGCTACTGCTGAAGCTGCTGCAAATTCGTATGGCATACCATTGTTTCAACATCTCGCGGGGCATTCTGCAAATGAACTCCCCTTCCCACTTGGAAATGTCCTAAGCGGGGGAAAACATGCAATTGGAAAAGCGCCCGACATACAAGAGTTTCTAGTTCTACCTCTCAAAGCCAACACTTTCTTAGATGCAGCAAAAATTAATACTTTGATTCATCAAAAAGTTGGCTCTCTCTTAAAGAAAGTTAATGCCACTCTAGTTGGTGGAAAAGGCGACGAAGGTGCTTGGGCGCCCAATATAAATACTGAAGGTGCCTTGGAAATCGTAGCTAAAGCCTGTAAAGAAGTCTCTGAAGAATTTGGAGTCGAATGTAAGATTGGTTTAGATTTTGCAGCCTCTACATTATGGAAATTTAAAGAAAATTGTTACGTATATGTTCAAGATGGAATTAGAAGGGACTCTGGGGAACAATTAGATTATGTTTTATCACTCATAAAGAAATACAATCTGGTTTATGTTGAAGACCCTTTTCATGAAGAAGACTTTAAAAACTTTGCAGAACTTACAAAGAAGGCTAAGGGATGTTTGATTTGCGGCGACGACTTATTTGTGACTAGTAAAGAAAGATTTACTCGAGGGCTGAGTTTAGGAGCTGCGAATGCTATTATTGTAAAAGTAAATCAGGTGGGCACTCTTACTGATGCTTGGGAGACAACGAGAGTGGCTAAGAAAGCAAATTATACGCCAATTATATCCCATAGATCCGGCGAAACAACAGATACGAAAATAGCCCATTTAGCGGTAGTATTTAATTGCCCGATAATTAAGACTGGCATAGTTGGAGGAGAGCGCATGGCTAAAATTAATGAACTTATCCGAATAGAAGAAATTTTAGGAAAGAAAGCAAAAATGTCTACAATCTGTATTTAGGAGAAAGAAAACATGACAGAAGAGAACACAAAAAAGGCAGAGGACGAGAAAGCAAAGGAAGAAGTTGAAATAGCTGGCGCAGAACTTTTACTTCCACAAGATACTCTACTATCTGCAGGAATCCACATAGGAACAAGAATGAAAACGAAGGACATGGACAACTTCATATACCGTACAAGACCAGATGGCTTGTTTGTCTTAGACATCAAGAAAACTGATGAACGCATTCGGATTGCCGCGAAATTCCTTGCTAGACAAGAGCCTGCCAAAATCAGTGCTGTGGCGGCGAGGTTATATGGTCGCGACCCTGTGAAGAAATTCTGTGAAGTCACTGGAGCGACTCCCGTTATCGGTCGTTTTGTTCCTGGGATACTTTCAAATCCGCTTTCTAAGAGCCGTATTGAGCCAAGTGTAGTAATTGTTTCAGACCCTAAAGCTGATGTACAAGCTGTGGTTGAAGCTGCTAGTATAGGTGTTCCAGTTATCGCGCTTTGCAGCACTGACAACGATTTCGCGGACGTAGATTTTGTTATTCCAACTAATAATAAAGGTAGAAGAGCATTAGCGGTGATCTATTGGCTTCTCGCCAGACAAATACTGCGTGAAAGAGGGGAAATACCGCCCGATGGGAATCCAAGCCTATCAATAGATGATTTTGAAGTGAAGCTGACGAAAGAAGAGTAGTTAAGGAGGAGTGAAAACGAAGATTAGACAGCCTTGCCAAGCAGGGATGTTTTACGCTGGCTCCTCTCAATCATTAAGAGCGCAGATAGAAAAATGCTTCACTCATGATCTCGGACCAGGCAAACTTCCCACGATAATCAAGAAAGGACCTCGAAGCTTGGTTGGACTTGTCTCTCCTCATGCGGGATACATGTATTCTGGACCTATAGCCGCCCATGCATACTACGATCTGGCTACGGATGGAAAACCTGACGTTTTAGTAATTTTTGGGCCAAATCACACTGGGCGGGGAAGTGGTTTGTCGCTCATGGATGAGGGAATTTGGCGGACACCTTTAGGTGATGTTGAAATAGATGCGGAACTGGCTAAGCAGATTTTGCGTGGGTCCCGTATTATTGACGTTGACGACGTGGCACATTCGTATGAGCATTCTGTTGAGGTTCAGCTTCCATTTCTTCAATTTTTGTATGGTTCAGATTTCAAGTTTGTTCCCATTTGCTTCTTAATGCAGGATTTGGAGTCAAGTCGTGAAGTTGGGCGAGCTGTTGGAGAAGCCATATCTAAAAAGAATGCTGTGATTATAGCCTCAACTGATATGACGCACTATGAACCACAGAAAATGGCTGAAAGAAATGATAAGATGGCTATTGACTCGGCTTTGAAGATGGATGAAGTTCGGTATTATTCTATAGTGGAGAGTTACAATATTTCTACATGTGGCTATGGTCCAACAGTTGCCTTAATTACTGCTGCGAAGATGTTAGGCGCCAAAAATGCTCGGCTGTTATGCTACAGAACTAGTGGGGATGTAACTGGCGACTATTCTGCTGTAGTGGGCTATGCTTCTTTAGCCTTTAGCAAATAATTGTGGTGTAGTCGTTGGACGAGGTGAGTGCCTCAGCACCAGCAAAAGTCATACTTTTCGGGGAGCATTTCGTCGTCTATGGCGAACCAGCAGTAGTGTCAGCAATTGATAAGCGTGCTTATGCATCAGTAAAAATGAGAAGGGATAGTAAGATTTGCATAAATTCCACAGATTTAGGAATTTCAGGTTACTTTGAAAAAAATAAATTCATTGTAGAATGCGGCGGTCAAAATGCCGAGTCAAAGCTTAAACCTATCAAAACTGCGGTTCAAAAAGTCTTAGAAAGAGTAGGTAGAAAAAGCGTTGGCGTAAACGTAGAAATTCGCTCCTCTATTCCAGTTGCTGCTGGGCTTGGCTCTTCGGCAGCTGTTGTTGCAGCAGTGGCAAAAGCAGCAAGCCATCTTCTAAATGTGGAACTGTCTAAAGAAGATATTTTTAAGATCACTCTTGAATCTGAGCGTTTGGTGCATGGTACTCCGTCAGGTATAGACCCAACTACTACTACTTACGGTGGAGTCCTATTATTTAGAAAAGGAAAAGAGTTTAAGCGAATAGATGTGAAGAAAGACATACCGCTTATAATTGGCAACACTGAGATTGAACGTTCAACTGGCGAACTTGTATCCATGGTAAGGCAAAGGCGAAAGAAATATCCGTCAATCATTAACCCCATAATAAAAGCGAGTGGAAGAATTGTTTTCAAAGCTGTTAACGCTTTAGAAAATTGTGATTTCACTGTATTGGGCGAATTAATGAATATTAATCATGCGTTGCTTTGTGCTATAGGCGTTTCCAATGACTCATTGGACAGACTTGTTTATGCAGCAAGGGAGGCTGGTGCTTATGGAGCGAAACTCACTGGTGCTGGTGGTGGCGGCTGCATGATTGCCTTATCTCCGCCTAAAAGGGCTAAGCAGATTGTTGAAGTCATTGAGAAAGCTGGTGGAAAAGCTTTTGTGGTGAAAAAGAGTGACGAAGGTGTGAGGGTTGAACGTTAAGCCAATTGTTCTGAAGCTTGGCGGTTCAGTTATCACTCATAAGGAGAAGCCGTTAACTCCTAATAGAGAAGCAATAGATCGTTTAGCCCATGAGATCTCGCAGGCAAACGTTTTGCCTTTGGTAATTGTTCATGGTGGCGGTTCTTTTGGGCATCCATTCGCTAAAGCGTACAAAATCAATGAAGGCTTCAAGGATTCGTCTCAGATAATGGGGTTCTCAAAAACTCATCAAGCAATGACAAAACTGAACGGGATAGTTATAGATGCTCTAATAAGTCATAATATCCCAGCCGTAGAGGTGCAGCCTTCTTCCTTTATGATCACGAAGTCTGACCGAATCAAAGCAATGAGCAACAAAGTAGTGGAGAAATTGCTTGAAACAGGTTTCGTGCCAGTTCTATACGGCGATACCGTTCTTGATTCAGAAAAGGGGTTTGCCATATTGTCTGGCGACCAACTGGTTTCCTCACTTGCAACACAACTTGCGGCAGAACGTATCATAGTTGGTGTAGATGTTGATGGCTTATATACATCTGACCCAAAAAAAGACAAGACTGCCAAACTTGTTCAGCATCTTACCATGCGAGAGTTAAAGAAAATGCAACATGAAATCACTGAGGCAACGGTAACAGATGTAACTGGAGGTATGCTTGGAAAAATAAGCGAACTAATACCTGCAGTTAGGGCAAGAATCCAAGTTTTGATTGTAAATGCTTCGAAGCCAGATAATGTTTACAAAGCCTTAATAGGGCAAAAGGTTGTCGGAACATTAATCCAGTAAGACTTTTCTATAGCTTTTGTCTAGAAATATCATTCACAAGGCTTTAGAGGCGTTACTTCATCTATTAAAAACGGGTGCAAGCAAGACTTACATACTTAGCTTAAATCTAATTCTAAATGCCCCCTCACAGAAACTTGCACCCAATTATCTAGTTCAGTTTTGAATCTTAAGATTTAAAGGCAAAGGTTACTTCTTTACTTTAACAATCTTTAATTCACAATACTCATTGTAACATTTAGCGATAAAAGGGTGAAGAGATGCCAAGTCAAACCGAAGGAAGAAAAGCCGACCACATTCAAATCTGCCTAAAAGAAAACGTTCAAGCAAGAAAGACAACCAATGGATTCGAAGACGTCTTCTTAGTACACAGAGCTTTACCTGAAATCAACAGAGAAGACATAAGCCTTTCATCAACTGTCTTCAGCCACAAGTTTTCCGCACCTATTATTGTTGAAGCCATAACTGGCGGCGTCAAAAAGAGCTTAAAAATCAACACATCCATCGCTGAAGCAGTTGAAGAATTAGGCTTGGGCATGGGTGTCGGAAGCCAAAGGGCAGCAATTGAAAATCCAAAACTCGAAAAAACTTTCGCCGCGGCTAGGAAAAAGGCACCTAACGCTTTTCTTATAGGCAATATTGGCGGTCCCCAACTTGTCAAAGGATACGGTGCAAGAGAGGCGAAGAAAGCAGTTGAAATGATAAATGCTGATGCACTGGCGATTCATTTAAATCCACTGCAAGAGGCTGTCCAGCCAGAAGGAGAAACAAATTTCAAAGGCGTTCTAAAAAAAATATTCGAAATAGTTCAAGCTCTAAACGTTCCTGTTATTGTTAAAGAGACTGGTGCAGGTATAGCTGTTGAAGATGCTAAAATGCTTGAAACTGCTGGCATAGGTGGCATTGATGTAGCTGGCGTAGGTGGAACAAGCTGGGCTGCTGTGGAATATTACCGAGCAAAAGAGCGTCGGGATGAATTTCATCAGAGACTAGGCGAAACATTCTGGGATTGGGGCATACCAACTGCAATAAGCCTTGTCGAAGTAGCCCAGTCAACTCATTTACCAATCATAGCTTCAGGCGGAGTGCGCAATGGAGAAAACGTAGCAAGGGCAATCATTCTAGGTGCCAGTTTAGCAGGAACTGCTTCGCCGATTCTACAAGTTGCAGTAAATGGACCTAAAGAGGTTAAGAAAGTGCTCACTTACATGATTGAAGAGTTAAGAAACACCATGTTCCTAATAGGAGCAAAATCCATAGACAAGCTAAAAAGTGCTCCTGCCATTTTAACGGGCAAAACTGCAGAATGGTTAACCACGCGAGGTTTTCATCCAGAAGAATACGCAAGGAGAATAATGTAGAATATGAGTATTGAAAAATTTTTAGAAGAAAAGGCTTCGGTCATCAATAAAGTGCTTGAAAAATACGTTCCAAGAGAGTTTGACAAGAATGCTGTTGTCTTCGAGCTCAGTCAGCCTGAATATGGATACAACCTAGAAGCATTGAACAAGGCAATAGCAGAGCCTATCTGGGAATTCTTAGACAGAGGCGGCAAAAAATGGCGTCCATCCTTATTTCTACTAGTCATTGAGGCTTTAGGCAAAAATCCCAGAGACTTTCTAGACTTTGCCATAATACCTGAGCTCATTCACAATGGAACCCTAATAATCGACGATATTGAGGACGGTTCAAAGATTCGAAGAGAAAAACCTTGCACGTACATACTTTATGGTTTAGACATTGCCATAAATGCTGGAAACGCCATGTATTACCTGCCACTGTTAACTCTCATTAAGAATAAAGACAAGTTTTCAGCATCAAAACTAAAGAGAATATATGAAATCTACGTTCTCGAAATGATTAACCTAAGCCTTGGACAAGCAATGGATATCGCATGGCATCGTGGACTTGCAGACGCGGACAAAATAGAAGAGAAGCACTATCTCCAAATGTGCGCTTACAAGACGGGAACACTTGCAAGAATGTCAGCTAAAATGGCCGCTGTGTTAGCCGATGCAAACGATGA
>Ga0315312_1002727_pt1 | contig 11936 bp, 10 predicted proteins | sample TDP7_MG_FD_203629 | JGI IMG/M metagenome (GOLD analysis project Ga0315312, IMG submission 203629) | Freshwater sediment microbial communities from Lake Towuti, South Sulawesi, Indonesia - TDP7 | ecosystem: Environmental > Aquatic > Freshwater > Lake > Sediment | place: Indonesia: South Sulawesi... | reverse complement strand
CGCGTTGTTGGCTGGCCAAGCGGTGGAAACGGCTGAGACGCGGGCGTTCGGTTGCACGATCAAGCGGGCCAAGAAAGCTTCGTGAGACGGCGCGAGCTGCTGGCGTTTGGCTGCGTTCCGGCTGCCCTGGGGGCGCAACTGCGCCTGACGCCGGTGGATGAGGCCGGCTACCGGAAACTGCTGGAGGGCGGGCGCGGGCGGGTGCTCCTGGTAGACTTCTGGGCCACTTGGTGCCTGCCCTGCCGGACGGAGCTGCCCTTGCTGGTGAAGCTCGCGGCCAGACACCGCAGCCGCGGCCTGAGACTGATCACGGTGAGTTGCGACGAGCCGGAGGAGGAGGCGGACGCGGCGCGCTTCCTTCAGCAGTGCCAAGTCCAAGGTCCGGCTTACATCAAACGCGCCCCCAACGATGACCGGTTTATCGCCTCGGTGGACGCCACCTGGAGCGGCGCGCTGCCCGCGCTGTTCCTCTATGACCGGCAGGGCCGCAAGGCGCGATCATTCCTGGGCGAGACCGAGGTCTCAGCAGTGGAGGCCGCGCTCGCCAAGCTCCTCTAGTGCCGTTCCAACTTATGACCATCCTCGGAAAGCACCCGGAGCGGCTGAAGGGCCACGGTGGCGCTGCCCCGCGTTTTGGCGTTTCTTAGACCGGTGTAAGGGCTCCAGTACCTCGGTAGCGCTCTGCGGGTCGTGCGGATTCGAGTACAATAAACGTTGAGGAGGCCGACGGGAGAGTGTTGATACGCCGTCCCAAGGGACCGGGAAGGAACTCGAGGGGAGCTCCCTGGAGAGCCTGGACAGTACGTGGGGTGTGCTTGCTGGCGCTGGCCGCGGTCGTGGGGGCCGGGCAGCAGCCGAGCGAACCGCGGAGCAGAACGCCAGCCAAGATAGAGCCAGTGGGCGCCGAGCCGCTGAAACCGGAGGAAGGCCTGGCGAAGCCGACGGTGGCGCCGGTGGATCCGCGGAGTTACAAGCTAGGCGCCGAAGACATCATCGCGGTGCGGGTGTGGCGTGAACCGGAGCTGTCGGGCCCGTTGGTGGTGCGTCCGGACGGGCAGGTTAGCATGCCGTTGATCGGGGACCTCAAGGCCGAAGGACTGACCCCGGTGCAGTTGGGAGCTCAGATCGCCGAGAAGCTGTCGAAGTATATCAATGGGCCCGAGGTCAGCGTCTCGGTGCAGACGGTGCGCAGCAAGCGGTATTCGGTCACCGGGGAAGTGCTCCGGCCCGGCGCCTATCCGCTGGTGGTGCCCACGACGGTGCTGGATGCCTTGACGCAGGCGGGCGGCTTCCGGGAGTTTGCCAACACCAAGAACATCACGGTGCTTCGCGGCACCAAGCGCTTCAAGTTCAACTACAAGGACGTTATCAAAGGAAAAAACATGAGTCAGAACATCCTGCTGGAGAACGGAGACTACGTCGTGGTTCCGTAGGCGGGATGTCGCAGCCGGGACGATCGAGCGGCCAGAGGCCGGGCGCGTCCCAACCAGCAGAGCGAGGTTTATGCAGCAGGAGTACCTGAGCACTTCCAGGCGCCCCCTGGACATAGAAGACTACATCGACATCATGCGCCGGCACAAGGGCTGGATTGCGGGGCCTGCCTTCGCCGGGCTGGTGATCGCGGTGGTGATCGGGTTTCTGTGGCCCGACGCCTATGTTTCACAGTCGGCCATTCGCGTGGTGCCTTCGCAGGTTCCCGAGAGGCTGGTGCCCTCGAACGTCAATCTGGAGATGTCCCAGCACATCAACTCGATGGCCTCGACTATCCTCAGCCGCACCATGCTGACCAACATCATCCAGACTTACGGTCTCTACCCCAGAGAGCGCAACAGGCGGCCCATGGAAGACTTGATCGATGAGATGCAGAAGGCCATCAAGGTCGGCGAGGTGCGGGAGCTTCAGCGCCGCAGCAGCGCCGGGCCGCTGTCGGCCTTCTTCATCTCCTTTGAGTATGAAAACCGGTACTTGGCGCAGAAGGTCACGGCGGACCTCACCGGGCGCTTCATCAGCGAGAACGTCCGCACGCGGGCCAACCAATCGCGCGAGACTACGCAGTTCCTTAGGGACCAGGTGCAGGCGGCGAAGCAGGAGCTGGAGGCCCTCGAGAAACGCCGGACCGAATTCCGTCTGAAGAACGCGGGCCGGCTGCCGGAAGAGCTCCAGACCAATCTTGAGACCCTGCGCTCGCTGGAGACGCAGTTGAGCGGGGTCAACGAGAGCATCAGCCGGGTCGGCCAGGAGAAGCTCTTGCTGGAATCACAGTTGCGCATCCAGCAGGAGCAACTAGCCTCTCAGGCGGCTGCTACCGACCAGTTCACCGCCACGGCGAAAAGTGAGCGCCTGGTGCAACTGGAGCGGGAGATCCTGCAACTGGAATCGCGCCAGTCCGCCTTGCAGGAGCGCTACCGGGACGTGCACCCGGACATTAAGGCCGGGCAGGCGCAGCTCGACGTGCTGAAGCGAATCCGGGACAGCCTGCTGAAACAGGAGGAGGAGAGGAAACCGGAGCCGGAAGCGCGTTCGCCCGTGCAGTCGGCCAAGTTCTGGGCCGCCAGTCGGGAGCTGGAGGCCAGCATCTCCCGGCTGCAAAGCCAGATTCAGGCCAAGAACATGGAACTGGAGGAGCGGACTAAAGAGCAGCAGCAGCTCCGGGAGCTGATCAAGGTCGTTCACTCGCGCATCGAGGCCCGTCCCTTGCTGGAGCAGCAGTATGCAGACCTGACCCGCAACTACGAGCTGGCCAAGACCACGTACGACGACCTGAACAAGAAGATGGCCCAGTCGGAGATCGCCACCGACCTGACGAACCGCAACCAGGGGGAAAGCTTGGAAGTTCTGGACGTAGCCTCCCTGCCCGAGAAGCCCGCCAAGCCCCAGCGCCTGCTCATTGTAGGGGTGGGGCTGGGCCTGGGGTTAGCGCTGGGGGTGTTTGTGGCCGGTTTCTGGGAGCTGAAGGACACCTCGCTGAAGAACCTGAAGGATGTGCGCGCTTACGCCAACCTGCCCGTGCTGGGGACCGTGCCCCTGTTGGAAAACGAGCTGGTGCGCCACAAGCGGCGGCTGAGGTGGCTGGCCTGGTCAGCGGCCTGCGTGGCAGGGGTGCTGGCCATGAGCGGGTCGATTTATTACTACTACGCCACGAAACTGTAACCGCCACCTGCGAACCGATTCGTATTGGAGATTGCATGAGCCGAGTCCATGACGCACTACGCCGCGCCGGGCAAGGGGGTTTGGCGCCAGGAGAGGCCGCCGGGCGAGCGCCTGCCGCGGTGGCGGAGGTAAGCCTGGCCGAAGATCTGTCAGCCTTACTGGGGGAGGCGCCGGCAATCCCCTTCACCCCGGCCCCGGAAGCCTTGCTCCTAGATGATTTGCGTCCCCAGGATCCTCCCGGCGAGGAATTCCGCACCTTGCGGACGCGGTTGAACCACTTGCAGAAGCTCCAGCCTATCCGGAGCGTGGTGGTGACCAGCCCCTCGCCGGCGGAAGGCAAGAGCTTCACCGCAGCGAACCTGGCGCTGGCGGAATCGCAGTTGTCGGGCAACTTCGCCCTGCTGGCGGATTTCGACTTGCGGCGGCCCAGCATCCACCGCATGTTCCAGATGGAGCGGGCGCCAGGGCTGACCGACTATCTGATGGGACAGATCCCGCTGGCGGGAGCCCTCCGGCGGGTCACGGGCAAGAACCTGTGTGTGATGAGCGCCGGCTCGGCAGTGAGGAACCCGCTGGAATTGATGAACCTCCCGGAGGTCAAGAGGCTGATCTCGGAACTGTCGAGGCTGTTCAGTTGGGTGGTGCTGGACAGCCCGCCGCTGCTGCTCTCAGCGGACGCCAATCTGCTGGGAACGCTCACCGACGGCACCATCCTGGTCGTGCGTATGGGCTCGACCACCATCGAGATGGTGGCGCGGGCCATGCAGTCCTTGTGCGAGAACAACGTCCTAGGGGTGGTAGTGAACGCGGCGCGGGCCCGTGAGCTTTACAGCAGGTACACCTACTACTACTCCCGGTACAGGTACGGCTACCGGCCCCCCGAGGAGAGCGTCGAGTCCGCCCCCAGCGAGCCACCCAAGTCAGCGAGCTGAGCCTGGCCGCTCGGGCGGGCCCGCCAGGACAGCCCGGGATCCGCTCCGCCGAGTCCGTCTTGATACTTTCCAGCACTTACCGCCGCCTGAGCCGCCAAGCCTGCCGCTGGCTGGCAGGACTGGAGGCGGGAGTGTGGGCCGGGCTGGGGATGCTGGGCTGGTTCGCGCTGACCGCAGCGTGGTCGCATCACCCGGTTTGGGAGGTTCCCAACTGGCTCGGCTCCCTATTCTACGGCCCGCAGCATTGGCGTCAAGGGTTCTACGGGGGCACCTTGGCGGGGCTGGCGTTTCACCTGTTCACCTGCGGGGTGGTGGGCATCCTCTTTGGCTGCCTGGTGCGTGAGGCGCATAACCGGCTGCGCGTCCGGCTGCTGGGGATGGTAACCGGGCTGTCGTGGTGTTACCTGGCGTACGCTTGGTTCTGGAAACGACTCCTGCCGCCAGGGGGTGGAGCGCCGCCGCCTTGGCTGCTTGCGGCTTACCTGGTGTTCGGGGTGGGGCTGGGGTGCTACCCGGGACGATTACGCTGCGCGGAACGGCATTTCCTGGGGGAGACGGAGCCAGCCCAGGAGCGCACGGCAGAGGGAGCGGCGGACCCGCCGGTCGGGCCGAGCGGGGGCTGACTCTGTTGCCTCCGGCTGCCTTCCGCTAGAATGGGAGATTCGGTCCTGCGCCAGTTCGGCGGAGTACCCCAATGAAACCAGGCGGGCGACGGCCACGTCTGAGTAATGGCGCAGAGTGGAGAGGAACTGGATCTAGATGAGGTTCTTCAGGCGCTCGTGCCTGGCGCTGTTGATGGTGTGCCTGGGGTGCCTGCCCGCGCCCGCCCAGGCGCCCCAACCCTCCCCACCCCAGCCGAAGAAACCCAGTCCTTTTGAAACCATACCCCAGGCTCCCGAGGAACCCAAACCGCAGGTCCCCCAGGCGGTGAAGCCGGCCCTGGAGGCGCCCAAGGCCGTCGAGCTCCCGCCCACTCCGGCACCCGGCAACTTCATTGAGGCCATCGAGATTCGCGGCGCCCGCCGGGTCCCCCAGGACACCCTGCGGGCCATGATCTTTACCAAGAAGGGCGACAAGTACGACGAGGAGGTGCTGCGCCGGGACTTCATGGCGCTCTGGAACACCGGGCGCTTCGACGACATCCGCCTCGAAGCGGAGCCCGGCCGCCAGGGCATCATCGTGCGCTTCGTGCTCACCGAGCGGCCCGTGGTGCGCTCCATCAAGTACGAGGGCATCAAATCGGTGACCGTCTCCGAGATCCTGGACCGCTTCAAGGAGCGCCGGGTGGGCTTGTCGGTGGAGTCCCAATACGATCAGAACAAGATCCAGCGGGCCACCGTGGTGCTCAAGGAGTTCCTCGCCGAGCGGGGCCGCCAGTACGCCACCGTCGAGCCGGAGGTGCGGCAGATCCCGCCCGCCTCGCTCGAGGTGATCTTTCGCGTCAAGGAAGGCCCCAAGGTGAAGGTGGGCCAGATCGCAATCGAGAACAACCAGGTCTTCAAGGACCGCGCCGTCATCCGTTCCATGAAGGGGCTGCGGCCCATTGGCATCCCGCACTCGCTGCTGTTCGAGAACCTGTTCGCCAAGACCTATGACCTCTCGAAGCTCGAGATGGACAAGGAATTGATCCGCGACTTCTACCAGCGGCGAGGGTACTTTCTGGCGCGCGCCCTTGAGCACAAGGTCACCATGCGCAACGTGGGCGGCGGCAAGTTCCGGGTGCCGCTGTTCTACATGAACAAGCCCGGCATCCGTGCCGACGTCATCGTCCCGGTCGAGGAAGGCCGCCAGTATCGCATCAACAAGTTCAACTTCGTGGGGGTGAAGCTGTTCCGCACTCCGGAGACCCTGATGCGGCCCTTGTTCCAGATGGCCGAAGGGGACATCTTCTCGACCGAGAAGCTGCGCAAGGGCCTCAAGAACATGCAGGACCTGTACGGGCGGTTCGGTTACATCGACTTCGTGCCGGAGCCGTACCCGGAGCCGCTGCCGGGCAGCGACAAGATCGACCTGACCATCAACGCGGACGAGGGCAAACAGTTCTTCGTGCGGAGGATCGACTTCTCGGGCAACACCACCACGCGCGACAAGGTCATCCGCCGCGAGCTGCTCATTGACGAGGGCGATGTCTACAACACCCACCTCTGGGAGGTCAGCATCTTGCGCCTCAACCAGCTCGGCTACTTCGAGCAGTTGAAGAAGGAGGAGGCCGCCGAGATCAAGCGCGACACCCGCAGCAGCACCGTGGACATCACCCTGAAGGTGAAGGAGCGCGGCAAGAATTCGGTGGGCCTGACCGGCGGCGTGTCGGGCATTGCCGGCAGCTTCGTGGCCTTCAATTACGCCACCAACAACTTCCTGGGGCTGGGCGAGACCCTCTCCATGGACTGGCAGTTGGGGGACCGCATCCGCGCCATCACCTTCGGCTTCACCGAGCCGTACTTCCTGGACCGCCCCATCCAGCTCGGCTTCACCGTCTTCACCCAGCGCTTCAACTTCGACCAGGGGCGCGAGGTGTCGCTGTTCACGGGGCGCAACCTGCTGCCCTTCTACGAAGCCCTGGGCAAAGACAACCTGATGAACTACGTGTCCAACGGCCACGGATTCACGGTGTTCACCAGCTACCCGCTGAAGCGAAGCTTCGCCCGGCTGGGGCTGTCCTACGGGTACAGCGCCTCCAAATACCAGGTGCTGAGCACGGCGGCGCGGACTTACTTCGACTACATCAACTTTCAGGGATTGGGCGGGCCAAACACGCTGACCGGGATCCGCACCAGTCAGATCATTCCCTCTTACAGCTACAACACGGTGAACCACCCCATCACGCCCACCGGAGGCAGGGAAATCTCGCTGTCGGCGGGATTCGCGGGCAGCTTCCTGGGCGGCAACGTCAACATGATCCAGCCCACGGTGAGCCTGCGCTACTTCCGTCCGGCGCCGATCAAGAACCATATCCTGGGCATGCGTTTCATGGGCGCCTTCGTGACCGGCTACGGGGGCAAGGTGGCGCCCCCCTTCAACCGGTGGTACATCGGCGGCGAGCAGGATGTGCGCGGGTTCGAGATCTGGGGCGTCAGCCCCGTGGCCTTCGTGCCCAGCGAGGCCACCGTCAACGTGCTGAACTCCGATGGCTCGGCGCGCACCCAGAAGGTCATCCTGGACGGGCAACTGGTGAGCACGAACGTCACCCAGCGGATCCCCATCTACCAGATGATCTTCCCCGGCGGCGACGCGCAGCTTATCGGCAATTTCGAATACCGCATCCCCATCGCCGGGCCGGTGACCCTGGCCGGGTTCTTCGACGCAGGGCTGAACAAGATGCTGCGGCCCAGCCAATTGACCATGAACCCGGACCGACGGAAGGAGTTGAACGCGACCTTTCCGCAGGCGGGCTTCGACGGCCGGGCGCGCATCGCGCCCGGCACGCAGCGCATCCGTACCTCAACGGGGATCGAACTGCAAGTGTTGCTGCCCGTGGTCAACGCCCCCTTCCGCATTTACTGGGCTTATAACCCCACCATCGTGCGGCAGTTCATCCAGCCGCCCATCGTGGCCGACCGCTCCATGTTCCCCAACCAGGCTACCTTCATCAACTCCATCGCCCTGTTCGGCCAGGCGACGCCCTTCTTCGAGCAGCGCAGGACCTTCCGCTTCACCATCGGCCGCACGTTCTGAGCCGGGACAGGGGTCGCGCGCCGCCGAGCGAGCCCCGAGTCCCTGGGCTCCTCATTTGCGGTACACTGCGAGTACTGAGGTCAGTGATGCTTAAGCGCAGAAGTGTTCTGGTGCTGCTCGTCTCCGCGGTGGGTTTCGCGCAGCAGAACAACCAGGAGCCCGAGAAGCTCGCTCCCTACTACCCCACCCCCGAGACTATTGTGGAGAAGATGCTCGAACTCGGCGGCCTGAAGCCTGGCGAGAAGATGTGCGACCTGGGCAGCGGCGACGGACGCATCGTCATCATGGCCGCGCAAAAGTTCCAGGCCGACTCCACCGGCATCGAGATGGACAAGGACCTGTTCAAGCAGAGCATGGAGAGAATCAAGCGCCTGGGGCTGGAGAAGCGCGCTCGCATCATACTGGGTGACATCATGAAGCAGGATTACAGCTCCGCGGATCTGGTCACCGTCTACCTCCTGCCCGGCTCCAACGACAAGGTCCTGCCGCTGCTGGAGAGACAGCTCAAGAAGGGCGCCCGGGTGGTGGCCCATGACTTCGAGTTCTCCGCCTGGACGCCCGAGAAGACCGAGCAGATCGAGGACGACGGCGAAGGCCGCAGCCACACGATCTACCTCTACCGGAGGTAGTGCAGCCCCTGCATGGCCTCCCTCCGGCGCATTTGGGCCCGGCTTCGAACTGCCCTCGGCGGGGATGAACCGGCGCAGAGCGCCGAACGCCGACGCATCGCGGCCGACCTCCACGACGGACCGCTGCAAAGCCTGATCGCGCTGGAGATGCGGCTGGCCGCGGCCAGGAACCTCGCCGGGCGCGATCCCGACGCGGCCTTGAAAGAGCTCGGCGAACTGGCCGGTCTGGCGGCCCGGGTGGTGGCCGAGTTGCGCGCCTTCCAGCGCACGCTGGCGCCGCCGGCGGAGCCTCCAGACCTGGCGGCCTTGGCGCGGCGGCTGGTCGAGGATTTTGGGCGCGAAACCGGCCTCCAGGTGCGGCTCGAGGCGCCTGAAGCTCCCCTGGCTACCGCCCCGGAGATTTGCCTGGAGTTCGCCCATCTCCTGCGGGAAGCGCTCGCCAACATCCGCAAGCACGCTCGCGCCAGCCGTGTCGCGGTGACCCTCGGCGGGGGCGGAGAGGTTGTCATCGAAGATGACGGTGTGGGCTTCCCTTTCGAAGGGAAGTATGAGCTGGCGGAGCTTGACGCGCTGGGCTGCGGTCCTCGCAGCATCATCGAGCGGGTGAGAAACCGGCACGGGGAACTGACCCTGGAATCCCGGCCCGGGCGGGGCAGCCGGCTCGAGATCAGGATCCCGTCATGAAGAGGTGGGTGGTTGCTGGGTGGTGGTTGCTGCTGGCGGGATGCGGCCGGTATGCCGAGTTCACGCTGCCACGATCGCTGGGTACGCCTGCGGGGGTCGCCTTCCGCTTCGAGGTCCGCCCCGAGCCGGTGCTCACGCGCGGTGAGCCCGGCGCTTGGGATGCTGTGGATGTGCTGAATCCCTCCGTAGTCCGGCACGAGGGGCTGCTGCACAACTTCTATTCCGCCTTTGACGGGCGCACCTGGCACACCGGGTTGGCCACCTCCGCGGACGGGGTCCGGTGGGAGAAGCACGGGAGAGTGCTCTCGCCCGACCCGCGCACCTGGGAGGGCGACTACATCGCGGCCAATGGCTCGGCGCTGGTGGTCAGCGGACAGTTTTTCTACTGGTATCAGGCCGGGCGCACCCCCTCGATCGGTCTGGCCACCTCTGTGGACGGACGCCGCTGGAGGAAGCGACCCGCGCCGGTCCTAGGGCTGGGGCCGCGCGGCAGCTTTGACGAGCTCGGCGCGGCCGATCCCTACGTACTGCACGTCGGCGATTTCTTCTACATGTTCTACCTGGGCCAGGACCGCGCCCGGCGCCAGCGCCTGGGCGTCGCCCGTTCCTCCGACGGTGCCGCCTGGTCGAAGCTGCGCTCCAACCCTGTGCTGGAGGCGGGTCCCGTGGGCGCCTTCGACGAAACCGGCGTGGGCGAGCCGGCCGTGTGGGCCTTCCACGGTTACTATTGGATGCTTTACACGGGGCGCGACCGCGCCGAGAACCGCCGTCTGGGGCTGGCGCGCTCCCGCGACGGCGTGCGCTGGGAGCGGGTCTCCGCCACAGCCGTGCTGGCGGGGACCGCGGGCTGGAACTCCAAGGTCGTTTGCGATCCCGCCCTCGACGCGGAAGCCGCCCCGCCCTGGCGGGTCTGGTTCGGCGGCGGCGATGTGGCACGGCCGGATGAGCGTCTCAACGGCCAGATCGGAATGGCCCTCTTGCACCCGGCGGATGTTAAGCTGGCGAAATAGGGGGAGACGTACCTACAAGTTACAGGCCCTATGCGCATCGGCATCACCTGTTACCCCACCTACGGCGGCAGCGGGATCGTAGCCACCGAACTGGGGCTGGAGCTGGCCAATCGCGGGCACGAGGTGCACTTCATCTGCTACGCCAACCCCATCCGGCTGGACCCCGGCATCCCGCGCATCCATTACCACGAGGTGGAGGTCTCGAACTACCCGCTGTTCCAATACCCCCCCTATTCGCTGGCCCTGGCTTCGCGCATGGCCGAGGTGGCCGAGGCCTACGACCTCGACCTGTTGCATGTGCACTATGCGATCCCGCACTCCATCTCCGCGCTCCTGGCGCGGCAGATGCTCGCCTCGCGGCGCCGCGTGCTCTTCATCACCACGCTGCACGGCACTGACATCACCCTGGTGGGCGCGGACCGCTCCTACCTGCCCATCACCAGGTTTTCCATCGAGCAGTCCGATGGTGTGACCTCGATCAGCGAGTACCTCAAGGTTCGCACCTTGGAGGTTTTCAAAGTCCCCAACGACATCCGCGTCATCACCAACTTCGTCAACTGCGAGATGTACATGCCGGACCCGGCGCGGCGCAGCCAAGCCCGGCTGGCGCCCGAAGGCGAGAAGGTCCTGATTCACCTCTCGAACTTCCGGCCGGTAAAGCGGGTCTTCGATTGCCTGCGCATCCTGGCGGAAGTGCGCCGCCACGTGGCCGCTCACCTGCTGATGGTCGGCGACGGCCCGGACTGCGCGCCCGCCCAGCGCCTGGCCCGCGAGCTGGGGCTCGACCAGCACGTCACCTTCATGGGCAAGCAGGGGCATATCGAGCGGCTCCTGCCGCTGGCGCACGTGCTTCTGCTGCCGAGCGAACTGGAGTCCTTCGGCTTGGCCGCACTGGAGGGCATGGCCTGCGGCCTGCCCCCGGTGGCCACGCGCGTGGGCGGCGTTCCCGAGCTGATCACCCATGGAGTGGACGGTTTCCTCGAACCCGTGGGCAACATCGACGCCCAAGCCGCCCGCGTCCTCAGCCTGCTCACCGACTCCGCGCTTTACCAGCGCGTCTCCGCCGCGGCCCGCCAGACCGCCCAGGCGCGCTTCTGTAGCTCCCTGGTCATACCCCGCTACGAGGCGTACTACCAGGAGATCCTGGCTGCCCGGTGAAGGCGTTTTCCCGGGGCACGGCCCCGCGCGCCCTTAAAACACCAGCCGCGCTGAACCTTGCATGGCCCGGCTGCCGCCGGCCGAGGAGATCACCCCGAAAGTGGCTGCCTGCGACATGTTGGTCCCCGGTGCGTCGAAGTTCGGCGTGTTGGTGGCCCCGGTGGTTTCCATGCGCACCTCCAGGCTCAGCCGCTCGCGAAGAGGGAACGACTTGAACACCGAGAGGCTAAGCGCGCGGGCGCCCGGAGCGCGGAGTTCGTCCAGCGCGGGCGGCTCCGGGGTAATGGTGTACTGGTCCGGCAGAGGCGCGAAGGCGGCGATGTCGAAGTAGGGGTTCAGCACCCGGCCGCTGGCGTCGCGCCGGTCGCCCAGACGCGAACTGACCGCCCCCTCCAGCCTGGGGTTGCGGATGCGGATCGGGCGGCCATTGGCGTGCGAGACCGACAGCGGCACGCCAGTGGCGAGGTTGGCAAAGCCGCTTAACGCCCAGCCCCCGAAGGCCTGCCTCGCCAGCAGGTTCATCCCGCCTCCCTGGAAGCGGAACGGAAGCTCATAGGTGAAGGCCAGCCGCAGCACGTGCTTCTGGTCAATCGACGAAACCGAGCGGTAGTGCCGCTCATTCACAATGCTGGTGGTGTTGTTGTCCATCAGCCGGGGAAAGGTGTAGGCCAGCAGGAAATTCAGGCCACGCGTGAGTC
>Ga0315312_1002726_pt1 | contig 11941 bp, 11 predicted proteins | sample TDP7_MG_FD_203629 | JGI IMG/M metagenome (GOLD analysis project Ga0315312, IMG submission 203629) | Freshwater sediment microbial communities from Lake Towuti, South Sulawesi, Indonesia - TDP7 | ecosystem: Environmental > Aquatic > Freshwater > Lake > Sediment | place: Indonesia: South Sulawesi... | reverse complement strand
AACAAGGTCAAGTACGTTTACTACACGATCCTGGTGGTCTACGGGTTGTGGGGCCTGGTGGCGCTGAAGCTGACGCCGAACCCCATGGTGCTGGCCATAGCCAGCGGGGTGATGATGAATTTCGCCCTGGCCTTCTCGGCGCTGCACACCTTGTACGTGCTGATGACGTTGCTGCCCCTGCCACTGCGTCCGGGTTGGCCGATGCGCCTGGGACTGCTGGCTTGCTCGGCCTTCTACTTCGCCATCTCGGGCATCGCTTTTCGGCAGCAGTGGCCCAGGCTGGCGGGGTGGCTAGGGCTGTAACAACCGGAGTAAGGCGCGGCCCGGAGAACCCGCCCCGCGTCACGAAAGGAAACGCTTGAAAAGGAGGCAGCCGTTGGTGCCCCCAAAGCCGAAGGAGTTCGACAAAGCGTACTCGATGCGCATGGGGCGGGCCTGGTTGGGGACGTAGTCCAGGTCGCAGTCGGGGTCTGGGACCTCGTAATTGATGGTTGGGGCGGCGATCTGGTCGCGGATGGCTAGCACAGTCACACCAGCCTCGAAGCCTCCGGCGCCACCGAGCAAGTGGCCGGTCATGGACTTGGTCGAGCTGACCGCCAGCTTGTAGGCGTGCTCGCCGAAGCACTTCTTCAGCGCCAGAGTTTCAACCTTGTCGCCCACCTCGGTAGAGGTGCCATGGGCGTTGACGTAGTCGATTTGAGAGGGGGTGACGCCCGCGTCGCGGAGGGCGTTGGACATGACGCGGCAAGCGCCGTCGCCGTCCTCGCTAGGGGCGGTGATGTGGAAGGCATCGGCGCTCATACCGTAGCCGACGATTTCGGCAAGGATGGGGGTGCCACGGGCCAGGGCGCACTCGAGCGCTTCCAGGACGAGGATGCCGGCGCCTTCGCCGACCACGAAGCCGTCGCGGGTCTTGTCCCAGGGACGGCTGGCTCGCTCGGGCTCGTCGTTGCGCGTGGACAGCGCGCGCATGGCGGCGAAACCGCCGATGCCCATCCGGCAGATGGGGGCCTCGGCGCCGCCGCAGATCATGACGTCGGCTTCGCCGCGCTGGATGATTCGGAAGGAATCCCCGATGGCATGGGTGCCGGTGGTGCAGGCGGTGGCGGTGGCGGAGTTGGGGCCCTTGGCGCCGAAGCGGATGGAAACATAGCCGGCTGCCAGGTTGATGACGGTGGCGGGGATGAAGAAGGGGGAGATGCGGCGGGGGCCATGAGCCAGGAGCGCCTCGAACTCACGCTCGATGACCTCAAAACCGCCGATCCCGCTGCCGATGTAGACTCCGACGCGCTCGGCATTCTCGGGCCCGATCTTGAGGTTGGAGGCGGCGAGGGCGAAATCACTGGCCGCGATCGCGAACTGGATGAAGCGTCCCATCTTCTTGAGCTCCTTGCGCTCGATCCAGCGTTCAGGCTCGAAACCCTTGACTTCGGCGGCGATGCGGCAGGGGAACGCCGAAGCGTCGAAAGCGGTTATGGGGGCCACGCCGCTGCGGCCCTCCAGCATCGTCTGCCAGCTAAGCTCGGTTCCCACCCCCAGCGGGGAGACCAGCCCCACACCTGTCACTGCAACCCTACGCGGCACAGATACACTCCTAGCGGAAAGACGGGCGCAGGCCCGCTACGGCTTGGCCATCTTGTTCTCGATGTAATCGATGGCGTCCTTCACTGTGACGATCTTCTCGGCGTCCTCGTCCGGGATGTCCAGATCGAAAGCCTCCTCGAAGGCCATGATCAACTCGACGATGTCCAAGGAATCAGCGCCCAGATCGTCCACAAAAGAGGCAGTGAGGTCTACCTGGCCCTCATCTACGCCCAGTTGCTCGACGATGATCTGCTTGACCTTCTGCTCAACCGACATGACTCCTCCCAAGTCAGGCACAAACTGAATGATTCTAACACGAAAAGAGCGGGCAAACAGTTCACGGGCGGCCACTTTTGGGGTACGGGTGGCGTGGGCATAGAATGGAAGGGTGAAGTGGTCGGCGCCCGAGGTGGTGGTGTGCTTGCTGGGAGGGCCGGAAGCCGACTACTGGAGCGCCAGGCGGAAGATCGAGCTGATCCGGACTGATCGGGTCGCGCCGGGAACATACGTGACGCTGCGGCCTGCTGAGCTGGAGGCGTACGCGGAGCAGGAGATCCGAGGCGTGGCGCCCGAGGGGGTTCGCCAACCCCGGCTGGAACTTGGTCATGGAGGGGCTAAGGGGTTTGCCTATATAGACTTCCCCAAACTCCGGCGAGCCTTGGGACACCCTATGGGGTGGCTCATGTCGCAACTGCTGGCGGGAGAACGTCCGGTAAGGGTGAAGGCCCGGATCCGCTCGGGCGGGGGCCGGGCCACAGTGGACCTCGAGCGCGTGGAGATTTCGGGGCTCGCCGTGAGCGGTGCGGCGCTGGACTTCCTGATTCGGAACTTCGTCTTGCCCTACTACCCGGAGGCGAAGATCGGGCGGCCCTTCGAGCTGGCGCACCGGATCGAGCGGCTGGAGGTGCGGCCCACGGAGGTGCGGGTTGTGATCGGGCGCTAACCGCGCGGCGGCGCCCCTATGCGGCGCAGGGGCGGTGTGGTGGTGATCGGGAGGTGGTCAGAGCGCCGCTGGGTAGTGTGGCAAGAGCGCGTCGATGCGGCCACAGGAATAAGGTCCGGGTGGCGCCGATTCAGCCCTCGCGTCTGGCTGGGGGCCTCGGTGGGGGTGGTGGTTTTGGGGGGGGGGGGGGCGGCGGCAGAGGCCTCGGAATTGGTGGCCAGTCTTTACGCTCGGTGAGCGGTACCTCTTGCGATTGAGTGCTCATGCAGTGACGTGGGCCGCGTGGTGACGTTCTACGTGGTCTTGCCACTTCAGCATGGCTTTCTCATGATAAGGGAAGGGATTGCCCATCCTAGACAGCTCGATACCCTCTTCAGTGAGCTTTTGCAGGCGTTCCCTGGCGTCATCGGTGTAAACATTCTCCCAGAGGCCCTCGTATTGGCTGGCCAGCCTGCTCCACCTGGAGTGCAAATCCGCACTGTCGAAGGCAAGCTTCGGATACTGCGCCACCAGATTGCGAAGGGCCAGGGCCGCCGTCAGGAGTGCGAGCACAGGCGGCAACCAGGACGCAACTTCAGCGGGAAGGCCGGTGTAAAGGAACGTAGCGGCAGCTCCCGAGGAGAGAAACAAGATTACCCAGGTCACCACCCGCTGTTTCCTGTGGTACTTGCCCGAAAGTTCGGCGAAGTAGTTGGCGCGGATCTCCGCAGACAGCATGCCCTCCCAGACTCTTCGTTGCTGCGCCTCGCTCAGCATGATTCTCCACCGATGATTATAGCCCTTTTGCGAGCCAAAGAAGGGCTATGGGAGGAGAACGGTTTGGGCGGCGAGCTTCCCCGTGCGGATGCAGTCGGGGATACCGATGCCGGAGTAGGCGTTGCCAGCCAGGTGGAGGCCGGGCAGGTTGGCCAGCCGGGCGCGAATGCGGGCGAGGCGGTCCTGGTGGCCGACGGTGTATTGGGCCATGGAGCGGGGCCAGCGAGCGATGCGGGCGAACAGGGGCACGGCGGCGATGCCCATCAGACCTCGTAGCTCCTCGCGGACGGCGGCTACAAGGGATTCGTCACTCTCCCGAAGCGCCGCCTCGTCATCCCCCAGGAAGCCGCGGAGGACTACCCGATCGGGGGCGACGCGGTGGGAAAACTTGGTGTTCACCCAGGTGCAGGCCACCAGGCGGCGGCGCTCGCGGCGGGGGATGAGGAGCCCGAATCCGTTGAGCGAATGCGAGAAACTACCTTTGTCGTAGGCCAGGGAGATGGTGACGGAGCTGGTGTAGGGGATGCTGAGGAGCAGGTCCGCAAGCTCGAGGTCAACCCCTGGCAGGAGCGCAGCGGCCTCATAGGCGGGGCAGGCTAGGATGAGATGCTGGGCTTCCAACCATGCACCGTTGACCCGCACGCGGTAGCCCCCCTCGACGCGCTCCACGGTTTCGGCGGCCCCGCGAAGGTCTTCCCGGGCGGGCTGGGAGGCGGCGTCCAGGACCTCGACGAGGTGGCCAAGGCCACGCCTGAGGGTCTGGAAAAGGGGCAGGCCCCGGGCCTCGGCGGCGACCCTACGGCGTGCGGCTAACACGCCGCGGGTGAGGCTCCCGTACTTGGTTTCAAGTTCGAGGAAGCGGGGCAGGACACTGGCGACGCTCAGCCATTCAGGACTGCCGCCATAGACGCCGGCCAACAAGGGTTCGGCGAGGTAGTCCACGGCCTCGGTTCCGTAATGCTCGGAGAGGAACTGGGCCACCGAGCGGTCGGAGGTGGGCGCGGAAGGCGGGCGGCGGAACCATTCCCGCGCCATCCGGAGCTTGGTCGGCCAGGAAAGCAGGCGAGTAGTGAGCAGCGGCAGGATCTTTGTGGGCACCATGAGCATGAGGCCGTCAGGGAGGGGGCGGAGGCGGCCGTGCTTGAGGACATAGGTCTTGCGGAGGTGGTCGTTCGAGCCGATGACTTCGGAGGCCAGGCCGAGCTCGCGGATCAGCTCTAAGGCCCAGGGTTTGGCCGACAGGAAGCTGTCGGGGCCGGCTTCCAGCAGGCAGCCATCGACGGTCTCTGTGCGAATGACGCCGCCGAGGCGCGTCTGGCGCTCGATGAGGGTCGAGGGGATGCCGGCGCAGCCCAGGTAGTAGGCTGCGGAGAGGCCGGAGATGCCTCCGCCGACGATAGCCACGGGCGTCATAGGGCGTGTTCCAGCAAGGGGCGGACGGTGGCGGCGAGGGTTTCTACGAACAGGGCGGAATCGCCGGGGGTCGCGGTGCGGCAGAGCTCGATGCCGCGCTCGCCGGCGTACTGTCGGAGCCGGATGTCAATCTCGTAGAGGACCTCGATATTGTCAGCGACAAAGCTCAGAGGGACGAGGACCAGCTCGCGGACGCCACGGGCCGCGAGGGCGTCGATGCACGACTCTACGGTGGGCCCCAGCCAGTTCCCTTCCGCGCGGCCCTGACCTTGGCAGGCGAAGTCCCAGGAGGAAACGCCGCAGCGGGCGGCGATGGCGGCGGCAGTGCTGCGGGCTTCAGGTTCGTACTCCGGCGCGGCAGCCGCCACGCGCCCGGGGAGGCTGTGGACGGTGAAGAGGACTTCCCTGCCCTGAGCGAGGGGGATAAGCTTCTCGGCGATGGATTCGATGAAGAGAGGGTGGTGATGGACGCTGGGGGCGCAAGGGAGAGGGAGGGGTGGCGGGGATGAAAACTGCGGGGCGGCGCAGAGACCGACGAGGTGATCGACGGCATCGGCGCGGGCTCGGGCGAGGGCTTCGCCGAGGGAAGGGCGCCAGTGGCGCATGCCAATATAGACGGGAAGGCCGAGACGGGCCGAGAGGGCCTCCGCCTGGCGGCGGGTAGCAGCGGTGAGGGGGGAGGCGCCTCCGATGGCCTCGTAGCGAGTGCGAACTTCAGCGACCAGGAAGGGCGGGGCCGGCAAGCCGAGGACCTGCTCCAGGAACGCGGGGATGTCCTCGAGGCGCTCGGGAGCACCGTGCGCCACAAGCAATACAGCCTGCTTCACAATCGGAACTCACGGACGTAGCCTACCGCCGCTCTGACGTGCTCGACGGGGGTTTCGGGCAGGATGCCGTGACCGAGGTTGAAAATGTGGCCGGGGCGCGTGCCGGTGCGCTTGAGCAGTTCATGCACGCGCATCTTCAGCTCGGGCAAGGGCGCGAAGAGGGCGGCCGGATCGAGGTTGCCCTGAATGGCGGAGCGGTAGGAGATGTCCATCCAGGCTTGGTCAATATTGACCCGCCAGTCGATGCCGAGTACGTCGCCGCCCGCGGCGTGGAGCTCGCGGAAGAAGCCGCCGGCGCCCGTGCCGAAGTGGATGACGGGGACGCCGGAGGAGCGGATGCGCTCGATGAGGGCGCGGGAGTAAGGGGCTACGAAGCGGACGTAGTCGTCGGGCCCGAGGGCGCCGACCCAACTATCGAAGACCTGGATGGCCCGGGCACCCGCGGCGACCTGGAGCAAAGCGTAGGGCCCGAGCACATCCACGAGTTTGCCCATCAGGCGGCGCCACAGGTTCTCGTTGGAGTACATCATCTGCTTGGTGCGCAAGAAAGTGCGGGAGGGACCCGCTTCCAGCAGGTAGCTGGCCATGGTAAAGGGGGCGCCGACGAAGCCGATGACGGGCACCCTGCCCGAGAGCGCTTTTACGACCTGGTGAATGGCCTCGCCCACGTAGCCTAAATCGTCGGTGTTGGAGATGGAGAGCGCGTCGATGTCCTCGGTGGTGCGGACGGGGTTGGAGATGACCGGACCCACCCCGGGGATGAACTTTAGCTTGAGGCCCATAGGCTCGGCCGGCAGAAGCAGGTCGGCGAAAATAATGGCCGCATCCACGTCGAGGATCTCCACCGGCTGCAAGGTTACGGTGGCGGCCAGGTCAGGGCGCTTACAGATCTCGAGGATGCCGTGGCGCGCACGGATCTCGCGGTACTCACGCAGATAACGGCCGGCCTGGCGCATGAACCACACCGGGCGGAAGTCGGTGGGCCGGCGCCGGCAGGCGTCCAGGAAACGGCTGGTCATTGGAGCCACGCGCATTGGGTCCCCGCTTTGTCCTCACAGAAGTAAACGCGCAAGTCTTCAGGCTTGTGCCGGGCCGCCCACTGGCGGCCCAGGATGAAGAAAGGCTTGGTCCACGCTTCGCTATTGATGGTTCGGGGAGCCACCACGGAAACCGCCAGCATGCCCTCGGCCGGATAGCCGGTGCGAGGGTCCATAATGTGGCTGAAGGTCTTGCCTCCGCCCACAAAGAATTTCTCGTAACTTCCCGAGGTCGAAAGCGAGGCGTCGTGCAGACGAAGTTCCTCGACGGTGCGGGTGGAATTCCTGGGGTCGCGGATCTTCACCGGCCAGCCTCCGGAATCGTTCCCCGGGGAGCCGAGGCCGTAGATACTGGAGCCTCCCGCGGAGACCAGTGCCTGGAAGACGCCGTTCTCGCGGAGCACCTCCACCATGCGATCCACGGTGTAGCCCTTGCCGATGCCGCCCAGGTCGAGCTGGAGGCTGGGATGGGCGAAGCGCACGGTGCGGGCTTCAGGGTCAAGGACGAGGTGACGATAGCCAATGCTGGAAAGAGCCGTGGCCACTTCGGTCTTCGAGGGCAGGCGGCCGGAGCCTTTAAAGAAGCCCCAAACCTTCATCAGGGGACCGACCGTGATGTCGAAGGCGCCCTCGGAGGCGCGACTGTACTCCAGGCAGGCGGTCAAGAGGTTGAACAGCTCGGGAGTGAGCTTGACCGGGCGCTCGGCGGCGAAGCGATTGATCTCGCTGAGCTCGCTCTGCGCTCGGTAGTGGGAGAGCAGGCGGTCCAGGCGGCGGGCTTCTTCCAGGGCGGCCTCGGCGGCGAATTCCAGGCGGTCGCGGTCATCGCCGTAGAGCACAACCGAGTAGGTGGTGCCCATGGCGTCTACGCTCGCCTCCAGGCGCAGCAGCTCGGGCGCGGGCTGAGAGACCGCCGCGGGCGGAGCGGGCTGCGCCACGAGGCAGCCCAGGGCGAGCGGAACTGCGAGGCAGCACACTAGAGGGAGCCTCCGGCTTTCTTGCGTTCCTTCTCGATGCGGCTCAGGAGCTGCTCGATGCGGCCCGAGGCCGAGGCGGAGCGGTCCGAGGCGAAGTGCAGCTCGGGCATGCGCCAAAGACGGATGCGGGCGGCCAGCTCGCGCCGGATGAAATGGCGGGCGCCTTCGAGGACGCGGAGGACCTCTGCCTCGCGCTGGGGCTCGCTGCAAAAAACGCGGACCTGGGCCGAGCCCAGGTCGGCCGTCACCTCCACCTCGGTGACCGAGACGGCGGCCAGGCGCGGGTCCGACAACTCGAAGGACACGATCTCGGCCAGCTCCTCGCGGAGCGCCTCGGAAACGCGCTGGGTGCGCCTTAGCTGCACGGCCCTACTCCAGCCACTCCACCTCCGCCTCAACCAGCGCCGCACCCAGCAGGGACGCGGCCTCGTTTTCGACGGCCTCCAGAAGCTGCGAGGCGTAAGCACGGTCGGCCGACACGGTGACCGCCGCCACCACCCCGCGCTGCCAGAGGTCCTGGCAGTCGATTTCGGCCACCGCCACGTTAAATTTATGGCGCAAGCGCTCCTTGAGGCCCTGCACGACGTGCCGCTTGTCCTTGAGCGAGCGGGCTTCTGGAAGCCGAAGTTCCAGGGTCAGGACTCCAACGCTGGGCATAAGCCACTAAGAAGTCAGGACTCAGAATAGAACGGGGCGAATTCTTCTGACTCCTGACTCCTGACTTCTGACTCCTCAAACAAGCACTTCCGCGGCAACTCGCTCCGTAATGAAGGCCTCGATCACGTCGTTGGGTTTGATGTCGTTGTAGTTCTCGATGGCCAGGCCGCACTCCAGACCGCTGCGGACCTCGCTGGCATCGTCCTTGAACCGCTTGAGCGAGGCGATCTTGCCGGTGTAAACCACTATGTTGTCGCGCAGGACGCGGACCTGAGCATCGCGCTGGATATTGCCGTCGGAGACTAGACAGCCCGCCACCGTGCCGACCTTGCTGATGCGGAAGGTCTCCAAAACCTGGGCGCGCCCCAAGTAGACCTCCTTGAAGACCGGTTCGAGCAGCCCGGACATGGCGCGTTTGATTTCGTCGGTCAGCTCATAAATGACGGTATGCAGCCGGATATCCACCTTCTCCTGTTCGGCGAGCTGGGCTGCCTGGCGCTCAGGGCGGACGTTGAAGCCGACGATGATGGCGTTGGAGGCGGAGGCCAGCAGCACGTCGGTTTCGGTGATAGCGCCCACGCCCGCATGGATGACCTGGATCTTGATCTTGTCGGCGGAGAGTTTTTGCAGGGCTTCGGCCAGCACCTCGGCGGAGCCACCCACGTCGGCCTTGAGAATGATGGGCAACTCCTTGACCTCCCCCTCCTTGATCTGCTGATGGAGCTGGTCGAGGGTCAGGCGACTGGTCTTGGCCATGGCTTGCTCGCGCGCCTTGGACTCCCGGTAGAGGACGATTTGCTTGGCCTTAGCTGTGTCGGTGACCACCTGGAAGCTCTCGCCGACCTCGGGGAGGTTTTCCAAGCCCAGGACCTCGACCGGGGTGGCGGGCTCGGCCTCGCGGATCGGCTGGCCCAGATCGTCGAACAGGGCGCGGACCTTGCCGAAAACTGAGCCGGAGATGAAGTAGTCGCCTACGCGAAGGGTCCCGTTGCGGACCAGCACGGTGGCGACAGGTCCCCGTCCCCGGTCGAGCTTGGCCTCCAGCACGGTGGCCACCGCCGGGCGCTGCGGGCTGCCCTTCAGATCGAGCAGCTCGGCCACCAGCAGGATCATCTCCAGCAGCAGGTCCAGGTTTTGGCGGGTGCGCGCGGAGACGGGCACGGTGACGGTCTCGCCGCCCCACTCTTCGGGCAGCAAGCCCCGGTCCGCCAACTGCTGCTTGACCCGCTCGAGCTGCGCCTCGGGCTTGTCGATCTTGTTGATGGCCACGAGGATGGGGACCTGGGCGGCCCGCGCGTGGTCGATGGCCTCGATGGTCTGGGGCATCACGCCGTCGTCGGCGGCCACCACCAGGATGACAATGTCGGTGACCTTGGCCCCCCGGGCGCGCATCCGGGTGAAGGCTTCGTGGCCGGGAGTGTCGATAAAGACGATGCGGCGGCCATCGACCTGTACGGAGTAGGCGCCGATGTGCTGAGTAATGCCGCCGGCTTCCTTCTCGGTGATGTTGGAAAGGCGGATGGCGTCCAGCAGCGAGGTCTTGCCATGATCGACGTGGCCCATAATGGTGACCACGGGGGCGCGCCTGCTCAGTGTGGTGTCCTCCTCGACCCGCTCGGCCTCCTGGATGGCGGCTTCCTGCTCATAGCTCACCTGGGTGGTCCCTGCCCCGAAATCCTTGGCCAGGCTTTCGGCCACGACCAAGTCAAGGGTCTGGTTGATGGTGGCGAAAATCTTGCGCTCGACTAGGCGCTTAATGAGGAGATTGGCCTTCAGGCCGAGCTTCTCGGACAGATCCTTGACGGTGATCCCCTCTGAGATGGTGATTTCTCTGCCCTCGGCGAGCTTGCTGACATCCTCGCGCTGCGCCCTGGGGAGCTGGAGAAGTTTCTCCTCGCGTTCGATCTCACGTTGGAGGCGGGCGCGTTCTTTCTGGCCGCGGCGGGGCGCTTCGCCGGGGGCAGGCAAGACGGCATCCGGGCGCAGGGGCGAAGTGGGGTGAGGGCCCCGAGTACGGGTGGTCGGAAGTACCGGTACGCCGGGCCGGGCGCGGGCCACCAAGGGCTGTCCGGCACGGATAGGTCGCTTATAGATAGGCTGGCCTGGCACCGGAGCGGCAGAGCGTAGGGGCATGCCGGGGCGCGCTTGGGGTTGCCCGGGCATAGCCTTTGTCTGGGCCAGCTTGGCCACCAGATCCGCGCGCGGCGGGACCACCGGCCGAGCGGCCGGCTGGCCGGCCAGGGTGGGCTTGCCAGTAACGATGACCGTGGGCGGCCGCTGGGGCGGAGAGGGCGGAGGCGTGGGCGTGAGCCGAGCTACTGGCCCGATGGGGCCGGCTGGGCGAGGACCTTCCGGAACGATGCCGGAGGCGGGGCGCACGACAGGAATGATCTGGCCTGGCCGGACCGCCGGAGGAGGCGGGGGTGGAGGTGGGGGAAGAACGGCTTCCACAGGGATGGCAGTGGCCAGTGCGGGGGAAGGCCCCCCCGGTCTGCCAGCCAGAGGAGGCCGGATGGGCTGCGCGGACGGGCGGGCTGCCAGCACTTCCTCGGGACGGATGACGGAGGCCAGATCAGGTACGGGCTTGGGAACCTCGCGAAGCGGGGGCGGAGCGGCCGGGGGCTCGACCCCGGCGGGCGCAGGCGCTTCGGCCGCTTTGCCGTCGGTCGGAGCGGGAATCGCGGCAAGCGCCCCGGCCGCCTCCGGGGCGGCTTCTTCAGGGCGTTCGACCAGGATGCCGAAGTGGCGCCGGATCTTGTCCGCGATATCTTCGTCAATCGAGCTGGAGTGGGTCTTCTTCTCCGTGACGCCGAACTGCGACAGGAGCGCCAGCACCTCACTGTTGCTGCTCGCATTCCCGCGCCAGCTCGTTGATCCGGATTTTTCGCATACGTAGCCTGGACTCGCCCGCCTCCTTTACTCAGGCTTCAAGCTCCCAGCTTGCTCAGGGGCCGGAAAACCCGCGTCCTTTATGGTATCAGATTCATCGCGCTGCGACGACTCCGGAGCCTCTGACGCGGGAAGGTGTTCGGACAGTGCGGGCTCCAGGGGCTCGCCAGGGGCTGCCTCCTCGGGCCAGACGGCCTCCCCAGGGGGCCCCTCGGGAGCCAGGCCGGCGGCTTCCTCAAACTGCGCGAAGTAGCTGTTGACGGCGACCTGGATCTCGGCCACCGTGTCTGGTTCGATGCCCGGTATCTTTTCGAGCTGTTCCGGGGTCATGGCGCCAACTTTTTCGACGGTGTCGGCCCCGGCGGCGGCCAGACTCCCAGCGACTTCCTCGCGCAAGCCGTGGTCGATGAGGACAGCGACCGGAGCGCCGGAAGCTTCCAGGGCTGCCATCTCGGTGGCGATCTCGCGGCGCTTCTCCTCCTCGCTCTTGATGTCCACGCGCCAGCCCAGGAGCTTGGCGGCGAGGCGGACGTTTTGTCCCTTCTTGCCGATGGCGAGCGACAGTTGGGTATCCTCGACGATGACCTCCATGTGCTTTTCGAGGGGGTCGAGGATGTTCACCCGGGAGATGCGGGCGGGGCTGAGAGCGTGGGTGATGAAGACCGCGGGGTCGTCGGAGTACTCGATGATGTCGATCTTCTCCCCGCGCAGCTCGCGGATGATGGATTGCACGCGCATGCCCTTCATGCCCACGCAGGCGCCCACGCTGTCCACGTCGCGGTCGCGGCTCTGCACGGCGATCTTGGTCCGCTCGCCGGCTTCGCGGGAACAGGCTTTGATGACCACGGTGTTGTCGTA
>Ga0315312_1002725_pt1 | contig 11942 bp, 13 predicted proteins | sample TDP7_MG_FD_203629 | JGI IMG/M metagenome (GOLD analysis project Ga0315312, IMG submission 203629) | Freshwater sediment microbial communities from Lake Towuti, South Sulawesi, Indonesia - TDP7 | ecosystem: Environmental > Aquatic > Freshwater > Lake > Sediment | place: Indonesia: South Sulawesi... | reverse complement strand
CTTGCGAGGCAACTCTCTCATGCTCGAATGATAGTCGTGGACTGAAGTATACCTTTCTTACATCTATTCGGTATATGCAGCCGAACTCTTTGTGCGTCGTAAGAGTTTGACCTTTTCCAGCTATGATTTCGAACTCTCTGATTCGATATTTCTCTGAGATCGGGCCCGCCTTCGCAAGAACCGTATGGACCTTGCTGTTCACCTCAAGGATTGCTTCTCCAATCTGGGCGTTGTATTCCTGCAATTCAAGGGGGATCTCGATGATGGCTACTTGACCTATAATATCTATTGACTTTGGCAGGCTGGCTAGTAAGTGAGGCGGCAGTCGATCTCCTAGAATATCGAAGATAGTCTTTGACTTGATCTTCCTTGTTTGAAACTCAGTTGTCTCGATTATTACCTCGGCAAGCTGTTTCCTAAGGTCTTCCAATTCTTTTGTTGATGGTTCTCTTAAAATCGGCGCGATCAAGTAATCATTTATGATTCGAATTCTAAGTTTTTGGTCGAGCAAGTCGACCTGCCTCAGTGTTTGCAGCGCCTTCCCGGCTACATTCTTGCGAACTCTAATTCCTCTTGAAGCTTGCAATCTTGATGGTTCTCCTGCTGGAAGCGCTCCCTAGCCTCCTTCGCGATTCAGTATTCGAAGCTGTTGGCTTCGACATGAGAATATACTGCTCTGATGTAACCAATAACCTCATTTGCGTGTTGACGTTACTAGAAGCATTGTGAGGGTTCAATATTGCCTATGCCTGTCTTCAAGATAGAGGTTGACACTACTGCGGAGGCTTGGGAGAGAGCGGTTATCGAAGTCTGGACTAACGGTGTCAGGAAGCTGACGCAGTATACGCGACCTAAGGAAGGTGGAAGTTCAGTATATCAAGAGAGTAGAGCTGCCACTGTGCTTGTTGTTATAAGAGACCCTTTGAAGGAGCCCAGGATTCATGCCGGCGATGTTATGGGTCAACAAGCGATCATAGGCGGATATATCGATGAATTGGTGGAAGGGACCAAGGATCACTATATCGGGAAGGGCTGGGACTATACTTACCACGATAGACTCTTCAATTATGTTGCTCCGTCCTCCGGAAAAGTGGATCAAGTTAAAGACTTCATCGTTGAAGGATTGAGGAGAGGCGAAATCTTCTCTAGGAGGCTGCAAGCAGTCACCTGGCAGACTTGGAAAGACATCAAGTCCGAGAGTCCTCCGTGCCTCCAAAGGATCTGGGTCACAGTTCCTACATTGGATCCAAAACCAGAGCGCGGCAAGACCTACAAGATTGATCTTCAAACCTGCTGGAGGTCTAGAGATCTATTCGACGCTTGGGAGGCCAATGTGAACGGCTTGATCGAATTAGAGAAGAGAAAGATAATCCAGCCTCTCAATGAAGCCTACGAGTCTAAAGGTGTAAGATTTGAGGTTGGACAGTACGTAGACTTCTCGAACGATCTTCACATCTATGAGAAGGATTTCGATGAGGTTCGAAGGTTCCTTTCAGCTTTGGAGAAGAAGAAAAATCTGGGCAAGCGTCCAGAAGAGATAAGGCAAGGTCCATATTTCGAAGAACTGCTGAAGCTGGTGAAGAAGTAAGGCTTAGGCGGGAAAAAGGAAATTAGTGAAGCGGAAGGGGATCCGCTGAAAGGAATTGACTCCTAGAAAGGGATCCTCCCTTTGTTGCGGTTGATCTCTTTCGCTCTAATTACTAGGTTTCGCAGAACTATAGGCTATTTTAGATTTCTTGGCTGCGTCGATTTCCTAATCTTCTTTTCAGCGTCAGTGTTCATTCGATCCTTATCTCTTTCCCTTTGACTCTTGGTTTCACTTTCGTCAGTACGACTTCCAATACGCCGTTCTTGTAAGAGGCTTTTGAGGTGTCCGGATCAACCTCAGCTGGCAAATCAAGTTCCTTGTGGTACTTTCGCTTCGGAGTCTCTACACGAATAGTCAATGACGCTCCGGTGCAGCTCAGGTTTATATCCGATTTCTCAACGCCTGGGAGTTCAGCTATCACTCTAACGGTCTCGCCCTCATCTATAGCATCGACAAGAGGTTCACGTTCCTCCTTCACCTCCAACCCAGGTTTGGGAACGCCAAAGCTCGTTGGCCTCGTAGAGGGCTTCACATTGCCAAACTCCCTTATGACCGGTTTCCCGTCTGGGCCCATCGTCATCGAGTAGCCGTATACGAACGGTCCGAATTCCCTTCTGACTGTTCCATTCGGGAGTTTCCGCTCCTTGAAGAGATCTCTAGGAAGGTCTCGCGTCATCTCTCTGAACATGTCTTCCATCATCTTGTTTAAGTCGTCGAAGAATCTGTCTCCGAAGAAGCCGCCGAAAATTGGAAATCTTCTTCTTCTCTTAAACCATTCTGGAAAGTCCTCTTCCCAAGACATCTTTTTACCTCCTCATTCCCCATTTTTTATGAACATATCTCCCACGATTTAAACATTAGAGCTGAGACTCAATGTCTGTCTCTTGTTGAGTATGATTGGGCCTAGTGTATCAGGAATGTATTAGTTCTCGCGAATTTCTCTTCACGTTTGAATGTTAAAGGATGCTTAGAAAGCTTTTATATGCATAGGAAAATTGACTAGAGAAATTGAACCAGCTGGATGAAAAGAGCTGGCTATGAGAGTTCTGATCTTGGCGAAATGCAGGAACTGCGGCGGTAAACTACGAGACGATGAATATGATGAGAAGTCAGGCGTTCTAACACGTGAATGTAGAGAGTGCGGAAGAAGATATCAGTATATCAGACGCAGATTCATGGGAAAGAGACTCCCAGGATGGAAACTTCTCAAGATAGTTAAAGCAAAGAAGACGAGTAGCTAGCGAACAACAGCCGCGGTGAGAGTTCCTCCAAATGAACCCTAAACTAAGAAACATCTGTAGGTTTAGTAACATCGGTTCTGTTTTACCATCATTTGCTGGGCAATTATTGCTGTAGATCCCATTTCATCAATTTGACAATTTGTTGCTCCAACAGTTAATGCACGCGCGGCTGTTACCAGTAACACTCAAAGAACAATCGTAAGTCCTACGGAGCTTTTGTCGAAGCCCCAAGCTTATCTCTATACTTTCTGTATTCCAGAAGGGTCGCCATAACTCTGACTACCCGACGTGGCGAGGGGTACACCTGTACACCCGCCCTCTCCAGCATCCTTGTGTGAAGTTCAGCGAAGTCCCCTCCAGTCGTGCATACCAAGATGGGTTTCTCTCGTTTCTCGGTTGCGGCAGCGAGAACCCCAACGATGTCGGGCTGGAGGTTTGGTGTCTGGAAGAGGATGATCACGACGATTTCGTCAACGTTTGGGTCTTCGAGGAGAGCATCGATCGCCAACCGATACCTCTCAGCATCTGCATCGCCAACAAGGTCCACGGGGTTACCTGTGGAAACGATCGGAGGCAGATGTTCCCTGAGGTACCTCGTGGTCTTCTCTGAGAAGTCGGCCATCTTCAATCCGCATCCGTCCACTGCGTCCGTCGCTATGACACCGAAGCCGCCGCCATTCGTGACTATCGCAACCCTGTCACCTTTGGGGAGGGGTTGGTTAGCCATGGCTCTGGCGACATCAAAGAGGTCTTGAGGACCGTGGGTGCGTATGATACCTGACTGCTTGAAGGCTTCGTCATAAATCTCATCTTTCCCTGCGAGTGAGCCTGTGTGAGATAGGACGGCCTGCGCTCCTCTTGCAGTCACGCCTGCCTTAAGGGCTACTATGGGTTTATTCTTCACAACCTTTTTGGCTATGTCGATGAGTCTCCTCCCGTCCACCGTTGACTCTACGTATAGGGCTATCACCTTGCTCTGTTCGTCATCCGCCAGATACTCCAAGCAATCCAGTTCATCTACGTCAACCCTATTTCCAAGACTGATGAATTTGGAGACGCCGAAGCCTCTCGAAGCCGCCCAGTCAAGTACCGCGATGCCGAAGGCGCCACTCTGAGTAATGAACGCGATTCTCCCTCTCCTTGGACGAGACATACGATACCTCGGCATGAACATCGTATCCATCTCGGACTCCGAATCATAGACGCCTATGCAGTTCGGGCCGACCACCCGCATGCCCGCTTGAACAGCGATCTCTTCGACCTGCTTCTGTCTTACCACTCCTTCGTCGCCGACTTCAGCGAACCCGCCTGAAACGATTATAACTCCTTTCACACCCTTCTCTGCGCAATCTTGCATGACTTGGGGTACAGCCTCAGCCCTCGTCGCTAAGACGGCCAGTTCAACCTGTTCGGGAATATCCTTTACGCTAGCGAAGGCTTTTCTTCCGTAGATACTTTCTGTATATGGGTTTACAGGATATACCCTTCCTCGGAAGTTCGACTCGAGAAGGTTGCTGAGTATCACGTTGCCCACCTTACCGACAGTCTTTGAAGCGCCGACGATCGCAACCGTCTCGGGCTTGAAGAAGATGTCCAGATCCTTCATCTTTGAGCCTCCAAGACATCTTTCATGATGTGGGTTCATATACTTATGAGTTAACGCAAAGTCTCAGCTTCAAGTGAAGCAGTAAGTTCAGCTATCCATCAAGTCAAACCCGAAGGAACGCACCTATTACTTGAGTGGAAAAATAGGAAATCTTTAGATCAGAGCTTCATGTCGAAGAGTCCACCAACGCTAGGGAATTGACCTTGATCTTTCAAAAATAGTACCTTACCCGATATCTCGTCAACCAGTCTTATTAGCTCAAGATTCTCATCATAGACCGCGTCGAAGACAAAGAACTCGGACCTAGATACGTAAGCGTAGATAAACCGATCTGTTGTCGGCGTAGGAATACTATTCAACCGTTCACGCTCAACCCACTCGAGGCTTCCTTCACGATACTCTACTGGTGTAACTGCTGTAATGTCCGCTGTATAGACGTAGTTTATCCAGTTGAAGTCTGTTGGGCTCGTCTCCGTCAATATGCCTTTCAAGCGCACGTCCTTGAGTGAGATGCCTGCCTCTTCCTTAACTTCGCGTATTGCTGCTGCCTTAGGCGTTTCAAAAGGTCCTATCTTACCTCCAATTGGAATATACTTGCCAAGATTAGGCTCTTGGCTGCGATGAATCAGCAGAAAACCCGCATTGCTTCTTAGAATGCAAAGGACTGCGGCTCTCTTGAACCCAACAAGAGCGCTCATAATTGCACCTACAACATCCTAGTCAAGACTTTATATAGAATATTTGTTGGCGTACATGTCGCTTGGACAAACCATATTAGCTATTACTGAATTCATGAGATGAAGCGGATTGAAGTCCATGTGGTTTGCATATGGTGTCGTGTATCAAATGTGGATCTGAGCTGCCTGAAGGCGCAAAATATTGTCCTAAATGTGGAAGATATACCGGCAAGACCATTGTAGAAGAATTTGAAGTAGCCTCCGACGAACTCGTGAAAAAAACTAAAGAGATTCTTCATGAAGGAAACGTGACCAAGTTGATCGTCGAGAATGAGGAGGGCCAAACCCTTCTTGAGATCCCGGTAACAGTAGGCGTCGTAGGCGTGCTCCTTGCTCCATGGCTTGCAGCCCTAGGAGCTATCGCTGCCATCGCTACCAAATGCAAAATCAAGGTTGAGAAGAGAGAGTAAAACGCTCAATGAGGAGATAGGCGATTCCTTACTGTGGCTGATCTACTTTACCTACTTGGAAGGAATTCGTAATCGTTGAGGATTTTTGGGCCGAAAGGACAGGAAGCCTCGGATCCTAACCGCCGCATAGGGCGCTGTATGCACATATTTTGCAATGATCAGTGCGACCTATTTTCGAAAATACTTCTTCTCCATGGATTTCAGGAACTTTAGGCCTTCTGATGCTAGGGCGTCTGCGCTTGGGGCTAGCTGCCGCCAGATGGCTGTGCTGGCTGCGACGCTTTTGATCTCCGGTGTGAAAGACTCGAGCGTTATCCATTTGTTGTAGCCTACGTCTGCGAGTCCTCTGAAGACTTCGTCCCAGTTGACGCTTCCTGTTCCAGCTACACCCCGATCATTCTCGCAGCAGTGCATGTGGCAGAGAAGTTCTCCTGTCTTCACTATAGGGTCATAATAGTTCTTCTCCTCAATATTCATGTGAAAAGTATCTAGGTGAACTTTGACATTGGGTTCACCTATCGCCTTGACCAGTTTTACCGCATCAGCCGCTGTGTTGAGGAAGTACGTCTCAAACCTGTTCACAGGCTCCAAGCCGAGAATCACATCGTATTCCCTGACGAGGCGGGAAGCCTCCTTCAGGCTTGACACGGATCGAGTCCATTCCTCTTCGGTGCGGCCTCTTCCAACGATCTTTCCCCATGCACCGTACAGCACTCCAGCAACCAGTTCCGCTCCCAATTCAGAAAACAATTTGGCGCTACTTGTCAGGTAGCTGATACCCCTCCTTCTAACCGCTTCATCTGGACTTGTAATATCTGTCTCCAAGCTTAGACCGGTCGACCCTATGCACTTCATCTCTGCATTCTCCAAGGCCTTTTTGACCCTCTCCTTATCAAAGATCTCAACTTGCTGAGGGGAGACATAGATCTCTATTCCGTCGAAACCAAGTTGCTTCGCCTTCTTGACGAATGGTTCTGGTTCAGTATCGAAGCGCTCAGTCCAAAGGAGACTGTGTATACCATACTTCACCATCATCTTCTCCCTTCAGATCCTGTCTTGGCTTAACGACGTTCTTTACCTTTACGCATAGACTCCTGAAGTACACCCTGTCTTATTCTTGATCCTTGTTGAAGCATCAATTCATTAACCTTCTCGGCTGTGACCGCAGTTGTTGTGCCCACGCTTGTCACGCAAGCTGCTCCTGCTGCTTCACCGTGCAGCAATATGTCCACGATATTGTCAGTAGATAGCTTGGAGATGTCGGGCAATTTGTCCATCATCATCTTGATCAAAGCTTGAATGATTCCTGCGCAGAACGCATCACCAGCTCCTGTAGGATCGACCACGGGAACTTCAAAGGCCGGCATTTCGAACATCGTCTCCTTAGTAGCAGCGACCAAGCCTTTCTCCCCCATGCTAACAATCGCCAACTTGGTACCCCTTCCAGAGATACTCCTTAAGGCTCCTCGGAAGTCACTGATACCGGTCATATCTGAAGCTTCGAAATTGTTGCAGTGGAATATGTCCACTAGCTCAAGCGCCTTGAGGAGATGCTCCCAACCATGTCGATACGGTGTTACCGGGTCGACGAAAGTTAGACAGTTTTGGGCTTTCGCTTCTTTGAGGACCTCGAAAAGTCTTTCATCAAACTTGCCGAGTAGGCCCGTCGCGCCGACGTAGAAGATGAGGGGGCGTTCCTCTCTTAGAACGGCTTTAACGTAATCGGGATCTAAGATATAGTTTGCGCCAACATCGTGGTAGACTCTACGATCCTCACCTTTCACCACAAGTATGACGCTCTTCGCCGTTCCAGCTTCTCCAGTTTTTCTTATGCGGAATCGGATTCCATGCTCGGCAAGAATGCTCTCTATGAAATCTCCATATGGATCCTCTCCGACAGTCCCGACCGTGCTTACTTCATTTCGTTTCAATCCCAGTTTGATCAGGTCGATTGGAACATTTGCAGCGTGTCCTCCAATGTGCAACGAGATTCCTCTAGGAGCAAAGACGAGTTCGCCTGGCTCACAAACTCTTGGCAAGTCAGCCAGAATAATGTCGGCAACGATGATACCCGCGCATGTCACGAGCAATAGCCACACCACCCATAACTTTTTTCTCTGTTGCACGATTATCCGTAATCGCGACCTCGATTTCTATAGGCTATCGATAGGCGTCTAAGCGGTAAAAGGCCTTCGACTCCTTGATCACAACCTCTTGATCCTGTATGCAGCCTCATGGTTTTAGAGGGTTAAGTTGATTTGTAGTGTTCACGTGCATTGGCGTCGAAGACTTTGTAGCCGATATTAAGGCGGGCCCGGAGGTTTTCACATCTAATTAGGTGAAGATACCCTTCTTTTTTGGCGGCTAACCTCTTAAGACGGCTTAAATCGGCTCTTCACTAGCGCCGAGACTGCTCGTGCACTGGTTTTCTCGTATATTTGAAGAACCTGCGAGTAACGATATATCCCGCAAATCCCCTCTTTTTTCTGTTGTAGAAGTATTACTTTGGCCTGACGCCGTTGCGTTATAAGGGATTGAGGATTCGTATCTTTCGTCCAATGGCAAATGAAGTTGTGAGAGAAACCTATGGTGGTTTTCACAAATGCTTTGTGAAGAGCGAGGCAAGAAGTTTTATCCGAATATTGTGTCGAGAATCATCATAGCGGCGAAGCCTATGATGAAGCCGAAGGTGGCTTCTATGTCGTGGCCTTTCCTGTGACTCTCCGGGATCATTTCATGGCTTACTACGAAAGCCATGGTGCCCGCTGCAAATGCCAGCCCACCCGGAAGTAGAGGGCGAGCTAAAGCGACGACCGAGACGCCGATGAGTCCGCCTACGGGTTCCACTAAGCCTGTTAAGGTTGCGTACCAGAGAGCTCTTCTTCGATGGAAGCCTTCTCTTATCAATGGGAATGCGACCGCGGAGCCCTCCGGTATGTTCTGCAGTCCTATCGCCATCGCGATGACTAAGCCTGCTGCTATGTCGCCTCCGCCAAAGCTCACCCCGACAGCCAGGCCCTCGGGGAAGTTGTGGATGGTAATGGCCATGACTAGGAGGGTTACTCTTGAGAGAGAGGATGATGGTCCTTCATGCCCTTTAATTAGGTGCTCATGAGGGACATATCGGTCAAGAAGATAGACGCAAAGTCCGCCGACCACGAAACCTGATACTGTAAGCCAGACGCCGCCAAGTTCGATCGCTGGGACCAGTAGGCTGAATGCTGTAGCAGCGAGCATAACTCCTGCTGCGAACCCGAGCATTGTATCCAATGCGCGGTGTGAAATATCCTTCATGAATAATACAGGTACAGCGCCTAGACCAGTAGCTACACCGGCCGCCAGACTGGCGAGTACGCCCAATTGAATAAGTTCAAGCTCCATAACCGCTATAATTACGGAGCTTCAATTTATGACTATTCAAGAACCTACGAAACCAGAAAGTGTAATCTCAAACACATAAGAAGAACAACGATATTTTTTAGGATTTACGGTATTTGGGACTTTGTCGAGTTTGACTCTTACAATCTCTGCAAATCCCGTAGAAATCGATTCGTTGACCTTCTATCTTGAAACCCCGTTTATCGGAGAATTGTAGAACAAAGCCTTTCAGTTTTTTGTCGATTACATCTTCTATTTTTTCGCATTTTATGCATATCAAGTTGATATGAGGGTGCATGTTGACGTCGAACCTTGTCCTTTTGTCATAGAAGGCGAGTTCTTGAACTTTCCCTGCTTTCTTCAATACTTGGATAGTCTTGTATACGGTCGCAGGGCTGATGGTAGGAAACTTCTCCTTAACCTTAAGGTAAACTTCCTCGGCTGAAGGATGCGTTCGGCTTTCAGTCAGTATCCTAGATATCTCGATCCGTTGAGCTGTAGCCTTCAAGCCTTTCTTATGCAGGATCTCGATGAAATCGTCGAGCGGATCTATCGCCAATGCTCTCTATCTTCCCTCTAGATACGTATAAGAGGTCGTATAATATTCAGTATCCATTAAGACTCACTATCCTAAAACCCAAGTAAGGGAGGTGAAAAAATGGGTAAGGTAGCGCGAGAATTAGTGGAGAGATCCGGAGTCAATGTTGACCAACTTGTGGAGCTCTTGGTTAAAAACGCTGCCGCGGAACTCACAACATACTACTACTACACGATCCTTCGGTGCAATCTGATAGGACTAGAAGGAGAAGGAATCAAAGAAATTGCGGAGACAGCCCGTATCGAAGATCGAAATCACTTTGAGGCCCTAGTGCCCCGCATATACGAACTCGGAGGCAAACTCCCAGAGGACATGAAGGTGTTCCATGATACCTCGGCCTGTCCGCCCGCAAAACTGCCAAAGGACCCCAGGGACATCAAGGCAATGCTGACGGTCTTGGTCGAGGCAGAGAGGTGTGCAGAACGGGGATATACCCACATCTGCAACCTCACTGCCGGCAAGGACCATCGGACCTACGATCTGTCCCTAGCGATCCTCAACGAGGAGATTGAGCATGAATCATGGTTCTCTGAATTCCTAGGCGAAGGGCCGTCTGGACACTTCATGCGCAGAGGTGAGACCTCTCCATTCGTGTCCAAGTTCCTTAAATAGGCTCGAGCTCAGCGATTGCACTATTTAGGCCTCCTCCATTTTTACTAGACGGTTTCGCGAGGTCTACAACGATGAAAGAGTTCACCGAGGAAGAACTAGCCCGATACAATGGCAAGAACGGAGCCCCAGCGTATGTAGCATACAAAGGAAAGGTATATGACGTTTCAGACAGCTTCCTTTGGAGAAATGGTAGTCACCAAGTTCTTCACAACGCCGGTGCAGATTTGACCGAAGCTATTGAACAAGCCCCGCACAGCGCAGATGTTCTCAAAAAGTTTGCCATGGTCGGAGTGCTAGACAGCCAGGGCAGAAAGCTTTGAACTCCTAAGTCTACGTAGATTCATCTTCGCCATAAGAGGCGCGCACTTACCACGCTTTTGGGATCAACCGGTATCTTGTTTTCTTCGCGTACTCTGCATACCCTTTGAGCCGATTGTGAAGTTCCTTGTCTTCAAAATGGGTGCGTATGACAATAGAGACCGCAAATAGCGTTGCAGGGATTAAGGCATAGAATGAGCCAAGGGCCAAGGGGATACAGAAGAACATAGTGATGAAGGCCATATACATAGGGTGTCGAAGAACGCGGTAAGGCCCCGTAGTGACGACGGTCTGCCCGCTTTCGACTTGTACTGTTCTGAAAAGGTACGCGTTTTCCCTCATCACCAAGAAGATCACTACTAACGAGAACGCGATGCCCGCGAATCCGAGTGCCTCTAGGGCAAGGGGGACCTGTGACCACCGGTACCTTACTGCGTCGAGAGGGGCGATCACGAACAGGGCTAAACAGAAGATGGTCGATACGATGACGAATAGCTTATCCCAGCCTTTCTCAGGCATCCTGTACGATGTCCGTCTCCTGAGCAGTTCCGGGCTCTTCCTCTTCAAGTACAGCGTGACCGCCAACGCATAGCAAGCGAAGAATACGAGGTAGAGCCATGCTGCGGGCCAGTCCAAAGTCCCCGCGGGCAAAAAGAGGAATGGGAATTGGAATAGAACTCCGAACATCACCTTGGCTATCAGCCTCGCATCCGATTCCTCGGTTGACACGTACGAACCCTTCGGTGACATGCCAATCAGGCTAAGAGGAACAACTTGCACTATAAGATTTTTTGTCTTGCAACACATCAAAAAAAGCACGTGAGTAACGCTCCCTATTTCAGCATCTTGGCGACCTTCTGCAGAAGGAAAAGAGGTTGTTAGGGGAATTCCCCCGAACTATGAGAATGATTTTCGTGTGTGTGCAAAATATGGCGGGTCCGGAGGGAATTGAACCCTCGACCTTCGGGTTAAGAGCTTCAGCCCAGTCCCCAGCCTTTCGGCTTTCAGCCCAGACCGCTGCTCTACCTGACTGAGCTACGGACCCTGATTCGTATGTTCTGATAGATTTTCCTCGTACTAAATAATCTTTTGTAGATTCTATTGCAACTACTTTCTTTGTTGCATTTGTTTGATTTCTGAGAGTTTCTGCAAATGCATTTTCTCTTGGCCGATAATTTCGTTAATCGGTTTGTGTTCTGATTCTGGAACAAAGTTACTTATTTCATTGTAGAACAGTATCGAGTCTTTCTCCAATCCTATCGCTGTGTCGAGTGCTGCAATAGCGGTCTTGAACTTCTTTGCTAGGAGCTGTCCAGCTCTTTCTTTCGTGAATATGTTCTCTTCCGCCAGAGCTTTCATATAGTTCAAGTATTCGCCTGGATATGACTCGTAAATTGGCTTGAATTCTCCAAGTCTCTGTTGAATCTCTCTGAATGAGTTTCTGTGCTTTCTCT
>Ga0315312_1002723_pt1 | contig 11943 bp, 12 predicted proteins | sample TDP7_MG_FD_203629 | JGI IMG/M metagenome (GOLD analysis project Ga0315312, IMG submission 203629) | Freshwater sediment microbial communities from Lake Towuti, South Sulawesi, Indonesia - TDP7 | ecosystem: Environmental > Aquatic > Freshwater > Lake > Sediment | place: Indonesia: South Sulawesi... | reverse complement strand
CTGGTAACAAAGAAATCGAGTTCGCTGACCCGGGCTACCATCCGTTGCAGTTTTGGCAATAGCTTTTGTCCGGCGCCAAAATATGACCTTACCCGATGGTGAAGGTTAGCCGCCTTACCGACATATAAGATATTCCCCGCCCCATCTTTCAAAAGATAGACGCCAGGACTATTTGGCAGTTGCTTTAATTGCTCGGCTATAAGATTGCTTACCAACCCTGCTCCACCCCCGTCAACACTATAACTATTCCAGCACCACTCCGGTTCCGTAGGCTAGTATCTCAGCGGCATACTGCATTATCATTGCCGTAGAAAACCGCATGCTGATTACGGCATTAGCCCCCTTCTTTTCCGCATCCTCTACCATTCGCTGGACAGCTTGTTCCCTAGCCTCATTCATCATCTCGGTATATTCAGTTATCTCGCCACCAACTATACCCCTTGCCATAGCCACAATATCCTTACCTATATGCTTAGCTCTAATGGTGCTCCCACTGACTAAACCTAAAGTCTTAACCACTCTTCTCCCCTCTACTTGTTCAGCAGTAGTAACAATCATTTCTCTACCTCCCTCTTGAATTTATCGGCTTTAGCCCTAGCCAATCTGTACCTAATCGTCCTGATAACCAGAAACAACACCCCTCCCCCAATAACGCCGACTCCCACCCTGAGAGCTAGGGAGACATCAGCATTAATAAAAAAGCCTCTACACCCCCAGCCCAGTAAGACTAGGATAGCTGTGCCAACTATAATAATGCCCAAGCTTGGCATGTTAACCTCTCTTTCGTTTCCATACTGTGCCTTTAGGCGTATCCTCAAGGGCTATGCCCAGCTCGCCCAGCTTAGACCGAATCTCATCCGCCAGCCGCCACTGCCCGGCTTGCCGCAGGCGGTCGCGGGTGGCAATCAGGAGCTGAATAAACGGCTCAGCACTTAGAGGAATCTCCTTAACTTCTGGTTCTGGAAGAATTAAGCCCAATATGTTAGCCAGCTCTTTAAATATCTCACGGTGTTCAATGACTTTATCTTCATGCCCAAGATTAACAGCACGATTAATCTCTTGAGCTAGGTCAAAAAGGACAGCCAATGCCTGTGCCGTGTTGAAATCATCATCCATAGCTGAACTAAATCGGTTGTAGTAAATCTTGGCATCTGTTATGTCATCAGTTTTAATACCCTGCTCCTCTAATATTGACCGGTTCATCTCACTATAGGGGTCTGTTAATTTCCATTTAGCATCACTAAACGCCCGAAGTGCTACTTCTGTAGCTTGTAAAGTTACTTCAGAGTAGGTGAGGGGGCTGCGGTAGTGAGAGCTAAGGACAAAGAGGCGGATAGCATCAGCGCTGTACTTCTCCAGTGCCTCTTTTATTGTTATCAGATTGCCCAGGGACTTACTCATCTTGTCCTGACCAAGCTGAAGTAGCCCGTTATGCAGCCAGTACTTGACAAAAGGCTTGACCCCGGTAAAGCTCTCCGACTGGACTATCTCATTCTCATGGTGGGGGAAAATCAAGTCCTGCCCACCACCATGGATATCAAGGGTATCACCCAGGTACTTTAGGGACATAGCACTGCACTCAATATGCCAGCCTGGTCTGCCGTTTCCCCACGGGCTCCCCCATGCTGGCTCACCCGGCTTGGCTGCCTTCCACAGGGCAAAATCCATCGGGTGCTCCTTCTCCTCCCCAGCCTCAATTCTCACCTCGGCGAGCATGGATTCCAGACTCCGATGAGACAACTTCCCGTAATCGGGGACACTCCTTACCCTGAAATAGACACTCCCCTGTGCTGGATAGGCGTACCCCTTGTCTATCAAGCCCTGTACCACCTCAATGATTTTGGGTATCTCCTCAGTAGCCCGGGGATAAATATCAGCCCGCTCAATATTCAGGGCATCCATATCTTCAAAATAGCTATCAGTAAATTTCCTCGCCAGCTCACCAGCCAAAATACCAACCTTATTGGCTCGGTCTATAATTTTATCGTCAATGTCGGTAATATTCTGGACATACCTCAATTTATAGCCACGAAATTTTAGGTAACGGGTGATAACATCAAAAACAATATAGCTCAAGGCATGACCGATATGACACTCAGCATAGGGGGTAACCCCACAGACGTACATCTTGACCTCGTCGCCCTGGGGCAGGAACTCCTCCTTTTGTCCGGAAAGGGTATTATAGACCTTCATTATTCACTCCCTTTTATTAAAGCTACAGCCAGGGCGATTACCCCCTCCCCCCGACCAACCAAACCCAATCGGGCTGAAGTGCTAGCCTTGACACTAACCTGATTAAGCGTAATACCCAGCGCCTGGCTGAGCTGTTTTCGCATCCCGCCAATGAAACCACTAAGTCTAGGCTGCTCAGCTATAATGGTAGCATCAACATTTTCTATCTGCCAGCCGCTTTCTGTTAGCTTGTCCCTTATTCTCTCCAGCAGAGCCAGACTGGAAATGTCCTTGAATTCTGGCTCACCGGGGGGAAAATGACTACCGATATCTCCCAGAGCTGCCGCCCCGAGCAGGGCATCAATAATGGCATGGGTCAACACATCGGCATCACTCCAGCCATCAAGCCCCTTATCAAATGGTATCTCTATCCCCCCCAACACCAACCGGCGCCCTTGAGTTAAGGGATGAATATCATAGCCAATACCAATACGCTTCTTATTTGCCACGCTTGTGCCACAAAATCTCAGCTAAAGCCAGGTCATCGGGGGTAGTTATCTTTATATTATCATAAGCGCCCATATAAAGCTTAACCTTACCGCCCATCTGCTCCACCAGCGAAGCATCGTCAGTTGCCTCACCCTTTGCCCGACGATAGGCTTCAGCTATTATAGGGTAGCGAAATACCTGTGGGGTCTGGACTGCCCATAGATTTTGACGTAGAAGCGTCTGGTGCACTATTCTATCGCCCCCCACCACCTTAATGGTATCGGTAACCGGGACGGCGGCTACAGCGGCACCAATTTCCTTAGCTTCCCTCAGCCCACGGGCAATTAAGTCCTCAGTCACTAGCGGTCGGGCGCCATCGTGGATTACCACCCAGTGGCAGTCATTGAGTCGGCTGAGCCCAGCCACCACCGAGTCCTGGCGCCGCCGACCACCAGGACAAACGTCGGTCACCTTTGACCACCCCTCTTTGACTACTAACCGCTTCCCTGGCTCCAGGTTCTGCTCACTCAGGACAACAACAATCCGGTCAATAGAGTTACAGCTTTGAAAGACATCAATCGTCCGAGCCAAGACTGGCTTTCCGCCTAATAGAGCCAGTGCCTTGTCCACCCCACCCATCCGCTGGCTCTCCCCGGCAGCCACAATAACCGCCCCCACTTTTTGCTGAGTGTCCTTCACGCCTCGTCCTTAGAAGTAGAAAAGCCTATTTTCTTTGGCTTCTCGGAAGTAATGATTTCAAAGTAGCCAAGAATAGCATCTATTTTAGTTAATAGATATGGTTTATCAACATATTTTTCTTCTGAATAGCTTTTATGGCTTCTTCCCTCACTGACCGAGCTACCCGTAATTCGGGGCTTCACTTCTGAATCTGGGATGCGGAACTCAGAAACGTCTATCCCAATGCCCTCCAACCTATCAAGCACAGTATGAAATTCACGCACATATGTCTCTAGAACATTATAAGTAGTCATTTGTTCAATGTTTTTGCGAAGTGACGAAAGCATCGCGTAGGCTCGTGCAAGTGTATCTTGATTATCTTTTGTCATGTTCCCCCTCCTTCCAGCGAGGATTACTTATTTTACCTCACCCCCCTTTATCCCCCTCTCCTTTTAAGGAGAGGGGGAGAGATTCTAGAGAGGGGCGAAGCCCCTCTCTTATCTATACTCCCCCTTCCCTTTGTAAGGGAAGGGGGACAGGGGGATGGATTTCCAAATAGCCCTTACATTGTTGCTGGCTAATTGACGTTCAATCTTCACCACCTGTAGCCTTCACCTTCTTCACCAGCCCCAGCCCTACCGCCTCCCTCAGGGTGCTGACGGGGATAAGCTCAATTTCTTTAGGAAGGGGACTGACTTTAGCCCCCATCTTAGGCACCAAACAGCGCTTGAAGCCCAGTCTGGCTGCCTCATTCACCCGCCTGTCTAGTTGAGAAACAGGCCTTAGCTCCCCACTCAACCCCACCTCCCCCACCACCACTAAACGGGGGTCAACCCCAACATCACGGAAACTGGAGGCAATAGCCAGGGCAATGCCTAGGTCCGCCGCCGGCTCACCAATTTTAAGCCCACCGGTAACGTTAGCGATAATATCCTGATTGCCCAGCTTCAAGCCGACTCGCCTACTTAACACAGCGGTAATCAGTAATAACCGACCAAAGTCAACCCCGTTGGCAGTGCGTCGGGGTAAGCCAAAGCTGGTGGGATTAGTCAGGGCTTGTATCTCTACCAGCAGGGGACGGCTACCCTCAAGGGTAGGCACAACCGCTGAGCCCACGGCTTCCCCCCACCGCCGCGACAGGAACACTTGCGATGGGTTCTCCACCTCAATCAGACCCTCACCCTTCATCTCAAAGACGCCGACCTCGTTAGTCGAACCAAAGCGGTTTTTCACGCCACGCAGCAGACGGTAGGCACTAAACGGCTCGCCCTCAAGATAGAGGACGACGTCAACAATGTGCTCTAAAACCCGCGGACCGGCAATAGCCCCGTCCTTGGTTACATGCCCGGCAATAAAAATGGGCACTGCGCTGAGCTTTGCCCAGTGCATCAGCCGCAGGGTGCACTCCCGCACCTGACCGATGCTCCCCGGGGCTGCCTCCAGCTCGGTGAGGTAAACCGTCTGAATGGAATCAATAACCACCAGGCTGGGCGATAGCTCATCAATCTGACTTAGAATGACCTCAAGGTTGGTCTCAGCCAGGAGGTAGAGATTCTCGCCCTTTACCCCGAGACGCTCCGACCTCAGCTTAATTTGATGCAGTGTTTCCTCACCGGAAACATAGACCACCTTACCCCGAGCCTGGGCTACCAGAGCTGAAACCTGAAGCAGAAGGGTTGATTTACCAATACCCGGGTCACCAGCAATGAGTACCAGCGAGCCAGACACCACCCCCCCACCCAGCACCCGGTTAAACTCGGTCATGGGCAGTGAAAAGCGGTCTGCCGCCTCAATATGAACCTGAGACAACTCTTGGGGTGGGCTAACCACGGAGATAGATTGGGAAGTGGTAGGAACCGTTACCGTTGTCTCAACAAATGTATTCCACTGCTGACAGTTAGGGCAGCGTCCCAGCCACTTCAGGCTCTCCTTACCACACTGCTGACAGACAAAGATTGTCCTGGTGGACTTATCTGATTTCCTCACAGAATAACTTTACTTCATTCTGGGGGTCAAAGCAACACCGCTTCAGGTTAAGCAAAGAGGGCTGAGTTAATTAACCGCCTAACATACCCAAGAATATCCCGGCAGCGGCAGCGGTGCCAATAACTCCAGCCACGTTGGGACCCATGGCGTGCATCAGCAGGAAGCTCCTCGGATTAGCCTGTTGCCCCATCCTCTGCACCACCCTAGCCGACATCGGTACTGCCGAAACGCCGGCAGCCCCTATCATTGGGTTAATCTTCTCCTTAAGGAAAAGGTTCATGAACTTAGCCACTACTACGCCAAAGAAGGTAGAGCCAGCAAAGGCGGCTATTCCCAGACCAAACACCATCAGACTCTCGGGTTTGAGAAACGTTTCGGCACTCATAAAGGCACCAACCGAGACACCAACAAGGATGGTCAGGATATTCATGAAGGCATTAGCCGCGGTGTCCGCCAGCCGGTCGGTGACGCCGCATTCCCTTAGCAGGTTACCAAACATAAACATACCCATCAGGGGGGCACATCTGGGCGCAAGCAGAACGATGACGACAGTGGCAATTATGGAGAACAGAATCTTCTCCCTCTGAGACACCGGGCGCAATTGCGGCTTCATATATATGGCACGTTCCTTCTTAGTAGTCAGCGCTCTTATCACCGGCGGCTGGATAATAGGCACCATCGCCATGTAGGTGTAAGCAGCTACGGCGGTGATCCCAATCAAATGCGGGGCAAGCTTGCTCGTCAGATAGATGGTAGTTGGCCCGTCAGCACCACCAATGATACCGATGGAAGCCGCCTCCCTAACACTGAACCCAAGCCGTAAAGCAAGGAAAAAGGCAAAATAGACGCCAAATTGCGCCCCGGCACCAAGAATTAGAGTTTTAGGGTTAGCTATAAGTGGACCGAAGTCGGTCAAAGCCCCCAAACCAAGAAAGATAAAGCAGGGTATTATATCGGTGAGGATACCGAAGCTGAAGATATAAGCCAGCAAGCCAGCGGGCTGACCACCTAGAGCGTATGCCTCCTCCACCCTACCCCGAACTATAGTCTCCATCACCCCGCCGAAAGGCAGGTTAACCAGAACTACTCCAAAGCCAATAGGCACCAGTAGCAGGGGCTCCATCTTTTTGACGATGCCCAGATATAACAGCAAACAGCCGAAGGCAATCATTACCCCGTTGCCCCAGGTAAAGCCAGCAAAACCAGTTTGAAAAAGACCAAACATCACCCACCCTACTAATATTCAATAATGGCTATCATCTCCCCCGGCTTAACTACTTTGTAGCTACTGTCAGCCGTGCGGCACGGCGTGCATCCACTCTACGGATAACCAGTTTTCCTAGCTCTAGGACGCCAAAGATGGTTGCCGAAGCTAGCACCACGATTGCCCAGTCAACTAAATTGAGCGGGTAGGTATGGAATACCTCCTGAAAGAAAGGAAAATAAAGTAAGGGAACAGTCATACCGAACGAAACCAGGACGGCAGCAATTAGCCACTTGTTCTTCGTCATGCCAATCTGGAGTATGGAAAGTCGGTCAGAGCGGAAGTTGAAGCTCTTAAAGAACTGAATAACAATCAGGGTCATAAAGACGAGGCACCGTGCCTCGATGAGGCTCCTTCCGCTTCCCAGTGCCCAGGAGAAAATGCCGAGGTTTACCACTGTGCTCCAGATGCCACCAAGAACAACTAAGGCAACTACTGGACGGGTGAAAATGGTCTGGTTGCGCGGGCGTGGCTTACGCTGCATGATATCTGGTGCCGCCGGGTCGACAGCGAGGGCAATTGCTGGTAAGCCATCGGTCGCTAAGTTTACCCACAGAATCTGGATGGCAATCAGGGGCAGAGCACCGCCGGTGCCTATGAAGGTGCCAAAGAGTATAGCTCCAGCCATAACCAGTACTTCACCCAGGTTAGAGGAGAGGAGATACATGAGGTATTTCTTGATGTTGTCAAAAACTCCCCTGCCTTCCTCGACGGCAGAAACGATAGAGGCAAAGTTGTCGTCGGTGAGCACCATATCAGCAGCTTCCTTGCTGACATCGGTGCCGGTAATACCCATAGCCACGCCGACATCGGCTTTCTTCAGAGCCGGGGCGTCGTTGACCCCGTCTCCGGTCATCGCCACCACATGCCCTCTCTTGGTTAATGCCTCAACCACCCGAAGCTTATGCGCCGGGGAGACGCGGGCATAGACCTCAATCTCCTCGACAATCTGCTCAAATTGCTCATCACTAAGGTTATCAAGTTCCGTCCCGGTTAGTGCCTTCCCCTCTTTCAGTAGTCCGAGCTCTTTAGCGACGGCTATAGCGGTTAATTTGTGGTCGCCGGTAATCATCACTGACTTTATCCCGGAGCCCTCACAGACCTTGATGGCGGCTTTGGCTTCCTCCCGTGGTGGGTCAATCATACCCGCTAGCCCTATGAAGACCATTCCTTGATCAAAGGGTTCACCTAGCTGAAAAACCGGCTTATAGGCTAGCCCTAGAACCCGCAACCCATCACCAGCCATCTTTTGCGCCGTGGCGAGAATCTCCTCGCGCTGGCTGGCAGTCAAGTCCTGCTGGCTATCGCTCTGATAGATGTAGCGGGAGCGCTCTAGAATCACCTCAGGTGCCCCCTTGGCATAGGCGACCACCCTGTCGGCGGTTTGGTGCACTGTGGTCATCATCTTAGCCTCTGAGGAGAAAGGGATTTCATTAATGCGGGGGTATTCATTATTCTCGCTCTGCTGCTCAATACCCGCCTTGGCAGCGACCACCACCAGCGCCCCTTCAGTCGGGTCGCCCCTGATTTCCCAGCGGTTATTTGCCATAACCAGCCGGGCATCATTACACAGGCTCCCGATGCGTAAGAGGGTCTTCAGATGAGTGTCCTTACTCACTTCGTAGGGTGCGCCATTAAGGAAGAAGCCTCCCTTTGGCTCATAGCCGATACCGCCCACCTCAAAGAACTTGCTGTTGGCGTAGATTCTCTGTACTGTCATCTGGTCCTGGGTCAGGGTGCCAGTCTTATCCGAGCAGATAACAGTGGTGCAGCCCAGGGTTTCCACCGCTGGTAGCTTTCTTACCAAGGCATTACGCTTTACCATGCGCCTGACGGCAAGAGCCAGACTAATGACCACTACTGCGGGTAAAGCTTCGGGGACAGCAGCTACCGCTAAGCTCACTCCCCAGATAAACATTCCCAGTATGGGATTACCGTGCCATATTCCTATGCCGGCTAGGGTGAAGCAGAGGGTTAATGCCCCAATGGCAATCCACTTTCCCATTTTGTCAAGGTTAACCTGGAGGGGGGTCTTCTCCTCCTTGACCTCCTGAAGCAGGGTGGCAATCTTGCCGAACTCAGTATTCATGCCGGTGGCGGTGACCACAGCCATGCCCCGACCATAGACTGCCGCAGTGCCCATATACACCATGTTTCTCCGGTCACCGATAGGTAACTCTCCGGATAACGAACTGGTCATCTTGTCCACTGGCTGCGATTCCCCGGTAAGCGAGGCTTCGCTCACCTTCAGGTTCATGGCTTCAATCAGCCGGCTATCGGCGGGAATTTGGTCACCGGTGTGGAGCACTATGATATCTCCGGGCACCAGCGTCTGTGCTTCCACCTCAATCTCCTCCCCGTCCCTGATGACGGTCGCTCTGGGCGCCGCCATCCGTTTCAGGGCTTCCATCGCCCTTTCGGCACGATACTCCTGGAAAAAGCCTAGTCCAGCAGCAAAAAAGACAATGGCAACAATGGTAATGGCATCAGCCACTTCACCCAGGACTGCTGATAACCCCACAGCGACAAGCAGAATAATGATAAGGAAGTTCTTGAACTGCTCAGCAAAGATGGCCCATGGCTTGACCTTGTGCTTCTCAACAAGTTCATTAGGACCAAATTCATCCAGACGACGCTTTGCCTCATCACGGCTCAGACCGTGGCGGTCTGATTTTAAGGAGTTAAGCACCTTATCAACTTCCAGATTATGCCAGAGCGATATTTTTTGATTCTGTGTCATATCAGTCTTCATGATTAGTAAGTTGGGTAACCATCACTTAATCTCACCACTACTGTAAAGCTGGGCCAATGCCCATACCTGACATAATGGCCAACATGACAGCGGCAGCCATGACCAAACCTATCTGGCCACCGGTATTAGCCCCGACGGCATGCCACAGGAGAAAGCTCCTCAGGTTAGCCTTCTGCCCCTCTTTCTGCACCACTCTGGCCGCCATGGGGAAGGCGGAGAGACCAGCAGCGCCACCAATGATTCCGATGGAAGCCGCCTCCCTCACACTGAACCCAAGCCGTAAAGCGAGGAAAAAGACCAAACATCGTTCCCCAACCTACTAATATTCGATAACGGCTATTGTCTCCCCCGGCTTAACTACCTGGTCAGCGGTAACCTTGACCTCGGTAATCATGCCATCTGCCGGAGCCAATATGGGATTCTCCATCTTCATTGACTCCAGCATACAGATAGTATCCCCCTCCTTAACCTTATCCCCCGGTTTGACGTTTACGCTGATAATTTTCCCGGTTATGGGGACTTCTATAATTTCCTGCGTCAATGCTTAATCCCCCTTCTTTTCTCTACTAGCCTCACCCTTACCACGGGTGGTTCTCCTAAGCACTAGCCCGACCAGAAATACGGCTACCGCCAGAATGATTAATATCACAAACACAAAACCAAAGCCCATACCACCGATGCGAAAGGCTTCTCCCCAAGTTACGTCCATATCCTCAGCTCACTCCCCTTTTCCAATCATTTTGGGCAAAATTAAAGGGCGGCTGTCTTAGCTACTCCAGTTCCACCGCCCTCTCTGTAGCTCACCTGCGTTCTATAACAACTTATGGTTTACCATCCCCTGGTAAGGCACCTATAGGCGCTGGGTGGACTACAACCTCCCCGTCTTTCAAGTCAACTATAACAGTATCTCCCGGCTGGAACTTACCGCTGAGCAAGGCTTCCGAAAGCTTATCTTCAACCCGATCACGAATCACCCGGCGTAGTGGCCGAGCCCCGAAAATCTCATCATAACCTTTCTCACCCAGGAAATCCTTAGCCGCTTCGGTTACCTCCAGCTTTACCTTCTTCTCCGCCAGTTGCTGAGTTACCGTCGCCAACATCAGGTCAACTATTTTCCGAATATGTTCCCTGGTTAAGGAATGAAATACCACCACACCATCAATACGATTGAGAAACTCAGGACGGAAGGTCTTCTTTAATTCGCCAAGTAACCTCTCCTTCATCCGCTCGTAAGACTCCTGACGAGCCTTTTCCTCATCATGAACAGTAAAACCAATGGCACTCCCTTTCCTGATAAGCTCAGCACCTATATTGCTGGTCATGGCAATGATGCTATTGCGGAAGTCAACGCGTCGACCCTTAGCATCGGTTAGGTGACCATCATCAAATATCTGAAGCAATATATTGAACACATCCGGGTGAGCCTTTTCAATTTCATCAAGTAGAATACAACAATATGACTTGCGCCTCACTGCTTCGGTTAGCTGTCCGCCTTCGTCATAACCAACATATCCCGGTGGTGCCCCAACCAGTCGGGATACAGCGAACTTCTCCATAAACTCAGACATATCCAGCCTAATTAGACTATCCTCGCTACCAAACATAAACTCAGCCAGGGCTCTAACCAATTCAGTCTTACCAACACCAGTCGGCCCAAGGAAGATAAAGTTGCCTATAGGATGCCTCGGATCCTTAAGCCCAGCTCGAGCTCGCCTTACCGCTTTGGCTATAGTAGTAATCGCCTCATCCTGACCAATAATGCGCCGATGCAATACCTCCTCCATCTCAAGTAAGCGAGTAGTCTCCTCCTGAGCTAACTGGACCACCGGAATCCCCGTCCACATACTCACCACCTCAGCAATATCCTCAGCGGTTACCACCGGCTTATGTTGCTCCTGCTCACCCCGCCACTCTTCCCGCAGCCGCTTTATTTTCTCATCAATTTGGAGCTCACGCTCACGCAGCTCAGCAGCATAATCATACTGCTGGGCAGCCAAAGCAGCATCTTTATCCCTATGCACTCTATCCCCAATCTCCATAGCTTCCTTCAAGCTAACCGGCATACTGGTATGTCTAATCCTTACCCTTGACGCCGCCTCATCAACCAAGTCAATAGCCTTATCCGGCAGAAAACGGTCAGGTATATATCGGGCAGCCAATGTTGCTGCCGAGCTAAGTGCCTCGTCACTAATCGTCAGTCGATGATGCTGCTCATAGCGCTCCTTAATCCCACGTAAAATCTCCAGCGTTTGGTCAACAGATGGCTCTTCGACCAGAATCGGCTGGAAGCGACGCTCTAGGGCAGCATCCCTCTCCACATATTTACGGTAGTCATCAAGGGTGGTCGCCCCAATGCACTGCAGCTCACCCCGTGCCAGTGAAGGTTTGAGGAGATTAGCCGCATCCACCGCCCCCTCAGCCGCCCCAGCACCCACCAAAGTGTGGAACTCATCAACAAACAGTATGCAGTTCCCCGCAGTCTTTATCTCGTCAATAATCTTCTTTATCCGTTCTTCAAACTCGCCCCGGTATTTTGTCCCGGCTACCACCGCCCCCATATCCAGCGTTATTAGCCGTCTCCCCTCCAATGTCTCGGGGACAT